>Ga0209382_10001027_pt1 | contig 45139 bp, 45 predicted proteins | sample SoiMetdeltSBSDD5_FD_187599 | JGI IMG/M metagenome (GOLD analysis project Ga0209382, IMG submission 187599) | Bulk soil microbial communities from a Populus tree surrounding site in Tennessee, USA - Soil MetaG P. deltoides SBSDD5 (SPAdes) (version 2) | ecosystem: Environmental > Terrestrial >...
CGGGCTCGAGGCAGATGCCGCGTGGACGCGCGCCCGCCTCCACCGCCCGGATACCTTCGCGGACGATCTTGCGCAGCATGATGACGCCGCGGTCCGTGGACGCCAGGTGCTCGAGGTCGTGGATCGCGATCGTGCGCTGGCTCGACTGGGCGTCGTAGTCGCCCGGATGGCGCTGGCGCTCCGCGTACGGGCGATCCGCCGATTGTCCGAAGCCGGGCTGCGCGATCTGAGCCGGCGTCAGCCCCCACGCCGGATCGACCTGCGCGAGCTCGAAGTTCATCGTCTGGTTGTCGTCCAGCGGCACCGCCCAGCGGATCACCACCGGCCGGTAGCCGATGCGCTCGCGCGCCGCCTCCTCGAGCTCGCGCGTGAACTGGTGGACGTTCGGCGCCATGAAGTCACAGACGCGAACCCACACGAAGTCGCCGACGCGTCGCGTGGCGACGTAGATCATCCCGTACGCGGTCTCCTGCCACTCGAGCTCGGCCAGCGCTCCGAACGCGGGCGTGAAGTGATAGCCACTGCTGAGCGCGTGCAGGAACGACGTGTGCACGGGGTCCATCGCGTTGTCCTTCACCTGCAGCCAATTGCACGGAAGGGCGAAGCCGGCGGCGGGATGGAGCTCGAATCCGGGCAGGGCGAACGTGTCGTACACCGGGAAGGCCGGCCTCAGCTCCGGCGGGCCCATGTACGCGAACACCAGGCCGCCGAACGTGTGCGTGGGATATGCGCCGTGGCAGAGCCGGTGGCGCAGCGTGCTGTCGGCCGGCTCGCCCGGCGTCTCGAGGATCCGGCCGTCGACGTCGAACAGCCAGCCGTGATAACAGCACCGCAGGCCGCGCTCGGCCGGCATGCCGAACTCCAGCGACGTGCCGCGGTGGGTGCAGTGCAGCTGCAGCAGGCCGACGCGGTTCGACCGATCGCGGAAGGCGACGAGATCCTCGCCCATGATCCGAAGACGCCTCGGCACGTCGCCGAGATCGCGGGCGAAGACGACCGGCTGCCAGAACTGTCGCAGATACTCGCCGCACGGCGTGCCCGGCCCCGTCTGCGTGAGGACGGGATCGGGCGCAGGGACGTCGCGCGCCAGGTAGGCGCCGTACGGGACGTTCAGGAAGCCCGTCGGTCGCGACATCGCCGCGTCAGGCCGCTCGCACGCGATCGAGCGACTTCCAGTCGAAGTCCACGCCGTGGCCCGCTCGATCGGGGGCAACGGCGGCGCCGCCGTCGATGCGCAGGGGATCGGCGATGAAGCGATCGAGGCCGAAGCCGTGCGCCTCGAGGTACGAGCGGTTCGGTGCCGCCGCCAGCAGGTGCACGGCGATGTCGTGCGCGCCGTGGGAGGTCACCGGGAGGTTGAACGCCTCCGCGAGGTGGCAGACCTTCATGAAGGTCGTCACGCCGCCGCAGTTCGTGACGTCGGGTTCGGGAAACGTGACGCCGCCGGCGTCGATGAGCGCGCGGAACTCGTGCAGCGTGTGCAGGTTCTCACCGGCGGCCACCGGGAGCCCGCCCTCGCGGACGATCCGCGCGTGGCCCGGCACGTCGTCCGGGATCGTCGGCTCCTCCAGCCAGACCGGCTCGAGCGGCGCCAGCGCCCGCGCGGCGCGGATGGCCTCGTCCACGCTCCAGCGCATGTTGGCGTCGACCATGAGCGGGAAGTCGGCGCCGAGATGCGCGCGCATGGCGCGCACGCGCTCGACGTCCTCGCGGAGCGACGGCCGTCCCACCTTCATCTTGATGGCGCGAAAGCCGCGCGCGAGATTGTCGTCCGTCTGCTTCAGGAGCGCGTCGAGCGAGAAATCGAGATCGATGCCGCCCGCGTAGCACGGCACGCGCGGGTCGTAGCCGCCGAGCAGCCGCCACAGCGGCACGCGCTGCCGCCGCGCACGCAGGTCCCACAGCGCGATGTCCACCGCCGAGATGGCGAGAGCGGCGAAGCCGCCCCGCCCGCCGTAGTGGAGCGCCCACCACATCGTCTGCCACAGCTCCTCGATGCGCTCCGCCTCGCGGCCGCACAGGCGCGGCGCGAGGTCGCGCGCGATCAGCGCGTGGACGGCCGCGCCGCCGGCGCCGACCGTGTACGTGTAGCCCACGCCCTCGCCGCCCTCCGCGTCGCGCACGCGCGCGGTGACCAGCTCGAAGCCCTCGATGGTGCCGTGCGTGCTGTCCGAGAGCGCCGTCGGCAGCGGAATGACGTAGTGGTCCGCACGAATCTCGCGGATGACCATGCGAGCTCCCTTCTCGAGTGCGCGCAGTCTAGCATCGTCCCCCGAACGAACACGCGGGTGACAGAAGCGCCGCGCGCGCGCCACGCTGACACGGACGATCTTCACGGCGGGGGCCGATGGTCTCGCTGCGCCGTCGTTTGTCCCGGCGGCGCGCGTGGCATCGTTTCTGCACCCCGCGCCGCCGCGGGAGGATCCCTCACGATGAATCGTCAGAGCGTGATCGTGCTGGTGGTCGCCGCGTCCGTCGGGATGTCGTTCGGGCCGGCAACCGCCGGGGATGTGAACGTGAGCATCGGCGCCCCGGCCGTGATGGTGGCGCCGCCCATGATCACGAGCGCGCCGCAACTCGTCATCGTCCCCGGCACGGCCGTCTACACCGCGCCGCACGTGGACTTCAACGTCTTCCTGTTCGGCGGCAAGTACTGGAGCCTTCACAACGACGTCTGGTTCGTCATGGCGAGACCCGGCGCGCGATGGACCAGGGTGGCCGTGGCGGCCGTTCCGCACGAAGTGCGCGGCGTGCCCGTCAGCTACTACAAGGTCAAGCCGAAGCACGCCAAGGCCATGAAGCACGACCGGGACAGGGGTCCCCGGCACCGCTAGAGCGCGTCCGCGATCGCCTTGCCGAGGTCGGCCGTCGTCGCGCGGCCGCCCAGGTCGGGCGTTCGCGGCGCGCCCGACTTCGGCTCCAGCACCGTCTCGATCGCCCGCACGATGGCCGCGCCCGCCTCCGCATGGCCGAGATGCTCGAGCATCATGGCCGCCGCCCAGATGGCGCCGATGGGATTGGCAATGCCCTTGCCGTAGATGTCGGGCGCGGAGCCGTGCACCGGCTCGAACAGCGACGGGAACGCGCGCTCCGGGTTGATGTTGCCGGACGGCGCGATGGCGATGGTGCCGGTGCAGGCCGGCCCGAGATCCGAGAGGATATCGCCGAAGAGGTTCGACGCGACCACGACGTCGAACCAGTCGGGGTGCTGCACGAAGTGCGCGACCAGAATGTCGATGTGGAACTTGTCCCAGCGGACGTCCGGGTACTGCCGCCCCATCGCCTCCACGCGCTCGTCCCAGTACGGCATCGTGATGGAGATGCCGTTGGACTTGGTGGCGGAGGTCACGTGCTTCTTCGGCCGCCGGCGCGCCAGCTCGAAGGCGAACTTCAGAATCCGATCCACGCCCTTGCGCGAGAACACCGACTGCTGGAAGACGATCTCGCGATCGGTGCCCTCGTACATCCGCCCGCCGACACTCGAGTACTCGCCTTCCGTGTTCTCACGGATCACGAAGAAGTCGATGTCGCCCGGCCGCCGATCCGCCAGCGGCGTGCGCATGCCCGGCATCAGCCGGCACGGACGCAGGTTCACGTACTGATCGAAGTCGCGCCGGAACTTGATGAGTGACCCCCACAGCGAGACGTGATCCGGCACCTTGGCCGGCCAGCCCACCGCCCCGAAGTAGATGGCGTCGTGCCGGCTGATCTGGTCCTTCCAGTTCTCCGGCATCATCGTGCCGTGCTTCAGGTAATAGTCGCAGGACCAGTCGAAGTGATCGAGCTGAAGCGCGAAGTCGAACGTGCGGGCGGCGGCGTCGAGGACGCGCAGACCTTCGGGCACGACCTCCTTGCCGATGCCGTCGCCGGGAATCACCGCGATCGTGTGCTTGGCCACGAGAGCCTCCTTGGAGATCGTGCGGGCCCATCTTAGCGCAGCCGCTCCGCCCGCGAGCGGCTCTTGACTTGTCCGAGCGCCCGGCGCACATTAGCCCACCCACACAGCTCCGACGCACTCGTCGTCGTCACGATCGACCCGGGGGAGGACACAGCATGTCCACGATGTCGCCGGTACTGTCCGATGCCATCATCGCGCGCTGCGGCGAGCGAGCCGCAACGTACGATCGCGAGAACCGTTTCTTCACCGATGACTTCAAGGAGCTGCAAAGCGCGGGCTTCCTGAAGCTCGCCGTGCCCGAGACCTTCGGGGGCCGCGGCATGTCCCTGGCGCAGGTCTGCCGGGAGCAGCGGCGGCTGGCGTACCGCGCGCCCGCGACCGCGCTCGCCACCAACATGCATCTCTACTGGACCGGCGTTGCCGCGGATCTGCGCAAGGCGGGCGACAGCTCGCTCGAGTGGATGCTGCGTGAAGCAGCCGCGGGTGAGGTCTTTGCGGCCGGACATGGCGAGGCGGGCAACGATCTGCCGCTCTTCCTCTCCACGGCCCGGGCCGAGCGGGCGGACGGCGGCTACCGGTTCTGGGGGCACAAGATCTTCGGCAGCCTGACGCCCGTCTGGACGCGGCTGGGCCTCCACGCCATGGACAGCAGCGACCCGACGGCGCCCAAGATCATCCACGCCTTCTTGCCGCGCGATGCCAAGAACTACAGCATCAAGGAGACGTGGGACACGCTGGGAATGCGCGCCACGCGCAGCGACGACACGCTTCTGGACGGCGCGTTCGTCCCCGACCGATACATCGCGCGGGTGTTGCCGGCCGGCACCGCCGATCCATTCGTGCTGGCGATCTTCGGCTGGGCGGAGCCGACGTTCGCCAACATCTATCTCGGACTCGCCGAGCGCGCCCGGGACATCGCGGCCGCCAGCGTCAAGAAGCGCACGTCGCTGGCGCTGACCCGCTCGATGGCCTACCATCCCGAGGTACAGCGCTGCTTCTCGGAGATGCAGCTGGCGCTCGAGGCCGCCTCCGCGCAGGTCGACCGCGTCGCCGAGGAGTGGTCGGCAAAGGTCGATCACGGGGCCCAGTGGCCCATGAAGCTCGTCGCCGCCAAGCACAACGCCGTGGAGGCCGCCAAGAAGGTCGTCGACCTCGCCATGGCCGTCTCCGGCGGCACCGGCATGTTCAAGTCCAACGAGCTGGAGCGCTTGTATCGTGACGTCCGCTGTGGTGGGTTCCACCCGGCCAATACGCTCCTGGTGCACGAGATCGTGGGAAAGACGGTGCTGGGCATCGATCTCGGCGAGCAGCCGCGCTGGGGCTGAGCTTCGATCAGAAATCGTCAGAGGAGGTCTTGGATGCCGCTCTACCTGGACGTGCACAACAAGGTCGAAGGAGCGACCACCGATGCGATGGCGCAGGCCCATCGCAAGGATCTCGAGGTGCAGCACAAGTACGGCGTGAACTACCTCCGGTATTGGTTCGACGAGGGCACGGGGAAGGTGTTTTGCCTCGTCGAGGCCCCGAGCAAGGAGGCGGCGGCGGCCGTCCACCGTGAAGCGCACGGCGCCGTGGCCGACGAGATCATCGAGGTGAAAGAAGGCGGCTAGCGGCCGCCAGGGGCTGCATCCCGAGGCTGTCGGCGAGCGCGAGCGCGGCCGCCGCGTGCTCGACGACCGCCTCCGTCTCACCGGCGCTCGCCGCCAGCTCGGCAAGCAGGTGCCGCGCATGCGCCTCGTGTCCCTGCTCGCCGCTGGCGCGCGCCGTCTCCAGCGCCTGCGCCGCGCAGCGTCGCGCGGCGTCCGTCTGGCCCGCGACTCGAAGCGCATCGGCATACCACACCAGCCGCTGGGCGTGGTTCGCGGCGAGCTGCATCCGCTCGGCGTGTTCGATCGCCTCGCGCAGCAAGCCCAGGCCATCGTCGTGACGTCCGGCGAGCGCGTAGGCCCAGCCGAGCGGCGCCGCGATGAACGGGAAGAGCATCGGGATGTCGGCGACGCGGCTGATCACCAGGCCCTGCTCGAGCGCGACGATCGCCGGCGCCAGCCGTCCGGTCCGCGCCTGCAGCACCCCGCTGCCAACGTGGGCCACCGCGAGACTGAACGGATGATCCTCGGCCATGCCGATGGCGACCGCCTCGTCCGCCTGGGCCTGGGCCGCCTCGAACGCGCCCTGCTCCATCAAGCTGAACGCCAGCCACGCCCGCGAGAACACCGACGGGAGGCCGGCGAGTCCGAAGGTCTGCCGGCGCAGGTCGCCGTCGAGGGCGGCCACGTTCTGTCGCAGCGTCCCGGCCGACTTCTCGTACTCGCCGAGCGAGTGGTTGATCTGGCCGAGCCGGAAATTCGACGTGACGACCATCGCGAAGTTGCCGAAGTCGGCGCCCATGGCGCGCTCCCAGGTCGCCAGAGTGAGGGCGCGCTGGTGCATGCCCCGCCACCAGAGGTTGGCCGGACTCTCCGGACCGCCCAGCGCGGCGTCGATGCTCCGCTGCGTCGCGGGCGTCCCTGTCTGCTCGAGATAGCGCAGCGCGGTCGACCAGAGCTCGCCGCGAAACGCGTGGTGAGCCAGGCGCTCGGCGTGCTCGGCGAGGCGATCGGCATACAGGCGCTCGATGGCGCCGACCACCTGGCCGTGGACCACCCGCCGCCGGCCGTGGAGCAGGCTGCTGTAAGCGACCTCGTGCGTCAGCGCGTGCTTGAAGGTGTATTCCACATCCGGGAACAGCTTCGCCTCGTAGACGAACTCCGCGGCCTGCAGGCGCGCGAGCCCGCGTCGCAGCTCGTCGTCCGACAGCTCGGCGATGGCGTGCAGCAGCGTCCACGGCACGTCCTTACCGATCACGGACGCCGTCTGCAGCAGACGCTTGTCGTCCGCCGGGAGCCGGTCGATGCGGGCCGCGAGGATGGCCTGCACCGTGGGCGGCACCTGGATCGCGCCCGGATCCTTCGCGAGCCGGTACGCGCCACGGTCACCGACGAGCACCTGGGTCTCGACCAGCGCCCGCACGCTTTCCTCGAGGAACAGCGGGTTGCCTTCCGTGCGCTCGACCAGCAGGTGGCGCAGCGGTCGCAGGCTCGGATCGTCCCCGAGCAGCGGCTCGAGCAGCGCTTCGGCGGTGGCCGGCGGCAGGACGTCGATGCGGAGCTGGCGGTAGTACGTCTTGCCGCCCCAGGCGTGGGTGTATTCGGGACGGTAGTTCACCGCGAGCAGCGCGCGTGCGCTCGGCAGGCTGTCCACGAAGGCGTCGAGGAACGCCTGCGTGTCGGCGTCGATCCAGTGCAGGTCCTCGAAGACGATCAGCACCGGCTGGCCCGCGCTCTCGCGCAGGAGCATCCGACGCACGGCCTCCAGGGCCGCCGTCCGCCGCCGGTGGCGATCGAGGCGGAGGAACTCATGATCGTCGGGCAAGACGTCGAGCAGCCACAGCACCGGGGCGATGCTGTCCTTCAAGGCCTCGTCCAGCGTGAGCAGGATGCCGGTGACCTTGGCGCGGATCGCGCGCGTGTCGTCCCGGTCGGCGATCTTGAAATAGCTCTTCAGCAGGCCCACCAGCGGCATCCATGGCGCGGCCTTGCCGTACGAGACGGAGGTCGATTCGAGGATCAGCCAGCCGTGCGTGCGATGCGAGTGAATGAACTCGTAGAACAATCGCGACTTCCCCACACCCGCCTCGCCGACGACCGCCACCACCTCGCCGCGGCCGCGTGCGGCCTGCTCCTGCGCCCGGCGCAGCTGCTCCATCTCCGGGTCGCGCCCGACGAAACGCGTGAGGCCGCGGGCCACGGAGGCTTGCAGTCGGGTCCGCGCGGTGCCCGAACCCACCATCTCGTAGACCGCCACCGGCTCCGTCATGCCCTTGATCGGCGTGGGCCCCAGCGATTTCACCTGCACGTACCCTTCGGCGCCGCGCAGCGTCGCGCCCGTCATCAGCGTCGTCCCCGGCCGCGCGAGCTGCTCCATCCGGGCGGCGAGATGCGTCGTCTGGCCGACCGCGGTGTAGTCCATGTGCAGGTCGCTGCCGATGGAGCGGACCACGACGTCACCCGAGTTCAGTCCGACGCGAATCTGGACGTCGACGCCGTGCTCGCGACGCAGCTCTTCGGCGTAGCGTCCGACGGCATCCTGCATCCGCAGCGCGGCATAGCACGCGCGCGCGGCGTGGTCCTCCTGGGCGATCGGCGCGCCGAAAAGGGCCATGATGCCGTCACCCATCACCTGATTCACGGTGCCCTCGTAGCGATGGACCGCGTCCATCATGCGCTCCAGCACCGGATCGAGGAGCGTGCGCGCGTCCTCCGGATCGCGATCGGCGAGCAGCTCCATCGAGCCCTTGAGATCGGCGAAGAGCACGGTGACCTGCTTGCGCTCGCCTTCGAGCGCGGCCTTCGAAGTCAGGATTCGCTCGGCGAGATGCTTCGGTGTGTACGTTTCCGGTGAGCCGAACTGTCGCGGGGCCGGCCCGCCGGTCGCGGTCGGCTGCGCGCACTCGGGACAGAATTTGGCGGTCGCGGAGAGGGCAGCGCCGCACGCGGTGCACGCCCAGGGCAACGGGGCGCCGCACTCCTCGCAGAACCGTGCGCCGGCGCGGTTAGCGTGCTGGCAGCGGGGGCACGTCATGACCGATGCCGAGCATCACGCAGGAGCGAGGGCGACGGTGTCCGCGCCGCCGAGGCGTCGACCACCGTCGATCCGTCGCCCTGGTACACGTAGCGGAAGGTCGGGCAGCCGGGGCGTGCGCCGGGACAGTAGTAGCCCACCATCTCGAGCTTCGCGTAATGGCCGTCCGCCGTCCGTACGGCCCATACGTGCGGCTTCGGCGTCAGCACGTGCGAGAAGAAGCCGTACTGGTACCAGGACGCGATCGCCGGATTGCGCGGCTCGCCGCGGTCCTCGTTGGCGACGTAGCCCGTGGCCGCGACCGAGCGCACGTCCTCGAGCCGGCCCACCCCCAGGTCACGGATGCCGACACCGTCGCCGGCGATGATCGAATAGCGGCGGAACGCGAGATCCCACCCGCGTGGCCCGGGCGTTTCGACAATCGAGCCGAGGCGGAACGAGAAGTATCGCCAGACCTCGGGGGCGCTGGCATCCACCGTATAAAGGATGGGCCCGACGAGGCTTCGGCCGGCGTCGCGCGCCTGCGGTGGGGTCGGTGCGTATGTCGGCACCGCGGGCGTCTGCAGCGTCAGCGCCACGAGGACGGCCGCGATGCCGAGCACGCCGCCGACGGCCACCGCCCGCATCACGGTCATCGCGCGCCGCACCGCCCGGGTCGCATGGTCGAGATGCTAGCATGCGACGCATGCGTGACGTCCCGAGCGGCCAGTACCGGTTCCTGCCCGGCATCGCCCCCTACTCGTCCGGCGTGGTGGCGATGCCCGGCCACCAGGTCATTCACGTCACGCTTCGGGCGCCGGTGCCCTGGCGCGACGGCTTCGCGCTCATCGACCATCACCTGCGCGACGCACAGCGGCCGCGCGCGGCGCTCTGCGCAATCGCGCTGCGGAGCCCGAAGCCGTTCACGTTCGAAGGCTTCGCGGAGTTCAACGCCGGCTACCGGGCGGTGCTCGAGACGTGGGGTCTCCTCGTCGACGGCGCCAACCCGATCGCGCGCACGAACGTGGCGCCGCTCGTGACCGCCCCCGCCGAGCCGTCGCTCTACGGCTTCGCGTACACGGTGCCGGGCGCCGCGCCACGCCCCACGTTCGTCGTGGCCGGCTCCGGTGAGGTGATCGAGCTCGCCGCGGAGCGGATCGTGCGGCGCGGAGAGATCTCGCCCGACGCCATCCGGGAGAAGGCGGCCTTCGTCATGGGTGTCATGCAGCATCGGCTGCGCGGCCTCGGCGCCGACTGGCGCGACGTCACCGCCATCGACGTGTACACACCGCACCCGATCGAGCCCTTCGTGCGCGACGTGCTCCTCGGCGTCGCCGGGCCGGCGGCGATCCACGGCGTGCGGTGGTATCCGAGCCATCCGCCGATCATCGGGCTCGAGTACGAGATGGACATGCGAGGTGTCGCGCGCGAGCTGGTTGTGTAGCGCATGTCCCAGCGCTGGACGCTGTTGACGGTGCTCACCGCCGCCTACGGCATGGGCGCGTTCGGAATGCTGGGCGCCTCGCCGCTCACGCCGAGCCTCGTGGACGGCTTCGCGCTCACGCGGCTCGACGTCGCGTTCATCGTGCCGTCGGTGTACGTGGGCGGTCTGCTGTTCTCGCTGCCCGGCGGGCATCTGGCCGATCGCTGGGGCGTGCGGCCCACGCTGCTCGGCGCGCTCGCCGTCGGCGGGGTCGGCCTGCTCGCGGCGGCGGCGGCCCCCCGCTTCGCGCTGTTCCTGCTCGGCCTCGTGATCGCCGGCTCCGGCTGGAGCGTCGTCAATCCCGTTCTCGGCAAGGCGATCGTGGACATCTTCCCGCTGACCGAGCGCGGCGTGGCCATGGGCATCAAGCAGATGGGACTCACGCTCGGCGGGCTTCTGTCCGCGCTGATGCTGCCGCCGATCGCGGCGCGCTGGGGCTGGCGCGCCGCCGTCGCCACCTGCGCGCTCGCGGTCACGCTGCCCGTGGTGGCGGCGTGGCGACCACTGGCGCCGATGGCGCGCCCGACGGCGCCGCGCTCGGCCACGACGTTCAACTGGCGGTGGACGCGCCGACCGGCGCTGCTGATCGTGTTCGGCGCCGGCGTGGTGCTGGGCATGGTGCAGTCGGCGGTGCTCGCGTACCTGCCGCTCTTCAGCGTGCAGGCGCTCGGCTTCTCGCACGTCGGCACCGGCGTGCTCATCGCCGCCTCGCAGGCGGGAGGCGCCGTCTCACGCCTGGGCCTCGGCGCCGCGAGCGATCGCTGGTCGTCGGGACGTCGACCGCCCTGGCTCGTCTTCACGTCCGCGCTCTCGGCCGTCATCTTCCTCGTCTACGCGTGGGTGCCGACGGCGGCGCCGCTCTGGGCGGGCGCGCTCGCCTTCGCGGCGGGCGTTGGCGCTTACGGCTGGGTGGGCATCTACTTCGTCATCAGCGCCGAGGCCGGCGGTGCCACCGAGGCCGGCCTGCTCAGCGGGGTGTCGTTCGCCGCCATCGTGGTCGGCCTCCTCACCGGCGCGCCGCTGTTCGGCGTCATCCTCCAGATCTCCGATTCGTACGGCGCCGCGTGGACGACGTTCGCGCTGCTCTCGGCGCTGGTGGCCGCCGTCGTCGCCGTGTGTGCCGGCGCGATTCACCGCGAATGCCTCCACGCGCGCTGAGCGCGCGCCTGCGGTAGACTGCCGCCGGTGAGATTCCAGGGACGCGTCGCGCTGATCACCGCCGCCGGCCGGGGCATCGGGCGTGCCACCGCCGAGATCATCGGTCGCGAGGGCGGCACCGTGGTCGCCGTGGATCGCGACAAGGCCGCGGTGGAGGACGTCGTCCACACGATTCAGAACGCCGGCGGCGCCGCCGACGCGCTCGTCGCGGACGGGCTGGACGCCGCGCAGGTCGACGAGGTGGTCCGGCGCACAGTGGACACCCGCGAGCGCGTCGACATCCTGGTCAACGCGGTCGGCGGCAGCACGATCATCGGCAAGCCCGCGGCCGCCGTCGAGGAGCTGAGCCTCGGCGAGTGGCAGCAGCTGCTCGACTTCAACCTGACGGGGACGTTCCTGTTCCTGCGCGCGGTGGTTCCCGTCATGAAGCGACAGCGCGCGGGCAAGATCGTGAACATCTCGTCGATCGCCGGGCGCGGCCTCAGCCCGACCAGCAGCAGCGCCTACGCGACGGCCAAGGGCGGGATCATTGCGCTGACCCGCAAGCTGTCGCTCGAGCTGGGCCCGCACGGCATCACCGTCAATGCGATCGCGCCGAGCCTCACGCTGAGCCCGCGGCTGCGCCCGCGCTGGGACGGCATGTCGCCCGCGGAGCGCGAGCGCGAGATCGAGCGCGTGCCGTTGCGACGCATCGCGCAGCCCGAAGATCAGGCGCGCGTCATCTGCTTTCTCGCCTCCGCTGACGCCGACTTCGTGACCGGCGTGACGATCGACGTCACCGGCGGTCAGTGATCGGGGTCAGGCCTCCGGCGGCCGGCGCGTCTTCCACTCCGTCGCCTGCTCGTAGGCCCAGCCGATGCGCAGGGCCATCGCCTCCTCGCCCGGGCCGCAGAGAATCTGCAGTGACGTCGGCAGGCCGTCCGCGGTGAAGCCGTTCGGCACGGCCAGGCCGCAGAGGCCGAGGTAGTTGCCCGCGCGCGTGAAGTAGGCGGCGGTGGTGGACTGATCCACGCGATCGATCGGGATGGCCGCCGTCTGCGCGGTCGGCGTCAGCAGCGCGTCCGTCTCGGCCAGCGCCTGCAGGAACTCCCGCTGGTGCTCCGCGCGTTCGGCGAGCGTGACCTGGTAGTCACGCGCCGAGATCGTGCGTCCGGGCTGGATCCGCGGCCGAATGTGCGGATCCACCGGCAGGCTCAGATCATCCACCAACTCGCCGACGAAGCGATAACCCTCGGCGGCGATGATGCGGCCCGTGGCGGCACCGTAGTCGCGGAAGCCGCGCGGCAGCGCCGGACGCACGATGCGTGCGCCGAGCCGCTCCAGCGCCTGGACGGACGCATCGTAGGCGGCCAGCACCTCGGCCGCCACGTCCTTGCGCTCCGTGTCGGGCATGACGCCGAGGCGGAGCCCGGCCACCCCGCGCCGGAGAGCCGGCAGCGGATCGCTGGGGGACCACCCGAGCGTCTGCGGGTCGCGCGGGTCGGGGCCGTTCAGGATCCGGAAGAGTAGCGCGGCGTCCTCGACGGACCGGGTCATCGGTCCCGGCGTGTCGAGCGTCGAGCTGAGCGGGAGCACGCCGTGCGTGCTGATGCGCCCGGCCGTGACCTTGAGACCGACGATGCCGCACCACGCGGCCGGCAGCCGGACGGAGCCGCCGGTGTCGGTGCCGATGGCCGCCGGCGCGAGACCCGAGGCGACGGCGACGGCGGAGCCGCTCGACGAGCCGCCCGGGGTGCGATGCACCGCGAGATCCCAGGGGTTTCGCGGCGTGCCGAGATGCGTGTTGGTACCGAAGGATCCCATCGCGAACTCGACGGTGTGAGTCTTGCCGAGCACGATCATCCCGGCGCCGATGAGGCGCTCGGCGAGCGTGGCCGTGACCGGCGAGACGCGCTCGGCCCAGACCTTCGAGCCGCCGGTGGTCACGCGGCCCGCGAGGTCGACCAGATCTTTCAAGCCGATCGGCACACCGTGCAGGGGGCCGACGCGATGCCGAGCGCGGATCGCCTTGTGCGCGGCCTCGGCGGCCAGGCGCGCGTCCGACTCGTAGACGGCGATGAAGGCGTGGAGCATCGGATCGCGCTTGCGGATCCGCTCGAGGAGCGTGTCGACGACGTCGACGGGGGACAGCGTGCCCTCGGCGTACGCGCGGGATAGCTCGGCCACGGTGGCCCACACGGGATCGATGCGACTCATAGGCCCTCCCGCGGGGAACGTACCGCGGAACGCCGTTCCCAGCAACGACGCGGCGTTGACAATTCACGGCGACCACCCTCACACTCGGGCACCGATCGACCCTCGTCCTGGAGGTCGTGCATGTTCCACGCGCTGCGGTCTCTCCTCGTCGTCGTCATCGTCGTCGGCTCCGTCGTGTCCGCCGCCGCGGAGTATCCCGAGCGCGCGCTCACCATCGTGGCCGCCTATCCGGCCGGCGGCATGGTGGACATTGTCGCGCGCCCGCTCGCCGAGGGCATGAAGAAGAAATTCCCGAAGGGCGTGGCTGTGCTGAACCGTCCCGGCGGTGGTGGCTCCGTCGGCATGGCGGAGGTCGCGCAAGCCAAGCCCGATGGCTACACGGTGATCCTGGCGCCCGTCTCGACGCTCGTCATCCATCCGCAGCTCAACGACCTGCCCTACAAGACTCCCGACGACTACCAGCCGATCATCAACACGATCGCCTTCTATCCGCTGCTCGTGGTGCGCGAGGAGGCGCCGTGGAAGACAGTGCAGGAGTTCGTCAACGCGGCCAAGGCCAGCCCCGGGAAGTTCCGCGTCGGCTCGCCCGGCGAGGGCACGGGGAGCCATCTGAGCCTCGAGCAGCTCGGCGCGGCGGCCAGCTTCAAGGTGACGCACGTCCCGTTCTCCGGCTGGGGCGAGAGCAGCCCCGCCTTGCTCGGCGGCCACGTCGATGCGGTGGTCGGCCAGCCGGGTGAGGTGAAGCCGCTGGTGGAGGGCAAGAAGCTGCGACCCCTCGTCGTGTTCCAGCAGAAGCGCCACGAGGCGTTTCCGAGCACCCCGACGGCGAAAGAGCTCGGCTGGGACGCCGGCCTCGGCACGTGGTTCGTGCTGACGGCGCCGAAGGGCACGCCGACGGCGATCGTGCAGTACCTGCACGACGCCGCCAAGGCCTCGATGGCGGAGCCGACCTTCGTGAGCCTCATGAAGACGCGCGCGGTGGACATCGACTACAAGAACGGCGACAAGGCACGCGCCGATCTGTGGCAGGAGTACAAGGCGTACGGCGAGATCCTGCGCCGGCTCGGTATGATCAAGAAGTAGGATGCTGGAGCGCGTCGTCGGGCTCGCGGTCATCGTCGCCGCCGGCATCTATCTGTGGCTGGCGGCGGCGCTGCCGTACGGGACGACGGCGAGACCCGGCGCGGGTTTCTTTCCCACGCTCGTGGGAATCTTCGGGTGCATGGTCGGCCTCACCATGAGCGCGCGGGCATTCCGGGCGCCCGCGCGAGCGCCGGTGGTGCCCGCGACCACCGCCGATGTGGCCGCGCAGCGGCGCGCGCTCAGCACGGTGGCCGTGCTCGTGGGCTTCTGCCTGCTGATGCCCTGGATCGGATATCCGCTCGTCGCCTTCGCCTTCGTCACCGTCCTGCTGCAACGCCTGGGAAGCGCCTGGCGCACGGCAGCGCTCATCGGTGCGGTCACCGCCGTCGTCTCCTTCTACGCGTTCGGTGTTTTGCTCGACGTGCCGCTGCCGCGCGGCCCGTGGTGAGCTGAGTGGGGCCGCTCGAAGGTCTCGCGTACGGCTTCACGGTGGCCCTCACGCCGACCAATCTGCTCGCGTGCTTCCTCGGCGTGCTCGTCGGCACGATCGTCGGCGTGCTGCCGGGCATCGGCCCCGTCGGGGCCATGGCCCTCCTGCTGCCGTCGACGTTCGCCCTGCACCCGGCCACCGCGCTCATCATGCTGGCCGGCATCTATTACGGCGCCATGTACGGCGGCTCGACCACGTCGATCCTGGTCAACGTGCCGGGCGAGGCCGGCTCCATCGTTACGCTGCTAGACGGCTACCAGCTCACGCGGAAGGGCCGCGCGGGCGCCGCCCTCTGCGTGGCGGCCGTCGGGTCGTTCATCGCCGGCACCATCGGCGTGGTCGGCATCATGCTGGCCGCCGCCTGGCTCGCGGATCTGGCCATCAAGTTCGGCCCGCCGGAATACTTCGCGATCGCGCTCGGCGGACTGCTGCTGCTGTCGCGACTCTCCGGCGGCTCGGTCCTCCATTCGTTCGTCATGGTCGCCGTCGGTCTCGCGCTGGGCACCGTCGGCATGGACACGGTGACGGCACTGCGCCGCTTCACCTTCGGATCGGTCGCGCTCTCGCAGGGCGTGGACCTCGTGCCGGTGATCATGGGCCTCTACGGCGTGGCGGAGGTCCTCCTGCTGGCCGAGCAAGGCATCGCCAAGGCCGTCATCGTCAGCGTGCGTCTGCGCGAGCTGCTCCCCACGCGGGACGAATGGCGGCGATCGTGGGCGCCCATCGGGCGCGGCTCGGTGATCGGCTTCGTCACCGGCCTCATTCCGGGGCCGGCCGCCGTGCTATCGACGTTCATCGCGTACAACATCGAGAAGAAAGTCTCACGCACGCCGGAGCGCTTCGGACACGGCGCCATCGAGGGCGTGGCGGCGCCCGAGTCGGCCAACAACGCGGCGACGGCCGGCGCCATGGTGCCGCTGCTGTCGCTCGGCATTCCGTTCTCGCCGGCCACCGCCATCCTGCTCGGCGCGCTCGTCATCCACGGTCTCCAGCCGGGGCCGCTCATGATCGTGCAGCGGCCGGAAGTCTTCTGGGGCTTCGTGGCCAGCATGTACATCGGCAATCTCTTGCTGCTGATCCTCAACCTGCCGCTGGTCGGCCTCTTCGTCAGCGTCCTGCGGCTGCCGCAGCACGTGCTGGCCACGCTCGTGCTGCTGCTCTGCCTCGTCGGCGCCTTCAGCCTGAGCAACAGCTATCTCGACCTCTGGATCCTGGTGATCTTCGGCGTCTTCGGCTACGCGCTCCGCAAGCTGAGCGTCGACGCCTCGCCCCTCGTGGTCGCGCTCGTGCTCGGACCGATGATGGAAAAGACGCTGCGCCAGGCGCTGTTCATCACCCAAGGGAGCCTCGCGGACCTCGTGATGCGGCCGCTCACGCTGGCCATCCTCGCCATCCCCGCCCTGGCGCTGCTCGTGCCGCCACTGCTCCGCCTCCGCCGGAGCGCTCGCACGGCGGCCGCACCGGTCGCAGAGCCGCGATGAGCGACCTGGAATAGTCAGTCGATCACTTGGTCCGCCCGCTGCAGGAGCGCCGGCGGAATCGCGAGTCCGAACGTCCTCGCCGTCTTCTGGTTGATCACCAGCCAGAACTTCGTCGGCTGCTCGACCGGAATATCGGCGGGCTTTGCGCCTTTCAGGATCCGATCGACGTAGATGGCCGTGCGCGAGATGACGGCGGGCAGATCCGGCCCATAGCTGAGGAGTCCCCCCTCGGCTGCCCACGGGCCCCAGCCGGAGGCGAGCAACAGGCGCTTCTGGGCGGCGAGCTCGAGTATCCGTGGCCGATCGAGCGTCATGAGCCGCGACGACACGACGATGACCGCCCCCGTCCGCTCGCGGGTCGCCAGCGCAAATGCACCGTCGAAGTCGTCGCGTCGCCTGACCTCGAGCGACGCGACATGCACTCCGAGCGAGCGCCCCGCCTCCTGCGTCGCGCGAAACTCGTCGTCGGGGTGGTCGGGGTTCCACAGCACGGCGACGCGCGTGAGCGGCGGCGCCGCTTCCTTCAGGAACTGCAAGCGCTTGCCGGCCAGCTCGGACGAGACGAACGTCACGCCCGTCACGTTGCCGCCCGGTCGCGCGAGACTGGCGACGAGGCCATCTTGAACCGGATCGGCGCTCGTGATCACCACGATCGGTATCGTGCTGGTCGCTCGCTTGGCAAACGGCGCGACATCACCACCGGCGGCGACGATGAGGTCGGGTTTTGCGCGGACGAGGTCGGTCGCGAGATCTCCGAGCCGCTCGGGCTTGCCGTCGGCGTAGCGATGCTCGAAGACGATGTTCCGGCCTTCGACATACCCGAGGGCGGCCAGGGCGCGCCGGATGACCGGAAAGGCGTCGGTTTCGGGCGTGCCGAACACGAGGACGCCGACGCGCGCGACCTTCGGCGGCTGCGCCGCCGCCGCGCGCGGCCGCATGACGCCGGAGATGAGAGCGGCCAGCAGAGGGCGGCGCGTCAGCATGAGCGTGAGCGACTCGCCTGGAGAATTCGCGGGACCGCCGCTAGCCGGTTTCCATGGGCAACGACGGGTCGGCGGCCCACTCGGACAGCGAGGCGTCGTACACGGCGACGTTGTCGTGGCCGAGCATCGCCAGGACGAAGGCGTCGCTGCTGGCCGCGATGCCGCCCCCGCAGTAGGTGATCACGCGTCCGGCCGCGAGCGCGCCGGAGTCGGCGAAGCGCTTGCGCAGCTCCGACAGCGGCAGGTAGGCGTGCCTCGAATCGACGAGCGAGCGCGCGGCAACGTTGCCGCTGCCGGCGATGCGGCCGGGTCGGCCGTAGTGCACGCCGCCGGTGCCGCGGTGCTGCTCCTCGGTGAGCGCGTTCAGCACGCAGGTGGCGCGATCGCCGAGGCCGTGCAGCACGACGGACCTGTCGGCAAAGAGCTCGGGGCGCGGTCGCGGGACGAACACGCCGGGTGGATAGACGCACGGCGCCGTCGACACCGCGCGGCCCTCGAGCGTCCACTTGCGCCAGCCGCCGTTGAGGACCGCCGCGTTGTCGAAGCCGACGGCGCGGAGCATCCACCAGACACGCGCAGCCCACATGTTGACGGCGCGGTCGTAGAGCACGACGCGCGTGCCGTCACCGACACCGAGCCTGGCCATGGCGGCCGCGAGCTGCGCGGGGGGCGGCATCATGAAGCGGAGCGACGACGTCCGGTCCGCGAGGTCGGCCGTGAGATCGGCAAATCCGCTGCCCGGGATGTGGCCGGCCGCCCAGGTCGCGAAGCCCGATTCCGCGCGATAGCCGCCATCCGGCAGCGGGTGGAGGATCGTCGTGCAGTCCAGTACGCGCAGCATCGGATCGTCGAGCTGCTCGGCCAGGCGGTCGCTCTCCACCAGATACTCGGGATGCTCGCGGTTCATGGGCGGACGATAGCGGTGTATGCTGCCCGACGCAACCGAAGCCGACCCCGGACCACATTTCGGACAGGCACCAGGCACAAGGAGCCACCACGATGCTGATCGCCGACTCGCAGGTTCATCTCTGGGGCGCCAACACGCCGGCGCGGCCGTGGCCGGCCGGGCGCGACCACGAGGCGCAGAAGCCATACCCCGTCACGAAGGACATGCTGCTCTTCGAGATGGAGCTGGCCAAGGTGAACCGCATCGTGATCGTGCCGCCGTCGTGGGAGGGCGACCGCAACGACCTCGCGCTCGAGGCGGCCCGCCTGCACCCCGACAAGTTCGCGGTGATGGGCCGGCTGAATCTCGCCGATCCGGCGAGCAAGGCGCTGGTGCCGGACTGGAAGAAGCAGCGGGGCATGCTCGGCATGCGCTTCACGTTTCACAACGAGCACAACCGGCACTTCCTCACCGACGGCAGCGCCGACTGGCTGTGGCCGGCCGCCGAGAAGGCCGGGATCCCGCTCATGGTGCTCGTGCCGGGCTCGCTCCACATTCTCGACCGCATCGCCGGCAAGCATCCCGGGCTCAAGCTCGTGATCGATCACGTCGGCCTCAACATCCGCCAGAAGGCGCCGACGGTGTTCGAGGATTTACCCGCCGTCTGCGCGCTCGCGAAGCACCCGAACATCGCGGTCAAGGCGTCCGGCATGCCGTCGCTGTCGACGCAGGAGTATCCGTTCCGCGATCTGCACGAGGCGATCAAGCGGCTCGTCGACGCCTACGGGCCGCGGCGGACGTTCTGGGGCACCGACCTCACGCGGATGCCGTGCAGCTACCGCGAGTGCATCGATCTCTTCACCCGCGAGCAGCCCTGGCTCAAGGGTGAGGATCTCGAGTGGGTGATGGGCCGCGGCGTCTGCGAGTGGCTCGGCTGGGTTTATTGATTCATTGACGTCGGGGGCCCCGAAATGGCCCCCACAGCCCGCACGCGCCTCGACACGTTTCAGCGCGTCGGCGGCGGCGTGCGACGGAGGAGCTCTTCGATCGCGAGGCCGAGAGCGAGCAGCCGCTCGTCGCTGCCGCGCGGACCGTCGAGCGACAGACCGACCGGTAAGCCCGTCGACGGTCCGAGCCCGGCGGGAATCGTCAGTCCGGGGATGCCGGCATTGCTGCCGGGGTCCGTGTTGCGGATGAAGCGCAGGAACGTCTCGAGGCTCGACGCCTCGGGTCCCTGTGCCGCGGCGACGTGCGGCGTCGTCGGACCGACGAGCGCATCGATTCCGTACTTCCGGAAGGTGTCGGCGAAGTGCGCGATCAGTGCGGGCCGCGCCTGCTGCATGGCCGCCTGGTAGATCGGCGCCGCCGCCACGACCCCGTTCGGCGCCGGCAGCTTGCGCGGGACGACGAGACCGTCGTACGTGGCCTTCACGTCCTTGCTGGCGATGGCGGCGGCGACCTGCTCGACGGTGAGGCCGACGCGGTAGCGCTCCAGATAGGCCTTCAGGTCGTCATAGGCCTCGTAGAGCGCGACGGGAAAGCTGGCGCCGTCGTTCAGCGTCTTCAGCTGCGGCATGTCGACGTCGACAATGGTGACGCCGGCCTGACGGAGCTTCGCGAGCGCGGCGTCGATGACCGCGCGCGTGTCGGCGTCGAGGTCCGCGAAGAAGTACGCGCGATAGACTCCGAGCTTCACCCCGCGGAGTGACGCCGGCGTCGCAAGGGAGCCGCCGGCGATCACGGAGTCGAGGAGCGCGACGTCGGCGACCGTCTGCGCCATCGGGCCCGCCGTATCGCGCGTGTGGGAGATCGGTGTGACGCCCTCGCCGCTGTAGCGACCGATCGTCGGTCGCAGGCCCGCGATGCCGCAGAGTGCGGCGGGGACCCGCACCGAGCCGCCGGTGTCGCTGCCGAGGCCGCCCGGCGCGAGCCGCGCGGCCACGGCGGCGCCGGTGCCGCTCGAGCTGCCGCCGGCGATGCGCGTCCGGTCGTACGGATTACGCGTGCCGATCGGCTGCGCCGTGAAGAAGCCCTCGTTGTAGCCGGAGATGCCGAAGGCGAGCTCGTGCATGTTCGTCTTGCCGAGCACGACGGCGCCGGCGTCGAGCAGCTTCTGCGCGACCGGCGCGCTCGCCGACGGCACGAACCGACGCAGCGCCGGCGTGCCGGCCGTGTTCGGCAGGCCGGCGACGTGCACGTTGTCCTTCACCACGAGCGGCACGCCGTGCAGCGGGCCACGCACGCGGCCGGCCGCCAGGTCGGCGTCCGCCCGTCGCGCCGCGGCCAGCGCGCCGTCGCGATCCAGCGTCACGAAGGCGTTGAGGTCGGTCCGCGCGCCGGCCCGCGCCACGTAGGCTTGCGTCAGCTCGACGCTGGTGACCTGACCGGCGCGGATCAGCCGGGCCGCTTCGATGACGCCGACCTCGGTCAGATCGGCGGGACGGCGCATGGTCGACGCGCAGGCGGCCGTGCCGAGCACGACGAGCAGGAGCGTGGCGGCGGCAGGCAGGCGCATGGTCGTCTCCTCGGCGCGGGATTATACTCCGGCGTCATGCAGATCACGCGGGTGACGCCGTACCTCGTCGATCCGGGGTACGGCAAGAACTGGCTCTTCGTGAAGGTCGAGACGTCCGACGGTCTGCACGGCTGGGGCGAGTGCTACACGCAGGCCGATCGCGATCAGTCGATCGCCGCTCACGTGCAGCAGCTCGGCCGCTACCTGCACGGCCGCGACGCGAGCCAGATCCGCCACTTCACGCACTGGGCGTACCACGACTTCGCCGCCAAGCGCGGCGCCCTCGACTTCTGGGCGGCCGTGAGCGGGCTCGAGCAAGCGCTCTGGGATCTCGCGGGCAAGCGCGTCGGCCTGCCGGTCGTCGAGCTGCTCGGCGGACGCTGCCGCGAGCGCATACGCGTGTACGCCAACGGCTGGTACTCCGGCGCCAGGACGCCGCACGAGTACGCCGCGCAGGCGAAGGCCACCGTCGCGCGCGGCTTCACCGCGCTCAAGTTCGACCCGTTCCCCGGCCCGTGGCGGACCCACATCTCGCGCGACGCGGAGCGCGCCGTGGTGGCGACCGTCGGCGCCGTGCGCGAGGCGGTGGGACCGGACGTCGATCTGCTCATCGAGGTGCATCGGCGGCTGGCTCCGATGCACGCCGTCCGCATCGCGCGGCTGCTGGAGCCCTTCGACCCCTTCTGGTACGAAGAGCCCGTGTCCGCGCGTGATCTCGGCGCGCTGGCCGAGTGTCGGCGCGACATCCGCCTTCCCATCGTCACCGGCGAGGAGCTCTACACGCGCTTCGAGTTCCGCGACGTCTTCGAGCGGCGCGCCGCCGACATCATCAACCCCGACGTCTGCAACGTGGGCGGCATCGATGAGCTGCGGGCCATCGCGGCCATGGCGGAGGCGTATCACGTGGTCGTCTCGCCGCACAACTACAACAGCACCACCGTCGGCCTCGCCGCCACCCTTCAGGTGTCGGCGGCCATCCCGAATTTCCTGATCACCGAGTACTTCGTGAACTTCGAGCCGCGCGGACTGGAGATGGCGGCACCGCCGCTGCGCGTCGAGCACGGTTACATCGACGTGCCGCGTGGCCCGGGCCTCGGCATCGATCTCGACGAGGATGTGCTCTCGCGTCACGGCTATCGAGAGTTCCCGGCGCGCAGCGTGCCGGCCCCGCGCGACGAGGGGCCGTAGTGCGCTTCGGCACGTTTTTCTTCTTCCAGGCGGTGCCGTGGCTGAGCCACGAGGAGGTCGTGCACCGCGAGCTCGAGCAGATGGAGTGGACAGAAGAGCTTGGCTTCGATCAGATCTGGCTGACCGAGCACCACTTCATCGACTACGGCCTCGCCGTGGATCCCGCCACGCTGGCGGCGGTGGCCGCCTCCCGCACGCGGCGCGTGCGCATCGGGCTGGCGGCGGCGATCCTGCCCTTTCATCACCCGCTGCGTCTCGCCGAGCAGACGGCCCTGGTCGACGTCGTCTCGCGCGGCCGTCTCGACGTCGGCGTCGGACGCGGCAACCGGCCCGCCGAGTTTCGCGGCTACAACGTGCCGCAGCAGGAGAACCGTGAGCGCTTCGAGGAGGCGGTCGACGTGCTGAGGCGCGCGTGGACGGAGGAGCGCTTCTCGCACGCCGGACGCTTCTTCACGATCAACGACGCCCGCGTCATGCCGCGGCCCTGGCAGAAGCCGCATCCGCCGCTCTACCAGGTGTGCGGCAGCCCGGAGAGCGTGCAGGGCACGGCGGCGCGCGGGTGGCCGATGCTGAACTCGGTGCTGCGCGGCAACGCCGAGCAGCAGCTGGCAACGCACCGGGATATTTATGTCACCGCCCTGCGCAAGGCCGGGCGCTCGGACGCCGATGTGACGGCGCTGCTGGCGGACTGGGGCGTCTCGCGCCAGATCTACGTGGCGCCCACCGACGCCCGGGCGCACGCCGAGGCGAGGGACGCCGAGCTCTGGTATCAGGAGTCGTTCCGCCGTTTCGTCCTGCCCGAGCGGATCGAGGACGCGCATCCGAGCCTGCAGCCTCACTTCCGACAGCTGGCGGAGCGACTGGCCACGATCAACTGGGACGATCTCGTGCGCGAGACCGTCGCCTTCGGCTCGCCTGACACGGTGGCGCGGAAGATCGAGGCGATGCGCGCCGCCGGCGTCGGCCACGTGCTGTGCTGGATGAACTTCGGCGGGCTCCCTCAGGAGCGCATTCGGCGCTCGATGGAGCTCTTCGCGCGCGAGGTCATGCCGAGCTTCCGGTCCGAGCGAGTTCCGCCACGAGCGCGGTGAACGCCGGGATCCACGGGCTTTGGCACGTGCATGCTGAAGCCCGCCGTGAGCGACCGCGCGGGAACTTGCCGCGGGTGATAGGAGCTTGCCGACACCATCGGAATGAGAACGGCCACGACCAGTGACACCAGATGCGACCGCGTTCTCATGAGCCCGTGCATTGTCACACGTTTCGGGCTATCGTCATCCGCCAAGGAGGCCTCTGATGAGCATCCGTCTCTACGATCCGACCGCCGAGCCCCGGGCCATCGACGCCAAGCTGGCGCCGCGGCTGGCGGACCTGTCCGGCAAGCGCATCGGGATTCTCGACAACGGCAAGGCGAACGCCGGCGTGCTCATGCTGGCGGTGGCCAAGGTGCTGCAGGAGCGCTACGGCGCGGCCGAGATCGTCAAGCGCAACAAGCCCGTGGCCGGCCCGCCGGCGCCCGAGATCCTCGAAGCGCTGTCGCACTGCGATCTCGCGCTGGTCGGGAGCGCCGACTGAGGGTCCTGCACGTCGTGGAGTATCCACGGCTCGATCATGCTGGAGCAGCGCGGCGTTCCGACGGCCACGATGGGCACGTTCGAGTTCGAGGCGCTCGCGCGCCTGGAGGCCAAGAATCGCGGCATCGAGACCCTGCCGCTGGCCCTCGTGCCGCATCCGCTGGGCGGTATCCGTGAGGACGAGGTGGCGCGCAAGGCCGATCTGGCGATCGAGTCGGTGCTGAAGGCGGTGACGCGCGGATGAGCGAGCGCGGACCGGCGGCGGCCACCTTCGAGTTCACCGGCGCCTACGACGAGATCGACGGGCACTATCAGGAGCGCGGGTGGACCGACGGGCTCCCCGTCGTGCCGCCCACCGAGGCGCGCGTGCACGCGTTCCTCGCCGCCGCCGACCGCGATCCGCGCGAGATCATCGGCGTCCTGCCACCGCGCCAGGGCGAGGCGACCGTCGAGAAGATCGCCATCAACGCGGTCATGGCGGGCTGTCGGCCCGAATACTTTCCGGTGATCCTCGCCGGCATCGAGGCCCTCGCGGATCCTCTGTTCAATCTGGACTCCGTCCAGGCCACGACGCATCCGGTGGCGCCGCTGCTGGTCGTCAACGGGCCAATCGCGCGCGAGATCGGGCTCAACGCCGGGTACAACGCCTTCGGTCAGGGCTTCCGCGCCAACGTCACCATCGGCCGCGCCGTCCGGCTCGTGCTCATGAACGTCGGCGGCGGGCTGCCGGGCTCGGGTGACCGCGCGACCCAGGGCAGCCCCGCCAAGATCGCGTACTGCGTGGCCGAGAACGAGTCGGAGAGCCCGTGGGAGCCGCTTCACGTCGAAGCGGGGCTGGACCGCGACGTCAGCACGGTGACCGCGTTCGGGTGCGAAGCGCCGCACAACATCCAGGACCACTACAGCAACACCGGCGTCGGGGTGCTGCGCACCGTCGCCGGGGCCATGGGCCAGGCCGGCAGCAACAACATTCTCGGTCGCGGGTGGCCGCTGTTGTCGCTCGGTCCCGAGCACGCGGCCACCATCGCACGCGACGGCTACACCAAGGCGAGCGTGAAGGAGTTCCTGTTCGAGCACGCGCGCTTTCCGCTCGGCCGGCTCGGCACGGAATACCGCCGCTACCAGGTCGAGCGCCAGGGGGTCGCGGACGCCGACGACACGCGGGTGCCCATCGTGCGCGCGCCGGAGGACATCAGCATCATCGTGGCCGGCGGTGCGGGCAAGCACTCCGCGTGGCAACCGACGTTTGGCGACGGCACGCGACCCACGCGCCGCCTCATCGCGCGACGGAGCGGGCGGGGATCGGCCCGCTAGCGCGTCGCGTCTTCTGGCTGCACGTGCCGTCCGGCCGGCTCTGGGCATTCGAGCTGAGCGGCGACGACATCGTCGCGCACGCCGGGCCGTTCACCGCGCGCCTGTCGGAGGCGGTCAACGTCGACGACCTGGCCTACGATGCCGACCGCGCGACACTCGAGTGGGCCAGCCAGCACCGCACGGAGTTTCAGCCGGCGTCCGGGAGCGGCGCCACCACGCCGGCATCGACGGCGTCTCCCCTCTCCGAGGCCACGCTGGCCGCGCTGCTCGCCGACGCACGTGACAAGACGGGCGCCGAGGCCGGCACGGTGTTCGTCCGTGAGGGGACCACCCTGCGGTTCGCGGCGTCGTACAACGACGTCCTCGCGACGCGCCTCGGGCACGCGGCCGCACAGCAGCAGCTGACGAGCTACGGGCTGCCGCTGAACGAGCGCAGCATCGCGACCTACGTGCTGCTGACGCATACGCCCGTCAACATCGCCGACGCCTACGCCATCCCGCCCGGGGCGCCGTACACGTTCAATCCTCAGTGGGATCGCCGGAACGAATACCGGACGCGCTCGATCCTGGCCCTGCCCGTCCGTGATGCCGACGGCCACGTCTTCGGCGTGCTGCAGCTCATCAACCCGCCGGGCGGCTTCGCCTTCGACGAGTCGCTGGTGCGTCAGGCCGGTGTGCTGCTGGCGGACTGGGCGCCGCGCCTCGGGCGCCGCCGCTGAACAAGGAGAGCCCCATGTCGACCACGACCCGGCTCGAGATCCAGCCCATCGCCGGCGCGCTCGGCGCCGAGCTGTCCGGCGTCGACCTCGGCCGCGAGCTCGATGACGCCACGATCGCCGAGATCCGACAGGCGCTGCTCGATCACTGCGTGATCTTCTTTCGTGACCAGGCGTTCGACGCCGGGCAGCACAAGGCGCTGGCGCGCCGCTTCGGCACGATCTTCATCCATCCGAACTACTACGGCCTGCAGGCCGATCCGGAGATTCTCGAGATCCGCCGCGAGCCCGGCGACACCAAGGTGGTCGGCGAGGACTGGCACACCGATACGACGATGATGGCGGAGCCGCCGATGGGCGCGATCCTCTACGCGCTCGAGGTGCCGCCGTACGGCGGAGACACGCTCTTCGCCAACCAGTACCTCGCCTACGAAACGCTGTCCGAGGGGATGAAGCGCGTGCTCGCCGGTCTGCGTGCCGTCCACAGCGATCGGATGGTGGCCGGGCCGGCCGTGAACCACGCCGGCCGGACGACGAAGGCGCGTGCGGACGCCGACTGGCACGAGACGATCAACGTCCATCCCGTCGTGCGCACGCATCCGGAGACGCAGCGCAAGCTGCTCTACGTCAATTACTCGTACACCGTCGGCTTCGAAGGCATGACCGAAGAGGAGAGCCGTCCGCTCCTGAGCTATCTGATGGAGCACGGCAACCGGCCGGAGTTCACGTGCCGCTTCCGGTGGACGAAGGGCGCGGTCGCCTTCTGGGACAACCGCTGCGTCAAGCACCTGGCCGTCAACGACGCCCAGCCCTTCCGGCGGGTGATGCGCCGCGTGCAGATCGCGGGCGACAAGCCCTACTGATGGCGAGCGAGCGCGCGGTCGGCGATCACTGGGCTACGGGCGACGTGTACGCGCGCATCGTGGCCGCCCTCGAGCGCGCCGGCAAGCGGCTCGACGCGCTCACGATGGAGGACCTGGCCCCGATTGACCACCTGCACGCACGCGGATTCCCCGCCACCGTCGAGCTCGGCGACCGACTCCCGGTGAAGTCCGGGCAGCACCTCCTCGACATCGGCTCCGGCCTCGGCGGGCCCGCGCGGTACTTCGCCCAGCGCTTCCGGTGCACGGTCAGCGGGATCGACATCACCGAGCCGTTCGTGGAGGCGGCCCGCACGCTCACCGCACTTCTGCGCATGGAGGATCGCGTCAAGCTGCAGCACGGCGACGCCACCCGCCTGCCGTTCCCCGACGTCACATTCGATGGCGCGTACACGCAGCATGTGACCATGAACGTCGAGGATCGGAGCCGCTTCTTCGCCGAAGCGGTGCGTGTGCTCAAGCCCGGCGCGTTCTTCGCGCTCACCGAGCACGGGCTGGGCGCGGCGGGCACGCCATACTATCCCGTGCCGTGGTCCGAGGATGGCAGCGGCTCGTACCTGATCCCACCCGATGAGACGCGGCGGCTCCTGGGGGCCGCCGGCTTCACCGACGTCGTGCTCGAGGAGACTGGCGCTCAGTACGTCGACGCCTACAAGCGGGCGATCGATCTCGCCTCGAAGGGCGCCTTGCCGCCTCTGGGCGTCCACGTGCTGCTCGGCGAGACGGCCGCCGAGAAGACGCGCAACGCCGCGCGCAACATCGAGGAGGGCCGGACGCGACCGATTCAGGTCGTCTGTCGCAAGCGCTGAACCCGGCGTGTCGGCCGCTCGCCTTATCCGGCGCGCTTGAAGAACTGCACCGCCCGCTCATGCTTCTCGGCCGCCGCGCGGGTCGTGAACGTTCCCAGATTCCGTCGCTTCCCGGTCTTCGGATTCTTCTTCCTCGAGTAGAGCCGATACTCCCCGGACTTCAGCTTTCGGATCATGGCGGCCGTCTCCTCACTGCTCCGGCCGGCTCCTGTCGCGCGGCGACAGGCATTGGCTGTCAGTCACGACAGGCGCCGCGCGCAGCGTCTGGGTGAAGCCGACCGCGCCAAAGGCGATTTCCCCTCCATCCGGCCAATTCAGGCGAATCTTCCATTTGTAGTAGGGACGGTCGAGATAGACCTTCTGGTCCTGGATCGGCTCGCGCTCGACATGGGCGATCGAGAGTGGATGCAACGCAACCTGATTACCGGAGCGTCCCCCGTCGATGTCGATCTTCGGATCGGTGACCCCATGGAAGACGAGGGTGGCCGGCGCGACCCGGAACGATCCTCCTCCGTCGGTGGCGCAGAGCCATTCAACGATGAAATCGATGTCGAGCGCGAAGTCGCTACTCCAGTCGCCAGCGCTCGGGTCGCCAGGCCGGAACTCCATCCCCCAGATGTGACAGTCGTGCCAGGACAGACGATCGAAATCGGCGTGCGTCGAGGTCATGCCGCTTCGCTCATGGCGCCGAGGGCGTCGCCTACCGATAGACGACGACGCTGCGCTTCACCTCGCCGGCCACCATCGCGTCGAAGGCGCCGTTCAGCTCGTCGAGGCCGACACGCCGCGTGATCATCTCGTCGAGCTTGTACTTGCCGTCCATGTAGAGGTCGATGAGCATCGGCACGTCGGTGCGCTGGCGCCCGCCGCCGAAGGACGTGCCGGTGAGCACACGCTGCTGCAGGAAGAGCAGCGGATCGATCGAGAGGCGCGTTCCCGCGGGGCTCACGCCGACGACCACGCACGTGCCGCCGCGATGCGTGGCGAGCAAGGCCTGCTCGATCGTCTTCTGGGTGCCGACGACCTCGAAGGCGAAGTCGACGCCGCCGATGCCGCTGATCCGCTGCACCTCCGCGACCGGATCTGACCTGGAGGCGTCGACGATGTGCGTGGCGCCGAACTCCTCCGCCCACTGGAGCTTCTGCTTCATGACGTCGACGGCGATGATCTTGCCGGCGCCGACCATCTTCGCCGCCTGGATCGTATTGAGGCCGACGCCGCCGCAACCCCAGACCGCGACGCTGGCGCCGGGCGGAACCTTGGCGCGATTGAACACCGGGCCCGCGCCGGCGAGCACGCCGCAGGAGACGAGACAGACGACGTCGAGCGGCGCGTCCGTGCGGATCGGAATCACGCTCGGCTCCGGAAGCACGGCGTGGGTCGCGTAGCCGGCGACCTGCAAGAACACGTGGAGCGGCGCGCCGTTACGGCTGTGGATGCGGCTGGTGCCGTCGAGCATGAACCAGCGCGGCCTGTCGCGGAGCGCGCACATCGTCGGCTGACCGCCGATGCAATAGGCGCAGCGCCCGCACGACGGAATATACGACGAGCAGACGTGATCGCCAGACTTCACCGTCTCCACACCGGGGCCGACCTTCTCGACGACGCCGGCGGCCTCGTGTCCGAGGACGACCGGCAGCGGATGCGGATAGTCGCCGGTCATCACGTGCAGGTCGCTGTGGCAGACACCGTTGGCGACCCAGCGCACCAGGACCTCGTGCGGGCCGGGCTCCATCACGTCGACGTCCTCCACGCTCAGTGGCTGTTTCACCTCGTGCATGACCGCGGCCCTGGCCCGCATGTGACCCTCCTTCACGGCGGCTAGTGTACTCGCTGGCCGAGATGCCGGTCGAAGAACGCCACGACCTCACGAATGCTATCGGCCCAGGCGGCCGGATCGCCGCCGGTCGTCGCGCCGCGCCCACCCGGCGCGTTCGGATTGATCCGCGTTGCGACGTAGCGCATGCGATGGGGACTGTCGAACGAGTGGCGCGCGCCGGGGTACACCTTGAGCATGACCGCATGCCCGGCTGCTCGCGCAGCGTCGGCGAGCTTCCGGCACGGCTCGGCGGGTGTCCAGTCGTCGTTCTCGCCGATGAGGATCAGCAGAGGCGCGAGCGGTCGGTCCCCGGCCGCGCCATCGCACCGGGGATAGAGCGCCACGGCCGCGGCGAACCCCGCCCCCGGCTCGCGACGGAGGGAATCCGAGCCGCGGGCCGGCGCCAGCACCGTGGCGAGCGTGGTGGTGCCGCCGTGGGAGCCGCCCATGATGCCGACGCGGCGTCCGTCGACGTCGGGCAGCGAGCGCGTGTAGGCGAGCGCGGCGTAGGCATCGCCAGCTCGACGGTCGGGGCCGACGTTGGCGCGCCGCTGCGCGAGCGGAGCGGTGCAGATGCCGCCCGCGAGGCCCCGCGTCGTGAAGCCATCGGGGATCACCACCACATAGCCTCGGGCGACGAGTTCTCTCTGCCAGCGGCCGGGCGCGCCGCTCGAGCGCGGACCGAGGCCGCTGCAGTCGTGCATGATGACGACGGCCGGAAACGGTCCCGGCCCATCCGGCTTCGACACCGTCACCGGGATCTGCTCGGGGACGCCAAGCGCCGTCGTGGTCATGGATGGACCTGGCGTCGCGCTCGCGCACCCGGCAATGAGCAGGCACGCCGCCAGCCTGAATCGCACGCTCAGCACGGTGACGACACCGCCGCCGCCTCGGCGTCATACGCGAAGAGCCAGCCACGCTCGGAGTACGGACCGCGCGCCGCGGAGGCCGCCCAGGCGGCATCGCGCTCACGCTGACCCTGCCCATCGGGCAAGTGATAGGTCGTCGCGTTGCGCCAGGAGGCGCGCTGCACGTCCCAGACACGCGGCTTCCGGAGCGTCTCGTACTCGCGCAACGCCGCCGGCACGCCGTTCGGCGCGGTGACCGCGAGGCACCGCGCCAGCACCACGGCGTCCTCCACCGCCTGGCAGGCGCCCTGCGCCATGAACGGCAGCATCGCGTGCGCGGCGTCGCCGAGCAGCGTCACCCGTCCCACGCTCCACGTCGCGAGCGGCTCGCGGTCGTACAGCGCCCAGCGATGTGTGCGATCGGCCGCGGCGATGATCGCGCGGACGGTCGGATGCCAGCCGTCGAACTCGGCGAGCGCATCGGCGACCTCGCCGGTGGCCGACCACGATTCGACGCGCCAGTCACGCGCGGGCACGATGGCCACGAAGTTCATGAGACGGCCGCCGCGGCCGACGTAGTAGTGCACGAAATGGCGATCCGGCCCGAGCCAGCCGTTCGAGTGCCGCGGGAGGCCCAGATGCGCCACGCGCGCGGCGGGGACGAGCCCGCGGTACGCGACGCTGCCTGAAAAGCGCGGAGACTCCGGACCCAGCAGCAGCGTGCGGATCGTCGAGTGGATGCCGTCGGCGCCGATGACGACGGGCGAGCGCACCATCACGCCGTTGTCGAACGCCAGCGTCACCGCCTCCGCGTCCTGCGCCACCGCGACGCAGCGATGACCGAGGCGGACGATGCCGGCCGGCAATGCGTCCGACAGCACCTCCAGCAGGTCGGGGCGGTACAGATGATAGTAGGGGGCGCCGAACGCCCGCTCGCACGTCTCGCCGAGCGGCTGGCGCAGCAGGATGCGGCCGTCGTCCCAGCGCTTGTGCTCGATCGCCTGGGGCTTCACGCCCACGCGACGCACGGCCTCGGCGAGACCGAGTCGATGCAAGAGCCGCGTGGCATTCGGCGCCAGCTGGATGCCGGCGCCGACCTCGCGCAGCGCGTCGGCCTGCTCGTAGACGGTCACGTCGAGGCCGGCGGCGCGCAGCGCCAGCGCGGCCGCCAGCCCGCCGATGCCGGCGCCGACGACGATCGCCTGCATCGGCGGCGACGACTCAGCTGCGGGCGGCGGCGTCCGCCTTGTTGAAGTGATCGTCCGTGAACCCGTAGAGCGTCGCGCCGCCCAGGAAGATCTTGGCCGCCGTCTCGCGCGAGACCGTCTTCAGCAGATTGCTCGAGACGTTGGGGAAGTTCGAGTCGAAGTGCGGATAGTCCGTCGAGATGCACATGCGGTCAGCGCCGATCAGCGACGCGGTGGCCTCGATCTCCGGCTCGCTCCCCTCCACCGCCGCCCAGCAGTTGCGGCGGAAGTACTCCTTGGGCGTCAGCGAGAGATACGGGGCGTGGCTCTCGCGGTACTGCGGATAGTCCCACTCGATCCGCGACAGCAAGCCCGGCGCCCACGAGTTCTGCGCCTCGAGGAAGCCGACGCGCAAGCGCGGGTGGAACTCGAACACGCCACCGATCAGCATGGCGATGAGCGCCTGCTGCATCTCGATCCAGTGGCTCGCCACGTGGCGATAGAAGCGGTTCTCGCCATAGAGCGTGTTCATGTGCGAGTACCAGGCGCCCGTGCCTTCGTGGAATCCCCACGTCACGTCGAGGTCCTCGTGCAGCGTGTACAGCGGATCCCAGTAGTTGGAGTGCCAGTAATGGCCGTTGACCAGGTTCGGGCGCATGAACGAGCCGACGGCGCCGAGCTCGCGGACGCAGCGGAGGAGCTCCCGGCACGCCAGGTTGACGTCGTGCGGCGGAAGCATGGCCACGAACTTCAAACGCTCGGGACTGTAGCGGGTGAACTCGTGGATCCAGTTGTTGTAGGCCTCGCAGAGGGCCAGGGACAGCTGCGGGTCCATGCCGTCGCGGGCGAGGAGGCTCAGCCCGGTCGTCGGGAAGAGGACAGCGATGTCGACGCCCTCCATCTGCATGCCCATCACCTGCGCCTCGGGGTCGTACTTGCGGGCGATGGCGAAGTCGAGCCGGCCGCTGATCCGCGAGCCCGACAGCGGCTGCGTGGTGTTGGACGTGTCGCCGGGCTTGCTCTTCTTCCGGTACTGCTGCAGCTCGGCGTCGCGGGTGGTCGGCAGTCCGTCGATCACGATCGTGCCGCGCACGGGACGGCCATCCTTGTCGATGGGCAGGATGACGCGGTCGCGGAAGCGGTTGTCCAGGTAACGCGCGAAGAGATCCGGTGGCTCCATGATGTGCATGTCGCAGTCGACGAACCGCAACCCGTCTTTCATGACGTCCTCCTCGCCGCGACGGTCAGTTCTTGTACGACGGATCGGTACGGTCGAGTCGACGCAGCAGCCCCGGCCACACGCGCGGGCCCTGGCGCGTGCGCGACACCGCCTGGTCGAGGACCTCCTTCGGCACCGGGATGAGCTCGCCGCCCGCCTGCGCTCGCACCTGGATGGCGCACGAGGCCTCCAGGTAGTACATCGCCACGAAGGCGTCGGCCACGGTCTCGCCGACCGTCAGCAGCCCGTGGTTGCGCAGGATCAGCGATGACTTGTCGCCGAGGTCGGCCACCAGGCGCGGCTTCTCGTCGTCGTTGAGCGCCGGCCCCTCGAAGTCATGGTAGCCAAGGCTGGCCAGCGTGAACATCGAGTGCTGCGAGATTGGCAGCAGGCCCGCACGCTGCGCCGACACGGCCACGCCGTTGAGGGTGTGCGTATGCATCACGCAGCGCGCGTCGTGGCGCGCAGCGTGGATGGCGCTGTGGATCACGAAGCCGGCCGGATTCACCTCGAACGGCGAGTCCTGGACCTTGCGACCCTGGAGGTCGATCTTCACCAGGCTCGAGGCAGTGATCTCGTCAAAGAACAAGCCATACGGATTGATGAGGAACTGATCCTCGGCGTCCGGCAGCCGTAGCGTGATGTGGGTGAAGACGAGATCGTCCCATTTATGGAGCGCGACGAGGCGGTACGCGGCGGCGAGGTCGATGCGCGCCTCCCACTCGGCCGGGGAGACCTTGCCCGCCAGTGACGGGATGTTCATCGGATGTCCTTTCTCTGCGGCAGGTCGTAGAGCCGGCAGACGTTCTCGAAGGTGATCTTGCGCCGCACCCGGTCGGGAATGGCGGCCAGGTTCTTCTCGATGGTGGCGTGCGACTCCGGCCAAATACAATCGGGGTGCGGATAGTCGGCGCCCCAGATGATGTTGTCCTCTCCAATGAGCGGGATGATGGGCTCCAGGTACTGGTCCTGCTGGTAGGTGACGTAGCCTTGCCGCTTGAAGTACTCGCTCGGCTTCATCGAGAAGTTCAGCCCGCGCGCGCGGTCGTGATACTCCGTGTCGAGCCGGTCGAAGACATACGGCAACCAGGTGACGCCGGACTCGCCAAGCACGAAGTTGAAGTCCGGATACTTCTCGCACGCGCCGGACGCCAGCAGCGAGACCAGCACCTCCATCGTGTCGAGCTGGAAGAGCGCGGAGCGCACCAGCCGCCACTGGAGATTGTATTCCTTCTCCATCTCCGGCGTGTCGGGCGCGCGCAGCGCCTTGAACCCGGTCGAGTGGAAGGAGATCGGGAACCGGCACTCGGCGGCGGCCTCCCAGAGCGCGTACCAGTCGTGGTGGTAGAGCGGCGGCGTCATCCGCTTGAAGGCCAGGTCGCCGCCGCGCAATCCCAGGCGGGCGCAGCGCCGCACCTCGGCCGCCGCGTCCTTCGGATCGGTATTGGGAATGATCGCCAGCGGAAAGACACGACCCGGGTCCGAGCGGCGCGCGAAGTCGGCCGCCCAGTCGTTGTAGACCTTGTTCGCCCAGCTCCGCTGCTCGGCGCTGGCGATCAGGTCGTTGATCATCAGGCAGCCGTACACGACCTCCGCGTCCACGCCGTCGCGGTCGAGGTCGGCCAGCCGGAGCTCCGGCGTGGTCGGCCGCGGCTGGATGCCCGGCGCGTTGCCCCACTCGAACCCGAGCTCCTTCATCTCGTCGATGTGACCGAAGGCGCCCTTCTGGTACTTGAGGAAGCCGGGCCCGACGCCGTTCCACATGCCGCGATCCTGGGCGTCCACGAACCAGTGGAGGCCGTCCTCCAGCTCCTCGACCCGTGGCACCATCAGCTTCCACTTTGCGGGCGCCTGGGACGACCAGAGGTCCGGCGGGCAATAGGTGAGATCGATGTGGTTATCGCCCGAGATCAAGCGGTCTTGCATGGCGCGCTCCCTTGACTGCGGTCACGGCGCGATTCGGTGGCGTGAGGGTAAACCCGTTCGCCGCCGAACGCCACCCGAGGGGTCCCGGTTCTGGGATAGAGTGTCGGCCGGAGGAGCGAACGATGGCCACCGGCCCGACCCCGACCCTGATGAAAGAGATCAACGCGGCCTTCAACAGCCGTGACGTCGACCGCATCATGAGCTTCTTCGCCGACGATGCGACGTTCTTCATGGCGCGCGGCCCCGAGCCGGAGGGCCGGCGCGTCCACGGCAAGGCGGCCATCCGCAAGGTCCTCGCCGACCGCTTCCAGGTCATCACGGACATGCGGTGGGATCACGTCGACGCCTTCATCACCGGCGACCGGGCGGTCACCGTGTGGATGGTTACGGGCACCGGCCAGGACGGCGAGACGCTGAACTATCGCGGCTGCGACCTCTACCAGTTCCGCGGCGACAAGATCCTGAACAAGGACACCTACTGGAAGCTCGTGGAGAACCGGGAGCGGCTATGAAATTCACCTGGTTCAACCTGATGCCGTGGCCCTACCTGCCGGACCAGTTCCGGGAGAAGCATCGCTCGGTCTGGGTCGACATCCCCAATACGCTCTACGATCCGCGCAAGGGCCACCACGTCTACCACACGTATCTCGATCAGCTCGAATACGCGGACGCGCTCGGCTTCGATGGCATCGGCTGCAACGAGCACCACCAGAACGGCTATGGTTTGATGCCGTCGCCGAACATCATCGCGGCGACGCTGACACGGAGAACATCGCGGGCCGCGATCTGCGTGATCGGCAACTCGATCGCCGGCTACAACCCTCCGATCAGAGTGGCCGAGGAGTTCGCGATGCTCGACGTCATGTCGGGCGGGCGATTGATCGCCGGCTTCCCCGTTGGCACGCCGATGGACACGAACTTCTGCTACGGCCAGATCCCGGCCCTGACCCGCGACAAGTACCGCGAGGCGCACGACATGATCATGAAGGCCTGGGCCAGCGACGAGCCCTTCGCCTTCGACGGGAAATACAACCAGCTTCGCTGGGTGAATTGCTGGCCGAAACCGGTTCAGAAGCCGCACCCACCTATTTATATCCCGGGCGGGGGCTCCATCGAGACGTGGGATTTCTGCCTCGACCACGACTACAACTACTCGTACCTCTCGTTCTTCGGCTACCTGCGCGGCAAGTCGCTGCTCGACGGCTACTGGGAGCGCGTGGCCAGACGGGGCAAGGACGAATCGCCGTATCGGGCCGCCTTCGCGCAGATCGTCTGCGTGGCCGACACCGACGCCGAGGCCGAGGCGCTCTACGCCGAGCACTGTCTCTACTTCTTCAACCGCTGCCTGCACATCTTCCCGCCGTTCGCCGATCCGCCGGGCTATCGCACCATGGCCACCGTGAAGTACGGCGCGCTGTCGCAGCTCACGCAGGCGCGGCAGAAGATCCTCGAGAACCTCACGTGGAAGCAGCTCGTCGACGAGCGGTTCGTGATCGCGGGCAGTCCCGAGACCGTGCGCCAGCAGCTCGAGGAGTGCATCAAGGGCCTGCGCATCGGCCATCTCTTCTGCCTGTTCCACAACGGCGACATGCCGGACTGGAAAGTGCGCCACTCCTCCAGGCTCTTCGCCGAGAAGGTGATGCCGCACCTGCGCGACCTCTGGCCCGAGTGGAAGCACGACGAGCGCTGGTGGATGCACCCGATGGACGAGCGCCTTCGTCCCGAAGAGCAACGGCCCGGTGCGGCGAAGAAGGAGCGCGAGGAGTGGCCGCGATGAAGTGGCAGAGCCTGGAGACGCGCAAGGGCACGCGCTGTCGCGTGCTCGAGGGCGGCAGCGGCACGCCGCTGGTCTTCTTCCACAGCGCCGGCGGGCTGCTCGCCGACAATCCGTTCCTGGACCGGCTCGCGCAGGGCCACCACGTGTTCGCGCCGGAATGGCCGGGCTACGGCGAGTCGACCGGCGAGGATCTGCTGGAGGACATGCTCGACTTCGCGCTGCATGGCTGGGACCTCGTCGATGCGCTCGGTCTGCGGTGCCCCCACCTCGTCGGTCATTCGATGGGCGGCATGATCGCCGCCGAGATGGCGTGTCTCGCCCCGCGGGACCTCGGCAAGCTGGTGCTGGTCGCGCCGGCCGGGCTGTGGCTCGACGAGCATCCGATCGCGGACATCTTCGCGCTGCTCCCGTTTCAACTCGCAGAGCTATTGTTCCACGATCCGCGGCGCGGGCAGGCGCTGCTCACCGGCGGCGCCGATCTCTCGGATATCGAGGCGCTGAAGGAGTTTTATCTAGCGTCGCAGCGGCGCCTGGCACAGGCCGGCAAGATTCTGTTCCCCATCCCGAACCGCCGCCTCTCCAAGCGCCTCTACCGGGTCGCCGCCGCGACGCTGCTCGTGTGGGGCGCCTCCGACCGGTTGATCGTCCCCGCCTATGCGAAACGCTGGCAGACACTCATCCCGGGGGCGCGCGTCGAGCTGATCGACGGCGCCGGCCACATGTTGCCGTATGAGCAGCCGGAGGCCTTCAGCAAGACGGTGCAGGCGTTTCTCGGCTGACGGCTACTGCGCTGTCCAGCCCCCGTCGATGACGAGCTCGCTCCCGGTCACGAACGAGGATTCGTCGGAGGCGAGGTAGAGCACGGCGTAGGCGACGTCGTCGGCTGCACCGTAGCGGCCCAGCGGGATGCGCGAGAGCATGCGCTGAAAGGTCGCGGGATCCTGGCGCCGGCGCTCGGTCATCGGCGTGACGATCGGTCCGGGGTGGACGGAGTTGACGCGAATCCCCTCCTTCGCGTACTGGAGCGCCGTCGTCTTCGTCAGCAGCCGCACGGCGCCCTTCGACGCGGTGTACTGCGGCGTCGAATCCTCCGTCCCGACCAGTCCGAGCTGGGACGAGATATTGATGATCGAGCCACTGCCGGCGCGCCGCAGGGCCGGGATGGCGGCTTTCGTCCCGAGAAAGACGCCCGTCGCGTTCACGTCCATCACGCGCCGCCAGTCCTCGAGGGTGGTGTCTTCCACGCGGCTCGACGCCGCGCCGACGCCGGCGTTGTTGACGAGGATGTGCAGGGCGCCGAAGCGGCTCTCGGCGAGCGCGACGGCGCGCGTCCAGTCCGCCTCGCGGGTGACGTCGAGCGCCGTGAAGACGGCCTGGCCGCCGCTCGCCGTGATCTCGTCTTCCACCGCCTTCCCCTCGCCGGTGAGGATGTCGGCGAGCACGACGCGGGCGCCCTCGCGCGCGAACAGTCGCGCCTCGGCCGCGCCCATGCCGCGCGCCGCGCCGCTGATGAGCGCCACCTTGCCGGTGAGGCGCGTCATGCGGGCGCCACGTCCACGAAGCAGGTGTTGAACGGCGACGCCCCGGCCGGCGAGGCGCGGTCGGGCGTCAGCATGTTGGAGCAGCCACGCGTGTCGCGGCCTTCGGCGTCGAGCGTGAACCACGCGCCTTCCTTGATGGCGACCACGCCGGGCGCGATCCGGTCGGTCACGCGCACGGTTAGCTCGGTGACGCCACGGTCGTTGAACACGCGCACCCGCTGGCCGTCCTCGATCCCGCGCGCCCGCGCGTCGCCTGGATGCAGCCACACGTCGTCACGGTCGGCGCGGGCGAGCAGCGGCTGGTTGTCGTGGATCGAATGAGTGCGCGCACGCGACTTCGGCGTCACCAGGCGCAGCGGATGCCGCACGTCAGCGGGCCCCGGGATCCAGGTCGGTATCGCGGGAATCGGACCCAGCCCGTACGGGTCGGGCCGGGCGGCCAGCGTCATCGAGTAGATCTCGATCTTGCCCGACGCCGTCGTGAACGGATGCCCGGCCGGATCACGGATCTCGCGCGCAAAGGCCACGGCGCTCTCGGGCGCCGGCAACCGCGCGACGCCGCGCGCGCGGAACGTCTCGAAGTCGTCGATCGTCTCGCGCGTGAGCTCCCGCAGCCACGCCTCCTCGGTCTTGTCGTTGTAGCCTTCGATGCCGAGGCGCTCGGCAAGCGCGGCGCAGATGTCGAGATCGTTGCGGCACTCGGCGGCGGGCTCGAGCGCCTTCTGCATGAAGATCGCGTAGTGGCCGGCGCCCGCCCACGGGATGTGGACGTCGTTGCGCTCCCAGAACATCGTGGCCGGCAGCACGATGTCGGCATAGCGCGCGGTCGGCGTCATGAAGTGCTCGTGCACGACCATGAACTCGAGCCGGTCGGTGGCGGCCACGATCCGAGCGACGTTCGGAAGCTGGTTGAAGAGATCGCCGGCCACCGAGTAGATCAGCTTGATGTCGGCGGGATAGCCGCCCGCCTTGCCCCGATCGAGCAGATCGGCCAGGAGCGACGAGGCCACGCGCGCGCCGGTCGGGTTGCTGCCGTACGGCAGGCTCTTCATGCCCAGTCGTCCGGTGGCGCCGTTACTGACGCCGGTATTGCCGCCGGGAATGCCGATGTTGCCGGTGATGGCCGCCAGCGCGTAGGCGGCCCGGTGGAACTGCTCACCGTTGATGGTGCGGCCCGGCGCGTAGCCACACTGGAGCCCCGCCGGCTTGCTCGTCGCGTACTCGACGGCGAGCCGGCGGAGCGTCGCGGCGGGCATGCCGGTGATCTCCGCCGCCCACGCCGGCGTCTTCGCGATGCCGTCGGCGAGGCCGTCGAGGTAGGCGCGATACGAGGCGCGGGGCGGTGCGTTTGCCGGCAGGTGCGCCTCGTCGAAGCCGAGCACGTGGCGGTCGAGGAACGCCTGATCGTGCAGCCCTTCGTGGACGATCACGTACGCCATGGCGATGAGCGCCGCCGCGTCGGTCGACGGACGGATGAAGACGTGCTCGTCGGCGAGATCGCGACTCGTGCGCGTGACGCGCGGATCGACACAGATGACGCGCACGCCGCGGCGCCGGGCTTCCCGGAGATAGGGCAGCGTGCCGGTGCCGAAGGTGCCGTCGCCCGGGCTCCACCCCCACATCAAAATCAGCCGGGAGTTGACGTAGTCGCCGGGCTCACGGCCGGCGCTCTTGTAATCGGCCTTGGCACCGAACGTCGTGCGGACCGCGAACACTTCCGCCTCCGCCGAGATGTTCGTCCACAGCTCGGTGCAGCCGCCGAACATGTTGAGGAGCCGCAGCGCGGCGAAGCGGTTGTGCAGCATCGAGAGGCTGCCCGTCCGCGAGAGATCGAGGATGGCGGCCGGGCCGTACGTGTCGCGCACCCGGCGGAGCTGCCGCGCCACCTCGTCGAGCGCCTCGTCCCAGCCGATGCGCTCGAACTGCCCACGGCCTCGCGGCCCGACGCGCCGCAGCGGATGACGGAGGCGGTCGGGATGATTGACGCGCTCCACCTGCCCGAACCCGCGCACGCACGCGTGCAGCGGCGGCATCTCGAACGTCCAGCGGCGAGGGTCGGTGCTGATCTTGACGATGCGCCCATCGCGCACATGCGCGTTGACGACGCACCGGCCGCCGCAGTTGTGGCCGCACGTGCTGGTGACCACCGTCTCCCCCGGCGCGGCGTCCGGGCGTGGCGCTTCGTACACGGTGCGGCTCATCCAGAGGCCTCCAGCGCGCGGCGCACGCGCGGCAGCACCTCGCGCGCGACGCGGGCCATGTAGCCGCCGTCGCCCTCGTCGGGCGACGGCGGGTTCGGAATCGGGTGCAGCACGACGAGCTCGAACGGCGCCGGCGCGGCACGGAGCGTGGCGATGAGCTGATCGGCCACGTCGCCGGGAGAGCCGCGCAGGGCGAAGGCATCGGCGGCCGCGACCGGCAAGAAGTCCACGACGCGGCCGCTGGCCTCGAGATCGGGCGCGTGATGAAAGTCGGGCCACACCGAGCGCCCCTGCTTCAGCGTCTCCGGATCCGGTCCCGACCACGCGAGCCGCGGCGCGTCGAACAGCGCCGGCGAGTACTCGTAGTAGCCGGCGGCCATGGATTTCGCCATCGCCAGCGCGCGGGCCGGCTCCTCGACGAGGACCGTGTGGAAGACGGCGCCGAGCTTCACCTGCGCCGGATCGCGGCCGGCATCCTTGGCGCCGGCGCGGATGGCGTCGATCGCCACGGCGAGATTCGCGGTGTGCGTGCCGACGCGGATGAAAACCCCGTCGGCGACGCCGCCGGCCATGCGCAGCGTGCGCGGTCCGCCGGCCGCGATCCAGATCGGCACCGGGCGGTGGTGCGGCAGCTGCGCCGGCCGTGTTGCTCCCACGTCCACCGGCTGTCCGTCGAGCAGCGCGCGCAGCAGCCGCGTGCTCGACTCGAGCTCCTTCACGCGCGCGGGCCGCAGCCCCGCGAGCCGTACCGCGGTATCGCCGACGCCCCAGCCGAGCACCACCCTTCCCGGCGCCAGCTCGTCGATGGTCGCGATCGAGCCGGCGGTCACCGTCGGGTGTCGGTTGATCGGGTTGGCCAGCAGTGGTCCGAGCGTGACGCGCTCGGTGGCGCGTGCGGCGGCGGCCAGCAGGACATAGGTGTCACGACGGCGGAGCTGCGAGTCCGGCTGGAACGCCGCATCCCACCCCAGGCGCTCCGCGCGCTGGACGTCGGCGGCGAAGGCATCCACCGAGCGGGCGTCGAACCGGTTCAGAGCGAAGCGGGGGAGGTTCACGCACCGGTTGTACAGGGTCGCGGCACTCGGTTCAAGCGCCCATCCCGCCCCGCTCGCCGACGTCGCGATGCTCGATCATCTCGCGGTACCGCGCAGGCGTCAGGCCGAGCGCCGATCGGAACGCGCGCGTGAAGTGGGCCTGGTCGGCGAATCCCGCCTCGTACGCGACGTCGACGAGCCGAGCGTGGCCATGTATGCGCTCGCGTGCGAGATCCAGACGACGCATGAGGAGATAACGATAGGGGCTCGTTCCGAGCATGATCCGGAACTGACGCGACAGGTCATAGCGCGTCAGTCCCGTGACTTCCTCCAGCTCACGCGAGCGCACCACGCGCGTCTTCTCCGCATCGAGGAACTGGCGCGCGCGCTCGACGGCGTGGACATCGACGCGCCGTGACACTGTCGGACGGCCGGCGTCCCGCTCTGCTGAGAGCAATCCGCGCGCGAGCTCCAGCACGATGTCATCCACACCGACCGGCTCGAGGCGCCGAGCGAACGCCGCCGCGACGGCGTGTGACAGGATCACGTTCCGCGACACGGCCTCGCCGACGAAGGGTAACGGATAGGGACGGCCGGTGAGGGTCCGTACGGCCTCCGCCAGCATGCGGGGGGCGACGTACACGATTCGATATCCGAAGCCGTCGTCAGTGCCCGCTCGTCCATCGTGCGGCTCGTCCGGATGGAGCACCACCACCTCGCCCGGCGTACTGACCTGCGCCGAGCCGCGGTAGTCGAAGAGCTGGACGCCGCAATCCGTGAGGCCGATAGCATATGTGTCGTGCCGATGCTTCCGGTACGCTGCGCCGCTGAACCAGGCCTGGAATAGCTCGAGGCCCTCCGCCGGCTGCGTGCTGGCCAGCCAGCCGTCGACTGCCTGGCACGATCGTTCAAGACCTTCACCTGCCGATGTGGTGTCGTTCACATGATGACTGAACGGACCGTGGCGTTTCTGCTGTTCGCCGTGGTGGCGGCCGTCACGCCGGGGCCGAGCAACATCATGTTGACGGCGGCCGGCGCGCAGGCCGGCGTCGTTCGGGGTCTTCCGTGCCTGCTCGGCGTCACTACTGGCATGGGGTTCATGATGTTCGTGGTGCCGCTCGGTCTCGGCGGTGTCGTCCTGCGGCACCCCGCGATGCTGGCGGCCTTGCATTGGATCGGCGCGGCGTTCTTGCTCTGGATGTCGTGGCGAATCGCGACGGCACGAACCGACGTTGACGCGGCCGCCGATCGAAATCCCGTCGGCTATGTCGGCGCCGCGGTCTTTCAGTGGATCAACCCGAAATCGTGGCTGGTCACCGCCAGCGCCGCCGTGACCTTTCTGGGCGCCGACGGAAGCGCCTTCTCGCAGTCGGCCCGGCTCGGCGGCCTGTTCGTGCTGGCTGCCTTGCCCAGCGGCTTCGTGTGGCTCGCCTTCGGGGCAGGCGTCCAGCGCCTGCTCCAGACCGGCCGCCGACGGCGAATCTTCAACATCGCGATGGGTGTGCTCCTCGCGCTCTCGACGCTGCTCATCCTTCGCTGACGGCCTCAGCGCGCCGTGTCGGCGCTGTCGACGGGCTTCCAGCCGAGCACCGTGTGCGCGTGCTCGAGATCGCGATAGCCGCGCCGGTTGCGCGACGTCACGTAGAAGACGTCGAAGCGCAGGTCCGCGGGCGCGTCGAGGCACGCGCCGATCATGAGCGCGATGTCGCGCTGGCTGCACCAGACGGAGAAATCGCGCGGCGCCGTCGGCCGGTCCTCCTTCTTGACGGCGCCGATGCGCAGGCAGATGACGGAGAGCCTGTGCTCGTCGGCATAGTGCCGCGCCAGCGCCTCGCCCCACACCTTGCTGCAGCCGTAGACACCCGACGGCCGCAGCGGGCTCAGATGCGTCAGCATCGGCGCCGACGGTGCCCGTCCCTCCACGAACGAGGCGTAGGGCTCCTCCTTCTCGATGCCGCTGATGGTCGCACCGCTCGAGGCGAAGACGACGCGCCGCACGCCGGCCCGCCGCGCCGCCTCGAACACGTTGTACGTCCCGACCACGTTGCCGCGGACGTACGCATCGAAGTCCGCCTGGCTGCCCACCACGGCGGCGAGATGCACGACCGCGTCCACGCCGGCGAAGGCCGGCCGCATCGCGTCGAAGTCGGCGATGTCGGCAGCCGTCCACGGCACGCCGGCGGGCCCCGGCCGGCGCCCGAGGCCCCGAAGCTCGTAGCGATCCGCGAGATGGGCGCGCATGGCGCCGCCGATCAGGCCCCCGAGACCGGTCACGAGCACGACGGGACGGTTCGTCATGGCCCGCGATTGTCGCACAGGTTAAATTACCGGCCATGACCGAGCAGGAAGCGCTCAGCGTTCTGCGCGCCGCCGACCCGGTGCGCGCGGCCAGCGCGGCGGCGGCGCTCTGGGAGATGTGGCATCGGTCCGGCCAGCCGGACCTCGACGCGCTCCTGCGTCAGGGCATCGACGCCATGGAGGCGCAGCAACTGGCGGAGGCCGAGAAGCTCTTCAGCCGGCTGATCGAGATCGCGCCCGCATTCGCCGAGGGCTGGAACAAGCGCGCGACCGTGCGCTATCTGGCGAAGGACTACGTCGGCTCCATCGCCGACTGTCGCGAGACGCTGGCGCGCAATCCGAGCCATTTCGGCGCGCTCTCCGGACAAGCGCTCTGCCACCTCGCGCTCGAGGAGTACCGGGAGGCGGCCGAGCTCTGCCGGCGCGCGCTCGCCGTGCATCCGCATCTGGACGGCGCCCGCGCGAATCTCCGGACCGCCGTGCAGGAGCTCGTGAAATGGAACTGAGCTGATGGACTTCGCCTTCACCGACGCCGAGGCCGCGTTCGCCGAGGAGGTGCGCCGCTTCCTCGCCGTCAATCCGGTCGAGCGGTTTCCGCTCGACGGCATCGACGCCGGCTACGGCTCCGGCGCTCACTCGCGCGCGTTCATGCGCGCGCTCGCCGACCGCGGCTGGATCAGCATGTGCTGGCCGGAGCCCTTCGGCGGGCAGGCGAAGCCGATGTTCTTCAAGCTCGTGCTCTTCGAGGAGCTGGCGCTCGCGGGCGCGCCCTTCGGTCCGCTCGCCGGCTCGTGGCAGACGGCCGACGCGATCATCGAGTACGGCACCGAGCGATTGCGCCGCGAGGTGCTGCCGGCCGTCGCGCGCGGCGCGGCCACGTTCTGGCAGGGCTACAGCGAGCCCGACGCCGGTTCCGATCTCCTCGCGCTCAAGACGGAGGCGCGCCGCGACGGCGATCACTACGTCATTCGCGGCCACAAGATCTGGTCGAGCCACGCCGGCATCGCCACCCACGGGCTCGTCTTCTGCCGCACCAGCCGCGAAGCGAGGCGGAGCCAGGGCTTCACGATGTTCGTGGTCCCCAACGGCACGCCGGGCATGGACATCCGTCCGATCACGAGCCTCACCGGCGACGTCTATCACTACGAGGTCTTCCTGGACGACGTGCGCGTGCCGGCCGACCTGATGCTCGGGCCGGAGGGCCAGGGATTCCAGGCGCTGCTGAACGGCCTCGACTCCGATCGCTTCTGGGGCCGCTTCTACAAGGCGCCGGCGCTCGAGCGTGTCCTTCGACGACTCGTGCAGTACGCGAACACCACCCGTGTGGACGACACGCCGCTCGCGCGCGACCCGGTCGTCCGCCGCCGGCTCGCCGCGATGGCGACGGAGATCACGGCCCTGCGCGTGCTCTTCTATCGCGCGGCGTGCCTGCTGCGCGACGGGGCGCCGATCACCTACGAAACGGCGGTGGCCAAGGTCTACGCGGACGAGCTCGGACAGAAGCTCGCGCGGCTTGGCATGGACATCCTGGGGCCGTGGGCGCCGCTCCGCGCCGGCTCGCCGGAGGCGCGCCTCGACGGCGAGATCTCGCACGCCTACCTGACGAGCCTCGGCCACACGATCGCCGGCGGCACCGCCGAAGTGCTCCGGACGACCGTCGCCGTGCGCGGGCTCGGCCTGCCCGCCGAGACGAAACGAGCCTGACGTGGATTTTCGTCCGGGGCCCGCGCAGCAGCTGCTCGTCGCGACCGCGCGCGAGTTTCTCCGCAAGCACGCGGACGCCGCCGCGCCCTGGCGCGCCATGGCCGAGCTCGGCTGGCCGGGACTGCTGATTCCCGCGGATCTCGGGGGGAGCGACGGCTCCGTGCTCGACGTCGTGCTGCTCGTCGAGGAGCTGGGACGCGCCGGCACGCCTGGGCCGTTCGTGCCGAGCGCCGTGGTGGCCACCTCGATGGTGCTCCACGGCGGGACGCTCGACCAGCGCAAGCGCATGCTGCCGGCGATGGCCGCCGGCGAGCGCATCGTGACCGTGGGG
>Ga0209382_10001029_pt1 | contig 45097 bp, 38 predicted proteins | sample SoiMetdeltSBSDD5_FD_187599 | JGI IMG/M metagenome (GOLD analysis project Ga0209382, IMG submission 187599) | Bulk soil microbial communities from a Populus tree surrounding site in Tennessee, USA - Soil MetaG P. deltoides SBSDD5 (SPAdes) (version 2) | ecosystem: Environmental > Terrestrial >...
TTGGGTAGCGGAGATTTTCAGTCTGGTCCGCAGGCTGGAGCATGGATAGCCGCCACACGTCGTCGACCGTTCGATCAGTAACCTCCTGATAGACGACTCTTCCCTCCTCGTCCTTGGCGTTCACGATTCGGCCAAGCTCTCTGTCCCAAGATCGCTTGAGTTGGCGAACCGCTCTATCTCTCCGTTCCTTTTGAGGCACGAACTGATACTTCTCGCCTTTGCGATACCAGAGTATGACATCGTGATCTGATGCGAACCTGTTCACATTTCCCTGAAATTTGTTGTAGTACCACCAGATCACCTCATTCATGAAATTGTCTCTTCCGAAGACCTGGTCAAGAACGATTTTTGCATAGTGCCCTGCATGCCAGTCTAGATGAACGTACAGGCTTCCATCGTCTGATAACAGTTCATGCAGATGGAGGATAGTATCGTGGAACCACTGAAGATACGAGTCCAGGCCACGGCCCCAGGTGTCGCGGTAGGCTTTCTGCTCGATGATGCTGGGCTCTTTGGTGAACTGCTCGCTCTCGATCTGGACCTGGAACGAGAAGTCGGCGCCGGTGTCGAACGGCGGGTCGATGTAGATGAGGTCGACCTTGCCGGCAAACTCGGGGAGCAGCGACGGCAGGACGTACTTCTTGTCGCCCCAGATCAGGCGGTTCCGCCACATCGGGTCACGACCGCTGCCGAAGAGGTCGAGGGCGTAGGTGCGCTCCTGGGCCGATTCGTTGACGGTCTCGACGGTCTGGAAGGGAAGCGCTACGCGGAGGGGCGCGACCTTGCGGCCGTTGTTGTCGTACTTCCCGTCCCAGATGAGCTCCGTCATACCGTCTCGACCCCCGTCCTCGTTGGCGGCGTAGCGCCCACCGCTCGCGTGAATATGGTATCCGAGCGGATGCGCCTCGGACACACGTTACAACGAACGACGGGGCGGGGAGGCGGGCGGCGCAGCGGCGCTGGCGAGTGACGGCTGGAACTGGATGGGGCGCCGCTGGGCCGCGTGCCGTGCATGGTGATGAGGCGGCGGCGGACGAGAAACCCTCACCCCCGCCCTCTCCCAGAGGGAGAGGGAGTAGATGCGAGCCGCGTCGGCACGTGGCGGCCCCGACTGACGATCGCGGCGGGTGATGAGCGAGGCCGCCTTGTGCCGCTCCTCACGTCACCAGTGAAGGCATGTGGCGCACGCGGCGCCCGAGTCACCGGCGCTGTGGGTCGTCCAGCGCCGCGCGCGCCACATGCCGCTGCCATGGGTATGCGGAGGCGTCGATGACCGGTGCGAAGTCCGGCTTCGACGTGAATCGTTGGTCGGTGTATGCTGGACATGGACCTTGCGCTGATGGAGAGGCCAAGCATGGAGCACACGGCGATCAAAGAGCCGGATGGTTTCGCCGATCTGCCGAAAGCCGAGCAGATCCGCTACCTCCAGGCTCTCTGGGATCGGATCTCCGAGCAGCCTGAGGACGTTCCCGTCCCGGCATCCCATCTCGAGGTCGCGAGGGAGCGGCTCGAAGCGTACCGGCGTGATCCGACGCAGGCGCGCTCGGCGTTCGAGGTGTTCGACCGCCTGGGTCACCGCCGCCGGTGACCGAGTATCGACTGGTCGAGGAGCTGCGCGTCGAACAGGATGTGGAAGACGCGTACACCTGGTACGAGAACGAGCAGCCGGGCCTCGGGGACGACTTCCTCGACGAGCTCTACGCGTGCTACCAGCGCGTAATGCGAGCCCCGCTCGGCTACCAGGATCTGGATGGGGGGATCCGCCGAGCGATGCTCAGGCGGTTCCCGTACGGCGTGTACTTCGCGGTCGATGGCGACGCCATCGTCGTGCTGACCGTACTGCACGCAAGTCGCGATCCGGCTGAGTGGCAGCGAAGGCGGCCCGGTCGAGGGTCGTGAGCCGGGCGCGGTCGGCTCGTGGAACCGCAAATCCTGGCAAAGGGTGCAACGGACCGCTGTCTCCTATGACGTACGGCGGCGGCCGAGGCCGGTCATGCGGCGCAGCGCGAACCAGATGGCGAAGTAGGCCGGCAGGGTGGTGCCGCCGCCGAGCGCCATTCCGACGCGCCGGGCGGCGAGCAGGCTGACGGCGCTCAGCATCAGCGACTCGGCGAAGCGGCGGTCGAGCTTCGGGGGCGGCCCGACGAGCATCTCCCAGAGGGCGCTCCGGGCGCGAGAGCCGTCAGCCTGCGTGTCAGCCTCTGGCTCGTCGGGCTCGCTCTGGCGCGTGAACCGGCCGCGTGCGTCCCGGCCGCCTGTCGCGCTCGACGCCTCTGCGCCGACTGGCCTGCTCCCCCTCTCCGCGCCGGAGATGATGTCGGGGCGCGGCCCCGCACATATCGTCCTTCGGACGACATCGAAGCCGATATTCGCGCCGCGCAGCGGGCTGGGGGGTGAGGTCCCCATGGCGACGATCGTGATGCCGGCGTGCTGCTCCAGCTCGGCGAGGACCAGGGCCTCGGTCGTCTGCTCAGGGTCGTACTGGACGACGATGCTCTGCGCGGCCGGCTTCGAGTCGATCGCGAGGACGCCCGGGGCAACGCGGACGGCTGCAAGGCCGTCGGACGCCGCTGTCAGGTCGCTCCCGTCGAAGCGGATGCGGAGCCGACCGGGGATCGCATGGACGACGCGGGCACGTCGGCCGGTCTGGGTCATCGTCTCCTCCTGGCCCATTTGCCATCTCTCGCCATCATGAGGATAACGGTCGGCCGCAGGTCATCGACACGGGATGGTCAGGTGGCCGGTGGCCGGGGTCCGCTCGCTCACGCTCGCGGTGAGGATGGGCGACAGCCCAAACTCCTGAGAGGCAGCGAGGATGCGTACGCGACCGGGGCGGCCAGGATGGCCGCGCTCCCAGGGGTGTGGACGTGGCGTTATTCCTGCTCATGTACGTGGGCCCTGTGATAATCGAAGGGCCAGGCGGAGATGGAGCGGGATGGCCGTGGGGGAGTCGCGCGAGGAGCAGTGTCGGGAGGAGAGCAGGCCGCGGAGGATCAGGTTCCTCGGGCATGCGACGGTCCTGATCGACCTGGGGTACGTCCGCGTCCTGACGGATCCGCTGCTCAGGCATCGGATCTCGGGGCTGATCTGGCGGCATCCGCGTCCCCGCACGGAGCTGGACCACGGCGTGGACGCGGTCTTGATCTCGCACATGCACCAGGATCACCTCGATCTGCCGTCGCTGCGCCGGTTTGGCCGTGACGTGCCGCTGCTGGTGCCGCGCCGAGCGGATGACTGGCTGCGGCGTCGGGGGTTCCGGAACGTGCACGAGCTTCGGCCGGGCCAGGTGGTCGCCGTCGGCGAGTCGGCGAGTACGGGCGATCCACGAGAGGTGCACGCCGTCGCGCAGCCCGGCGAGGTCCGGGTGCGGGCGACGATCGCCAACCACAAGGGGTTTCGGCCGCCGTTCGGGCCATTCGGCGGCACGATCGGGTTCGTGGTGGAGGGCGACGTCCGCGTCTACTTCGCCGGCGACACGGACCTGTTCCCGGAGATGGACGCGCTCGGGCCGATCGACGTGGCGCTGCTGCCGGTGGCCGGGTGGGGGCCGACGCTGGGGCCGGGGCACATGAACCCGTACCGTGCCGCCCAGGCGTTGCGGCTGATCCGCCCGAGGATCGCGATCCCGATCCACTGGGGGACGTTCGCGCCGTTCGGCATGCACTTCCACCCGTGGGAGTACCTGACCCGGCCGCCGCTCGAGTTCCAGGAGCACGCGAGCCGGCTGGCGCCGGAGGTGGAGGTGCGGATCCTGGAGCCTGGGGAGTCGCTGGACCTGATTGGGGTGTCGGCGTGACGTCGCCGGTCAGGCTGGTGGTGCGGGGGCTGGTGACCTGGCTGATCGAGGCGGCCGGGCTGTACCTGATGCTGCAATACCTGCCTGGTGTCACCGTCTCGAACTGGGAGGTCGCGATCCGGGCGGCGCTGGTGATCGGGCTGCTCAACGCGCTGGTGCGGCCGGCGATCCTGCTGCTGGTCGCCAACCTCGGCGTGATCCTGTTCCTGATCGTGGCGCTGCTGCTCAACGGGCTGCTGGTGATGGTGGCGGCCTGGATCGTCAGGGGGTTCGACGTCGACGGGGTGGGGACGGCGTTCCTGGTGGCGTTCGGGCTCGCGGCGATCAACACCGTGTTCACGACGCTGCTGAGCATCGACGACGACGACTCGTTCTACCGCAACGTGATCCGCTCCCTGGCACGGCGGATGGCGGCGGAGGGGGAGCTGGACGGGCAGGGCACGGTGTTCATCCAGATCGACGGGCTGGCCGAGCCGATCCTTCGGCGTGGGCTCAAAGAGGGCCGGATGCCGACACTCGCCCGCCTGCTGAAGTCCGGCTCGCACCGGCTGGTCGGTTGGGAGTGCGAGGTGCCGTCGATGACGACGAGCTCGCAGGCCGGCATCCTCCACGGCACCCACGGCGACGTGCCGGCCTTCTACTGGTACGAGAAGCGCGCGAAGCGGCTGCGGTCGTCGGCCGATCCTCGAGACCTGCACGCAATCCAGAAGGCGATCTCGAACGGGCACGGGCTGCTCGCGGACGACGGCGTCAGCGTCTCCAACCTGTTCAGCGGCGACGCCCAGCGGACGATCATGACCGTCGGGACGCTGCTGGACGACGATGGCCGGATCCGGGCCGATCCGCACGATTATTTTGGCTACCTGCTCAACCCGTACAACCTGTACCGAGGGATCGTCGGGATGCTCGGCGAGGCCGTGGTCGAGGTGTACCAGGCGATCCGACAGTGGGCGACGAACGGGCAGCCGAGGATTCGCCGACTGGGGCTGTTCACGCTCCATCGGGGCGCCGCGAACGTGATCCTGCGCGACGCGACGACCTGGTCCGTGATCGCCTCGATGTACCGTGGGCACCGGGTGATCTACTGCGATTACCAGGGGTACGACGAGGTCGGGCACTTCGCGGGGCCGGAGACGAGGGACGCGGTCGGAACGCTGAACAGCATCGACCGGCAGATCCGGCAGATCGCGCTGGCCGCCCGCGAGGCGCCACGGCGGTATCAGCTCGTGTTCCTCTCGGACCACGGCCAGACGACCTCGCCGGTGTTCGAGCGGGTGTACGGCAAGCCGCTCGACGAGATCGTACGCGACGTCATCCACGCCGGGCCGACGCTGCGGTTCTCGGCGGGGAAGGCGGAGGCGAACCGGTTCGTCGGGGCGTTCCTGAGCGACCTGGCGCGGAGCGGCGGGATGCGTGGCCGGAGCGCGAGGCGGCTGCTGGGTACGCGCCGGGGCGCCGCGATGATCGAGCCGGTCCAGGAACGGATCCGCCGCGCCGCCGACCACGACGCGGACGTGGTGATGACGAGCTCCGGCAGCCTGGCCCACATCTACTTCGCGCAGGAGCCGGGCAGCCTGTGTTTCGAGCAGATCGAGGAGCGCTACCCGGGGCTGATCGAGGCGCTGGTGGCGCACGAGGGGGTCGGGCTGGTGCTGCTGCGCTGCCAGGATCGGCCACCGATCGTCTTGAGCAAGCGGGGCGCGCGTGAGCTCGACCCTGACGGCATCCGGGAGGGCGAGGACCCGCTGGAACAGTACGGCGAGCACGCGGCGGAGTTCTTCCGGCAGCTCGCGGAGTACGAGTACACTGGCGACATCGTGGTGAACGGCGCGTACGATCCTGAGAAGCGGTGGGTGATGGGGTTCGACGAGCTGGTGGGGGCGCACGGCGGGCTGGGCGGGCCGCAAACACAGCCGTTCTTGATTTACCCGGCTGCGTGGACGGACGAGGCGCCGAAGCTGGTCGGCTCGGTGGAGGTGCACCGCTTCCTGAAGCGGCACACGTCGGAGAAGGCCCCTCTCCCTTGCGAGGGAGAGGGGAGCAAGGTCGGAGAGCGGGTCACGCCGATCGGCGAGCGGTCGGAGCAGGCGGTCGCGACGGGCGATGGCGATTGACGGACGGTGGCGGGGCTCGGAGCCGGCCCTGATGACCCCTGCGCCACGCCGACGGTCGCGCTGGCTGTTCAACCCGCTGAACGAGATGCGCCCTGACGACGGCGTCACCGATTGGCGCCTCGAGCTCGATCCGGACAACATCGGGGTGACTGAGGGGTGGCCGGAGCACGGCCTGCCCGCCGATGCCGTCTCTGTCGACGTGCCCGGCGTCTGGAACACGATCGCGCCTGGGTACGCTGGCGTGGGCTGGTACGAGGCCCGGTTCGTTCTGCCAGACTGGTACGGCCGCTCGGTACAGATGACGTTTCGTGGCTCCAACTATCAGACCGAGGCGTGGCTGAACGGCGTCTACCTGGGATGCCACGAGGGAGGCTACGACGCCTTCCTGTTCCGCTGCACGCGCGCGGTGCGGGCGGGCGAGAACCGCCTGACGCTCCGCATCGTCGATCCACCGTCAGATAGCGAGATCGATGGGCTGCGGCTACGCGAGTGCCCGACCGCCAAGGAGTCGTGGTACGGCGGGTACGGTGGACCGTGGGATGTCGTCCGGGTCGAGGCGTCGGCGCCGGTCTGGATCGAGGAGGCCCAGGCTCACGGCGATCTGCCAGGCGAGCGAGCCAGGTTTCAGGTCACTCTGGCGAGCGACCTGGATACGGCCGTCAGTGTTGAGGTGCACGTCCGAGTTTCCGAGATCGGTCGGGACAGCTCGGCGGCGGGACCACGCGGGGCGACGCTCGGCGAGGCGCAGGGGACGATGGCAGTCTCGTCAACGGGCGCCACCGTGACACTGACTGTGCCAGTCCCGTCGCCAAGGCCGTGGTCGCCCGAGTCGCCGCACCGCTACGTCTGGGACGTTGCGATCGAGCTGCCCGAGCTCCCGCCGTCGTTCGCCGGGGCGATGGGGCTGAGGGACTGGGATCTGAGGGACTGGCAGCTCACGACGCCTGTCGTCGATGAGACATGGGGCTTCTTCGGGTTCCGGACCGCCGAGTGGCGGGATGGCCTCCTCTACCTGAACGGCGAGCGGTGCTTCCTGAAGGGCGGGCTGCTCCAGCCGACCTTTCCCCGCACGTTGGCGAGGCCAACGAAGGGCCTCTCGTGCATCGAGGTGCATCAGGCGAAGCAGGCTGGCCTCAACCTGATCCGTTTCCACCTGCGCCCGCCGCCGATCGGGTATCTGGGCCAGTGTGACGCGCTGGGCGTGATGGCGTACGTCGAGCCGCCGCTGGCGTGGATCGAGCCGTCCGGACGGCTGCTGGAGCACGGCAAGCGCGAGATTTCCGCGATGGTCCGGGCGTGCGGGAACCATCCGTCTGTCGTGCTGTGGGGGATCTTCAATGAGAACGCGAAGGCGACCGAGGCCGTCGGCGGGGAGCTGATGGCCGAGCTGGCTCGCCTCGATCCGACCCGCCCGATGATTGAGAACAGCGGCGGCGCGGCCGTCGGCGAGACGGGGATGTGGGCCTGGGGCGGGCAGAGTCGGTGCTGGTCGCCGGGCTGGGAGGCGCCGAGGCCGCTCAACGACGTCCACATCTACCTGGCGAACCCGCTCCGGCGGGAGGCCCGCGAGCTGCTGGCGACGGTCGGGGACGGGCCAACGCTCGACGTGACGCCGGGCAGGGCGCGGGACGAGCGGATCGAGTCGCGGCTGAGCGCGGACGCCGTGCTGGTCTCGGAGTACGGCTGCGGTGCGCTGCCGGACTTCGAGGCGGCGCTGGCGGCGTTCGGCGAGGAGACGCACCTGGCGGACGCCGTGTTGCTGCGCGAGCTGCGGGACAGTCTGGCGGCGGGGTTGGCCGAGCGGGGGCTGGACCGCGAGATCGGCGACGTCTCCAGCCTGGTGCAACAGACCCAGGCGCTCCAGGCCGAGGGGATCGTGGCGCAGACGGCGGCGTTGCGGCGCAACCCGAACGTCTCGGGGCTGATCTTGACCCAGCTCGCGGACGCCGGCTGGGAGCAGATGGCGGGGCTGGTTGGGCTGTGGCGGCACCCTCGGCCGGCGCTGGAGGCGTTCAAGCGGGCGCTGGCGCCGCGCCTGCTGCACGTCGAGATGGATGATCCGTGTGGCAGGCGCCAGCTGGCGATCTGCGTCCGGCTGATCGAAAAGACGAGCACGCAGCGGAGCACGTATCGCGAGGGCACCCTCGACGTGACGGTCGAGGATCCGCTCCGTCCCTCGGAGCTCGGTGGCGCGCATGGACAAGGAGATCGGGGGACCGCGCATCACTCGTCGATCGTCGTGGGGCGGCGTGCCGGCGGCGAGGACGTCACGATGACGGTGTGGCTCCCGACCGAGCCCGGCCGGTACGTGCTCCGCGCTCGCATCGCCGTCGACGACTGGGAGGCGGAAGCGACTCGGCCCATCCTGCGTCTGCCTGACCGGGTGGCGGTGACGGGGGACGGCCAGATCCTAGTGTTTCTCGCCAGCAGGCCGTCGCTGGCGTCGCTGAGGCAGGCTGTAGAGCGGGCGCGGGACGGGGCGCATCTCTGCCTCGTCGGGATGGACCCGGCATCCGGGAAGCGCCTGGAGCCGCTGCTCGGATTGCCGCTCAGGATGCACTCTGGACGCGGCAACTTCATGGGCGTGCATCACTATGTCCGCGAGCATCCGCTGTTCGCGGGACTCGGCGCGCCGTGCCTCGCGGACTCGACGTTCGCCGAGGTGCTGCCGGCCTGGGTCGCGGAGGAGCTGCCGGGCGCGGAGGTGCTGGCTGGCTGCTTCACGGTGCCGGACGGCGGGCGCGGCTTCCTCTGGCGCGCAAGCGTCCAGACGCTGCCGTTCGGGAAGGGCCGACTGACGCTGTGCCAGCTCCAGGTTGGGCAGCGGCTGGGCGGAGCGCTCGGGCGGCACCTGCTGGAGAGGCTGGTTGGCTGGCTGAGGTAGGCTCCACGTCGCCGGGGGCGGGCGGGTTGGCTACCATGTCGTTCGACGTCGAGTCACGGCGTCGGGAGACGAGGGGGTCAACCATGGGCAAGGTCAAAGCCGCGAACGGTCTGGTGCGCTGCCTCAAGGCTGAGGGCGTGCCGTGGGTCGCCTGCTACCCGACCAACCATGTGAACAACGCGCTCGGGCAAGAAGGCGTTCCGATCGTGATGATGGGCGAGGAGCGGTTCGCCGTCGCCGTCGCGGACGCCTACTCGAGAGTCACGCAGGGCAAGCGGATCGGCGTCTGCACGATCATGGCGAACCTGAACGCGGCCGGCATCCAGATGGCGTACGGGGCGATCGCGCAGGCGTGGGAGGACTCCTCGCCGATGCTGGTGATCGCCGAGGGCGTCAACCGGGGGGCGAGCCGCCACACCCATTTCGACATGCCGGGCGCGCTGAAGTCGGTCACCAAGTGGGTCGGCGTGATCGACCAGGGCAAGCTGGTGCCGGACTATGTCAGGAGGGCGTTCACGCACCTGCGGTCCGGGCGGCCGGGGCCGGTCGTGCTGATCATCCCGCGCGACGCTGGCGAGTACGACGAGGACGAGCACCCGTACACGCCGGTCAAGGGCTGGCGCTCAGGGCCGGATCCGGCCGACGTCAAGGCGGCGATCTCGGCACTGCTCTCTGCCAAAGATCCGATGATCTACGCCGGCGAGGGGGTGCTCTACGCCGACGCGACCGACGAGCTGAAGCAGTTCGCGGAGCTGGCCCAGGTCCCGGTGTTGACGACGCTGAAGGCGAAAAGCGCGCTGCCGGAGAGCCATCCGTTGTCGCTGGGTGCAAGAGGCAACCTGGCCAACACGTTCCTCCATAAGTCTGACCTGATCTTCTCGATCGGCACCAGCCTGTTCCCGAACCGCTTCAGCCACGCGATCCCGAATCCGGCCTCCAAGACGATCGTCCAGTGCACGGTGGACCTGCTGGACATCAATCGCAGCTACGAGACGAAGTACGCAGTGATCGGCGATGCGAAGCTGACGCTCCAGGCGCTGATCGCGGAGCTCCAGGCGCAGAAGTCCGGCGGCGTGGGCGAGCGCGCGGGCCTGTTGGACACGATCAACGCCGGCCGCGAGGAGTTCTGGGCGAAGTTCCGCCCCTGGATGGAGTCCGACGAGCAGCCGATCAACCCGTACCGGGTGTTCGGCGGCATCCAGGAGGTGCTCGATCCGAAGAGCTCGTTCGTGACGGCCGACTCGGGGAACACGCGCGACCAGACGAGCACGGTCTACCAGGCCGAGATCCCCCGAGGCTACATGGGCTGGGGGAACGTCTCGACGCTGGGGTTCAGCCTGGCCGGGGCGATCGGCGCGAAGCTGGCATTTCCGGAGCGCCAGGTGATCAACGTCACCGGCGACGCCGGCGTGATGTACATGATGGGCAACTTCGAGGCGGTGGCGCGGTACAAGCTCGGCATCACGACGGTGCACATCAACAACGGCGGCTACTCGGGGTACGGCCCCGGCTTCTGGGGCGAGGGCCACGATCCGTACACGTTCAAGGTGTCTGACCACACCGAGGCGAGCATGTCGGCGATGGCGAAGGCGGTCGGCTGGTACGGCGAGATGGTGTCGGAGCCGTCCGAGGTGGTCCCGGCGCTGCGGCGGGCGCTGGACGCGAACGCGCAGAACCGGCCGGCGTACCTCGAGTTCATCTGCTCGCAGCATCCGGTCCACGGCGGCTGGGTTGGACGGTAAAACCCCTCACCCCCCAACCCCCTCTCCCTCGCAAGGGAGAGGGGGAGACGGTCAGATCAGGAGAGAGAATATGGCGGTCACGGACGTTCAGAGTGTGGAGCGGGCGCCACAGACCGCCCGTAAGATGGCCGAGGCGGCGAACGGTTTGCTGGCCTCGCTGAACGTGAAGCAGCGTGGGACGTTGCATCGCGAGTTCGGCGACGAGCGGTTCATCTGGGACTGGCTGCCGGGCGAGCCGCGGCCACGCGTCGGGGTCCGGCTGCTGCACATGAACGACGATCAGCAGAAGTGGGTCATGGACCTGATCAACGCGTCGCTGGACAGCAGGGCCGCCCACCAGGTGAACCAGACTCGCCAGCTCGAACGGATCCTGCGGCAATTCGAGAAGAACAGCGAAGAGGTCATCTTCGTGGTGCGCGACCCCGAGCAGTACTGGGTGGCGGTCTTTGGGGAGCCGGGTGGGCGCGAGCCGTGGGGCTGGGGGATCACCGGGCACCACATCAGCATCCACTACACGGTGGTGGACGGCGACCTGGTGGGACCGTGGCCGCTGTTCATCGGGGCCGAGCCGTCGACGGTCAAGTTCACCGTCGAGCACGCGCCGCCGGTGGGGTACAGGAACCTGGCGGAAGAGGAGGACATGGCGCGGGCGCTGCTGGCGAGCTTCTCGCCGGAACAGAAGGCGCGGGCCATCCTTCAGCGCGAGATTCCGTGGGACCTGCTGACCCACAGTGCCGGCCACAACACCCGGCTGCCGGATCGGACGCTGCTGCCGACCGGGCTGCCGTACACCGAGATGACCGGCGAGCAGCGTGAGCAGTTGATCGCGCTGATCCGCCACTACGCGACGCGGCCGGCCGCCGAGGTCGCGGAGATCGAGTGGCGCAAGCTGGAGCGGGCTGGCTTCGACGGGATCAGCTTCGCCTGGATCGGGACGGAGGAGCGCGGCAAGGGGCACTACTACAACATCGTCGCGCCGACGTTCATGATCGAGTACGACAACGTCCAGCACGACGCCAACCACTTGCATACCCTCTGGCGGGATTTCAGCAACGACTTCGGTCAGGACCTGCTGGCCCAGCACTACGCCGAGAGCCACTCCGCCTGACGCTGAGAAGGCCCTCCCCACCCTACCATGGGGCCCCTTTATCCCCACGGCCCCCCAGCCCCCTCTCCCTGTGCGCGGGAGAGGGGGAGACTGGACCAGCACGAGGCGGCGCGGACCCGGCCGAACTGTTGGATGGCTAACAGTTGCCTGGGAATCGGTGCCCCTGCCGCGAGACGGCCGCTACACTCCCGGCACGGCCCGTCACGGTGGTCGACTCGGGGGTGCGCATGGCACGGGACCGTGAGCTTTCGCGTCGCGAGGCACTGCGGCTCGGTGTGGCGGCGCTCGGCGGCTCGATCCTGCTCGGCGGGCACGTGCCGATCGTCCTGGCGCAGGGTGGCGCTCGGCACCTGATCGTGCGCGGGGGCCGGGTGATCGATGGCTCCGGCCAGCCGCCGACCGAGAACGCGACGGTGGTGATCGAGGGCGACCGGATCGTCGCTGTGCAAGCTGGCGCGGTCGAGGTGCCGCCAGGAGCACGGGTGATCGACGCCAGCGGCCTGACGGTCATGCCCGGCCTGATCGACATGCACGTCCACGCGTCCGACTGGATGTGGCCGCTGTTCCTGCGCTTCGGCGTCACGAGTATCCGTGACCTCGGCAGCGAGCCGGATTACATCTTGAAGGTGCGCGACGACGAGCGTCAGGGCCGGCTGAAGGCGCCTCGAATCTTCGCGGCCGGCCCGCTGCTCGACGGTACTCCTGCGTACTGGGGCAACTCGTGGGGCGGCTCGCTCAGCCTGGGCTCGGCGGACGAGGCGCGAGCCGCTGCCGAGCGGCTGCTCGATCGCGGCGTCGACCTGCTGAAGCTGTACCAGCGCCTGCCCCTGGACGCGGCGCGGGCGGCCGTGGAGGCGGCGACAGCGCGCGGCGTGCCCGTGGCCGGGCATCTCAGCGCGGTCTCGGCGCAGCAGGCAGCCGAGCTGGGCGTGCGGACGATCGAGCACGCGAGCGGGATCGATCTCGTCGGGTCGTCTGAGACGCTCCAGGCGGCGGCGCGGCTGTTCGGCGGCGGTGGCACGTCGCTCGACGCGACGCTGCTGGTGTTCGAGAACCTGGCGAACCTGCCGAGGCTTGGCCTGACGTACCCGAACCTCAACCTCGTGCCGTCGAGCGTGGTGCAGGCGTGGCTTAACTCGCGCAGCGAGGTCGTCGCGCGGAATACGACGGACGAACGGCTCGGATTTGGTCAGCGCGCCGCGAAGGGGCGGTCTTCCCTGGTGAAGATGATCGACGACCTCGGTGGCCGGCTGGTGGTCGGCTCGGACACGCCGATGCCGTTCGTGGTCCCAGGCTTTAGCGTCCACCAGGAGATGGAGCTGATGGCGGGCGCCGGAGTGCCGCCGTTGAGCGTGATCCGCGCCGCGACTAGCGCGGCGGCCGATGCTCTGGGACGGCCGGAGTTGGGTCGAGTTGGCGCGGGTGCGGTGGCGGACCTGGTGTTGGTGTCGGGCGACCCTGCGAGCGACATCACGGCGATGCGTAGGATCCGAAAGGTTGTCAAGGGCGGCGCCGTCGTTCACGAGGCGTGACCCGCGACACTACCCGGCCAGCCGCCTGTGAGCGCCTCATCGGTTCACAATCTTCGTAGGGCGGGCTCTCCTTTCCTTGTCGGGTTCGCCAGAGATGAGATAATGCCGCTCAAGAGGGTGGCGAATGGCTGACGAGCCCGAATCTCGCAACGTTGATCGCATCGAGTCTGATACCTGGCACGTCGTTCTCGACACGAACGAGATGTTCGGAGACTTCTGGCTGAGACATCGCGAGATCCAGTTCCTTCTGGAGCACGCGCAGAAGCCGAACTTTCATGTGTGCCTGCCAGAAGTCGTCATTCGTGAGATGTCAAATCAGTTCCGAGAACGGTGGTCAGAAGCGCGGGAGCGGTACGAAACGGCCCTGAGAGATTTGGAGCGTTTGATCGGGCGTACAATTTCTGACAGAGTCCAGGCGGGTGAGATTGATACGGCTGCCGGCCGCTACGAGATCGAGCTTCGGCGAACGATCCAGGGGTACGGTGTCCACATCGAGCCGATTCCTTCTGAACTCGCGGGAGTCGAGGCGCTCTTGCTACGGGATCTGGGGCGGCGCAAGCCGTTTGGTGATCGTAAGATTACGGACCAAAGGCGGAACAGGCGTGACCGCGGTGGAATGCGTGACGCACTCATCTGGGAGTCTGTCCTCGCACTTTGCAACAGAGAGCGGCGCTCCCTGGCAATCATCACCGATAACAGTGATGACTTCGCCAATGCACAGGGTGATCAACTCCATGAGGATCTACTGACTGACCTTGCGGATATAGGCGTTGATCGCCAGAATGTCAGGCTTTACAAGACGATCAAGGCATTCAACGATGTACATCTCCGACATCTCAGGGCTGATGCGCCAGGCCAGCGGAGTGAGCCGGGCGGCTTGCGCGACGACGTGACTGCCGACGCCGATGATGCTTCCGGACCTTCGGCCGGCGCCGCGGGGTCATGAAGCCGATGACAAGGGTAGGAATCATGGCAACTCAACGTCTCCCTGACCTGCCTTCTGACGAGATCGTTCGGGCACAGCCGGTCTCGGAAAGGCGTGTACAGAGTCTCTTTGACAACTATCTACGAGAGCGACAGCTGACCAGAACAACAGAGATGCTTTTTGCGCGCGCGGGGGCGCTCGAATTGAAGCATCTTCCGGCACCTGAGGATGTCGGTGACTTTGGCTTCAAAGCAATCGTCTCTAAGCAGTCGTTTCTGGAAGGCGTGGACTCACTCATCGTTAGCGCCCAAGGATGGGCAATAGGCCAGGAAGACTTCCTGCTCAAGTACTTTGGGGAGAACCTGCTCGACGCAGTAAACGGATACGTCGGAGAACAGGTTGTTCGGGACGCTTCGGCGATACTGAGAGCTCTCGAAGAGATGGCCGATGAGCTTCGGGGGCAGGGATTCGTGCCGAGCTCATACGTCGTCACTGGATCGATGGGGCAAGCGCTGTTTGAAGAGCTTCGACGCGCGACTCAGAATCCCTGGAACTGGTATCGCCAGGTCAACCATAGCGAGGGCCGGGCCGCGCATCGATTCGTCGGCGTCCATGCGGGCATCCCGTTCATCGCCATAGAGTCAGTGCGGACTCCGATGCTCTTTGCGGTTGACCTTGCGAGGTTTGGAACGCTGACGCGTTACGGCAACGGCCAGAATTACGATCCGGAGTTCGAAGTCAAGGCGTTCACGGATGACGAGGCGCGGGATGTACTCGCGCGCCAGCCGAACTTGATTCCGGAACCACGACCTGAGCGAGGGAATGAATCAGAGCGCATCCGCGAGCTTCAACTCCGCGTCGGCCTGGAATTGTGGGAGACATTCAAGCTCGACGTGAAGGATCCGGCCGCGGTGCTGGCGCGTCCCCTGGTGGATCCCGACGACCAGTAGTACCAAGAGCTCACCTTCGATTCGGCTGCTGCGCTGGGGGGCGGTGCTGGCTGGCGTCGGGGTGGTGCTGGCGTTCTGCGCGGCGATGGTGCTGTTGGGACGGCCACTTGAAAGTCCGATGCAGGGATATCGCGGGCTCTCTCCGCGTGTGCCGGAGGGGGCGTTCCCGAGCCACGAGGGGCAGCGCTTCTTGAACTTGCCAGCCGACCACACGGCGTCGCTGTATCGCACGCCGGAAGAGGGCGACCTGATCTCGGAGTGGACGGGCGGGACCGCCGTGGTGGCGCTCGGCAGCCGGTTCTTCGACGGGTTCACGGATTGGGAGCTGGTGCGCGATCCGAGCGGTAACGAGGCGTGGGTCGCGGCGTTGTTCCTGGACGAGCAGTACACGGCAGCAGATCCGCCCGCCGACGACGAGGAGGAGTACCTCAGCGCGGTCTGGTGGGCGGGCGAGATCGCCTACTGCGTCAATCCGGCGGGAGGGCCGCCGGGGCTGGACGGCGAGGCGTTCGTGGCGCTGGTGGAGCGTGCCGCCGCGCGCTGGCAGGAGGTGACCGGGGGCGTGTTGCCGTTGGCCTCGCGCGGGCGGTGCGAGAGCAGCCCGGACACCCGCGACGACCGCGTCAACACGATCGGCTGGGCCGACGACCTGGGTCTGGCGATCGCGGGGCAAGCCTGGCCGGACGTCGATCACGGCGTGCTGAGCGAAATCGACGTCCGGCTCAGCCGGGGCTACTTCGTGCGGCTCCAGGCTCGCGATCCGAGGAAGACGCTCCAGACCTGCGTCTTCTCGACCGTGGTCCACGAGCTGGGCCACGTGCTCGGCCTCGACCATCCGCGGTCGCGGTCGCTGCCGTCGAGCATGCAGGGGTTCGGGGCATCACGGTGCCAGCGGGATCAGCCGACGACGTTGGACCGGGCGAACCTGCTGCGCCGGTACGGCCCGGTTGGGACCGTGGTACCCTGAGCGAACCGGACCGAAATCTGGCAACGCTCGGAGCGTGAACCATCATGCAGTTGCGAAGGCTCGGAAATTCTGGTCTCAAAGTCTCGGCGATCGGCCTCGGCGCCAACACGTTCGGTGGGAGTGCCGATGCCGCCGCGACCACCGCGATCATCCATCGCGCCATCGACCTTGGGGTGACGTTCATCGACACGGCCGACGTCTACACGCGCGGCCAGTCTGAGGTGCTGATCGGCGAGGCGCTGGTCGGGAAGCGGCAGCAGGTGGTGCTCGCCACCAAGTGCGGCCTGCCGGTTTCCGACAACCCGTACCACACCGGGCTTTCTCGGCGTTGGATCATGCACTCGCTCGAGACTTCGCTCAAGAAGCTGAAGACCGATCACGTCGACCTGTACCAGGTCCACCGCCCGGACGAGGAGACGCCGATCGAGGAGACGATGCGGGCGCTGGACGACGCCGTCAAGCAAGGGAAGATCCGGTACGTCGGCTGCTCGAATTACGCGGCCTGGCAGCTCGCCGAGGCGCTCGGTGTCGGGAGCGCGAACGGGCTGGTGCCGTGGGTCTCGGCGCAGAACCGCTGGAACCTGATCGAGGGTCTGGACGATCCTCACCTGCTGACGGCCGCCGCGAAGTTCGGCGTCGGGATCATCCCGTATACGCCGCTCGCCTCTGGGATGCTGACCGGCAAGTACCGGCGCGGCGAGGAGCCGCCGGCCGGCACCCGGGCCGGCGACATGCCGATGATCCGTCAGCGGATGACTGACGCCAAGCTGGAAGTGGTCGAGCGGCTGACGCCGTGGGCCGAGGCACGCGGCGAGTCGACCGCCAGGCTGGCGATCTCCTGGCTGCTGGCGCACCCCGAAGTCTCCACCGTCATCGTGGGGGCGCGGTCGGCTGACCAGCTCGCGGAGAACGTCAAGGCGGCTGCGTGGGCGCTGACGCCCGAGGAGCGCGACGAGGTGGCCGCCATCGCGCGGGGCGACGCCTGACACCGACCAGGATGCCTTCCCTGGTCAGTGGGTGCGGATGACGGCGGCGACGGGGCTGCCGTTCGGCGGGCCCTGGTGCGAGTTCTGCTCGCCGCCGGAGACCATGACGCGGGGGTCGCCAGTCACGCTGGCGACCAGCGCGCCGCCGACCGCCTTCGCGGTTGCGTAGGCGAGGGTGTCGTCGCGCAGGGTGATGCGCCGGCTGCGCACCTGATCCGTGCCGGGGACGACGAGCTTCGCGAAGACCTGGACGATCCGGGCCTGGTCCTCGCGACTCGGGCAGCAGTCGAAGGCGAGGCCGGCCGAGCGCAGCGCGTCCTTGACCCCTTCCGCATCGATCGGGTCGCGGATGGCGGCGTGGCCGATTCGGAGGCTGCTGAGTGAAGGTGCCTGGTTGCCCAGAACGAGCACGTCGGCATGGTGCTTTTCGCCGCCGGCCGAGGTGGTCGCGACAGCCGAGTAGAGGTGCCAGTTCCGCCGGACGACGTCGTCGCTCAGGGCAGCTTCGGGGACCTCGCCGAGGGCAAGGGCCACCCCGAGCGCGGCGCCGTCGTTCGCGTAGCACATCGCGCCGCTGACGCCGACCGAGAGATCGTGGGTGACGACGCTCTGCCCTCTCGCTTCGGCGTCGCGGATGCTGGCAGGCGAGAGCGAGGGCCCCTTGACCATCACGCAGTGGACGTCGGCTGGATCGGCGATGCCGGCGTCGGCGGTGGCGGCGCGGACGGCGGCGGCGACTTTCCGGATCTGACCCATCCGCCCGATCTCCTCGGGGAGGATCGGCTCCGAGTAGGACCGGCCGATCACCAGAGCTGGCGCGCTCGGGACTGCTCCGTCGTCGACCTCGATCCACTCACGGGTGATCGCGGTGACGTGCGGCGAGATCACGCCGTAGCAGCCGCCGGACAAGACGATGCTGACGCGGCTCGGGACGTCGTCGCGGTGGATGCCGAGGCGCCTTGCCAGCGCTTCGCGCAGCTTGAGATCGGCGAGCTCGCGGCCGGAATCGTCGTGGAGCCCGGTTCCCTCGGTCTTCCCGACGAGTGCGAGCACCGACTCGGCCTGGATGGCGCCGCTGTCGAGTAGCGCGTCGAGCTCCGATGTGTCCGACGGTCTGGCCATCGAACAGACCCGCATGTCCGCCCGTTGTACTCGCACCGCACCTCTCCCGCGCGACGTCTCGCGGGAGCTTATACGTAAACCGACGTGCAGCGGCAGGGCCCGGCGCCATCGCCAGGGCCATAAGGTGATTGTCAGACAATCGTGTCGAACAGCGTTGTAGTGCGCCCACAACTCCCTGGCTCAAAACTTGTGGTTAGCACCCGATGAATGGGCCGCGTGCGAGCGGCACACTGGTAGTGATCAGCTTTACAACGGTAGATGGGACGCAGCCTCGGACCTGAGCGGCTCGCGGCGTCTTCCGACACAAGGGGGTACCATCCGTGGCAGTCGTCGACGCGCCCGCACGCCTCGAGCCCAGGCCGGCGGAGCGCCCGCGGACACCGGCGAACAGCCAGCCAGGGCCGGCTGCGGCAGTACGACCCGGCCCGGCGTTGCCGTCGCCTGTCCCGACGACTGCCGTGCCCCTCGTCCCGAGCCAGGGCGCTCAGACACCTCGCCCGACGCGCCCAAAGGTCTCGTTTGGTGCGATGCGCGGCTTGCACGCGCTGCTGGCCCGGAACCCGCTCTGGTCCGGTGTGGCGGCCCGTCTCGAGGGGAGCCCGGCGCTGTACCGCGCGTTCACCACCGCCGAGAAGGCCGTGAAGGAGCGCCTGTTCGGCTGCAGGATGTGCGCCCAGTGCGCGCTCCCCAGCACGGCGTACGCCTGCCCGATGACCTGCCCGAAGCAGCTGCGAAACGGGCCGTGCGGCGGCGTCAACCCGGACGGCTCCTGTGAAGTCTATCCGGGCACGCGCTGCGTCTGGCTGATCGCGTACGAGCGGGCCGAGCAGGACGACAGGGTTGCCGATCTGCGCCGGCTCCAGCGTCCGATCGACCAGCGCACGTGGGGCCAGAGCTCCTGGGTCAACTACTGGCTCGGCCGAGACGAGGGCCTCTGGACGAAGACCTCCGACCCTGGGTCCACCCGCATCGAGCTGCCGATCCTGCAATGAACGGTGCCAACGGAAGGCCCTCACCCCCCAGCCCCCTCTCCCTCGCGAGGGAGAGGGGGAGCCATGGAACGGACCCCCGTCTCCCTCGCAAGGGGGAGGGGCCGGGGGTGGGGGATCCTGGCGACGGCCCGTACAGCCTGCTGCACGCCACCCTCAGGCGTGGTCGCTTCGCCGTCACCGCCGAGATCGGGCCGCCCAGGAGCGCCACCGTCGAGCCGATCCGCCGCAAGGCACGTCTTCTGCGTGACTGGATCGATGCCGCCAACATCACCGACAGCCAGAGCGCCGTCGCTCGGCTGGGCAGCCTGGCCGGCAGCCTGGCGGCGATGCAGGAGGGCGTCGAGCCCGTGATGCAGCTCCAGTGCCGAGACAAGAACCGGATCGCCTTGCAGTCCGAGCTCCTCTCGGCGGCAGCGCTTGGCGTGCCGAACGTGCTGCTGCTGACGGGCGATCACCCCCGCTTCGGCGATCACCCTGAGGCGAAGCCGGTCTTCGACCTCGACTCGATCCAGCTCGTCTGGACCGCGCGGATGATGCGCGACCAGCGGAAGCTGCTCTCCGGCCGCGACCTGACCGTCCCGCCGCGCTACCTGATCGGCTGCGTCGAGAACCCGTTCGCGCCGCCGCTCCGCTTCCGCGCCGAGCGGCTCGGGAAGAAGGTCGCCGCTGGTGCGCGCTTCGTCCAGACGCAGTTCATCTTCGACGTCGAGATCTTCGTCCGCTGGATGGAGGACGTCCGGGCGCTCGGGCTGCACGAGCAGTGCTGGATCCTGGCGGGCATCGGGCCGGTCAGGTCGCTGCGCGCCCTGGAACACATGCGGAACGAGGTGCCCGGCATGTACGTGCCGGAGGAGGTCGTGCGGCGGCTGCGCGGCGTCCCGTCCGACCGTGTGGCGCAGGAGGGGCTGAACCTCTGCGCTGAGATCGTCCAGCAGGTACGTGAGATCCCCGGTGTGGCCGGGGTCCACCTGATGGCGTTCAGTTGGGAGGACGCCATCCCGGAGATCCTGGAACGGGCGGGGATCGGCAAGCGCACCGCGCCCGAAGTGCCCCAGGTATTCGCCGCGCGCTAAGCACCAGACGGAGTAGACAGGATGCACAGGATCTTCAGGATGCGAACCGGATCCCATCGATCCTGTGCATCCTGTCGATAGGTTCGGGAGGGCCACGAAGATGTTGGTCGAGCTACGTTCGTCGGACCGCCTGCGCGGCCCGAAAGCCGTGGACGTTGGCCCGGTCCTGACCTCGGTGCTCGAAGCGGCGCGCAACGGCACCGCCGACCTCTCCCGACTGCGCGTGGTCTGCGACTGGATTCAGTACAGGCGCAACTTCCGCGAGCCGATCGCCCGGCGCCCGATCCTGCCCTCGACTTTCCTCTCTGCGCAGGCCCGTCAGAGCGGCAACGGCGACGGCGAGCTCGAGGCATGCGAGCTGGCAATCGACCTGCGTCGCGCGGCCGGTGCCGATCTAAACGGCAGCTTGAGCGCCACCCTCAACGGCGAACCTTCAAAGGCCGTCTATCTCGAGCCGTGGGGCCCTGGCACCGCGAGCTGCATCTGGAGCTTCAACTCGCTGTACTGGCGGGCACTCGGCCTCTGGGAGCAGGCGACCGGCAAGGGGTACGAACAGGCCCTGCCGCGAGGCGAGAGCGACGCCCGCAACGCCGACGCCGCCCGCGCCCTGATCCTCGAGCTGTTCGCCACCTGGGACGCGCTGGCCGCTCGCCGGGCGCTCCCGGATGAGCTGCACGTGCTCGAGCTTGGCGTCGGCAACGGCAACCAGGCGAAGGTCTGGCTGGACGAGTTCGTGCGGCTGGACCGCGAGCGCGGCAAAGACTACTACCGCCGGCTCCACTACCTGATGGGCGACTACTCGCCGCACGTGCTGGAGCTGGCCCGTGCCGCCGTCAAGGACCACTCGGAGCGCGTCAGCGGCCTCGTTCTCGACGCGACCCGCCCGACCGAGACGCTCGGGTTCCTGCGCTACAAGGCGTTCCTGATCTACATCTCGAACGTCTACGACAATCTGCCCACCGACGAGATCGTCCGGCTCGGCGGGCACCTTTTCCGGGTCGAGGTCCGCGCCTACCTTCCCAAAGCTGACGCCGAGCAGATCGCCGTCGAGGTCGGCACGAGTCCGGAGGGCCTGCCGGACCTAGTCGCGCGACTCCTGCGGCTCGGGCCTGAGCTGCTGGCCGAGGCATCCCCAGACCGTTTCCCCAACGCCCTCGCGGCGGTGCGCTTCTGGCAGGCCGTCTGGGAGGCGCTACGGCTGGAGGAGCGGTACGTGCCGCTCGAAGCGCTCGACGCCTATGAGGTCGCGCCCGGCGTCAGCGGCGAGCTGCTCCGCCCGATCGTCGAGGCGAACGGCGACGTCAGGATGCACGTGAGCAACGGTGCAGCCGCCAGCTTCGCCGACACCCTGGCGCTCGTCCATCCGCTTGGGATGCTCCAGTGCCACGACCTGTTCGTGACCGACCTTCACCAGTACACCACGGGCTTCCGCGGCCCCGGCAAATACGACGGCTCGGTGGTCAACTGGGTGAACGGGCCGCTGCTCGACACGATCGGGCGGCGGCGCGGCTTCGACGTCTCGCTGCTGCCGTTCGCCCATCGGGCCGGCGCGAACGTCCTGACGCTGACCGCAAAGGTCCGGGACTAGCGGTGATCCTGCCCACCACGGTCGTCGGCTCGTTTTCGGTGCCCGAGTGGCTGGAGCGGCTCAAGACCGACTACTACCAGCGGCGGATCAGCAGCGCCTACCTCCAGGAGATCCACGAGGTCGCGATCAAAGCCGCCCTCAAGGATCAGGAGAAGGCCGGCGTCGAGATCGTCTCGGACGGCGAGCTGCGCCGCGACAACGACCTCGACTACTTCCTGGCTCGGATTCCCGGCGTCGAGATCCCGCACCTGGCGAAGGCGTACTACTACGACTACTTCGACGCCTACGTCCGGCACCCGCTGCCGGCCCGCGACGCCACCGACACCCTCGGGCTGGTGGACGACCTTCGGTTCACGCTGGCGTACACGGAGCGCCCCGTCAAGTTCTCGCTGACCGGGCCGTACTCGCTCTCGCGGCGGCTCCGCAACGAGGCGTACTCGGAGCAGTCAGAGCTGGTGATGGACGTCGCGCGGGTGCTGAACCGCGAGGCGAGGGCGCTGGCCGAGGCCGGCGCTGCGATCCTCCAGGTGGACGAGCCGTTCCTGGCCGGCTACCCCGAACACGCGGCCCTGGCGATCCAGGCCGTCAACGCGGTCTTTGACGGTGTCGGAGGCGAGGGCGTAGAGGGACCAAAGCGGGCGCTCCACGTCTGCTACGGCAACCGCTACGCCCGGCCGGCCTGGGAGGGCCACTATGACTTCCTCTTCCCGGCCGTCCTGGAGGCTCAGATCGACCAGCTCGTGCTGGAGCTGGCCCGGCGCGGCGACGAAGACCTGGAGTTGTTCCGGCGCTACCCCAGTGACCACCTGGCGCTCGGGCTGGGCGTGATCGACGTCAAGAGTACTCAGGTCGAGCCAGTCGAGGTGGTCGCCGCGCGCATCCGGCGCGGCCTGGACGTCCTCCCACCCGATCGGCTGCTGGTAAACCCTGACTGCGGGCTCAGGCACCTCCCGCCGGAGGCCGCCCGCGCCAAGCTGCGCGCCATGCGTGATGGCGCGGACCTCGTCCGCGCGGAGGTTCTCGGCCATGCTTGACACGCGACCCGCGACGCTCAGTCCACTACTTACGCGCCCGCTCGGCGAGATCGTCGACGGGATCGCCGAGGGCGAGGCATCGATTCGAGACGCGGGCTTGGCGGCCGTTGCCTCCGCGACGAGCGCCGGCTGCCTGGTCGCCGCCTGCATCGACCTCGCCGAACAGCCGGAGTACCAGCCGCGCCTCATGGAGCTGGCCGACCAGCCCCTCCCCGCGCCGGCGAGCGAGCCGGTACGGCCCGTGCGCGAGGCGCTCGCGATCGACGGGAAGGTGCTGCGAGGGAGCCAGCCGAAGCGCGAGGACGAGGCGGACAGCGTGCCAGGGACGGATCTGGTTGCGGCGAATGTCCACGCCTCCGGGCTGGTGCGAGGCCAGGTGCGTGCTGCTGGCAAAGGGCACGAACTGGCTGCGGCGAAAGCGCTGCTGAAGCTGGTGCCGATCGCGGGGCGGGTGGTGACGGCTGACGCGCTGCTGACCCAGCGCGACGTCTCGGAGCAGATCGTCAGGGACCATGGCGACTACCTCTTCCCGATCGACAGCAACCAGCCCGCACTGCTCGCCGATGCCGAAGCGGCCCTTTTCCCCCTGGATGGGGGTCCAGCGTCTGCCGACCGGCCTGCCGACGGGGGTGACGACCCCGCCGAGCTGGCTCCAGCGTGAGCTCACCGAACGGGGCGGGCGCCTCAGGTGGTTCCTTGATGCCTCACCAAAGGTCCGGCACGGTCGTCGCGAGGTCCGGGTGTTCTGGGCGCTGGCCGATCCTGAGCAGAACGCCTACGTTGGCAGCTCCGGCACGCATGGGACACCCTGGCCCCACCTCCGCCAGATCTGCTGCGTCGAGCGCCACCGCCTGGTCGTCCGTCGCCAGCAGATCATCGCGACCGAGGTCGATGTTCGCTACTACGTCACCAGCCTCGCTCCCCAGCAGGCTGACGCCAAAGCCCTCCTGGCCCTGACCCGGGGGCACTGGGGCAGCGAGAACCGCCTCCACCATGTCCGCGACGTCACCTTCGAGGAAGATCGCTCCCAGATGCGCTGCGGTGCCGCCCCCCAGACCTTCGCCGCCTGCGGCAACCTCGTCATCGGCCTCCTCCGACGCGCCGGTGCTCCCAACATCGCTGCCGCTCTCCGCACCTACGCCGCCCGTCCTGCCGATGCCGCCCTCTTCCTGCTCTCGGCCGGCCGCCTCTGATGAAAAGGCCCTAACCCACTACCGACCTGGTCTTGACAATGCAACAGGTGGACCTGATGGGAATCGAACCCTGACCGCTTCCATGCCAAGGAAGCGAACTCAGCGACTGTCACAATTGCCGCGCCACGGGTTAGCTCGAGCCGATCCGCCTGTTCCGTGAGACAGCTATCGCGGGCGCTACCGCTCGAAGTAGACTGCCGTGCCGGCCGCCGTGACCATCAGCATGCCGCCGCTGTTCCCCATCGTGATCGTCTCGTAGTCCAGGTCTACGGCGACCACGGCGTTCGCGCCACGCTGCCGCGCCTGCGCCGTCATCTCCTGCATGGCAATCTGCTTCGCATCGCGGAGCTGCTCCTCGTACGCACCGGAGCGCCCGCCGACGATATCGCGGATGCCGGCGAAGAAGTCGCGGAAGATGTTCGCGCCGAGGATCGCCTCGCCGCTCACGATGCCGAGATAGCGGGTGATCCGCATGCCTTCGATGTTCGGCGTGGTGGTGACGATGATCCCGCTGTCGTCCGGTGCCATTTGCATACTCCCCTCGAGGTCAGCGCCATGGAAACGATACACAAGAGGACGGCGCACGTTCGCCGAGGTGAAGCTGAGCGCCCCGGCCACGTCGTCGTTCTGGATCGTGCCCTGGCCCTGACCATCGCCGACGTTCGCGCTCGTGACGTTGGTGACGTTTACGAAGAACGTCTCGTTCGCCTCGACGGCGGCGGCGCCGTTGACGGTGACGTTGAACGTGTAGGTGGAGGTGCCCGACGTGATCGTCTGGCTGGTCAAGGTTTGGGCAACGTAGTCGTTGTCTTCTGCCGCCGGGTTATCGTCCTGGGCGGTGCCATCGGCGGTGGCGATGTCGAAGGTCACGCCGCCGGGGCCGGCAGGAGCAGACAGCGAGACGGTGAAGGTGAACATGGTCGTGCCGGCGTTCCCCTCATCCAGCGAGACGTCGTTGATGCTCAGCGTCACGGGCGGCACCGAGTTCGGCGTGAGCGAGAAGTCGTCCACAGCCAGGCCGTCGTCGTTACCGGACGGGTTGGCGTCGAGCCAGCGAATCCAGATGGTTGCGCCGTTGGCGATGCTGAGCGCGGGAATCGTCGAGGAGAGCGCCGTGCGGAACGAGGCGTTGTTGCCGTCCTTGGGGCCAGTCGGGGCAGCTGTGTTCGGCGTGACGAAGTCGAGGGCGTTGACGGCGGTCCAGGTGCCGGCCGTCAGGCTCGTCGCGTCAGTGCTGTATTCGAAGTCGAGCCGGTCGGTTCGGGCGGCGGCACCGAGGCGCCACTCCTCGCCGGTGTAGGCGATGGCCAGGCTGGTGACGGTCGTGCCGGTGTTGTTGGTGAAGCAGGCCCCAATGATCGGGATCAACGCGCCGCTCTGGAGCGTGCCCAGCGCCCGCTCGGTGCTGCTGGCAGCGCCGTAACTATAGACGTCACCGGTGTCGACGCCGCCGGTGTCGACACCGTACTGCTCGTTGTCTCGGGCGCCACCGCCGGCCTCGGTCATGGCCCAGCCGGTGATGGTCAGATTGTTGGTCATCGAGCCGGCCGTGTTGGAGAGCGTGTCGAAGTCCTGCGTGTAGGCGGATCCGAGGGTGGTCAGCGAGACGCACACCCCTCCCCCTGCGCTTCCGCATTCGGCAGAGGCGGCGCTACCAGCAGCAGCGCCAGCACGGCGACGACGGCAGCTACGCTGAGGGCACCCTGCCGTCTGTAACGTCGCGTTCGCGGGCTCGGCCAGCGCCGGACCGGCCGACCGTCCATCTTGGCTGCCCGTGGTGCGCCGAACGCGTCACGATCTGTCAGCAGCGTGGCGGTGATCTGACGGAGAGCGTATCGGACGGCGAACCCGATCGGCGGCATCGACGCTCCACCGCCTCAGGCTCTTGCTGGTCTGCCCTGACCCGGCACCCCGACCTCCCCGCGGCAGCGCGATTCTACCTGAGCAACTACGTGCGCGCAATCGACGGCGGATCGAGCATGCCTGCACGCCCGGGTCCTGCGGCCCTGATCGGCCTCCTGGACAGACGGACGGGCGCCCGCACCTGCGGGCGCCCGTCACCAGCCGTGACTGGAAGAGCGCTACTCGACGGCGACAGCGTGCAACAGGGCGTTGGCAACCTGCCGGCCCGTGACGGCGCCGTGGTCGGCGATGAAGCGGTCGGCGACGAGGTTGAAGACGCTGCCCCGGGTGAAGGTGTAGGAGCTGTCGCTCGCGTCGTCGCGCAGCTCCGTTTCGGCGACGCTGACCTCGGGGGTGTGCTGGGCGCCGTTGCGCCCCATCCCGCCGTACGGGTCGTCGGCATCGCCGAGCGCGGCGGCCTGGTCGAGCGCGATGCGAGACGCCAGCGGGTAGGCGATCCCAACCGCCAGGTCGTTCTTGGTGTGGGTGATCAGGATCGGTCCCGAGATGCGCTGGTCGTCGAAGACCGTCCGAAACGCACCGTCGTTCTGGGTGTCAAACTGGCGGGAGAGGCCGTTGTGCGAGAACGCGGCCTGGAGCAGCGTCATCGTGACCCTGTCGGTGTTCGCCGGCAGGCGCGCGCTCGCGGCCGTGACCAGGCGGCCGCCGAAGCTGTGGCCCACGAGGTGGAGCGGCAGGTCTGGCCGCCTGTCCCGCACGCGGACCAGGAGCGGTGCCAGGCCGTTCTGCCCGACGGTCCCGGCCCGGGTCTTCATCTGATAGTAGGTGGCGAAGTTGGCGATCCGCCGCGCCGCGGCCTGGGCACCTTCCAGGAGATCGCCGAAGAACGCCGCGCCGCCCTCGTCGAGGCTGGCGGCGCCGCCGTGGCCGGCCTCGAGCGTCACGGGGATCGGCTCGCGGAAGCGGTCGAACAGGACGTCTGGCTCACGCTCGAAGAACTCGCGCGAGCCGTCGTCGGGATGGGCTTCGTCAGGATTGAGGACGGCCCGGATGCGCAGCACGAACTCCTGCTGCGCCTCGAAGGACGCGTCGAGCTGGCCGACCAGCTCGATCGCCCGATCGACGTTCGCCGCGCGGGCGGCGTCGACGTCCGTGCCGCCGAGGCGCATCGGGTCGCGCTTCAGCTCCTCGAGTGCGCGGATGAGCGCCGCGTCGTTCTCGGTGGCCGCCGACGCCGCGCCGCCACCTGGGATGAGGTCGCTCTCGGCGAACTTCTTGCTCGGCCAGAAGACGCGTACCACCCCGAGCTGCCGACCGGCGATGCCCGGGACGTTCGGGGCGACAGCGTCGATGCTGTTCACCAGATGGTCGTACAGATTGCGCGCGTCGGCCATGTCGTTGTTCCAGCCGTGCGCCAACACCAGCAAGTCGGTGACGCCGGCCAGTCCGTCCAGCAGCGCGGTAACCGCGTTCTCGTCGTGGACGGTCCCGTCCTTCCTGAACTCGATCTCAAACTGCGTCGCGACCATCGTGCCCCTCCTAGACGGACTGGATCGCCTTCATCAAATCGACGAGGCCGTGGCCTTCGAAGTACCGCTCGCGGCCGAGCGGGATCGCACTCTCGGTGAAGATGCGCTTGACGTCGAACGGCCGACCGATGAACTCCCGCCGGATCGACAGGAACGCCGCGATGGCGCCGGAGACGTGCGGCGCGGCCATGCTGGTGCCGCTGTCCTCGACGTAGTACGCCGTTGGACGATTGACGGCAGCGGGGGCGGTCTCGCCTCCGGCAACCGCGGCCAGGCCGGCCAGCCGTGGATCGCGTTCCTGTAGCGCCTTTGCTCGCTTGCTACCGGCGGCGCACGAGGTGATCCGCTCTCCTGGCGCGACGAGATCGGGCTTGAGACGCCCGTCGCCGGTCGGTCCCTTGGAAGAGAAGTAGGAGACGCCGAACGTGTGGGGCGAATCGCGGTGCGTGGCGCCGACCGTGATGGCGTGCTCGGCGTTGCCTGGATCGTTGATCGTGTTCGAGAGGCCAACCTTGGTGACACGGTTGTTGGCGGTGAGCGAGGTGTACCCCGTGTTCCCGGCCGCCGTGACGACGACGACGCCCGAGAGGACCAGCCGGTTCACCTCGGTGCAGAGGGGGCTCTGCCCGCAGGCGAACATCTCGGCGTCGAACTCGTAGCCGACGCTGAGATTGACCCCGTGGACCCTGAACAGCTTCGGGTTGTCGTTCAGCTTCTCGCGGATGTATTCGAGGGCCCGGACGATGTTGCTGGAGCGCCCTTCGCCGTTGCGATCCAGGACGCGCAAGCTGATGATGCGGCAGCCGGGCGCGACGCCGTGGAACCGCTGCTTCTCGCGCTCGTCTGAGATGACCCGTTCACGGGTGACCTTGACGCGCTTCGGACGGTTCTCGCCCTCGTCGCCGGGGGTGATCCGCTCCTCGCGCTCCAGCACGACGGTGTCGACGCCGAGGGGGACGCGGCCCGTGATGATGCCGGCCACGTGGGTGCCGTGCCCGAGCGCGTCGTCGAACGCATACTCCCGATGTCTGGCGATGCGCTCCCGTCGTTCGTCGCCGCTGATTTGCCGGCCGTCGATCTCCTCGTCCGGATCGGCCGGCTCGACGCCGTTGATCGGGACGAAACATCGGTGCAGATCCTGGACCGAAGGAGCCTTCAGCGCGTGGTCCGTTTCCGTTCCAAAGTGGGGATGTGACGCCTCGACGCCGGAGTCGATGACAGCCCAGGTGATGCCCTCGCCCGTCGCTTCGAACGAGCGCAGGGCGGCGTCGGCCTTGATGGTGGAGATCGACTTCGTGATGCGCGCCTGAACGGGAAAGTCCGGCCAGAGCTTGTAGATCGTTCGGAGCGAGAACTCGTCGGCCGGCTGCTGGGACGCCGACTTCGCGGCCTCCAGCTCGTCCTCGTAAATTAGGCGCTGCCACTCGCGCACGTTGAGCTCGCAGCGGAAGTACGACCTGGAGATCTTCACCGGCGGTGGTGGAACGTCGCCGGGGCGCGCACCGCTACCCGGCGCGAACACCTTCTCGAAGAGCTCCAGGAAGGCGTGCGCCGCGCCGGCGAGCCCGCCGATGTGCGACACGTTGAGCTCGACCATGTACGGCCCGCGCTCCTCTGGCGACTCCCCAAGACCCCAGCGTCTGCGGTTCTCCGGGTCGTCGAGCTCTGGGGGCGCGGTGACCCGTGACATTCGGTCTGGCACGAACTCGCTGCCTGACGGTGGGGAGGAGCCTGCATCCTGATCTGGATGTCGCCTTCGCCTTCGTGCCGGGCGCTTCTCGGCCATGGGCAGCCCCCCTCAATCGGATTCGGAACAGCTCGTCGTGGTGCACGCACGCGGCGAAAGTAGCGTGGCGGCGGCGACGGTGAATCGGTCAGCGATCTGGGCACGACAGCGCACCATTGCCCCCGAGGCCAGCCTCGAAGGTAAGGTCAGGGTATCATCGATCCTCGCTCGGGGCATGCGACGAAACCCGTAGCGCTGCCCGTAGATGCCCCGCAACGTACGAAGGTCAGGGCGGCAGGAGGAGGCCGAAAGGAGCCCACGGACCTGGTCCGGGGGCTCCCTCGCGTATTCGGCACCCCCGGTGTCGGGGGCCGCCGACAGGGATGATGTGACGGCCGACTACTCGTCGTCCTCCGAGAGGTTCACGAGGTCCTCGTAGTTCTCGCCGCCGTCCTCGACGAACGTGTTGTCCGGGATCAAATTCTCGCTCATGTCATGCTCCTCGTCGTACTGGCTCGGACCTGAAGGATCCGGGCCGATGCACACGTGGTGATCGCCGCTGGCGACCTCAAGAGTCAGCATAGCGCTCCGCGAGATCTCCGGCTGTGACGAAAGTCACGACATTTCTGTCGTCTCCACCACACTCCATCGGACGCGGATGTTTCGCTCTCTGGAGCGGACGGGCGCCACTCCGGGTCAGTGGCGGACGCCCTCCATCGTGATCAGCGTCAGGAGCGAGGGGGTGCCGCCGACCTGGATCGGTGCGCCGGCCGAAGCGCGGGACCCCACGTCGAGCCTGACGACGGTGCCCCTGGTTGGGTCGGAGAGACAGGCGATTGTTTCGCCGACGGTCAGCGAGGGACGCGGGACGACGCCGGTCGGGTCGACGGCGGCGACGGCGTCGGCGCTCCAGAGGACGGCGCCGCTCGCTGGATCGACGGCGTGGGCTTTGCCGTCGAGCGTCAAGGCGACCACCCGCTGACCGTCCCGAGCGTAGGCGAACTTTACCGGCGCCGCCGACAGCGGGATCGGGCGAATCACCGTGGCGTCCGAGGTGATGAGCGCGAGCCCGTCGCCGAAGTTGCCGATCAGGACCGGATTGTCGCGGTGCGAGACGATCGTGCTGACGCGGGCGTTCTCGGGGCTGCCGTCCGGCTCGGCGAGCTTCCTGACGCCGATCTCGTCGCCGGCCTTGCTGAACAGCAGCACGCCGTCCAGGCAGCCGGCCGCGGCGAACGTTGGCGTCGGGGCGGTCCAGCCGTGGGTGCGCGGGCAGCCGTCGAACCTGGCGCGGGGTGCGCCGTCCGTGAGCCCGTACGCCGTGACGGTCCCCTCCGAGGCCAGGCTGAGCAACACCATGTCTTCGAGGACGACGGCGTTGTTGTGGCCGGTGCCGGCGCCCTTGATCGTCCTGGGCGCGATCGACTCTTCGAGCGCGTGCTCGTCGAAGACGGTCACGGCGCCGTCGTCGTCGTTGTGGACGGTCGCCATGCCGTGGCCGGCCCAGAAGTCGATCGGCTTCTGGCCCGGGTAGACGGTGCCGCGGACGTGGGGCGAGGCGGCCTGGGCGTCCTGATGATCGCCGTGGTCCTCGAGGCGCAGGCCGGTGTCGAGGATCGTCACGCGGTTGGCGTCGGTGTGGACGACGAAGACCCAGCGGCCGGTTGAGGACGGGTAGACGTTGCCGATCTTGCCGGGCGTGGCGAACGAGGCGACCCGCTGGCGGCTCTCAGGGTCGAAGACGGAGACGACGTGGCTGGTGGCGTCAGCGACGACCAGGCGGCTGACGCCGTGGCCGGGATCGGACTGGGCCAGGGCGGCCCCGCCGACGAGGAACGAGGCTACGGCGATGGCGAGCGACAGGGCGAGCGCACGATAGGCGCGTCGGACGAACGACGGGAGCACAGCGACCTCCACGAAACAGAACCGGGCGGATTGGATCGTTGATGAGATCCAGGCTCATCACACACCAGGCCGATCGTACATGAGACTGCATCTCATGTCGAGCCGTCGGGCGACGCCGTGGGTTGAAACCCACGTCTACGGTTGTGTCGTCGCTACGCGACTCCGGGATGTGTATGGATGCTGTCTGAATGTCCTGTGAAAGTTGGCGGTCCAGGTCGTGGATCCAGGTCCGCGAGGTACGGCCTCTGCGTACCCCGTCCGTGAGGCTGCGATCCGAGCGCTCATCAGCGCGCCGGGCGCAGCCGACGAGGCAGTCATGAACGATCTCTTCCGCAAGCTCGCCCACCTCACCTCACGAGTCGTGGGCTCGTCGTGGTCCTTCGTCATCGCCCTCTCGGTCGTGGTGGTCTGGGCGACGAGCGGGCCGCTCTTCCACTTCTCGGACACCTGGCAACTGGTGATCAACACCGGCACGACGATCGTCACGTTCCTGATGGTCTTCCTGATCCAGAACACCCAGAACCGGGACGCCCAGGCGCTCCACCTGAAGCTGGACGAGCTGATCCGGGCCGTCAAGGGCGCCCGTCAGGAGATCTTCGTCGATCTGGAGGACAAGACCGACGAGGAGATCAGGCGAGTGAAGCAGGAGATCGAGGCCGAATGCCAATCCTGCCATTCGCCTGAGGACCACACCCGTCATGTGGTGCGGACGCGATCTCGGCGGCCCCCCGCCCATGGCATGCCGTCAACGTAGACACGAACGCGCCGCCCAGAGGGCGGCGCGTCAGGAGATGGTGATCGCAGAGAGCGTCAGCCCGGTGTGTCGCCACCGTCGCCGAGTGGCGGCAGGTTGACGACGATGTTGTCCGGCGTGCGGGCGATAATGAACTCGCAGGGCGCGTTGGACACGTTTCGCTCGACGTGCGGCAAGTACGCAGGCACGAACACGAAGTCGCCGGGTCCGACGTCCACGTACTGCTCGAAATTGTCGCCCCACAGGATCCGGGCGGTGCCGCGCACGATGTAGCCGGCCGTCTCAGCCTCGCCGTGGTGATGCGGGCCGGTGTCCATGCCTGGCGGCCCGACCGCGTGCCCCATCCAGATGCGCGAGGCGCCGGTCGTGTCCGCCGAAATCCCGAGGCGACGTCCCATGCCCGCCGTCTGCGCCGTGCGATCCGACACGTCGGCGGCGCGGACGACGCGTACGGTGGTTTGAGCGACCTCCTGAGCCATGCCTTCCTTCCCTTTCGATCGTCCAGGTGCGTCCACCATCGACGGCGGCTCGGACCTGGGCGCGTTATTCGCCTCGTTCGACCTGTCCGAGGATCCCTAACGTGTAGGCGTACCCCACCTCGTCGCCGAGCTGGTCTGCGAGCGCCAGGGCTGCATGCGCGAACGGTTCGGCCTCGTCCAGGTGTTGCTGCGTCGCCGACAGGCTCGCCATGGCGTTGAGCACCACGACCAGAGGCGCCCGCCCCCATTGATGACGACGCGTCGGGTCTTCGGTCAGGGCGGTGAGGGGAATGGAGCCAGACACGACGTCCTGGCCTCGCATTGCATCGTGGCCGGAACCGGACCATAGACGCCCATCAGTCGACAGGATTTGCTCCAGCCACTGCCGACCTTCGCTCAGATGGTCGCGGATGAACCAGAAGGGATGGAGCGCAGCGGCCAGTCGTAGTCCGTCCTGTTTCGTCTCAGGAGCGTGGTCGACGAGGCTCCAGGCCAGCGCCGTGCGGACGTTGGCGAGCTCCGAGGTGGCACCGATGCCAGCTGACGCGCGGAAGCGGGCGCGCCACGATCGGGGAGGGCGAGCGGCGGGACCGCCAGGGTGTGCTCGGCGTGCAGGCCGAGCGGCGAGCGGCTCGTCGCCAGCACCTTCAGTCCGGATGCGATGGCGAGCAGCTCTGCGACGCGGGGCGCCGCGTCCAGCAGGTGCTCGACATTGTCCAGCACGAGCAAAAGCGACTTCTCGCGCAGCACATCCGCAAGCCCCTCGTCGAGTGACCGGCCCGCCTCGGGTCGGACAGCCAGTACCTGGGCGATCGCATCGGCGACCAGGGACGGATCGAGGACCGGGGCTAGGTGCACAAGCCAGACGCCGTCGGCGAACCGGTCGAGGAGGCCTTCGGAGACCTGGATGGCGAGTCGGGACTTCCCAACGCCACCTGGGCCGGTCAGGGTCAGCAGGCCGACCTCGTCGCGCAGCAGGCGCTGGCGGACGGCCGCGAGATCGCTTTCCCGCCCGATCAGGCGATCGCGGATGACCGGCAGGTTGGTCAAGCACGCCCGGCGGAGACGCCGGCGCTCAGGAAGGCGGACGAGCCCATCGGTGGTCGTCACTCGTGCCGTCGCTTGCTCTACCAGGAAGTGAACTGCCTCGCCGTTCGCCCAGGATATCGAATCACCCGAAAGCGGTCAATGCTCGCGGACGGCCGACCGGGCACGGGGGACGCCGGCGGCCTCGAACGCCGCCGCCAGCACCCGGTACGACTGGATCGCGGCGCGGGTCGGATCAAATCCCGGCCGGCGCTGGACCCGCAGGCTGATCTCGACGCAGACGTCGCCGTCGTAGCCGGCCGCCTGGAGCGCATGCAGGTACCGGACGTAGTCGAACTCGCCATCGCCGGGGACCGCGAACTCGTAGTCTGGCAGCCGGCCGCGCTCGTCCTTCACCTGGGCCAGCACCAGGTGGCGGCCGAGCAGGTTGGCGACCTCCTCGACCGCGATCCCCTGGACCGTGAAGTCGTTGATATCGAGAGTGATGCCGAGGTTCGGGCGGTCGAGCGCCTGGACCAGGCCCGGAACCTTGTCGGGCGTGTCGAGGGCGCCGTCCATGTGCGGCTGGAGGGCAACCCGGACACCGCGCGCGGCGGCGTAGTCGCAGAGCCGGCCGAGACGGTCGATCACCAGCTCGCGCTTCTGCTCCCACTGGCCGGCCTCGCCGCCGACGTAGGTGTCGACGGCGGGCGGGCCGTCGTGGGAGGCCCACTCGACGGCCAGGTCGATGGTCGAGGTCAGGATCTGCCAGTTTTCGGCCAGCTCGTCGGGGTCGTCGGCGAGGAGGTCAGTATTGCCGGCAATGGCGGCGAGGGCGATGTCGTACTCGCAGAGGAGTTGCTTGATGCGACGGCGGCGGGTCGGCGTGAGCAGGTCGACGCTGTCGCGCCAGCCCGGCACCACCGAGATCTCGACGGAGTCGTAGCCGATGCTGGCCAGGAGGGGGATCGCCTCCTCGGCCCGCACGGTGACCATGCTCCAGGTCGTGAATCCGAGTCGCATGTAGCGGTTACCCTCACTCCTGTTCCTTTGTACTCTTTGCACTCGACTTGCCGGACGATTTTCGGCAGATTTCAGTAGACAGACTCGGCAGGCGCCGTTACACTCGAATCAGGGATTCCAAATTCCATCCAGGAGGACGGTGCTGTCCAGGTCACCGCTGGCCCCTATCACCTACCGCACCCTCAACGATATCGTGACGGACCAGCTACGCGAAGCGATCCTGAGCGGCCAGTTCCCGCCCGGCACGACCCTCAACCAGCGCGACATCGCCGATCAGTTGAGCGTCAGCCGGATGCCGGTGCGTGAGGCGTTCCGGGCGCTGGAGCTCGAGGGGCTGATTCGTGGCCTGCCGCGTCGCAAGGCGGTCGTCGTCACGCTCCAGCCGGAGGACGTCGCCGACATCTTCGATATCCTGGCGACGCTCGAGGCGAGAGCGGCCGAGAAGGCGATGCCGTACCACGACGAGTCGACGATCGCCCAGCTTCGGACGCTGCTGGAAGCGTTGAGAGTTTGCCCAGACGACGACACGACCCGACTGCTGGACCTCGACGTCGAGCTGCACCTGGGGATCTACCAGCCGCCGGGCTCGCGGATCCGGCTGGTGATCCAGACCCACCGCAACGCCGTGCGGCCCCACCTGATCGCGACCGGCGTCGCCGCCGATCGGCGCCACGAGGCCGAAGCGGAGCACGAGCGGATCGTCGCGGCGCTCGAAGCGCGGGACCCGGCCGCCCTCGCGCGCGAGACGGCCGCGCATCTCCGCGCCGAAGGCCGGCACCTGTTCGAGCAGCTCCAGACTCTCCGGGGCGCAGGGTAGGCGTTGGGTCCAGGCTCGGGTCGTCGCCCTGGGAGCGCGGCCAGCCTGGCCGCTTTCGCCGGGGCGGCCAGGCTGGCCGCGCTCCCAGGGCGTTCCTGGCCACTCACGGTCCTTGTCCTACATGGCGAGGAACTTGAGCAGGGCGTAGGTGCGCTCGGGGTCCTCGCCGCGCGGCGCGTAGACCGAGGCGATCAGGTCCGTGACGCCGGCCGCTCGCAACTCGTCGATGCCGGCCTGGACCGTGGCCTCGTCGCCGATCAGTGCGACGTCACCGGGACTTGCGCCGGCTTCCTGTCGGTCCAGGATGGCCCGGTACGACGGCAGCTCCCCGTACCGCCCGAACGCCCGATTCGCCCGCTCGCGGACGGCATCGGCGTTGCTGGTGACGCAGATCGGCAGGCCGGCCACGATTCTCGGGGCTGGACGACCGGCCTCTTTCGCAGCGGCCGTGATCGTCGGCACCGCGTGCTCGGCGATGTAGCGCGGCCCGCCCATCCAGATCGCGGTGCCGTCGGCGAGCCGCCCGGTCAGCCGCAGCAGCTGCGGTCCGAGCGCGGCAACCAGGACCGAGGGCGGCGGCACGTCCGGGACCGTGACTTGCGCCTCGTTCAGGGTGAGCTCCTCGCCGGCGAACGTCACCGACTCACCTCTGAGCAGCGGGGTGAGGCAGCTCAGGTACTCGCGAAGGTGGCGGACGGGATGGTCCCAATCGAACCCGAGCCTGGCCATCGAGACCCGGTGGCTCAGCCCGATACCGAGCGTTAGCCGCCCGCCCGTCGCCGCCTGGGTCGTCAGGGCCTGCTCGGCGAGCGCCGACGGATGACGCGGATAGGTCGGGATCACGAAGGTGGCAAGCTCGATCGTACTGGTCAGGCGGCCCGCCAGGGCGATGGCGGTGAGCGCGTCGTAGCCGCGAACACTGGGGATCCAGGCCGAAGCAAAGCCGCGCGCCTCGGCCTGCTCGAACTGCGACAGCACGGCATCAAGGTTCTGCGCCCCCGCCGACGCGATCATCAGCCCGATCTTCATGCTGTCCTCTATCCCTTACCGAGCCCCGGCCAGGCCGCGGCCGGCCGCCAGCGCCTCGCGAAGCTCACGCTGGAAGTTCGGCATCACGCCGACCGGCACCTCGATCATGACCGGGCCATCCTCGGTCATCGCCTCGCGGAGCGCGCCGGCCAGGGCGTCGGCGCCGTCCGCGCGGACCGACGGCATCCCGAACGTCTTGCCCAGCTCGGCAAAGCTCGGGTTCTTCAGCTCCGACGCGATGGTCCGGCCGCCGAACGACTCGTGCTGGATCCGCCGCACGTTGCCGAACGCGCCGTCGTCGAACACGACGACCGCCACGCCGATGTCGTGCTGGACCGCCGTGGCCAGCTCCTGGCAGTTGAACATGAAGCCGCCGTCGCCGTTGATCGACACGACCTTCTTGTCCGGGTTGCCCACCTTGACGCCGAGCGCCGTCGGGAAGCCGTTGCCGAGCGTGCCCTGGTAGCCGGAGCCGATGAACGTCCGTGGGCCGTAGACCGGCAGGCCCGCCCTGGCCCAGTAGCCGACCTGGGTGAACTCGGTCACGACGATCGCGTCGTCCGGGACCGAGTTGCGGATCGCCAGACCGAGGCCAGCCTGGGGGTCGACGGCGTTGAGCGTCTCGGTCAGGATCCGCCTGAGAGCAGCGACCTGCTCGCGGCGCGACTCACGCTGGCCGTTGTGCTTGCCGATCCGCTCGGCGAGGTCCACCAGGGCCAGCTTTGCGTCGCCGCCGATGGCGACGTTCGCGTTCAGCACTCGATTGAGCTGGTACGGGTCGGCGTCAATCCGGATCAGCGTGGCACCGGGGGCAACCCGGAGCGGGGATGTACTGAAGTCGAGGCCGCGGCTGCCGACGACCAGCACGACGTCTGAGGCCGGCAGCAGCTCCGAGAGACCGAGCTGGATCATCGCCAGCGGGTGCCGATCGGAGAGGGAGCCGCGCCCGTTGGCGGTCATCACGACCGGCGCGTCGAGCAGCTCGGCGACGGCCTGGAGTTCCTCCCAGGCGCCGGCCGCCAGGACGCCGCCGCCGGCGATGATCAGCGGGCGCTGGGCCTTGCCGAGTATCTGCGCGGCGCGCTCCAGCAGGGCCGGGTCGCCGGCCGCCTTGTCCGGGGGCAGCGGCTGGCGCAGCTCGACATCGTCCTCGCGCTGAAGGACGTCCGGCGGGATCTCGATCTCGACCGGCTGGGGCCGGCCGCTCCGAAGCTGTCGGAACGCCTCGTGGACGACGATCGGCACCTCGTTCGGGGTCATCGCGCGGGCGTTCCACTTGGTGACGTAGCGCAGCATCTCCAGCTGTCCCTCGACCTCGTGGAGCGCGCCGCGCCCGACTCCGATCAGGTCGGACTGGACCTGGCCCGTGATGCAGAGTACCGGCGAGCTGGTGGAGTAGGCGGTGGAGAGGGCAGCGGTCGTGTTCAACACGCCGGGCCCCGGGACCACGATGTAGGAGCCGACCTTGCCGGTGGAGCGCGCGTAGCCGTCCGCCATGTAGGCGGTCGCCTGCTCGTGGCGGGTGTGCACGACCTTGATCGTGTCGCTGTTGGCGTAGAGCGCGTCGAACGCCCAGTCGAGCTGAACGCCTGGCAGCCCGAAGACGGTGTCGACGCCCTCACGCTTGAGCGACTCCACCAGAGCCTGGCCACCGGTCAATCGCGGCATCACGTCCCTCCTCGCACCTCGGTCCTGCACGACGGCGGGCAGGGCCTTCATTGTAGCCGGGGGCCGGAGATGCCTATCGCAATGTCTAGTTCTGGACATGCCCCGGCCGCTCGATGGGCGCTACGCTATTCTTGTTGGACGATCGTACGTCCACAGTCGTGGCGGACCGGAGCGCGCCGAAAGCGGCCAGCCGCGCACGCGACGTCGGGAGCGTCGAGGTGACGCGGGCCGAGGCTACACCCCTGGGGAGGACAGTACCATGGCGACCTGGAGTCCTGATCCGAGTTTTTACCCATCGCCGAAGATGGCGATGGAGGCCCCTCGTGAGGAGCTGGCGTACGTCGCGATCCTCAATGCCCCTGAGAGCAACCGCCCCGACGCGATGGCAGTCCTGGACGTCAACCCGAGCTCGGGGAGCTACACCCAGATCGTCGGGCGGCTCGACCTGCCGAACGTCGGCGACGAGCTGCACCATTTCGGCTGGAACGCCTGCAGCGCGGCGCTCTGCCCAACCATGCCGCACCCCCACGTCGAGCGACGGTACCTACTGGTGCCGGGCCTCAAGTCGTCGCGGATGTACATCCTGGACACCCAGCCGGACCCGAAGAACCCGAAGATCGTCAAGACGATCGAGCCGGACGAGCTGATGAAGAAGAGCGGCTATAGCAGGCCGCACACGACCCACTGCGGCCCGGACGCGATCTACGTCAGCGCGCTAGGGGCGCCCGACGGCAACGGCCCCGGCGGCATCTTCCAGATGGACCACAGCTTCAACATCACGGGGCAGTGGGAGAAGGACCGGGGGCCGCAGCAGCTGGCGTACGACTTCTGGTGGCACCTCGGGCACGACGTGATGATCACCAGCGAGTGGGGCACGCCGAACATGGTGGAGCATGGCGTCAACCCGGAGCTGCTGCTGGGCGGCAAGTACGGCCACCAGATCCATCTCTGGGACATGCGCAAGCGCAGCCACGTCAAGTCGCTCGATCTTGGCCCCGAGCAGCAGATGGTCCTGGAGTTGCGCCCGTCGCACGACCCGAACAAGGAGTACGGGTTCGTCGGCGTGGTCACGAGCCTGGCGGATCTCTCGGCCTCGATCTGGCTCTGGCACCGTGACAACGGCGAGTGGAAGATCCAGAAGGTGATCACGGTCCCGGCCGAGCCGGCTGACCCGTCGCTGTTGCCGCCGCTGCTCCAGGGGTTCGGCGCGGTGCCGCCGTTGATCACGGACATCAATCTCAGCCTGGACGACAAGTTCCTGTATGTCTCCTGCTGGGGGACCGGCGAGTTCCAGCAGTACGACGTCTCGGACCCGTTCAACCCGAAGCTGACCGGCTCGGTGCACCTGGGCGGCATCGTGCGGAAGGCGGCCCACCCGAAGAGCGGCGAACTGAACGGCGGCCCGCAGATGGTGGAGGTCAGCCGCGACGGCCGTCGGATCTATCTGACGAACTCGCTGTACGCCGCGTGGGACGCGCAGTTCTATCCGGCCGGTGTGAAGGGCTGGGCGACCAAGCTGGACGCCGACCCGAACGGCGGGATGAAGGCGGACCCGAACTTCTTCGTGGACTTCGGGGACGAGCGCCCGCACCAGGTCCGGCTCCAGGGCGGCGACTCGTCGTCCGACTCGTACTGCTACCCGAGCTGAGGAAGCCCCACCCCTACCCCCCCCTGCGGGGGAGAGGGGGAACCGGGCTGCCCGTGCGATGGAGCGGGGGAACCGGCTCGCAACTCGTGAGCTTCTCCCCTCTCCCTCGCAAGGGGGAGGGGCTGGGGGTGGGGGAAACCCCGGAGCGTAAGGGCGACATGACTGATTTGCTGCCGTGGATCTCGTTGGGGTTGCTCGGGGGGTACCACGGGCTGAATCCCGGCATGGGCTGGCTGTTCGCGGTGGCGCTCGGGCTTCAGGAGCGGCGCCGCTGGGCCGTGCTGCGAGCGTTCGGACCGATCGCGGCCGGGCACGCGGCCTCGGTCAGCGTCATCGTGCTGGTGCTGGGAGCGGCGCAGCTCTGGGTGGACGCCTGGGCGCTGCGGATCGTCGGAGGCGCGGCCCTGGTGGCGTTCGGGCTGTACAAGCTGCTGGTGCCGCTCTCCCACCCGAAGTGGGTCGGCTTGCGCGTCGGGCCGGCCGACCTCGCCGTCTGGTCGTTTCTGATGGCGTCTGCGCACGGGGCCGGGCTGATGCTGATGCCGCTGCTGATCGGGCTGGGGGCCAATTCGGCGGGGCACACGGCGCACGCCGCCGACGTGGCGCTTCCGGCCGCCGCCGAGGGGGCCGGCAGCCTGGCGCTGGTCAACGTCCTGGCGATCGGCGTGCACACCGCCGCGATGTTCCTGGTGATGGCGGTCATCGCGCTGGTCGTCTACGAGAAGCTTGGCCTCAAGATCCTGCGCACGGCCTGGATTAACCTCGATCGGATCTGGGCCGGCACGCTTATCGTGACGGGACTGGTGACCTTCTTGCTCTGAAGTCGCACACGATTGTGCTCGCTATTCGCGGGCTCCTACGGCACGGGCTCCGACACGGCAGTCGGTAGCCGAGCTGTGAATGTCGAGCCCTCGCCATAGATGCTGCTGACGGTCAGGTCGCAGCCCATCAGCCGGCAGAAGTGGCGGCTGATCGCGAGGCCGAGCCCCGACCCGCCGTCCGTGCTCCTGGTCGACGCCTCGGCTTGGCTACATGCTTCGAAGAGTCGGCCGCTGCTCCTGCGAGAGGGACTGTCTCAGAAGCGGTCTCACAATTCACGTCCCACAGATGGACACAGGCCACAACTTGTGAGACGACCTGGGAGGGAAGCGAGCTGGTCGGACCACGCATGACAAGCGTTACCCGGGATTAACGCTCTCTTCGTCGCCAAGTCTCTGTCAGTCGTGATGTCTGTAGAACGTGTTGCACTTACTGAACGACATCGGTCACTTGGATCAGCATGCCATGGGGGATGGCCAGGCCGAGCGCCTGTGCGGTCTTGAGGTTCAGCACCAGGTCGAAGGCCGTCGACTGTTGGAACGGCAGGTCGGCTGGCTTCGCACCCTGGAGAATCCTGTCGACGAACGTCGCGGCGTCCTCGTACATCTCTCCCGCATCAGAGGCGTACGCCAGGAGCAGGCCAGCGCGGGCATGTCCCGCGGCATCAGAGATGGCCGGCAGGCGACTGTTCAGTGCCAGGGAGGCTATCTGTGTCGGAGCGGCCGACCCGGACGTGATCAGCGCTTCGGCCCCCCAGGCTACGGCCGCTTCAACGGTGCCGTCGAGTCCAGCGGGAGTCCCAACGTCAAACACTCGGAGCTGCCCCGCGTGCTCCTCGGCGAGATCGTCCCACGGGCCGTGACCCAGGGTCTTCGTGTTCCAGACGACCGCCACTCGCGACACGCTCGGCACGGCCTCCGCGAGCAGCTCCAGACGCTTGCCCCAGACACTCGGCGCGGCGGCGACCAACCCGGTGAGGTTCCCGCCCGGATGCGCCAGGCCGACGACGAGTCCACGCTGAACAGGATCGTTCTGGAGCGGCAACACGGCCACGATCGGGATAGTTTGGCTCGCGTCTCTGCTCGCCAGCGCGGCTTGAATGCCAGCGGCGACGATCACGTCGACGTTGCGATGAACCAGATCGACAGCGAGGTCGGGGAGGCGTTCTACCCGCCCGTCGGCATACCGTTCTTCAACGAGGACGGTCTCCCCCGGCGCATACCCCAGCTCGACCATCGCCCGCTTGAAGACGACGGCTGCTCGGTCTGAGCTCGGTCCACTTGCGAGGAATCCGATCCTGGGGGTGATCGGCTGCGGCGACAGGCCGAATGGCGAGCGACCGCAGCCGGCGAGCAGCCCGACCCCGGCCAGGGTCAGGCTACCTTGCAGGAAGCGACGACGGGTCAGGAGAGTGATCCCCACGGTGTCCTCCGACAACGGCGTCCGCGGCCCGGCAGATCCAGTGTCTGTTGGTCCTGTCGGCTCCAATCTATCCCCACGAGCCAGTATCCTCAGCAGAGGCCCTTCCGGGTAGGCGACCATGGACGGCTGCAACGGCATCGTCATCTCGTTCCTTGCTGCGGCCCTGGGCAGCTTGGCGTGGCGCACTTACCGGATGATCTCGGTCGCTTGCTGTAGGACCGACTGGGGAATGGTGATCCCGAGGGCATTGGCGGTCTTGAGGTTGATCACGAAGTCGAAGCTGGTCGGCTGCTCGACCGGCAGGTCGGCGGGCCTGGCCCCTTTGAGGATCTTGTCCACGTAGGTCGCGACCTGCCGATTCACGTTGTACAGGTCCACCCCGTAGGCGAGCAGGCCGCCCGCCTCGGTCCACTCCCGAGCTTCGAACATCGATGGCAACCGCGCCTGGTTAGCCAGCCCGACGATGTGCGCGCGTGCGTTCAGATAGACCGTCGCGGATGGGACCACGAGGAGCGCCTCCGCCTGCTCCGCGTTCATAGCCGCGAAGGGGCCGTCGAAATCGTCCGGACCAGCTGCGTGATGTTGAAGCAGGTCCACGCCCAGGTTCCGGGCTGCGTCCTGAACTTCCTGGAGGCCGAGGGGGCCAGATGCGTTCAGGGTGAGATTCCGGAAGTCACCCAGGGCGGCAACGCGTGTGGCCCCGGGCACCACCTCCTTGAGCAGTTGGAGCCGCTTCCCGCCAATGCCTTGCACCGAATTGCTCACGCCGGTCACGTTCGCCTCGGGCCGGCCGAGGTTCGTGACGAGCCCCGCGTTCAGAGGGCTGGTCACCGTGCTGAAGACGATCGGTAGCTCGCTCGTCGCCCGCCTGGCCGCGAGAGACGCCACCGTCGTCCGGGTGACCAGCAGGTCGAGGTCGAGACTGAGCAGCTCGTCCACGACGTCGGGAAAGCGCTCGACCCGGCCTCCTTCTGCCCACCGCCACTCGATGGAGATGTTCTCGCCTTCGATGTAGCCGAGATCGCGGAGCCCCTCTCGAAACCCGTCATCGAAATGGACCGGGGCGAGCCCCAGGTAGCCGATCCGAGGCACCCTCTTCGCGGGCACCACACCGCAGCCAGCAAGCAGCCCGAGGCCCGCCAGAGCCAGACTGCCCTGCAAGAAGTGGCGACGACCGAGCCTCGTCACCGGGTCACGGGCCATGGCAGTCCACTCCTTCGGGACCGCCCACTCAGCGGTAGAGGCGGACTGGCCTCACCTGCACGCAGCCCGCGACGAGTAGATCAACCATAGCACTCCGGCCGGCCGTCAACATGTGATGTCTCTCACAGGCTGCTCCTACCCGCGGACTGGTCCCTCCAAGCAAGACACACCGTGCTGCTCGGCGCGCACCCACTTGACTGTCCGAAAAACGGCCGGCTGTGAGACCATCCAGGAGATTCCAGCTGGCTCCGACTGTTGCTGGGAAGTCTGGCGTCTCATAATCACGTCCTGTATTCAAGATCCCAGACGTGTAGGCGTCGACGAGTTGCGAGGCAAGAGGGTCGTGCGTACCCAGCATGGCCAGGGGCTCCATGCATGACCAGAGGCTCGCGCTCTTGACGCGGGCGGAATCGGCATCGGCGACCGGGGCGCGGTCGTGGAGGACCTATGGGAATGCTCCTTTCGTATGGCACCTGGGGGATTCCGATGGTGCCGATCGACACTGCGATCGAGCACTGCGCGCGGCTCGGCTACGACGCGATGTCGATCACGATCAAGCCCGGCTGGACGACCGACGTCGCGACCCTCGACGCCGCCGAGCGAGGGCGCATCCGTGCGCTGATGGACCGGCATGGGATCGCGCTGGCGGGGATCTCGGGTCAGACCTCGCTGCTGGAGGACGACCCTGACACCCTGGCGCGCAACCTCGACCTCTGCCACCAGTTCGTCGACGCGACCGCCGAGTTCCAGCGCCCTGGCGAGCAGCTCGCACTGGCGATGTCGGCCGGCGGGAAGCCCGGCGAGTGGGACGCGAAGCGCACGCTAGCGGTCGAGCGGTTCGCGGAGCTGGCCCGCCACGCCGAGCAGCGCGGCGTCGTCGTGATGGCCGAGCCGAACGTCGGATCGGCGCTGCTCACGCCCGAGCAGGCGCTCTGGCTGCTGGAGCAGGTCAACTCGCCGGGGCTGGCTATCGACCTCGACATCAGCCACTTCAACGCCCAGGCGATGGACCCCGTCGCGGTCATCGAGCAGCTTGCGCCGCACGCCCGGCACGTCGAAGTGAAGGACGAGCGCGGCCTGGCGCCGAACCACGAGTTCTTGATCCCCGGCGAAGGCCCCTGCGACTACGTGACGATCCTGAAGACGCTCGATCGTGTCGGGTACGACCATTACGTCGAGGTGGAGATCAGCTTCATGGTCCAGCGCCGGCCGAACTACGATCCGCTGGCGGCAGCCGAGCAGTCGTACCGGGTGCTGGCGCGGGCGTTCGAGGAGGCCGGCATCGAACGCCGCCCCCCATCTACAGCTTGAGGCCCTCCGTCAGGCCGCGGATGAACCATTTCTGGAGCAGGATGTAGAAGATGATCACCGGCGCCGCGTACATCAAGTAGCCGGCGCACTGGGTGCCGTAGGTGCTGAACTCGCCCTCCAGCACGTTCGAGTCCGCCCAGGTCATCACGATGCCGATCCCGAGCGTGTACAGCTCCCGGCGGTCGAGCATCGTGAAGGTGAACAGGAACTCGCCCCAGACCCGGATGAACTCGAACAGGCCGACCACGACCATGCCGCCGGTGCCCATCGGCGCGATGATCCGCCAGAACGCCTGCCAGCGGTTGCAGCCGTCGATCATCGCTGCTTCCTCGAAGACGGACGGGATGTTCAAGAACGTCTGCCGCATGATGAAGCAGGGCACGGCGATGCCGGCCGTGAACGCCAGGATCAGGCCGAAGAGGCTGTTCCTGAGGCCGAGGAACGACATCAGCTCGTACTGAGCGATCAGGCCGCCGGCCCGGGGCACGAAGATGAACATCACCATCGTGAAGAAGATCAGGTCGCGGCCCGGGAAGCGCAGCCGCGCGAACGCGTAGCCCGCCAGGCTGGCGCAGACGACCTGAAGGATGGTCGCGCCGATCGCGACGATCAGGCTGTTCTGGAACTGCTGGAGAAACGCCGGCATCCGCTGGATCGCGAAGGCGTAGTTTGCCAGGGTCGGGTTCCCGGGGAGGAGCGACGGGAGCGCCTGGTACAGCTCGACGCGGGTCTTGAGCGAGGCCGAGACCGCCCAGACGATCGGCAGCAGGAACAGCAGCATCAAGGCCCAGACGGCCAGCCGCTGGAACACCGCGCCGCGACGCCACCAGAGGCGCTCCAGCGTCCCCGCCCACGAGCGGTGGCTGGCC
>Ga0209382_10001030_pt1 | contig 45049 bp, 34 predicted proteins | sample SoiMetdeltSBSDD5_FD_187599 | JGI IMG/M metagenome (GOLD analysis project Ga0209382, IMG submission 187599) | Bulk soil microbial communities from a Populus tree surrounding site in Tennessee, USA - Soil MetaG P. deltoides SBSDD5 (SPAdes) (version 2) | ecosystem: Environmental > Terrestrial >...
ATCGTGCTCACGTCCGGCTTGATGAACTGCATCGTGTCGTAGATCGACAGGCCGGCGCTGACCGAGCCGCCGGGCGAGTTGATGTACAGCGCGATGTCCTTGTCCGGATTTTCCGACTCCAGGAACAACAGCTGCGCCACCACCAGGTTCGCCATGTGATCTTCGACCTGGCCGACGATGAAGATCACGCGCTCCTTGAGGAGCCGCGAATAGATGTCGTACGCACGTTCGCCGCGAGCGGTTTGCTCGACGACCATCGGAACGAGATTCATCATGGTTGAAGGCATGGATTAAGTTGAAGCGGTTAGAGAGATTACGTCACACGCCGTGCGCTGGACCACCGGTCATCCGGCGCCACATCTGATCGTTGGCGCTACGCGCCGAAATTCATGAGCTCCTTGAACGTGGACTCTTTGTCGGTCACGCGAGCGCGTTCCAGCAGCCAGTCGACCACCTGATCCTCCAGCACGGCCGCTTCCATTTGACGGCGCATCTGCGGATTCGTGCGGTACTGCTCCACAGCCTGCACCGCATCCGGGTACTGCTGCGCGAGCTCCTGGAAGCGCGCCTGGACCTGCGACTGATTCACCTGAATGTTCGCCGTCTTGATGACTTCACCGACGAGCAGGCTCAGCTGCACGCGTCGGCGCGCACCCTCCTGGAACGCATCGGGCGGCGGAATCTGCGAAGCGTCGCGCGCGCCCATGCGCCGCGCAGCTTCGATCTGCATGTCGCGCACCTGCGCATCGACCATCGCCTTCGGCAGCTCGATCGGATTCGCCGAAGCCAGGCCATCGAGCACCTGTTTCTTCAGCCGCGCACGGATCGCGTCGGCGAGCTCGCGCCGCATGTTCTCTTCCACTTCGCGACGCAGCTGCTCGATGCCGCCCTGCTCCACGCCGTACGCCTTGCAGAATTCGTCGTCGAGCTCCGGCAGGTGACGCTCCTCGACCGACTTCACGTTGACCGCGAACTCGGCTTGCTTGCCGGCCAGCGCCGGGGCGCCGTAGTTCGCCGGAAACGTCAGCTTGATCGTGCGCTGCTCGCCGGCGCGTGCACCCAATAAACCGGCTTCGAAATCGGCCAGCATGCGTCCGGCGCCGAGCACGATCGGAATATTTTCACCGGCGCCGCCTTCGAACGGCTGGCCGTCGATGGTGCCGTTGAAATCGATGGTGACACGATCGGTGTCCCAGGCCTCGCGCTCGACGCTGGTGAACGTCGGCTTCTGTTCGCGCAGGTTCTGGATCATCGCGTCGACGTCGGCAGTGGAGACATCTGCGACAGGGCGCTCGACCGGCAGCGTGTCGAGACCGTTGAGCTGGATCTGCGGCACGATCTCGAACACCGCGCGGTACTTGAGATCGCCTTCGCCGACGTTGATCGGCTCGATGCGCGGGCCACCGGCCGGCGTCAGCTTCTCCTGCTCGACCGCCTCGGCGAAGCTCGACTGCATGACGTCGCCGAGCACTTCCTGACGCACCTGTTGGCCGAACTGCTGGCGCACGACTTTGACCGGCACTTTGCCCGGCCGAAAGCCTTTCAGGCGCACGGTGCGGCTCAGCCGCTGCAGCCTTTCATCTACCGCCTTATCGATCTCGACGGCGGGCACCTGGACTTCCATCCGGCGCTCCAGCGTGCCGGTCGACTCTACCGAAACCTGCATGGACCGAGGACCTCTTGGCGCGAACTTTACTTTATGTATCCGTGACTTAACGCCCGGTAGCGGCTGGTGCGAAAGGAGGGACTCGAACCCTCACGGGGGTTGCCCACTGGAACCTAAATCCAGCGCGTCTACCAGTTCCGCCACTTTCGCGGGGCCGCGGAGTATACCCGAGGCGCGGCATCAAGACTCGCCGGAGCGGGCCGATACCCTCCGTGTGAAACCCCCCTCCACATTGGCCCGCGTGCTCCTGGCCGCGGTGGCGATCCTGGGACTTGCGAGCTGCACGTCCTACGAGCCGCCGTTGCGGATCGCGCTGATCCGCTGGCCGCCGTTCGAGTTCCTGCACCTGGCGCAGGAAAAGGGCTATTTCGCCGAGGAAGGCGTGGAAGTACGCCTGATCGAATTCGTGGCCGTGAACGACACGCAGCGCGCCTTCGAGCACGACAAGATCGACGGCGGCACGTTCTCGCTGTTCCAGGTGCTGCAGAACCGCGATCAGCTGACGCGCAAGATGCAGGTTCCTCTGGTCATCGACTTCTCCGACGGCGCTGACCTGCTGCTGGCGCGGCCCGAGGTCGCAGATGTTCGCGCGCTGCGTGGCCGCCGCGTCGGCGTCACGCTCTCGCCGCTCGACATATTCTTCCTGACGCGCGCGCTCGAACTGCACGGCATGACGCTGCAGGACGTTTCGCTCTACTACGTGCGCACGGCCGACATGGCGGAGGCGCTGCGCGATGGCAAAGTCGACGCGATCACCGCCTATCCGCCGAACAGCACCGAGGTCGAGAACGCCGGCATCGCGCGCCCGATCTTTTCCAGCAGCCGCATTCCCGGCGAGATCGTCGACGTGCTCGCGCTCGACGAGGCCGTCATCCGCAAGCGTCCCGACGACGTCGCCGGCGTGATCCGCGCGTTCTATCGCGCCGTGCGTTTCGCACAGGAGCATCCGGAAGAAGCCTGGGAGATCATGTCAGCGCGCGAGCGTGTGACGCCTGCAGAGTTTCGCGCGGCGCTGCAGACTGGCATCACGCTGGTGCCGCTCGCCGATCAGCAGAAGTTTCTCGGCCAGAATTCGAGCCTGCCCGGCGTCGTCGCGCGCGTGTCGCAGGTCCTCAAGGAAAAGGGATTGCTCTCGGGCGTGCACGCCGAGCACGACCTGCTGAATGACCATCCCGCTGCGCTGGCAGTCGAGCCATGAGCGAGCATGCCCCTCGTGCGCTGCGTCAGAAAGTAATGCTGCCGCTGCTGGCGATCGGCATCCTGTCGGCGGCCGTGATCGGGGTGATGGCGTATTTCAGCATCGAAGCACAGCTCGTGCGTCAGCTGCGTTACCGCGCCGTGCAGATCATCGACACGGTCAGCGTCGGCAGCGAGAGCCTCGACGAAATCAAGGAGCTGCAGCACTCCGTACTCGCGATGAGTGTGTCGCCCGACACGTCGCTCATCCTCGTCGTCGATCAGAACCAGCGCATCATCGCGGCGAGCCGCTCGAATCTCATCGATCGCCAGGCGAACAGCGACCCGCGGTTGGACAGCGCCTCCGACATCGCTCGCGTCATCATGACGCACGAGCGCTTTCTGGAGCACGTCAACGGCACCGACTTCGACTTCGTCGCGCCGATCGCGATCAACAGCGCTCTGATCGGCACCGATCGCGAGCAGCGCGGCGCAGTGCTGGTTCGTATGGACATCCGCGCGATCCGCCAGGACCTCATCCACGACGCCATGCAGTTCGCAACGGGCTTGTTCCTGGTGGTCGTGCTGTTGTCTTTGATGGCCTGGCGGCAGCTGCGTCAACACGTGTTGCGCCCGGTGGATCGCATCGGCGTCGCGGTCGAGAAGCGTCGCTCCGGCGATCTGGCCGCTCTGCAACGCGTCGCGCCGGACGACGAGCTCGGCGAGCTCGCGCGCACGCTGGACGACGCCTTCGCACGTATCGATGCTCACGGCCAACAGCTGGCAGCAGCGCGCGATGAAGCCGAAGCCGCCAATCGCGCCAAGAGCGAATTCCTCGCGGCGATGAGCCACGAGATCCGCACGCCGATGAACGGCGTGATCGGGTTCAGCAACCTGCTGCTCGACACCAGGCTGGATACAGAGCAGACCGACTTCGCGCGTACTATCCGCAGCTCTGCCGAGAGCCTGCTGGTCATCATCAACGACATCCTCGACTTCTCCAAAGTCGAGGCGGGCCGCATCGAGCTCGAAGACGTCGCGTACGATCTCGATCAGGCCGTGGAAGAAGTCCTCGACCTGCTCACGGCCCGCGCCACGGAGAAGAACATCGAGCTCGCGCTCGAGGTCGCCGACAACGTACCGCGCGGCCTGATCGGCGACGTCGGCCGCGTGCGTCAGGTGCTGCTGAATCTCTGCGGCAACGGCGTCAAGTTCACCGACCAAGGCTATGTACACGTCGCCGTGCGGCTGGACGAGCAGCAATCTAGCGATGGCTCACCTGGCGCGCAGCACCTGATGTTCAGCGTCAGCGACACCGGCATTGGCGTGCCTGCCGATCGTCAGCACGTACTCTTCAAGCGCTTCAGCCAGGCCGATTCGTCGACGACGCGCCGCTTCGGCGGCACGGGCCTCGGGCTCGCGATCTGCAAGAGCCTGGTCGAGCTGATGGGCGGCCAGATCGGCATGAGCAGTCGCGAAGGCGGCGGCTCGATATTCTGGTTCCGCTTACCACTGCGCGTTGCGCCGTCTGCCACGCTGATGCTGCCGCCGTCGTTCGCGACGCCTGGCCGCGTACTCGTCGTCGACGATCTGGAGATCAATCGTCGCGTGTTGTCGCGGCAGCTCACGAGCTGGCGCATCGAGCACGAATGCGTGAGCGGTGCGGCGGATGCGATCGCGGCACTGCGCGGCGCGGTCGCCGCGGGCAGCGCGTATCGACTCGCGCTGATCGATCACATGATGCCGGACGTCGACGGCTTGACCCTGGGACGGCAGATTGCCGAGGACCGCGAGCTGCAGGGCACGGCGATGGTCATGCTCTCCTCCGCTGGTCAGCAGAACGCGAAGCGTTTCCACGAAGCGGGATTCTTCGCAGTGATGGTCAAGCCGGTGGTGCGTGCGCGGCAGCTCCTGAACGTGCTGCAGGCGGCGATGAACGCAGCTCCGCGCACGATCGGCGAGAGCTCCGCACCGGAGCCGGCGACGGCGCAGTCGAGCCACACGCATTCAGATCTGTTCTTGCAGAGCACGAAGATGACACCTCGCCGCGTGCTTCTGGCCGAAGACAACGTCGTCAACGCGAAGCTCGCCGTCCGCTTGCTCGAACGGTTGGGTTGCCGCGTTGACGTCGCCAGCAATGGTCACGAAGCGCTGAAGATGGTCCAGAGCATTCCGTTCGACCTCGTGTTCATGGATTGCCAGATGCCGGAAATGGACGGCTTCGAGGCAACTCGCGCGATTCGTGCGTGGGAAAATTCGTCGCGCGTCGGCCAGTCACCGGCTACGCAGCTGCCGATCGTCGCGCTCACGGCGAATGCGATGCAGGGCGATCGCGAGCGCTGTCTCGCGGCGGGCATGAACGACTACATCACGAAGCCGCTCGCCCGGTCCGACCTGGCGCGCGTTCTCGAAGCGACCAGACCGAAAGTGATGCCGGTTACACAATCCTCGCCCGCTACGATCGCGAAGTAGGCTCGGATCGTCGCGCGACGACGCTCCACAGCGTCGGCAGCAACACCATGTATCCCTGCTCCAGCGTCGCGAGGTCGCGCTCGAGCTCCTCGCGTGAGACGAGTCCGCGCGCTAGCAGCTCGTCCCGGACCTGCTCGATCGTCAGGCGTTGAAATCGAGCGAGCCGCTCATCGTCGGACAGGAATGTGCGACCCTCTGCGTTGACGTTGCTCATGCCCCGCGCGCGCAGGAGTCCTGCGACACGTCGTCCGAAATTCAACTCCGCACCGGCACTACGTAGCAGCTCGCGCACTGCTGCCGAGCTGCGCAGTGACTTTTCGGCTGGATTGAGCGTCGGATCCGGTAGCAGCGACAGCCCGTCGAAATCCTCGATCACGAGCCAGCCACCCGGCTTCAGTGCGGCGATCATTCGATCCAGCACCTGCTCGCGGGTCGGCAGGTGACACAGCAGCAGCCGTGCGTGAACGACATCGAAGGACTGATTGGGCAGCGGCCCCCCGACGATGTCGTGTCGCATCACCCGCAGGTTGGGTTGCGCAAGCCGCGCGAGGAATCGCGGATCCAGGTCTGTCGCGAGCACGTGACCTTCAGGCGCGACACGTTCGTGCAACCACCGTGCAATGGTTCCGTAACCTGCGCCGACTTCCCAGCATGACCAGCCCGGCGCGACGCCGATGCGCTCGAAGCAGGCGTGCGAGACAGGATCGAAAATCTCGGCGAGCAGCTGCAGCCGCTGGCCGGCGATCGAGTCGGCGTTGTCGAACACGTAGTCTGCAGCGCTCATGATCCCTCCGCAGTGATGTCCTGCCGCGGCTCGACCAGGAAACGAGTCGTCACCAGTCCGAGGACGCAGGCGACGACGGCCGTGGTCGCCGCTGCAAAGGCCAGCTTCGAGCTCGCACTTGCGCCGGGCGCGAAGTTCGCGAGCCACGGCGTGATCAGCGATGTCGACGTGCCGACGATGCGCCCGCCGACGCTGATCGCGAAGCTCTCGCCGGTGCCTCGCAGCCGCGCCGGATATACCTGCGGCAAGTAGTTGCCGATGAAGTTGATCTGGCCGTTGAGCGCGACGGCTGCAAGCAGCGCGCCGCACGCCAGCACCGTCACGTCGAGGTACGGCGCGGCCGCAAACAAGACTGGAATGATCACGAGCCCCGGCAACTGAAAACAGCTCAACACCTGCCGGCGCGTCAGCAACGAAATGGCGAGGAACGCCAGCGCGAACCGGCCGATGAAGCTGCCGACGTCGCCGATGAAGTGCACGAAGCTCACGGTCTGCTCCTGCTGCATGCGGGGCAGATCGCGTATGCCCTCGAGCCCCGGCACGATGCGCGGCAGGTGGAGTATCACTCCGAAGGCGATGCCGTAGATGCTCGCAACCATCACCGAGCTGACGATCGTGATTCTCCGCAGCTGTGGCTGGAACAGCTCCCGGAACGCCGGGCGCCGCAACGAACCAGTCGCATGCAGCTGCAGCCAGCGAGGGGATTCGGGCAATCGCAATCGGGCGAGCAGCACCGGCAAGACCGGCAATGCGCCGAACAGCAACGCGTAGCGCCATCCTGCATGGCTTTGCTGAATCGCCGGTAGCAGGTGGCCGTAGGTGACGCCGAGGTAGTACACCACGGCCACCATGAATACACCGATACCCGCCATCGCCTGAGTGAATCCGAGAGCTGCATCGCGGCGACGGCGATCGTCGAAGAGCTCCGTGATCCACGCCGTTGCCGCGATCCATTCGGTGCACACGCCCACGATCGTCAGGCAGCGCCAGAACAGCAGCTCCGCTGGCGACGTCGCGTACGCTGCACCGACGGTTGCGGCTCCGTACAGCACGATGCTCGACACCAACATGCGGCGCCGGCCGAAGCGATCTGTCAGGTAGCCGCCGACGAGCCCGGCGATGCCGCCTGCCAGAAACGGAAAGTAGAGAATCCAGCCGACCCAGCGATTGAACTGCGGTGAGCCTGCGGCCCAGCCCGTCAGGTCGAGCAGCGCCGGACGGACGACGATGCCTTGCACGACGATCTCGTAGGTGTCGAACAGGAAGCCGACGCCGGCGACCGCGCATACCAGCCACTGCCGCCACGTCAATGGCCCGACCTGCGGTTGCGTCCTCGCGCGCTGCGCGCCGGGCAGCGGGACTGCCTGCTCGTTGTTCACCGCGTACCTCCGATCGCTCCGACTATGATGCATACTCACCGACGCGAACGCGGAAATCCTGTGGTTTCGATGAAAAACCCTGACGCAACTCTGAAAGAGGGCGTGACCTCCCCCGCCGTCTATGAGTTTGCGGGCCTGCGGCTCGATCCCGGCCGCCGCGTGCTCGAGCGCGCCGGCAGCGCCGTACCCTTGTATCCCCGCGCGTTCGATGCACTGAAACTGCTGGCCGAACGCAGCAACCAACTCCTACCCAAGGACGAGTTGCTCGCGCAGCTGTGGCCGGGACTAGTCGTGGAAGAGAACAGCCTCGCACGCGTCATTTCTGATCTACGCAAGGCGCTCGGCGACTCAGCCGACTGTATCGTGACAGTTGCACGACGGGGCTATCGGCTCGATGCAGACGTGCGGAGTGTGCTGCGTGCTGCCGCGCCGGCAACAGCAAGTTGCAAGGCGCTCGCAGTCCTGCCGTTTTCGGCCGTCGGCGGCACGGAAGACGACAAGCGTCTGTCGTTCGGCATGGCCGACGCACTGATCACGCGGCTCAGCAGGATCAAGGAGATCGCCGTGCGGCCGACGACGTCGATCACGCGCTATCTGGATGCAACGGCATCGCCGGGTGAAATCGGTCGCGAAGTGCGCGCCGATGTCGTGCTCTGCGGCTCAGTCCGCCGATCGGCAGCGCAGGTGCGCGTAACCGTGCAGCTGATCGACGTGGCGACGGAGGCGGCGCTGTGGGCCGACAAATTCGACGAAGCACCGGCGGACATCTTCGCAATCGAGGATTCGATTTCCGAACGCGTCGCCGATGCGCTGGCGCCCGAGCTCACGGGACAGGAGCGAAGCTCGCTGAGCCGGCGATCGACGCAGAACGCCGAGGCTTACGATCTTTATCTCCGCGGGCGCTTCTGGTTGAGCCGTCGCACCGGTGAATCGATACGCAACGCCGTCGGATGCTTCGAGCGCGCCGTGCTGCTCGATCCGCAATACGCACTCGCGCACGCCAGCATCGCCGAAGCGTACGCTTTCCTATCCATCGCGAGCGCGACCGTCGAGGCAGTCGCACCGCGCGAAGTGGTACCACTGGCGCTGGCGGCCGCACAACGTGCTCTGACAATTGACGACAGGCTGAGCGAGGCGCATGCCGTCCTGGGACACGCGGCGCTCAATTTCGACTGGGATTGGCCTGCGGCCGAAGCGCACCTGCAGCGCGCTCTTGCACTCAAGCCGAACAACGCGACTGCGCACCAGTTCTACGCGATGGGACTCGCAAGCGTAGGTCGAATGGCGGAAGCGCTGGAACAGTTGGGGCTCGCGCGCGAGCTCGAGCCGACTTCGGTCGTCATCCGCGCCAACATCGGTTTCACGCTGTATCGCTCCCGACGCTACGAGGAAGCAATCCAGGAGCTGCGCAACTGCGTTGCGCTCGCCCCGGATTCCGCGTACGTACGTTATCGACTCGGTCAGGCATTGCACGAAGCGGGTCACTACGCGGCAGCGCTGGAGCAGTCCGAGGCGATCCTGGCCCTTCCGGGCGCGGAGGTGCAGGCACTGGTTGGCAAAGCCCATGTGCTGGCGGCCACTGGCCGCTCGGAAGGAGCACGGGAATGCATGGATCGCTTGCGTGCGCTCGCGCGCGAGCGCTACGTGTCGGCGTACTTTCTTGCCGAGATTCACGCTGGTCTGGGTGAGGCCGAAGAGGCAATCCGCCTGCTCGAACAGGCCTGCGAGGAACGCGCAGTGCCGCTCATCTCGCTGCAGGCGAATCCGAAGTTCGATCGCCTGCGCGAGCACGCGGGATTCCGGGCAATCGTCCGTCGCGTCGGCTTGTGGGATGCGCAGCCGAGTTGCCCTCACTGAACTCGTCGGAACCGTCGCGGTCTGCAGTCGTTACTGCTCGTCACATTCGAGGTAACGGCCATGACAGGACGCTGTAGGTCGGGCTTCAGCCCGACTCTTCTTCTGTTCTCCCTGCTCCTACTCGCTCTGCCGCTGGCAACTCATGCCGCCGAGCCCGTCCACCAACTGCGCATCTACGAAATCTTCGACCACAACAAGCAAGCTTTCCACGATCGCTTCCGTGACCACGCGATGCGCATCATGAAAAAGTACGACTTCAACATCGTCGCGATGTGGGAAGCGAAGAACGGCGCGCGCACCGAATTCGTCTATCTGCTCGAATGGCCGGATGAGGCGACGATGAAAGATCGCTGGGCCAAGTTCATGGCCGACCAGGAGTGGTCAGACATAAAGAAGGAGACCGGCGCGAAGTACGGCAAGCTCGTCGGGGAGATTCAGGACCGAACGCTGCGGGCGACCGATTACTCACCGCGGACCGCGCTCACGGTACGCCAGTGAGTGAATCGGCCGCCCACGCGACGATCAGGGCGTGATGCAAAAGCCGGCGGTGGCTGTCGCCGGGTCGGCTGCAAAAATATTGCTCTGATCGACGCCCGTCGGCCATTCGCAGCGTACGGCCGGCCGGTCGGGGCTTTCATCGAATCGATTGTTCTGGATGACGTACTGCGTCACGCCGGACCCCATGAAGTGGAGTGCCGACGGATCCGTTTCGCCGGTATTGCCGACGAACGAATTGTTGGCGATGCGCAGCACGCCACCTGCGAAGTCTCCGATGTGAGCGGCACCCACGACTCCGACATTTCCCGTGAAGAGATTGCCGGTCAGCGTCAGGTTCGTGAACACACTGATCAGGGCCGCGTACTCGCCCCGGTTCGTTGGCGTATTGACGACGTTGTTCCGAAAGATGTTGTTGCTCACGGTGACCTGCCCGGCGCCCTGCAGGATCAGTGCCGTGACGTCGTGGTCCTGGATCACATTGCCGCTCACGATCGACTGCGCACCCAGATTGCCGCGAATGATGACTGCTTGCTGTCCGCAGTCGGGCGGCAAGGCGAGGTTGTGCTCGATCCTGTTGCGTGTCAGCTCGACGGTTGCTTCGAGCGCGTCGATGGCCGTACCGACGCACCCATGATTGTCCGTGATGACATTGTTGCGGATCGCGATGTTGGCGTTCTGCGCATAAATGGCGCCGCCGTGGTCAAACCCGATGCTGGGAAAGATCCCCGCATTGCCGTTGCCGTTGCGGAGCGTGAATCCGCTGATGGTCACTTGCCCTGCCCCTGTTTGGAAAACCGTGACATGACGCCCCGAGCCCTGCGCGTCGATGATCGTCCCGTTCGCTGCCGCGCCGGCGAGCGTGATCGCCTTGCCTTGAATGATGACGTGCTCGGTGTAGATGCCGGGAGCGACGCGCACGATGTCGCCTTCCTGTGCCGCATCCACTGCGGCTTGAATCGTTCCGTACTGTTGGGGGACCTTCAACGTAGCTGCTTCGGCTGCGCTGGCCAGCGTGCACGTTGCACCGATGAATCCCAATACTCCCGAAAGGTTCGCTTTCATTTTCGCTGCTTCCTTGTCGTCGAATGATGTGAGCCGATGGACTGTGGCCGAGGCACGCTCGGCCATGTCAATCGTGGTCACACAATCTGACTAGAGGATGGCGAATGCAGCCGCGCTGCCGGTGGAATCATGAATTCCTGCGTCGCCGCTACGTGTCGCTTGGTAGGCTCGTCGCTGCGCTAGTACCCGAGCGCCAGTCCGGTCCGCTGACGCGGATCGTTCGCGCCGTAGAATCGATTGCGCGCGACCGGCTTTACGTTGAGCGCTGGCGCGCCGATCAGGATCGCCGTCATGTGATTCTCGGGCGCCGACTCCGTGAACTTGTGTCCCATGTCGATCAGCGCATGGCGCGTGTTCGGGCTCAGCGCAAACCGCTCGACCGAGGTCGTCTCCGGTTGCCACTGCTGGTGAATCCGCGGTGCATCGACCGCTTCCTGCACGTCCATCCCGAAATCCGTGATGTTCAACATCGTGAGCATCACTGCCGTGATGATGCGACTGCCGCCCATGGTGCCGACGATCAGCCACGGCTTGCCTTCGCGCGTCACGATCGTCGGCGTCATCGAGCTCAGCGGCCGCTTGCCCGGCTCGATCCGGTTGGCAGCGCCCTGCACCAGCCCATAGAGATTCGGTGCCCCGACCTTGGCGGTGAAGTCGTCCATCTCGTTGTTGAGCATGATGCCCGTGCCTGCGGCCGTGACGCGCGCGCCGAACCAGTCGTTCAGCGTGTACGTCACCGACACTGCGTTGCCCTTTGAATCCGCGATGGAGTAGTGAGTCGTGTGGGTGCCTTCATGAGGCGCGGTGCCGGGACTGATCTTCGACGAATTCCCTGCTCGCTTCGGGTCGATTGCAGTGCGGATCGCGTGTGCGTACTTGCGATCCAGGAGCCGATCGAGCGGATTCTTCACGAACGCCGGATCGCCCAGCAGGTGATTGCGATCGACGTATGCATGTCGCATCGCTTCGATCTGGTAATGCAGCGCTTGCGCGGAGCCGTATCCGAGATCGCGAAGCGGGTAGCCCTCGAGAATCAACAGCAGCTGGCACAGCGTGCCCCCGCCCGAGCTCGGTGGCGGCGATGACACGATGTGAAACTCACGATAGTCACACTCGAGGGGTGGGAACTCGCGCGTTTGATACGCATCGAGATCCGCTTGCGTGATGATGCCTCCGCCGCCCTTGCTCGCCGCGACGAGCGCTGCCGCCACGGAGCCTTTGTAGAAACCCGCAACACCGAGTCGCGAAACCGCTCGCAGCGTGCGCGCGAGATCGGACTGAACCAATCTGTCTCCCGCCACGTACCGCTCGCCGCGCTTCAGGAAGATCGCAGCGGACGGCGCGTCCTTGCGAAAGTCCTCGGTCGCTTCGTTCAGTAGATCGACATCGCCCTGGTCGAGCACGAACCCCTGCTCCGCGAGGGCGATCGCCGGTGCGATCAACGCGGCGCGGGGCAACGTCCCATATTTCTCGCGCACGTACTCGAGGCCCGAGACCGTGCTTGGCACGGCGACCGCGAGATGTCCGCGAATGCTGCGATCAGGGATGACGTTGCCATTCGCATCGAGATACATGTCCGCCGTGGCTGCAAGCGGCGCTGTCTCGCGAAAGTCAATGAAGGTCTTGCGGCCATCGGCGAGCTGGAGGGTCATGAAGCCGCCGCCACCGAGATTCCCTGCGGCAGGAAAGGTCACGGCGAGCGCATAGCCCACGGCAATCGACGCATCGATCGCAGTCCCGCCGCGTTTCAGGATGTCGACGCCGACGCGCGTCGCGAGGTGCTGCGCGGAGACCACCATGCCGTTCTCCGCCGCCACGGGCGCAGTGGAAGCGGCGTGCGTCGGTGCCTGGCTGCACAGAGCGATCAGCGCGACGAGTACGGCTATTGTGCGGTTCATTGTTGTACCTCTTTGCAAGAGTATCTCGCCAAGCGCGCGAAGGAGAACTCATAGGCGTCGGTTGAGTGTCCCTGCCAGGTTGCCCTGCTAGCATGCCGTGACTGATTTCATGCGAGGGATCCCGAGTGAAGACATGGGGCACATCAGCAGCGGCGATTGCGGTCGCAACCACCTTGTGGGCGGGAGACGCAAACACGGCGGATCAATCAACGCCACCAGTTGACAAGACCGCCGCCCGAGTCATCGCGCTCGCGGACGCGTACGTTGCCGAGTTTGCCAAGAGCTTCCCCGAGCAGGCGATGTTCAGTGGCATGACGCTGCAACATCACGATGGTTTGACCGACAACTCGCTCGCCGCGCTGAAGCGCTGGCAGGCGTTGGAGGACAGCTGGTCGGCGGAGCTCGCGAAGATCGATTCGGCGCAGTTGTTCGGCAAACCCGAGTGGGTCGCGCTGGGCTTCCTGCGTGAAGCGGTGGAATCGTCGCGCCAATTGCGGGTCTGCAGGTACGAGCTGTGGCCGGTGAATCAAATGTCCGGCTGGCCGTTCATGACGACACAGCTCGCCGCCATTCAACCGGTGGGTTCGGAGCAAGCGCGTCGTGAAGCACTGGCGCGCTGGGGGAAATTCCCCCGTTACCTGTCCAATGAGTTGGACAATCTTCGCGAAGGTCTGCGCCGCGGTTACACCACTCCCAAGGCCAATGTGCAGCTGTTCATCCAACAGGTCGATGACATGGTCGGCAAGCCGGTCGAGGAATGGCCCCTGTACAGCCCGGCGTCCAGGGATGATTCGCCGCAGTTCAAGCAAGCCTGGGCCGCACTGCTGAGCGCAGAGATCAAGCCGGCTGCGCAACGCTATGTCCAGTTCTTGAAGGACGAATATCTCGGCAAGGCGCGCGAATCCATCGCCATCAAGGACACCCCGAATGGCGAGCAGTGCTACCGGGCCTCGTTCCGCAGCTACACGACGCTGGATCGCCCGGCCAAGGAGACATTCGAGCTCGGGCGTCGCGAAGTACAACGCAATCTGGCCGCCGCGCTGGCAATCGGTAAGAGTGATTTGCAGGCCGACGATCTGCCGACGTTGCTGGAGAGGCTGAAGCAAGATCCGGACAACCACTTCACCAGCCGCGAACAGTTGCTCGCATTTGCACAGTCTGCGGTCGGCCGCGCCAAGGACCATATGCCCAAGTGGTTCGCCCGCGTGCCCGAGGCGAAGATCGTCGTCGAACCGTATCCGGATTTTCTGGAGCGCACCGCCAACGACGGTTACTGGCCAGCAGCCGAGGATGGCAGTCGGCCGGCGATGTATCGCATCACCTTGTATCCCTACGCTCAGGGCACGCGCTCGAACGCCGAGATCACGGCCTTCCACGAAGCGTATCCGGGCCATCATTTGCAGCTCGCGCTGGCCGCCGAGCGTCCCACGGCGCATCCGATCACGCGGCTGGTCGGCAATTCGGGATTCGCGGAGGGCTGGGCGCGTTACGCGGAAGCTCTGGCGGAAGAAATGAGCTTGTACAGCTCCAACTACGCCCGCGCCAATCGACGCTTGTGGCCCGCGCGCGGCATGGTCATCGATCCCGGTATCCACATGTTCGGCTGGACGCGCGAGCAGACCGTCAAGTTCGTCGCCGAGAGCGGCCGCTTCGACGATGCGACTGCCAGGTCACTGGCGGATCGCGTTGCGATGTGGCCGGGCCAGCTCACCGCCTACGACACCGGTGCACTGGAATTCTTCTCGCTGCGCAAGCAGGCCCAGGAAACCTTGGGCTCGCGCTTCGACATTCGCGAGTTCCACACAGTTGTCCTGGAGAACGGCACGGTGACGTTACCGATGCTGCGCGAGCAGGTGACGCATTGGTTGCAAGGCAAGACCAGGAACTAGCGGGAAGTTGGTGGGCCGTATAGAACTCGAACCACCGAGTCTGCCTAGTTCTTCGCGGCTGCCTGCTCCAAGGCTTGCAGAAGTAGTTGCGGAGAGGCGTATCCGCCCACTATCTCGCCGCGCTCATTCAGGATGATTGGCGATCCGGGAATGCGCAGTTGCTTGGCGAGGGCATATTGCTGAACGACTTGCTCAGTGTCACAGGAAGCGGGTGGAAGCGGTTGCTTGTCGAACACTCGACCCAGCGCCGCCCTGCGATCGGCCGCGCACCAGATCGACTCTGAGTTGCGCCAACCCCGAGTGTCCGGGCCAGTTTGCGGGTAAGCCAACAGTCGCACGCGAATGCCCAGATCGTTAACCTGCTTCATGTCGCGGTAGAGCTGTAGACAGTGCTTGCCTTCCACGTCCAGGAACACGGTAACCGTGTGTTTCGCTACTGGTGGGCTGAAGATGATCATGTCCTCTTCGTCAAGGCGGTTGAGCTCGGCTCTCCTAACCCGTGTGAGCTGTTCCATGCTCACTGACTGCTTAGGACCCTGCGCAGGTTGAGCGCGTCCCGCCATGAAGTTCATCGACACTTCCTGGTCGATGCTGGCCCACATGTCCGACTTCGCCTTATCGCTGGAAACCTCAGTCATTGCTGGCAGGGTCGACCATTCGAGGCCGTGAAGATGGAGCATCAACTTGTGCAAGTTGAAAATGGCGACTTCGTCGCGATAGTTGCCGTTCTTGATGAGTTGCGCAATCACGCCGTCCGGAAACACCATCGACTTTGGGACATCGTCGATCGACGCAGGGCGCAATAGAGACCACACCATCGAGGAACTGATGCAGCCGACCGATCCCGCGCTGTCATCGCACGATCGAAGGTGGTAGAGCCGGCCATCCTCGACAGCTGCCTCGTTTCGCCCAACTTGTATGGCGGGCAATTCTGCCAATTGGCGCCAAGAGTTTTTGGATGGATCGAATTGCTCGAGCCACACGAACTGGCGCGGCGCTATCTTCCACGACCAACTGATGCGACACGACTGTTCCGGCGCGCTCCTCACGCAGTTCACATCGCCATCGCTGACAGTCTCCGCCGCTTCCACGGCGACTGCGAACAGGGTTCCAATCATCAACAGGGATATCCGTTTCATGGTTGCTGCCTCTCAATCAGAGTAGTGCACGCCCGATCGGGGATGCCAGATGCAAGAAATCAAGTTGTGGCGTCTGAAACGCATGTGTCGTACTCCCTGTAGGACAATTTGTTAGGCCATCACAACCAACAATGACGGGTGGTCATAACCTCCTGAGCCCTTCGCGGAGCGGTGCGCTAGCGTGGAAATCGCTTGTGAATTTTCCGGAGCACGAAGTTGAGCGCGCGCTAGTGCTTGAGGAAGTTGGTGGGCCGTATAGGACTCGAACCTATAACCAACTGATTAAGAGTCAGCTGCTCTACCAATTGAGCTAACAGCCCACGCTAATCCCTGTGTCCATCGTGAGATGGGGTGGACGATGGGACTCGAACCCACGACGGCCGGAATCACAATCCGGGGCTCTACCAACTGAGCTACGTCCACCATCGTCCACTCGTTCCGCCGCTGCGCGATCTGGCGCGCCCGGCAGGACTCGAACCTGCGACCCCCGGCTTAGAAGGCCGGTGCTCTATCCAGCTGAGCTACGGGCGCAAGCTCCGTGATCGTCTCTATCCAAAATCCAAACCTGCTGCCGGTTGAGTGGTCGGGGCAGAGGGATTCGAACCCCCGACCCTCTGCTCCCAAAGCAGATGCGCTACCAGACTGCGCCATGCCCCGACTCGCTTTCCGGCTTGGCCGGGGGCGCGAATGATACGGAAAGACCGTAACGCTCGCCAGTGCTTCCCGGCCGCCTGCGGGCCTAGCTTACGCCCGTCGCCAACTCGTTGTGCCGTCAGGCTTATCTTCCAGGATGATGCCCGCCTTCGTGAGGTCGTCGCGGATCCGGTCCGACTCCTTGAAGTTCCTGGCGACGCGCGCCGCGCGGCGCTCCGCGATCAGCCGCTCGACGTCGGCATCCGCCAGGCTCGACGCCTTGCCCTTGCGCAGAAACTCCTCCGGCTGCAGGTACAGCACACCCAGCACGCCGCCCAGCTTCTTCAGCTCCGCTGCCAGCACACTCGCCTTACCCCAATCGTTCGCGTCCTTGGCCCGGTTGATCTCGGTCGCCAAGCCCTGCAACGCCGCGACCGCCTCTGGCGTGTTGAAGTCGTCGTCCATCGCGGCTTCGAACTTCCGCGTCGCTTCGCTCGGCTCGTAGCCTTCGGCCGGCTCGATGTCGCGTAGCGCGGTGTAGAGACGCGACAGCGCAGCATCCGCCTGCTCGATCTGCGCGGTCGAATAGTTGATCGGCCCGCGATAGTGGCTCGACGCGAGGAAGAAACGCACCACCTCGGGGTCGCGCACGACATCCGAATCCAGCACGTCGCGAATCCGGAAGAAGTTGTTCAGCGACTTCGACATCTTCTCGTCGTCGACGTTGAGGAACCCGTTGTGCATCCACAAGTTCGCGAAGCCTTCACCGGTCGCGGCGCAGGACTGCGCGATCTCGTTCTCGTGATGCGGGAACTTCAGGTCCATGCCGCCGGCGTGAATGTCGAACGTCGCACCGAGCAGCTCGTACGTCATCGCCGAGCACTCGATGTGCCAGCCCGGCCTGCCCTCGCCCCACGGCGAAGACCAGTGCGGTTCGCCGGGCTTCGCCTGCTTCCACAGCACGAAGTCGAGCGGGTCACGCTTCGCCTCATCGACCGCGACGCGTGCGCCGGCACGCAGATCGCTCAGTTGGCGCCCCGACAACTTGCCGTAACCGTCGAACTTGGAAACCGAGTACATCACGTCGCCATTCGTCGCGACGTACGCGTAACCCTTTTCGATCAGCTTCTCGATCATCGCGATGATGCCGGGCACGTGCTCGGTAGCCTTGGGCTCGAAATCCGGGCGCAGCAGACCGAGGCGGTCATAGTCCTCGTGCATCGCCTTCGTGAAGCGGCTGGTGAGCGATTGCACGCTCTCGCCGTTCTGGTGCGCACGGTTGATGATGTTGTCGTCGATGTCCGTGATGTTGCGGACGAAGGTCACCTTGTAGCCGCGATACTGCAAATAGCGGCGCACGATGTCGAACGCGGTCTTGGACCGCGCGTGACCCATGTGGCAGTAGTCGTAGACCGTATCGCCGCACAGGTACATGCGCACCACGCCGGGCTGGAGCGGTTTGAATTCTTCTTTACGACCTGTGTACGAGTTGAAGATCTGCATGGAGAGTAGGTTGCTTTACGCGGCCAATCGTCGTGCGCGGTCGAGGCGCGCCTTCACTTCTTCCTGCGAAATCAGCTGCAGCATCGGCGCGAGCTCCGGACCAAGCACCGCTCCCGTGAGTGCAGCGCGCAGCGGCATATAGAGCGACGGGCCCTTGCGACCGGTCATCTGGCCGAGCTCACTCACGGCGTTCTTGAATTCCATGCCACCGCGCGCGAGCACTTCGGCAGCTGCGACGAAGAAGCGCTCGCCGGCATCGCGCACGGCATTGGTCGCTTCCGACGACAGATCCGGCAGCTGACCGAACACTACATCCGCCCAGACCTTCACGTCCGAAGGCAGCCCGACGTTCGGACGGATCGCTGCTTCGAATGCCGCGCGTCGCCGCGGGTCGAGCCCGGACGGCAGCTCGCCTGCAATCCAATCGTCGAACTGCACCGGGGAGAGATGCGCGACGGCTTCCTTCTGCCAGTGGCGTAGCTGCGCTTCGTCGAACTTGGCAGCTGCCCTGCCGAGACGCGACAGGTCGAAATCCTCGCGCATCGCGGCGTCGTCCAGCCAGCCGTCCACCGTCGGCGTGTGGCCGAGACGGACGAGATGATTGCGAATCGCGGCAGGCAGATACCCGCGCCTGCGCAGGTCATTCAGACTCACTGCACCGTGCCGCTTCGACAATGGCGCGCCGTTCATGCCGAGCAGCAGCGCGACGTGCGCATAGCGCGGAACCGGCAGCCCGCACGCCTGCAGGATCATTATCTGGCGCGGCGTGTTCGTCATGTGATCGTCGCCGCGCATGACCAATGTCACGCCCATCAACGCATCGTCGATCGCGTTCGAAAAGAAAAACGCTGTGCTGCCGTCCGCGCGGCGGATGATGAAGTCACCGATGTCGTCGGTCGCAAACCTCTGCTCGCCGTGCACGACGTCGTCAAAAGCGACGACTTCACCGGCCGGCACCCGAAACCGCAACGCGGCCGGTGTGCCTCTAACCAGGCGTTCCGTCCGCTGCGCCTCGGAGAGATCGCGGCAGGTGCCTGCATAGCGCGGCGGCTTGCCGGCTGCGAGCTGTACTTTGCGGGCGACGGCCAGTTCCGCCGGCGTGCAGAAGCACGGATACGTCAGACCCTGGGCATCGAGCTTGGCGAGCCATTCCTCGTAGATCGTGCGCCGCTGCAGCTGCCGGTAGGTCTGGTGCGGCCCGCCGACGTCCGGACCCTCGTCCCAGTCGAGGCCGAGCCAGTGCAGGTCGGCGAACAGCTCGTGCATGAATGCATCGTTGGAGCGCGACTCGTCCGTGTCTTCGACGCGCAGGATGAAGCGGCCGCCCGACTTGCGTGCTGCCAGGAAGTTGAGCAGCGCGGTGCGCGCGTTGCCCAGGTGCAGCAGGCCGGTCGGACTCGGGGCGAAACGTGTGGTGAGAGCAGTCGCAGACATTCCGATTCATTCCTTGACGCAGCCATTCTAGCGGCGTTTGGTAAGATCACGCGAACTTCACCGAGGACCGTTATGCACAGCGCACGTCTGTTGATCGCCGCACTCCTGCTCGCAGTGGGCCTGACCGCACACGCGCAGGACAACCCGAAGGTGCAAGTCGAAACGAACATGGGCAAGTTCGTCATCGAGCTGGATGCGGGCCGTGCGCCGCTCACCGTCGCGAACTTTCTAGAGTACGTGCGCGCAGGCTTTTACAGTGGCACGCTCTTCCACCGCGTGATCGCCAACTTCGTGGCGCAGGGCGGCGGTTTCGACGAGAAATACCAGCCGAAGCCCGTCCGGGCCAGCATCCCGAACGAGTCCGGCAACGGCCTGTCGAACCGCCGCGGCACGGTCGGGCTCGCGCGCAGCGGCGACCCCCACAGCGGCAACTCGGAGTTCTACCTCAACATCGCCGACAACGCGGGGCTCGACCCGCAGCCGAGCCGCTGGGGCTACGCGGTCTTCGGCCGGGTCACCCAAGGCATGGACGTGGTCGACGATATCGGCCAGGTCGCGACCGGCGAAGCCGGGCCGTTAGAGAAGGACGCGCCGCTCAAGCCGGTGATCATCATCAGGATCGTGGAAGTCAAGTGATCGCGTCGCGTCCGCTACGCTCGTGACGACGCTCTTCATCTCGGATCTGCACCTCGACGGGACGCGGCCCGACATCACCGCGCAGTTCCTCGAATTCCTGGCTCGCGAAGCGCGTAGCGCCGAGGCGCTGTACATCCTCGGGGACCTGTTCGAAGCGTGGATCGGCGACGACGACCCCGACCCGGACAAGCGCCGCGTGATCGAGGGCCTGCGCTCGGTCACGAGTGCCGGCGTGAAGAGCTTCCTGATTCACGGCAACCGGGATTTCCTGATCGGCAAGCGCTTCTGCCGCGAAACCGGTATCGAGCTGCTGAACGACGGCACGGTGATCGATCTATACGGGCGACGCGTGCTGCTGATGCACGGCGATCTGCTGTGCATCGACGATCATTCGTATCAGCGCCTGCGGCGCATCGTGCGCAACCCGCTCGTGCAGTTCGTGATGCGCCGTCTGACGCTGCGACAGCGTCAGAGGCTCGCGGAACGGATGCGCGAGGGGAGCAAGGAACACATTGCGTCGATGGACATCGCCGCGCCGCAGATCATGGACGTCAACCAGGACGAAGTTCGTCGCACGCTCGAACGTTATGGCGTCGATTGCATCATTCACGGTCACACGCATAGGCCGGCGGTGCACGAGATGCAGATCGACGGTAAGCCGGCAGTGCGCATCGTGCTCGGGGACTGGTATGAGCAAGGCAGTGTGCTGCGCTGGGGCCCTGACGGATTTCAGCTCGCAGCGCTGTAGGTCGGGCTTCAGCCCGACTCTGACTCCGGAACTCCATCCGGCCGCCCCCAGGCATCGCGAAAGACCAGTTCCCCCAACCGCTCCCGCTTTCGCCACCGCTCGATCTCCAGCATCGGCGCCGGATAGAAGGCGGGGACGTGCCCGATGCACAGAATCGCCACCGGCTTGCTGCCCGCTGGCATGGACAGAAGCTCGGCCAGCACAGGCGGATCGAACAGCGAAACCCAGCCCATGCCCAATCCTTCCGCGCGCGCCGCCAGCCACATGTTCTGAATGGCACAGGCGACTGATGCGAGGTCCATCTCCGGCAGCGTTCGGCGGCCGAACACGTGCCGCTCGCGCCCATCGGTCAGCGCGACGACGAGTACCTCGGCGCATTCAAGCAAGCCCTCCACTTTCAGCCTCATGAATTCGTCCTGCCGCTCGCCGAGCGCTGCGGCCGTGTGCCGCCGCTCCTCCTCCACGAGTGCGTGGATACGGACCCGCTGATCGCGATCGATGATGCGCACGAAGCGCCAAGGCTGCATGAGGCCGACGCTCGGCGCGTGGTGTGCGGCTTCGAGTAACCGCTGCAGCACACTCGGATCGACGGGCTGCGACGTGAAGTGGCGCATGTCGCGCCGTTCGCGAATCACGCGGTAGATGGCGCTTCTTTCCGCTTCGGTGAACGTGTCCGTGCTCATAAAGCCCGACCTACAGCGCACCTTGCAGCGGCGAGCCTGAATGAAAGCGGATTTGCGGATCGGGTGAGGTCGCGAGCTCCGCTTCGATTTCCGCCAGATGTTTGAGTCGCGCGCGCCAATCCTGCTGACCGGCGCGATGCTCGACCAGTCGCAGGTAGACCCCGTAGTGGCGTGCTTCCGAGGCCGCCAGGCCGCTGTAGAACTCGCTCAGTGGCGCTTGCAGCCGCGGCGCCAGGCCCACGAAGCGCTCGTGCGAACGCGCCTCGATCAGCGCGCCGCACAGAAGCAGATCGATCAACCTTCCCGGATCCGAGCGACGCGTCGCCTTGCGCAACCCGTCCGCATACCGCGCCGGAGTCAGACGCACGAACGGCACGCCGAGCTCCTGCATCATCTTCTGCACTTGCTCGAAATGCCGCAGCTCTTCGCGTGCGAGGCGCGACAAGCGATCAGTCAGCTGCAAATCGTCGGCATACGTGAAGATCAGGCTGAGCGCAGTCGAGGCTGCCTTCTTCTCGCAATTCGCGTGATCGACGAGCAGCTCGCGCCAGCGGTCGGCGGCAACCTCGAACCAGCGTTGCGGCGTCGGCGCGAGCAGGACGTCGTTCAACGCAGCTCCTCGATCTTCGCGAGCAGCGCGCTCGCCGACGCAAGGCGATGGATCGGATCCTTTGCCAGCAGCTTGTTCAGCAGCTGCTGATAGTTGCGCAGCGGCTCGGGCAGCAGCGGGATAGGCGCGTTCGCGTGCATGTAGATGACGCCCATCGGCGACTGGGCGAGGTACGGCTTCTGGCGCATCAGCATCTCATAGAAGATCACGCCGATACTGTAGAGGTCGCTGCGCTCATCGAGCGACTGCCCGTGCCCTTGCTCCGGGCTCATGTAGTACGGCGTGCCGAAGATCTCGCCCGTGGCGGTGATCTCCGCATCAGTTTGCACGTGCTTCGCCAGTCCGAAGTCGATCAACGCCACCGAGCCGTCGGCGCGCAGCATGATGTTCCCTGGCTTGAGGTCGCGGTGGAGCACGCCGACTGCATGCACGACCTCCAACGCCGCTGCCATCTGCGCCAGGTACGACAGCGCTTCGCTGCCATCGAGCCCGCTGGCAATGAGCGAACGCAGATCGCCGCGCGGGAAATACTCCATCGCAAGATAAGCGTGGTCGTCTGCGATACCGAGATCGAAAATCCGCACCACGTTCGGGTGGCGCACCTTGGAGATCAGCTCGTATTCCTGCAGGAAGCGCGTGAACTGCGTGTGCTCATCGCCGGCAGTCGGCGAGTCGCGCAGCACCTTCAACACGACCATCTCGCCTGCGCGCTCGCTCTCCGCCAAGTACACCGACGAGGTGCCGCCGATCGCGAGCTCGCGCACGAAGCGGTGTCCACGAATAGTCACCGGCCCGAACTGCGACAAGCGTTCCGCTTCCGTGCTGGTCCGCCACAACGCGAGCTGTTCGCGCCGCTGAACCATGGCTTTGCGCAGCACGTCGGCCATGCGCCGGTGATCGATGCGCTCGCGGGTCAGGCAGTCGATCGCGCCCCGCTGCACGGTGCGTTGCGCGAGCGCGGGATCGTCGCCGCGCGCGAGATACACAATCGGCGGGAAGGCGCTGCGGTGGAGCAAGTTGTCGAGCCACTTCTCGCCCTGCCCTCGCTCGATGCGGTCATCGAGCAGGACGACGTCGTAGCCGATCGCGTTGAAACCGGAGTGCAGGCGGCCCGACTGCAACGGCGCGTGGATGCGGCATTCCGCGTCGGGCCAGATGATCGACACGTGCTGCTCGAGTGCACGGCCGAGCTCGGTGTGATCGCTGATGATCAGCAGGCGCGGCGCACCGGACGATTGAGTGATCGGCGAAGAGCCAGTGCTCGCCACCACTCTCTCACACAGCGCGGATCGCCTTCAGCGAGCCGCGGTGCAGCTGCTTGCGGCGGGTTTTCGCCTCGTCCGAGCGCTCTTCCTGCAGACGCGCGAGATAGCTCGGCGTGACGTCGCCGGTGACGTACCGGCCGGAGAAGCACGAATCGTCGAACTCCTGGATGTTCGAATCGTGGTGCAGGCACGCCCGCACCAGATCGTCGAGATCCTGGTAGATGAGCCGGTCGGCGCCGATCAGCTTCGCCACCTCTTCCTCGGTGCGATCGGCGGCCACGAGCTCGGACGTCGCGGGCATGTCGATGCCGTAGACGTTCGGGAAGCGCACCGCCGGCGCCGCGGAAGCGAAGTAAACGCGACGTGCACCTGCCTCGCGCGCGAGGTCGATGATCTGCGCGGACGTCGTGCCGCGCACGATCGAATCGTCGATCAGGAGCACGTTCTTGCCGCGGAACTCGAGGTCGATGACGTTGAGCTTCGAGCGCACCGACTTCGCGCGCTGTTCCTGCCCCGGCATGATGAAGGTGCGACCGATGTACCGGTTCTTCACGAAGCCTTCGCGGTACTTGACGTTGAGCAGCTGCGACACCTGCACCGCCGCGGTACGGCTCGTGTCCGGAATCGGGATCACGACGTCGATGTCGTGGTCCGGCCAGACACGGCGGATCTTCTCCGCCAGCAGATCGCCCATGCGCAGCCGCGCCTTGTGCACCGAGATGTTGTCGATGATCGAATCGGGCCGCGCGAAATAGACGTACTCGAAAATGCACGGCGTATGGCGCGCGACCGGCACGCACTGGTGCGAGTAGAAGCGGCCGCGCTCGTCGATGAACACTGCCTCGCCCGGCCCGACGTCGCGCATCAGCTCGAAGCCGAGCTGATCGAGGGCGACGCTCTCCGAAGCAAGCATGTACTCGTCGCCCTGCGATGTTTCGCGGCGACCGATCACCAGCGGCCGGATGCCATGCGGATCGCGGAAGCCGAGCAGCCCGTGGCCGACGATCATCGACACGACTGCGAAACCGCCGCGAACGCGCCGATACACCGACGTCACAGCAGCGAAGATGTCGACTGCCGAAGCGCGCGGTGTCCCGGCACGCGACAGCTCGCTCGCCAGCACGTTCAGCAGCACTTCCGAGTCGGAGCTCGTGTTGAGGTGACGCAGGTCTTCGCGGATCAGCACCTCGGCGAGCTCGGCAGCATTCGTGAGGTTGCCGTTGTGCCCGAGGCAGATGCCGTAGGGCGAATTGACGAAGAACGGCTGAGCTTCGGAGGAGGCATCGCAGCCGGCGGTGGGATAACGGCAGTGGCCGATGCCGATGTTGCCCTTCAGGCGCAGCATGTGACGCTGCTGGAAGACGTCGCGAACCAGGCCGTTCTGCTTGCGCATGAACAGCTCGCCTTCGTCGCAGGTCATGATGCCGGCGGCATCCTGCCCGCGGTGCTGCAGCACCGTCAGCGCGTCATAGAGCTGCTGATTGACCGGCGAGTGCCCGACGATGCCGACGATTCCGCACATGCTCTCAAGCTCCCGACCGCGTCGTTTGCACGTCGACGACGGTTTTCATGCCTGTTTCCGCGAAGTTCTGGATCCAGCTCGCCAACTCGCTGGCGTACGGCAACAAGTTCGAGCGCCGCCACCATTCGACCTTGTTGAGCTCGACGAATTCCCCGAGCATCACGAACACCGCGATGACGACTGCGCCGCGCACCGTGCCGAAAACCAGGCCGAGAATCCGGTCGACCAGGATGCTCAGCGCCGAATGACGCAGAAAATAACCGAGAATGCCCGAGATCAGCCAACCGACCACCAGCACGCCGAGCAGGATCAGCACGCGCGCGGTCCACAGACTCACCGGCGGCTTGCCGACCATGCCGCCGAGGTAAGGCTCGAGCGACGGCGCATAGCGCCACGCGAGCCACAAGCCGCCGAGCCATGCGAGCAGCCCGACCGCCTCGCGGACGAAGCCACGGAGCGTACCCAGGAGCATCGACGCGAGGAGCACGCCGACAATCAGGTAGTCAGCAGCATTCATAGACCGGAGGACACCACCATGACGGGAGCCGGGACATCGATCGCGGATCGATCGTCAGTCAAATTGAGCGCGCGGATTCTAACAGCGCCCCTCCGCCCCTACCAATCAGGTCGTCCCAATTCGGTCTTCACGGATGCGCGACGATCGCGGCGCCCGGCGACTTGACAGTGCGCAGCGCCGCTTCGGCGCTCGCGCGGTCACTCATCGGCCCGATCCGCACGCGATATAGCGTCGCGCCGCCCGACTTCACCGGCATCACGAATGCGCTCTGTCCCTGATCGCGCAGTTGCTTTGCAATTCGCTCAGCTGTCGCCTCACGCGCGTAGCTGCCGATCTGCACTGCCCACCGTCCCGAGGTTGGGGCGCCCGCGTCGGAAGCAAGAGGACGCGTCGCAGTGCGCGCCGGCGCTGGCGTCGGAGTCGTAGTCGTAGTCGTAGTCGGCGGTTCGACGACGGGCTGCGACACCTCAGGCTTTGCCTGATCGCTGGCAGGGGGTTGTGGCGTGGACGGTTGGGTGGACGGTTGGACCGACGGCTGCGGCGCGACGGGAGACTCCTCGGGCGGCGGCGCGCGATTCTCGACGACGGCAGGCGCGGGTTGCGCACTCGGCGACTGGCTGAGATCGATCGTGTAGGTCTTGATGGGCGCGTCATTGCGCGACTGCGCCGCCGGCTCTGCGCGCGAGCCGCGATCCGGCCCCGACAGCATCTCGGGGATCAGGATGATTGCCGCTGCCATGAGCACGGCCGCGCCGACCAGGCGTTCTTTGACTATGCGCTCCACGGGCGCGAAGTATAAAGCCAGCCGAGGGCGGGACCGACGGTCAGGAACGAGCCGAACACCACGATGCGGTCGCCGGGCTGCGCCAGTGCTTCCGCGGCCAGGCACCCCGCAACCACGTCAGCCGCAACCACCTCGACATTCGCGCCGAGATTCTGCACGCGCGACGCAAGTGCGTCCGGCGCAAGCGCGCGAGCGCCTTGCAGCCCGACGATGACCCAGGTGTCGAACGAGTCGCGCAGCTCGCCGACGATCCCCTCCACGTCTTTGTCGCCGAGCACTCCGCACACGGCGATAGTGCGACCGGTCGTTGCTCTGGCAGCCAGCTGCGCCGCAAGCGTCTGCGCTGCTGCGGGGTTGTGAGCGACGTCCAGAATCCACTCCATGGGCTGCGGGGTGCTCTGTCGCACCACTTGGAAGCGGCCCGGCAGCGCGACGGTCTGCAGGCCCCGCTCGATGGCCGATCGAGGGACTCGCAAGCGCGCCTCCAGCACCTCGAGCGCCGCGAGCACCGCCGCGGCGTTATCGTATTGGATCTCTCCGTGGAGCGCCGGGGCCGGCAGATCGCGCTGTTCGCCAACGCGCCCTCGCCAGGTCCATCGCGCGCCGCTACGTACCCAGTCGAAGTCGTGGCCGAGCTGCTGCAGGTCTGCACCGATCCGTCCTGCGAACTCGCGAATCGAAGCTGGCATGTCGCGAGCGCCGAAAATCGCCGGACGGCCGCCGCGAAAGATGCCCGCTTTCTCAAGGCCGATGGTTTCGCGGTCTCGCCCCAGCCAGTCGCAGTGATCGAGATCGATCGACGTCACCAGCGCGACGTCGGCGTCGACGACGTTTACCGCGTCGAGCCGCCCGCCCATACCGACTTCGAGCACGATTGCGTCGAGATCGGCTTCGGCGAACACCAGCAGCGCGGCCGCTGCGTTGAACTCGAAGAACGTCAACGTCTCGTCGCCGCGAGCGGCGTCGATGCGCTCGAATGCCGCCACGAGTGCTTCATCGGGAACCTCGACACCATCGATGACAATCCGCTCGTTGTAGCGAAGCAAATGCGGCGAAGTGAAAGTGCCGACGCGGTAGCCAGCCTCGTTGAGAATGCGTGCAGTCAGTGCGACGCAGGAGCCCTTGCCGTTGGTGCCGGCGACGGTGATGACCGGGCATGCAGGGCGCCGCCATTCCAGGCGATCGAGCGTGCGCTGCAGGCGGTCGAGCCCGAGATCGATCGCATTCGGATGCAGGGTTTCCTGCCAGGCGAGCCAGTCAGCAAGACGGCGGAACCGAGGGCTCCGCTCGCGGGGCCCAGCCATCCGTGTCAGCCGACCGGGACGGCAGGCTTGTGCATGAACATCGTCAGCAGCCCGGCGATGCGGTCGCGCATGTCACGGCGGTCGACGATCATGTCCAGCGCCCCGTGATCGAGCAGGAACTCGGCCCGCTGGAAACCTTCGGGCAACGTCTCGCGCACGGTCTGCTGGATGATGCGCGCGCCAGTGAAGCCGATCAGCGCTTTCGGCTCGCCGATGTTCACGTCGCCGAGCATCGCGAGACTCGCGGACACGCCGCCAGTCGTCGGGTCCGTCAGGACGGAAATGTAGGGCAGCCGCGCCTCGCTCAGTCGTGCGAGGGCGGAGCTGGTCTTCGCCATCTGCATCAGCGACAGCAGTGCTTCCTGCATGCGCGCGCCGCCGCTGGCGGAGAAGCACACGAGCGGCTTGCGATGCTCCAGGCAGTGCTCGACGCCACGCACGAAGCGCTCGCCGACCACCGAGCCCATCGAGCCGCCGAGGAACGCGAACTCGAACGCGCCGGCGACGATCGGCAGACTGTGCAGCGTGCCGGCCATCACGACCAGCGCATCTTTCTCCTGCGTGCTCTTCTGTGCCTGCAGCACGCGGTCCCGATACTTCTTGGTATCGCGGAACTTGAGCGGATCCTCGGGCTCGATCCCTTCGCCGAGCTCTTCGGTCGTTTCCGGGTCGAGAAAGTACTCGAGCCGCTCGCGCGCGCCGATGCGCATGTGATTGCCGCACTTCGGGCAGACGTGCAGGTTGCGCTCCAGCTCGGCGCGGTACAGCACCGCGTCGCAGGCCGCGCATTTCATCCACAAGCCTTCCGGCACCGAGCGCGTGCGCCGCTCGGTCTTGATCCGCGAAGGCATGATCTTTTCGAACCAGGTCATGGAAGCATCGTGGGGTCAGGCGGCTCGCTTGGCAAGCCCAGGCCGGGTGTGTAGCGGATGCCTGCCAGATACAGTCCGCCGGGCGGCGCCGTGACGCCGCCCTTGGTCCGGTCGCGCGCCGCGAGCACTTCGGCGGCCCAGTCAGTCGGGCGCTCGCCCGTGCCGATGGCGATCAGCACGCCAGCAATGTTCCGCACCATGTGATGCAGGAAGGCATTCGCACGCACGGTCAGCACGATGTGCTCACCCGTGCGCTCGACGCCGATCTCGTGCATGTTCCGCATCGGCGTGCGCGCCTGACATTCGGCAGCCCGGAACGATGAGAAATCGTGCTCGCCCAGCAGGTGTGCGGCAGCCGTCCGCATCCGGTCTGCATCCAGCGGATCGCGAACCCAGCACACGCGATCGGCCGCGAGCGCGGGGCGCGCCATGCGATTCAGAATCACGTAGCGATAGGTGCGGGCGAGCGCGCTGTAGCGGGCGTGAAAGGCCTCTGGAACCTCGCGCGCCCAAAGCGCGCTGACCTGCGCAGGCAGGTTCGTCGTCGCGCCCAGGACCCAGCCTCGCTCGGTCCGCACGGCCTGCGTGTCGAAGTGCACGACTTGCATGAGGGCGTGCACGCCGGCATCGGTCCGGCCGGCCGCCGTGACTTCGACAGGGTGATCCGCAACGGTAGATAGCGCCGCTTCGACGACCGACTGGATCCCGACAGCGTGCGCCTGCGACTGCCAGCCGCTGAATGCGGCGCCGTCGTACTCCAGGCCGAGAGCGATTCGGGTTATCTGATCGACTCCATCAGGCGCTGCGCTTCCTGCTTCTGGCTGGCATTGCCTTCGGACAGCACCTCTTCGAGGATGCTGCGCGCACCGTCCGGATCGCCCATATCCATGTAGGCGCGTGCCAGGTCGAGCTTCGTGCCGACTTCGCTCATCGTCACCGGCTCGAGCTCCGAGAGCCCGACGTCGCCGCCCGCGAGCGTGCGGCGGTGGGCCGTGTCACCGTCATCGGACGACAGCGGCTCGCCCACGTCCAGATCGACGCGCGGCACTTCGGAAGTGCGGTCCGCGAACACGTCGCTCGAGAAGTCGTCTGCGTTGCGATCGCCGGCGCGATTCTGGCGCACGGTCTCCGGCCCACTGCCCGAGCCGGACAGCTGATCCAGATCCACATCCAGCTCCCGCGGCATCGAAGGACGCTTCATCTCCGCGGTGGAATCGGTTTCCGCAACACGCGGCTGCTCGACTGTGTCGCCGCCGGCGAGATCGACCTGGTCGATGTAGATCGTACCGGTCGTCTCGATGTCGAACTTCTCGCGCGGCGCTTTCATCGTGCGATCGAAATTGCCGATGGACGGCGCGAGTTGCGTCATCTCGTCGTCGCGCAGCGCTGCCGGGCTTTCCGCCGTCGCATCCTTCTCCAGCGACGTGGTGTCTTCCAGCGAGCCGGACGCCTCGAGCGAATCGACGTCGAGACCGAGATCGTCCAGCGACAGCTCGGCGGTCTGGTCCGCCTTCGCAGCCTTCTCGCGAATCGTGCGCTCGCGCATCGTCTGCGCCCCGCGATCGATAGCGGGTGTCTCGATGGTCGGCGTCTCTTGCGTGCGCGACAGCGGGTCGAACTCGCGCGTCGGCTCGTCGTCGGAGCCGCGCTTCGGCTCGTCGAGCAGGAAATCCAGATCGTTGGAAGCGCTCGACGCGGCCGGCACCTTGCGCTCGCCGCTGGTGAACTCGAGGTCGAGGCCCGCCGGCTTGTCGGCTTCGGGCTCGGCGAACAGATCGACGTCGACGCGGTTCTCGCCGCCTTCCAGGTTCACGTCCACGAGGTCGACGTGCGCCGCACCGGCTTCGCCCTTGAACATGGCGTCGTCCGGCGCGATCTGCTTGCCCATGATGAGGACTTTGTCCCACTCGCCGGCCGCTGCCTGCGCACGAGTGCCGTGCAGCTCGCGGGCGGTGTCCAGGAACAGGTCTTTGTTGCCCCAGACGAAGTAGATCTCGAGCAGCTTCAGCTTCAGATCGCGGCGGGCGGGCTCGCGACCGATCGCGATCTTCACCAGATCGGCGGCCTGGTCGTACAAGCCATAAGCCATGTGGAAGTCGGCTTCGGCCAGCGCGTCCTGCTGATCGAAACGCACCTGCGTTTCGCTGCTCATCGTTTCGTCGATGCGCGGGCTGGCCGCGGCCGCGGGCGCTGCGGCAGCGAAGGTCTCGCGCGGCTTCGCAGCCGCCGGCTCGGGTGCACGGCGCGCCGTCGGCGCCGGCTCCTCGAATCCACCAAGCGTATCGCCTTCGTCCGCGTCCTCGACGAGGAACGAATCGCGATCGCGTGCCTTCGTGACCGGCGACATTGCCGGCGCGGCACGCGTCGAACGCGGCTCGAAGTCCAGACCGGACATGGCGTCGCTGGCGACCGATGCCTCTTCGCGGCGTCGGCGAATGAACGCGACGGCCAGACCGATAACCACCAGCACACCCAGGACGACGAGCACCCACCAATATTGATTGAGGCGATCCAGGAGCGAGGGCGTCGGCTCGGCAGGCGTCTGGACCGGCGGCCGTGCGACGGGCCTCTCGGGCGCGGCGGCCTGCTCGGTCGGCGTCTCGGCCGCGGGTTCGGTCTGTTGCGCCGTCGGCTCCTGAGTTGTTGCTTCCGGTTGCTGCGCGGGCTCGACCGGCGCGTCAGTGGCACTCTGCTGGGTCTCGGCCAGACCCTGGCTCGGCAGGGCTACGCGATTGTCTTGCGGCGTCGGACCCGTGGTCGTCGGAGTCGTGCTCGGCGCCTTCGCGACCTGTTCGGGCGCGGGGGTCGCCGACGACGGTGCAGCCGGAGTTTCTTCGGGCGTGACCAGCCGCAGCCGGTTCGCTTCTTCCTGCGCGACCTGCGAGGGCTGTGCGCCACTCCACTCGGCAGCCTGGCGTGCGACGTCCGCAGTCGCTTCGCTGGTGGAGATCGATTCGATGTCCGCCAGATCCGGAATGCGCAGCACGCTGCCGGCGCGCAGACGATTGATGTTGGCGTTGAAGGCCGTCGGGTTCGCGCGGAACAGCGCGATCATCGTGCGATTGATCTCGCGGCGCGATGCGCCCGGAGTCACGCGGCTGGCAATCCGCCACAACGTGTCGTTGCGCTCGACCGTGTACTCGCCGGCGACCGGCTCGCCCGACGCGGACGAGGACGTGACGGGTTCCTGAGTCGGTTCAGAAGACGGTCGCGGGAGCGGAGTCGTGGCCTGCGGCTCAGGCTGCCGTTGCTGTGCAACCGGGCGCTCGATGCGGCCCTGCTGCGTTCCGGCCTGCGGCGTGGTCACCGGTGCCGGAGCCTCGGGCTGCGACGGCATGAAGACCGGCGGATCGAGCAATACGGTGTACTCGCGCAGCAAGCGGCCGCGGGCCCAGCTCGCTTCGACGAGGATCGTGACGAACGGCTCGGTCACCGAGCGGTTCGAGGTGACCTTGATGTTGGCGCGGCCATCGCGGGTCCGCTGGACGCTGAACGCGAACGTCGACAGGTACATCGGCCGGTCGATGCCGTAACGCGTATACAAGTCGGGGCTCGCCAAGCCGACCTTGAGGCCAGCCAGCTCGTCGGCAGTCGGTGAAATCAGCTCGATCTCGGCGTCGAACGGCTGGTTCAGCGCGGAATGGAGACGAATCTCGCCCAGGCCCAGCGCGTACAGCGTCACGGGGGACAGCAGTGCGCCAATGAACAGCAGGCGCTGCAAGTGTCTTCTCATCAGCTCTCCCGGGTCTCGTCGTCCCGATGCATTCCCAAGCCCTTTTGGCCTCTAAATTGGCCTTTGAATCGATGCTTTTGGGCAGGCGCGAGCGGTCAAAAGCTCATGTGCTTCTTGACTTTGCGCGCGCAAATATAGCTTACAAGTAATCTTTCACCAAAATTTCGGCGATTTGGACGCTATTTAAAGCAGCTCCCTTGCGAACGTTATCGGACACAATCCACAGATTCAGACCCCGCTCATGCGAGATGTCCTCGCGGATGCGACCCACGTACACCGGATCGGTGCCCGCCCCCTCGGTAACGGCCGTGGGATAACCCCCCGGCTTGCGCTCGTCGATCACCACTACGCCCGGCGCCCGCCCCAGGATTTCCCGGGCCTGCGTCTCGGTCAGCTTGCGCCGCGTCTCGATGTGCACCGCCTCCGAATGTCCTACAAAGACTCCGACGCGCACGGCGGTGGCGTTCACTCGGATCGACGGGTCTTCCATGATCTTCTGGGTCTCCCAGAACATCTTCATCTCTTCCTTGGTGTAGCCGTTGTCGAGGAAGACGTCGATTTGCGGCACACAGTTGAAGGCGATCTGCTTGGCGATCACTTTCGGCACGGCCGCGCCGCCGTGGGCGAGCGCCGCGTGCTGCTGTTCCAGCTCATCGATCGCCTTTTGTCCGCCGCCCGACACCGACTGGTAGGTCGCGACGTTGATGCGCTCGATCTGCGCGACGTCGTGCAGCGGCTTCAGCGCCACCAGCATCTGCATCGTCGAGCAGTTCGGGTTGGCGATGATGTTGTGCTTGCGATAACCGGCGATCGCGTGCGGATTGACCTCGGTGACCACCAGCGGAATGTCGTCCTGGTAGCGGAACTGCGAGGTGTTGTCGATCACGATGCAGCCCGCCTTGCCGGCACGCACCGCATGCACCTTGGAAACGCTGGCGCCGGCCGAGAACAGGCCGATCTGCACCTTCGAGAAATCGAAGGTCTCCAGATCCTGAACGGGCAGGTCCCGGCCCTGGAACCGCACCGTACGCCCGACCGAGCGGGCGCTGGCGACGGCATGGACTTCCCCGACCGGAAAGGCCCGCTGTTCCAGGATGGACAGCATGTTGCTGCCGACGAGGCCAGTCGCGCCGACCACCGCTACATTCCAACGTCTACTCATATTCCTAACGCGCGCGGGCACCCGATTTCCGCTGGCCGAACACTACCTGAAACCCCGCGCGCCGATAAGGTACGTAGCCCGCAAAACGGCCGTGAGATCTGCCCCTAACAGCCAGCCGGCCGTGCTACGCGCGCGGCGGAATCCTAGGAGTTTTTGCGACAACGTCAGCGTTCTGCGCGCGGTGACGCAGGTAGTGATCCATCAGCACGAGCGCGAGCATTGCCTCGGCGATCGGCGTAGCGCGCAGACCGACGCACGGATCGTGACGACCGGTCGTGACGACCTCGACGCTCGCGCCCTGCTCGTCGATCGTGCGGCCCGGAATGATGATGCTCGAGGTGGGCTTGAGCGCGATGCTCACCACGACGTCCTGGCCGGAGGAAATGCCGCCGAGGACTCCGCCCGCGTTGTTGGAGAGGAAGCCGGCAGGCGACATCTCGTCGCGGTGCTGACTGCCCTTCTGCTCGATCGCGGCGAAGCCGGCGCCGATCTCGACGCCCTTGACCGCGTTGATGCCCATCATCGCGTGCGCGATGTCGGCATCCAGCTTGTCGAACACCGGCTCGCCGAGTCCGGGCGGCACGCCGGTCGCGATGACGTTGACGCGCGCGCCGACCGAATCGCCCGAGCGACGCAGCTCGGTCATGTACGCATCGAGTTCCTCGATCCGCGATGGATCGGGACAGAAGAACGGATTGTCGTAGACGCCCGCCAGCGATTTGACCTCCAGCTGCAGCGGGCCGAGTTGCGCGAGATAGCCCTGGATGACGACACCGAGCCGCTCGCGAAGGTACTTGCGCGCGATCGCGCCGGCGGCGACGCGCATGACGGTCTCGCGCGCCGATGAGCGACCGCCGCCGCGGTAATCGCGGAACCCGTACTTCTGCTGGTAGGTGTAGTCCGCGTGCCCCGGGCGGAAGCGATCCTTGATCTTCTCGTAGTCGCGCGAGCGCTGATCTTCATTGTCGATCACGAGCCCGATCGGTGTGCCGGTCGTCCGTCCTTCGAACACACCCGACAGGATGCGGACCTGGTCGGGTTCTTTGCGCTGGCTGGTGTGACGCGACGTGCCCGTGCGCCGCCGTTCCAAGTCCGGCTGGATGTCCTGCTCCGACAACTCCAGCCCGGGCGGACAGCCGTCGACGATGCCGCCGAGCGCCGGACCGTGGCTCTCGCCGAAGGTCGTGACAGTGAACAGCTTGCCGAAGGTGTTACCGGACATGGGGCGATTCTAGCTGCTCCGCGCTCAGCAAAAACACGCCGCCACCCCCGCGCTCGAACTGCAGCCAGGTGAATGGCACGTCCGGAAACGCCTCCACCAACGTCGTTTCGGAGTTGCCGACTTCCACGATGAGCACGCCGTGCGGCTCCAGGTGTGCGGCCGCCCCGCTCAGAATCCGGCGCACCACGTCGAGCCCATCGACACCCGAATGCAAACCCGTCGCGGGCTCGTGCCGATATTCGGGCGGCAGACCGGCCATCTCGGCGTCGCCGACGTAGGGCGGGTTCGACACGATCACGTCGTAACGCTCGCCCGCGAGCGCGTCGAAGACATTGGAGCGGATCGCGCGCACGCGCGACTCCACGCCGTGCTTGGCGATGTTGATCGCGGTGACCGCGAGCGCGTCCTCCGAAACGTCGCTCGCATCGACGTGCGCCGCAGGCACTGCGAGCGCGCTGGCAATCGCGATGCAGCCCGAGCCGGTGCCGATGTCGAGAATCCGCCGGACCTTCTCCGGCGAGATCCACGGCTGAAATTGCGCTTCGATCAGCTCTGCGAGCGGCGAGCGCGGCACCAGCACACGTTCGTCGACATAGAACTCATGTCCGGCGAACCACATGCGATGCGTGAGATACGCGGCGGGAATGCGCTCGGCGATGCGCCGCTCGAACAGCGCCAGGATTGCGGCGCGCTCGGCGGCGTCGAGCTGCCGGCTGTACACATCCGCTGCATCCTCGTGCCGCAGCCCGCCGCCGAAGAAAACGAGCTCGGCTGCTTCGTCGAATGCGTTGTCGGTGCCGTGGCCGAACCACAGCTCCGACTGCTCGAACAGCAGCGTGCCGTAGTGAATCAGCTGCTCGACCGTCGCCGGATCCGGTGCAGGCAGCGTGACCGGCGCGGAGCCGGGCTGATGGGGGGTCGGGTTCATGAGCGCCGTGCGATACTTCGCGGCCACGAGGAAACGATGTCCCGAACTCAGACGATCGCGCTCGCAGCTCTTGTCGCCATTGTAGCCATCGCCGCCGGCATTCTCTCGGCGCGCTGGGTGCTGCAGCGTCAATCGGGCGCGCAGCTAGGGGTTGCCACTGCGACGGTGCTCTCGCCGCCGCGGCCGCTGCCGCCGCTCGATCTCGTCGACCAGGACAATCGGCCGTTCGACACGAGCCGGCTGCGCGGCGGCTGGAGCTTGCTGTTCTTCGGCTTTACCAGCTGCCCGGACGTGTGTCCGGTCACGATGGCCGCGCTCGCGCAGACCAGCAAACTGCTGGCGGATCTGCCACAGGAGCTCCGTCCGCGGGTCGTCATGATATCGGTCGATCCCGAGCGCGATACTCCCGAGCGCCTCGCAGGGTATGTGAAGGCGTTCGATCCGACATTCGTCGGTGCGACCGGCACGAAAGCCGCCGTCGACGAGTTGGCGCTGCGAATTGGCGTGGTCATCGCCAAACGGCCGACCGATGGCGACAACTACAGTGTCGATCACTCGAGCCAGGTGTTCCTCATCGATCCCGACGGCGCACTGCGTGCCTTGTTCTCGGCGCCCCACACGCCGAAGCTGATCGCGGAAGACTATCGGCGGATCGCAGGCGCATGACCGAAGCACCGCCGATTAAACCGGGCGACCGCTGGTTCGCTGCGCTCCAGTACATCCTGCCGAAGCGTGCGCTGTCGCGCCTGATCTACTCGGTCGCGCGCAGCGAAGTGCGCTGGATCAGGAACACGTTCCTGCGCATCTTCCTCAAGGTCTATCGCCTGAACCTGGCCGAGGCGGTGCAACCGGATCCGTTCGCTTATCGCAGCTTCAACGAGTTCTTCACGCGTGCCTTGCGTAGCGGTGCGCGCCCGATCGCGGCAGAACCCGACGCCATCGTCAGCCCAGTCGACGGCACCGTGAGTCAATGCGGCGAGATCGAAGGCGACCTGCTGATCCAAGCGAAGGGACAGCACTATTCGCTGCAGCAGTTGCTCGCGGGCGATGCCGAAGCTGTCGCTACTTATAGCGGCGGTCGCTTCGCATGCATCTACCTTGCGCCATACAACTATCACCGCATCCACATGCCGTACGGCGGTACCGCTCGTGACAACGTCTACGTGCCCGGTGAGCTGTTCAGCGTGAATGCCGCGACCGCGCGCGCCGTACCGCGCGTCTTCGCGCGCAACGAGCGACTGATCTGCGACTTCACCACGCCGCTTGGCCGCATGGCTGTGATTCTGGTCGGCGCGCTGTTCGTCGGCAGCATCGAAACGGTACATTGCGGCGAGGTCAACCCGCCGCCGCGCCGCCGGAAAACACCGACGCGAGTTGCGACGGGCCTCGGCCGCCACTTCGCGAAGGGCGAAGAACTGGGCCGCTTCAACATGGGATCGACTGTGATACTGCTATTCGAGCGCAATCGCATTGCGTGGGAGCCCACGCTGCTGCCGGAGTCGACGGTGCAGCTGGGTCGGCCCATCGCGCGGGCGGTGAAGCGATGAGCTGGCGCCCTGCAGCTTCGATCGCGACGCTCGAAGTACGAGCCGCAATGCTGCGCACGACGCGCGAATACTTTGCTGCCACCCGCGCGCTCGAAGTCGAAACGCCGGCATTGAGCGCAAGCGCGGTGACTGACGTGCACATCGCCAGCGTCCAGGCGAGCGCCGTCGGGCGCCGCGGCTTTCTGCACACCTCGCCCGAGTACGCGATGAAGCGCTTGCTCGCCGCGGGCTGCGGCGACGTCTGGCAGATCTGCAAGGTGTATCGCGCCGGCGAGAGCGGGCGCTGGCACAACCCCGAGTTCACGATGATCGAGTGGTACCGCGTGGGCTACGACCATCATTCGCTGATGTCGGACGTCGAGCGGCTGATCGGCGCCGTGCTGCCGGCGTCACGCCAGTTCGATCGCGCCGAGCGCCTCACCTATCGCGAGGCGATGCAGCTGCACGCGGGCGTGGACGTGTTTCAGGACGCCACGCCGATGCTGGTCGCGCGCCTGCAGAGTGCCGGCATCGAAGTGCCTCATGACGTAGCGCATGACCGCGACGCGTGCCTCGACCTGATCATGGGCACGCTGGTCGGTCCGCAACTCGGGCTCGATCGCCTCACTTTCATTTACGACTATCCGGCATCGCAGGCGGCGCTGGCGCGCGTGCACGGTCACATTGCCTCGCGATTCGAGGCGTACCTGGACGGCGTCGAGCTCGCCAACGGATTCCACGAGCTGGGCGATCCGCAGGAGCAGCGCACTCGTTTCGAGCACGATGTCGCGGAGCGCCGCCGCCGCGGCCTGCCAATTGTGCCGATCGACGAGAACTTCCTTGCAGCGTTGGAGCACGGACTGCCGGAGTGTGCCGGCGTGGCGCTCGGGTTCGACCGCCTGGTGATGTGCGCGGTCGGCGCCCGGCACATCGACGAAGTGCTCGCGTTTCCTTTCGACAGGGCCTGACCATGCACGAGATCAACAGCGATCCCACGCAACCCAAGCCGGCGCTGTACGCGAGCGTCGTCGCGCAAACGCGCGCGCTGCTCGAAGGCGAGCGTGACGCGATCGCGAATTTCGCGAACACGACCTCGCTTCTCTATCACTCGTTGCCGGACTTGAACTGGGTGGGGTTCTATCTGCTCAAGGACGGCGAGCTGGTGGTCGGCCCGTTCCAGGGCAAGCCGGCGTGCGTGCGCATCGCGCTCGGCAAAGGCGTATGCGGCACTGCCGCCGCACGGCGCGCGACCGTGATCGTCAAGAACGTCCACGAGTTCGACGGGCACATCGCCTGCGACTCGGCATCGAACTCGGAGATCGTGGTGCCGCTGCTGCGCGGGAACGAGCTGATCGGCGTACTCGACCTCGACAGCCCGAAGTTCGCGCGCTTCGACGCCGAAGATCAGGCGGGACTGGAAAAGGTCGTCGCCGAAGTCCTGAAGGCGATCTGACTCACGCCTTGCCGCGCGACAGATACTCCGCCGTCCGCGTATCGACGCGGATCGTCTCACCCTCGTTGATGAACAAGGGCACGCGCACCACCGCACCCGTCTCCAGCTTCGCCGGCTTCGCACCGCCCGTCGCAGTGTCGCCGCGCACGCCCGGATCCGTCTCGACCACTTTCAGCTCGACGTGCGCCGGCGGCGTGACGTTCAACGGCACGCCGTTCCACAGCATCACCGTGCACATCATGCCGTCCTTCAGCCAGATCGCGCCCTCGCCCAGCGCTTCTTTACCGGCAGTGAACTGCTCGAACGTGTCCGGCACCATGAAGTGCCAGAAGTCGCCGTCGGCGTAGAGATACTGCATTTCCGTCTCGACCACGTCCGCGGACTCGACGCTGTCGCCGGATTTGAACGTGCGCTCGATGACGCGGCCGGTCTTGAGATTGCGCACCTTGACGCGGTTGAACGCCTGGCCCTTGCCGGGCTTCACCATCTCGTTCTCGACGATCGAATACGGGTCATTCTCGAGGATGATCTTCAGGCCGGACTTGAATTCGTTCGTGGAGAAGCTGCCCATTTGGCACCGTGGACGGAGTAAGGAAGTCGGATGTCCCGCGAAGGGGCGCAGATGATAGCCGCAAGCTCCCTGACGGGCCAGTTTCCTCGTCGGCCGCACGCGTTCTTCCCTACTACCCGCACTGGCGGGATACGGTAAAACGGCGGATCCCGGGCGCCAGCCGGCATCGGGACGTGAGCTGCGTCGCTCGGACGTGCGCGCGCGGATGCTAGACTTCCGGCAAAGAAGCGGAGAGTAGCTTTGGCCGAACAGAGCGCGGTGCCGATGATCGTCCTGACCCGTCATCAGGACAACGTCGAAGCCATCAACAGCACGCTGCGCAACGCCGGCCTCGCCGTGCGCTGCAACTGGATCCGCGAGCTCAACGACCTCGGCGAAGCACTGACGCAGATCAACGCCCACATGCTGGTCGCGTTCGTCGGCCAGGACCCGGGGGACATCGCCAAGGTGATGGCCGTCTCCAAGCAGTTCGGTGCGGAGGTGCCGGTGCTGATCGCGCGCGAACAGCTCGATGAGGGCGCGATCGCGGTAGCGATGCAGCAAGGTGCGCGCGACGCGGTGACGCTCGTGAATCCGTTGCGGTTCCGCCTGGTCGTGACGCGCGAGCTCGAAGCCTACAACCGCACGCAGACACTCAATCGCACCATCAGCTCCGCGCGCGAGTACAGCGATCAGCTGAAGTCATTCATGGTCGGTTCCGCCGACGCGATCGCGCACGTGCAGGAAGGCATCGTGGTCGACGCGAACCCCGCGTGGCTGGATCTCTACGGTCTGCCGGACGCCGACGCGATCCTGGGCACGCCGCTGATGGACGCGTTCGAGGCCGAAGCACACGCGGCGATCAAGGGCGCGCTGGTTGCATGTCTGCAGGGCAAGTGGTCGAACCACTCGCTGCGCGCCAGCGCACTGCTCTCGGACGGCTCGAACGTGGCGCTGGAAATCGAGCTGTCGCGAGTCGACTTCGATGGTGAGCCCGCCGTGCGCCTGTGTGTCGCCGCGAAGAAGCGCGACGCCGGCACGATCAACGAACAGCTCACCGATGCACTGGAGCGCGATGCCGCCACCGGCGCCCTGCAGCGGCGCTTCTTCGTGCAACAGCTGCAACAGGAATTGTCTCAGCCGATCAAGGCCGGCATCCGCCAGCTCGTGGCCATCCAGCCCGACAAGCTCGACACGCTGAACGAAGAGCTCGGCCCGCTCGCGGTCGAGGAGTTCATCGGCCAGTTCGCCGGGCTGATCGCCGAGACGCGCCAGGCGAGCGATCTGTTCGGCCGCTTCGGCGACGGCACGTTCCTGCTGCTGATGGAGCGCGGCACGCAGCGCGACGTCGAAACCTGGGCAAACAACCTGATCCGCAAGGTGGCGGCGCAGGTGTTCCGCGCCATCGACAAGCAGATGTCCTGCACGTGCAGCGTCGGCATCGGCATGATCGACATTCGCACGCCGGATCCGGCGCGCTCGATCAACGACGCGATCGGCGCGCGGCGCAACGCCGAGTCCGCCGGCGGCGGCCGCGTCGCGATCATCGACACGCAGGACGAGGACACGCGCCAGCAGGCAGCCGACGCGATCTGGGTGCGCTACATCCGCGCCGCGCTGATGGAGAACCGCTTCCGCCTGATGCAGCAGCCGATCGCCAGCCTGATGGGCGAGGACCGCGGCATGTTCGACGTGCTGGTGCGCATGGTCGACGAGCAAGGCCAGGAAGTGCTGCCGTCGGAGTTCATGGCCGCGGCCGAGCGCAACGACTTGATGAAGAACATCGACCGCTGGGTGATCGGCGCGTCGATGACGTTCTGCGCGAGCCGCAAGGTCAACCAGTTGTTCGTGCGCCTGTCGAAGGATTCGGTGCGCGACAAGTCGTTGCTGCCGTGGCTGCAGAACCAGCTGAAGTCGACGCGCATCGACGCGCAACGCATCGTGTTCCAGGTGAGCGAGCAGGTGTCGGCCGAGTACCTGGCGGACACGACCGATCTCGCAGCGGGCCTGCGCCGCGACGGCTTCCGCTTCGCGCTGGAGCATTTCGGCTCCGGCCGCGACCCGCAGCGTTTGCTGGCGCACCTGCCGGTGGATTACATCAAGATCGATGGCACGCTGATGCAGGGACTTGCAGTGGACCAGGATCTGCAACAGCGCGTGCGTGACCTGGTCGATCAGGCGAAAGGCAAGAACGTCAGTACGGTCGCCGAGCGCGTCGAAGATGCCAACACCATGGCGGTGCTCTGGCAGCTCGGCATCGAGTTCATCCAGGGCTACTTCGTCAATGAGCCCGAGTCTGTGACGATCTAGGTCGAGACTACTTCCAGTCTCTCCACCGTCCTCCACCCTCGCGGCAACACTGCCCCGCGCTGCGCCCGCTCGCCGCGATAGTCCTTCAGCTCGGCAAACTTGAGCGTCATCTTGCGCTCTTTGGAATGGACGATGAGGCTCTGTCCCTCTGCGACGATCGCCATCGCCGCCAGATACTCCTCGCGGCTCGCGACCTTCTTCGACGACAGGCCGAACATCTTGTTGCCCTTGCCGCGCGGCAGCTCCGGCAGATCCTTCACCGGAAATACCAGCATCTTGCCCTCGGTGCTCACCACGCACAGCAGTGCGTCCTGCGCAGGAACCTGTGCCGGCGCGAGCACTCCGCTCCCTTCGGGAACCTTCAGTACTGTCTTGCCCGCACGATTGCGCGAGTGCATCTCGCCGAGCTTCACGACGAAGCCATAGCCGGCGTCGGAAGCGATGACCCAACGATCTTCAGGCTCGCCAATCAGCACGCCCGCGAACGTTGCGCCTTCCGGCGGATCGAGCCGTCCTGACAGCGGCTCGCCCTGCCCGCGTGCCGAGGGCAACGAGTGCGCGACCAGGCTGTACGCGCGACCTGTGCTATCGAGAAACACAGCGAGCTGCGTGCTGCGGCCACGCGCTGCGGCGAGGAACGAGTCGCCGGTCTTGTACGAGAGCGACACGGGATCGAGATCGTGACCTTTCGCGGCGCGCACCCAGCCGCGCTCCGACAGCACGACGGTGACCGGCTCGCTGGTGACCAGCTCCGATTCGTCGATCGCCTGCGCCGCCGCGCGCTCGACGATGCGGCTCCGGCGGTCGTCGCCAAACTCTTCAGCCGCTGCCAGCAACTCCTCGCGGATCAGCTTCTTCAGCCGCGCGCTGCTGCGGACGATCTTGTCGAGCTCTTCTTCTTCGGCCTTCAGCTCGCTCTGCTCGCCCTTGATCTTCATCTCCTCGAGCTTCGCGAGGTGGCGCAGCTTGGTTTCGAGAATCGCCTCGGCCTGCAGGTCGCTCAGCTTGAAGCGCTTCATGAGCACCGGCTTCGGTTCGTCCTCGCGCCGGATGATCTTGATGACCTCGTCGAGGTTCAGATAGACCGCAAGCAAGCCGTCCAGAATGTGCAGCCGCGCCCGCACCTTCTCCAGGCGCCAGTTGATGCGCTTCTTGACCGTGTCGACGCGAAACTGCAGCCATCCTTCCAGCAGCCCCTTCAGGTCCATCACCTTCGGCTTGCCGTCCAGGCCGATGATGTTGAGATTGACGCGATACGTGCGCTCGAGGTCGGTGGTGGCGAACAGGTGAGTCATCAGCTGCACGGCGTCGACGCGGTTCGAGCGCGGCACGATCACCAGGCGCGTCGGGTGCTCGTGGTCGGACTCGTCGCGAAAGTCCTCGACCATCGGCAGCTTCTTCGCCTGATACTGCGCGTTGATCTGCTCGAGCACGCGCTCGCCCGATACTTGGTACGGCAGCTGCGTGATGACGATCTCGCCATCCTCGATCTCGTACACGGCGCGCGCGCGGATCGAGCCGTTGCCGGACTTGTACATCTGCCGGATCTCGCTCGCCGGCGTGATGATTTCGCCGCCGGTCGGGAAGTCCGGGCCCTTGATCTTCTTGCAGAGGTCGCCGAGCGTGCTGTCCGGCTCGTCCAACAGCAGCACGCACGCGTTCACGACCTCGCGCAGATTGTGCGGCGGAATATCGGTCGCCATACCGACCGCGATGCCGGTCGCCCCGTTCAGCAGGATGTTCGGAATGCGTGCCGGCAGCAGCAGCGGCTCTTCGAGCGTGCCGTCGAAGTTCGGCGCCCAATCGACCGTGCCCTGGCCGAGTTCCGACAACAGGAGCGAGGAGTAGCGCGTCAGCCGCGCCTCGGTGTAACGATAGGCGGCGAAGGATTTCGGATTGTCCTGCGAACCGAAGTTGCCCTGGCCGTCGACGAGCGGATAGCGATACGAGAACGGTTGCGCCATCAGCACCATCGCTTCGTAGCACGCCGAGTCGCCGTGCGGATGGTACTTGCCGATGACGTCGCCGACCGCGCGCGCCGCCTTTTTGTGCTTCGCCGCCTGGGTCGAGCCCTGCTCGCTCATGACGTAGACGATGCGACGCTGCACCGGCTTCAAACCGTCACCGATGTGCGGCAGCGCGCGATCGAGGATGACGTACATCGAATAGTCGAGGTACGCCTTCTCGGTGAATGTGCGCAGCGACTGGCGTTCGATGCCTTCGAAATCGAGCGTGGGCTGGCTCGGCATCAGACCTGCACCTCGGCGAGGTTGCCCTTGGCCTCGAGCCAATCGCGCCGGTCGCCGGCGCGCTTCTTCGCAAGCATCATGTCCATCGTCTGATCGGCCTGATCCTTTGCTTCCACCGTGAGCTGCACGAGCCGGCGCGTTTCCGGGGCCATGGTCGTTTCGCGCAATTGCATCGCGCTCATCTCGCCGAGGCCCTTGAAGCGCGTGACCTGCGGCTTGGCGCGCGGATTCTCCGCAGCGACGCGATCGAGTACGCCGGCGCGTTCGGCATCGTCGAGCGCGTAGTAGACCTGCTTGCCGACATCGATGCGGTACAGCGGCGGCATCGCGACATAAACGTGCCCGGCGAGCACCAACGGGCGGAAGTGGCGCAGGAACAGCGCGCACAGCAGCGTTGCGATGTGCAGCCCGTCCGAGTCCGCGTCAGCGAGAATGCAGATCTTGTGATAGCGCAGGCCATCGAGCTTGTCGGACCCGGGATCGACGCCGAGCGCGATCGCGATGTGATGCACTTCCTGCGACTGCAGCACTTCGGCGGCTTCGACTTCCCACGTGTTGAGGATCTTGCCGCGCAGCGGCAGTACTGCCTGGTACTCACGATCACGCGCCTGCTTGGCCGAGCCGCCCGCGGAATCGCCTTCGACCAGAAACAGCTCGCCGCGCTCGGGTTGCTGCGTGGTGCAGTCAGTGAGCTTGCCAGGCAGCGCAGGACCACTCGTGATGCGCTTGCGAGAGACGACCTTCGACGCCTTGATGCGCGCCTGTGCGCTGGAGATGGCGAGCTGCGCGATCTTCTCGCCCGACTCCGGATGCTGGTTCAACCAGTGGCCGAATTGATCCTTGACCACGCCCCCGACGAACGCAGCAGACTCGCGCGAAGCCAGGCGCTCCTTCGTCTGACCCGCAAACTGCGGCTCCTTGAGCTTGGTCGAGAGCACGAAGCTGACGCCGTCCCACACGTCTTCGGGTGCGAGCTTCAGGCCCTTCGGCAGCAGATTGCGGAACTCGCAGAACTCGCGGACCGCGTCCGTGAGGCCGACTCGCAGGCCGTTGACGTGCGTGCCGCCCTGCGGGGTCGGAATCAGGTTGACGTAGCTCTCCTCGACGCGCGTCCCGTCGTCGAGCCGCCAACAGATGGCCCACTCGGCCGCCTCCTTCTCGCCCTTGATGCTGCCGGTGAACATCTCCGGCGGCAGCCATTCGCCCTCCCCGAGCGCTTCGCGCAGGTATTCGTTGACGCCGCCGGTGTAGAACCATTCGTCCTTCTCGCCCGACTGCTCGATCTTGAGCGTCACCCGCAGGCCTGGGCACAGCACCGCCTTGGCGCGCAGCGCGTGCTTGAGCTTCGGCACCGAGAACGCGACGCTCTCGAAGAACTGCGGATCCGGCCAGAAGCGCACCGTGGTGCCGGTGTTGTTCTTTCCCACATCGCCGACGACTTCGAGTTTGGACTTCGCTTTGCCGTCCTTGAAGCTGATGTTGTATTCCTTGCCGCCGCGCTTCACCCAGCATTCGAGATTCTTCGACAGCGCGTTCACGACCGAGACGCCGACGCCGTGCAGGCCGCCCGAGAACTCGTAGTTCT
>Ga0209382_10001031_pt1 | contig 45013 bp, 43 predicted proteins | sample SoiMetdeltSBSDD5_FD_187599 | JGI IMG/M metagenome (GOLD analysis project Ga0209382, IMG submission 187599) | Bulk soil microbial communities from a Populus tree surrounding site in Tennessee, USA - Soil MetaG P. deltoides SBSDD5 (SPAdes) (version 2) | ecosystem: Environmental > Terrestrial >...
GTCGTAGCGCTCGGCGGCGTCCCGGTAGGCCTCGGCGGCTTCCAGGGTCGCGTCGGCTGCGGTCACCACGTCGGCCAGGTCGGGGGCCGACTCGTAGGTGTCCTCGAGGCCGATCCGGTCGACGGCGGTGCCACGCAGCACCCGCTCGATCTCGGTCCGCCGGGCCAGCACGGCGTCGGCTTCGGCGATGGTGGCGTCGACCCGCCCGAAGTCCCAGTCCGCCATCAGCCGGCGCAGCGCCAGGGGCGGGCTCCAGTCGTTGCTCCGGCCGGCCAGCGCCGCGTAGGCCTGGCGGGCGGTCGTCCGGGCCGTGAGCTGGGCCTGCTGGTCCTGGGTCACGACGTACCGCTGGAACAGCGAAGCGGCCTGCCGGGAGCCGCCCCACTCCTCCAGGAGGTCGAGCAGCCGCCGCCAGTCGGTGACCTCGGCCCCGTCCTCGGGCCCGGGGTCGCCGAGGTAGGCGATCTCGTCGTGCGCCGAGGCGTCGATGACCTCGCGCAGCTGGTCCATCCCGATCTCGGCCGCGATCTGGTCGATGACGTACCACGAGGCCGCATAGCCGTACTGCTCGTTGGCTGCGCTCTGCTCGTCGAGGATCGACGGGTTCCCCCAGTCGTTGAGCGTGATCGCGGCCGCCGAACTGGGGTCGGGTGGGGCCAGCGGCTGGTAGGCCTGGCCGAGCCGATCGAGGGTCTGCGCCGCGTACTCCTCGGCGAACCCCTCGTTGACCCACCGGTCGCCGAACAGGTCGGAGTTGAACCACGCGTGGCTGACCTCGTGCACGATCACCAGGGGATCGAGCTGGTCGCCGATGCTGATGGCGTTCCCGACCTCCTCGTACCAGCCCGCGTAGCCGTAGGCGTAGGGCGCCGACGTCTCGATCACGTCCAGCTCGTCGTCGGCCGGCCAGGGCTGGCCGATCAGGTCGGTGAGCACGGGGAAGGCGTCGCCCAGCGTGCCGATCACGAAGTCCGCCCAGTCCGCGTCGTTGGGCCAGGCGCGGGCGCTCACCGCGACACCGTCGAGGTCGACGGTCCGCTCGACCAGGTGGGCGTCGTCGCCTGCCACCACGACCGGGATGAAGGCCTCGGGGTCCGCGATGGCGTCGGCGGAGAGCACGATCTGGCCGTCGCTCTCCTCTCTCGCCAGGTCGCCTCCCACCACCTGGACGTCATAGCGGTCGGGGATCCGCACCTCGACGCTGGTCTGGCCGGGGTCGCCGTCGGTGAAGACCGGGAGGGACACGAACGCGTCGTTCGCCCGGGACAGGGTCTCGGCCCGGGCCGCCTGGTTGGGCAGGTCGTAGGTCAGGCGGAAGGACCGGGGCCCGTCGCCATGGAAGACCCGGGGGTCCAGCTCGATGGTCGCGAACTCGACCCACGGGTTGTCGGGGACGGGCTCCTCCTGGACCACCAGGCTGTGGCCGTCACCCGTCTCGATCACGCCGAAGTTGGTGGCCTCCCGGAGGACCGGCACCGAGATCTGCGAGAAGTAGGTCTGGCGGATGACACCGCCCTCGTTGACGTCCTCGACCTGGTTGGTCAGGGTCAGGTCGACGCTGACCCGGGTGACGCCGGCCTCGGGGTCGACCACGTAGACCGCGCGGGTCTGGGTGCTCAGACCGCCGTCGTCCGGGGACTGGAGGGCGAGTCCGACCGCAGCCGCTCCCCTCGCCCCGCGGGCCGCCTCGGCGGCCTCGGCCGCGCCGGCCACGGGAGCCAGCGGCCCCAAGGCCAGTCCGCCGGCGACTGCCGCGGCGGCCACCGCCCGCCACGACAGGCTCAACGAGGGCACTCGGCTGGTCGGGGGCGGGACGCCCGCCCGATCGGCTGATCCTCTGCCCGCATCACTCCCCCTGACGGCGGCGTCGAGCTACCGGCATCCCCAGCGGGGAGGATAGGCGCGAATCGTGTCCCGGCTGACGCCGCCCCGCCCCTCTGCACGCTGCTCACCACGGAATGCGTTCGCCGTCCCGGAAGAAGCCGCCGGTCGGCCCGTCGTCGGGCAGGTCGACCGCCCACCGGACGCTCGCCGCCCCCTCGGCCACCGGTCGACCGCCGGGACCGCCCATGTCGGTGGCCACCCAGCCGGGGCAGACTGCGTTGACCAGGATCCGGTCCCGGCGGAGCTCGTCGGCGAGCATCAGGGTCAGGGCGCTCAAGCCCGCTTTGGAGACCTTGTAGGCGGGGATCCCGCCGGTCATGCCGGTCAGCTGGCCCGCACCGCTCGACACGTTGACGATCCGGCCGTGGGAGCTGGCCCGCAACAGCGGGAGCAGGGCCAGCGTCGTCCGCCAGGCGCCGAGGAGGTTGGTGTCGAGCGCCTCGCCGACGACTGCGAGGTCGGCGGTGCTGGCCCGCTGCCAGGTGTCGTAGTGGATGGCGGCGTTGTTGACCAGCACGTCGACCCGGCCGTGGTCCCGCTCCACGCCGGCCGCGAGGTCGGCGAGGCCGGCAGGGTCGGTGACGTCGAGGGGACGGGGGTCGACGTCGAGGCCCTGGTGCTTCAGTCCGGCCGCCGCGGCCGCTCCCTTGGCCGGGTCGCGGGACCCGAGCACGACGGTGTCGCCCGCCGCCGCCAACTGGCGGGCCAGCTCCAGGCCGATCCCCCGGTTGGCCCCGGTGATGACCACGATCCGATCCACGGCCGGCATTCTGCCGGGCGTGGATCGCCCCGCGACACGGCGGCCCGCCTCCAAAATTTCGGCAGAAGAGGCCGCTTTCCGGCGCTTGCTGCCGAAATTTCGTCGGCCGGTCGGCGGGGGGTCAGGGGCGCTCGGGGGCCGGAGGCACGGCGAGCTCGGCGAGGCGGCGCTGGAGGTAGCGGCGCTCGGCGTCGGTCAGGGCCAGCGCCAGGGCGTCGCGGTACGCCGCGGCGGCCTCGCTGCGCCGACCGAGGCGGCGCAGCAGATCGGCCCGGGTCGCCGGCAGCAGGTGGTAGCTGCTCAGGGCGCCCGACTCGTCCAGGGCGTCGACCAGCCGGAGGCCCGCCTCGGGGCCGTCGGCCATCGCCACTGCGACCGCCCGGTTCAGCTCGACCACCGCCGACGGCACCAGCTCCGCCAGCTGGCCGTAGAGCGCCGCGATCTCGAGCCAGTCCGTCGCGGCGGGATCGGGTGCGGTCGCGTGGCACGCCGCGATGGCCGCCTGGACCTGGTACTGCCCCGCTCGGCCCCGACGTAGCGCGCCGTCGAGCAGGGCGACGGCCTCGGCGATGGTGCCCCGGTCCCAGCGGGTCCGGTCCTGCTCTTCCAGCGGCACCAGATCGCCGGCCGTATCGACCCGCCCGGCTCGCCGGGCGTCGTGCAGCAGGAGCAGGGCGAGCAGGCCCACGGCCTCGGGCTCGTCCGGCATCAGCTCGGCCAGCGTCCGGGCCAGCCGGATGGCCTCGGCGCACAGCCCCTGCCGGACCAGATCCGCTCCCGCGCTCGCGCTGTAGCCCTCGTTGAACAGCAGGTACAGGACGGCCAGCACCGCGCCGGTGCGCTCGGGCAGCAGGTGGGCGGGCGGAACCCGGTACGGGATCCCCGCGTGGCGGATCTTGCGCTTGGCCCGCACGAGACGCTGGGCCATGGTCGGCTCGGGGACCAGGAAGGCCCGGGCGATCTCCGAGGTCGTCAAGCCGGCCAAGGTCCGCAAGGTCAGCGCCACCTGCGCCTCGACGGTCAGAGCGGGGTGGCAGCAGGTGAAGATCAGCCGGAGCCGATCGTCACCCACGCCGCTGTCGTCCCCGTCGTCACCGTTGGGCCCCGGCTGGTCCGCCGGTCGGTTCGGAGGTGAGAGCACCGCGACCTCCTGGAGCTTGGCTGCTCCGGTGGTGGCCCGGCGAAGGCGGTCCAGGGCACGGTTCCGACCGGCCGTGGTCAGCCAGGCGCCGGGCCGGTGGGGGACGCCATCGCGGGGCCAGCGCTCCAGCGCCAGGGCGAAGGCATCCTGCGCGCACTCCTCGGCGAGGTCCCAGTCGCCGGTCATCCGGATGAGGGTGGCGACGACCCGCCCCCACTCCTCCCGGAACGCCGCGGCGACCGAGGCCTCGACCTCGGAGCGGTCCGGTGGCGCCGTCGCTACATCTCCCAGATCGGCCGCACCTCGATGGCACCCATGCGCGCGCCGGGGATCTTGGCCGCCACCTCGATGGCCTCGTCGAGATCCTTGCAGTCGACCATGTAGTAGCCGCCGATCTGCTCCTTGGTCTCGGCGAAGGGCCCGTCGGACGTCAGCACCTCGTCGTCCCGTACCCGGACCGTCGTGGCATCGGTCGTCGGTCGCAGCCGCTCGCCGCCCTGCAGGACGCCGCGTGCGGCCATCTCCTCACCGAAGGCGAAGTACGCCTTGTTGCTCGCTTCGGCTTCCTCCGGAGTGGCGGCGAACATCGCCTGCTCCTCGGTGCAGATCATCAACAGGTAGCGCATGGCTCCTCCTTGTCGGGTCCGAGCCTCTGTGGCTCGCCCCTACGACGAACGAGCTCCGCCCGGATCGACAGCATTCCTCCGTCGATGCTCGGGCTGACGCTACGGGGTCAGTCGAAACCTGGAGACTGACGCTACGGCGTCAGTCCATACCTGGGGACTGACGCTACGGCGTCAGTCCATCGCCTTGAGGCCGGCGACCAGGCGTTCGAGGATCTCGATCCGGGGGTACCCGTTGACCCGGGTCTCCGGGACGTGCAGCGTGAGGAGCCCGTCGTGGTTGAGGTCCGACACCAGGACCCGCGCGACCCCTAGCGGTACACCCAGCTCGGAGGCGACCTCGGCCACCGACACCGGCCGCTGGCAGAGGCGGATGATCCGAGCCTGCTCGAACTGCAGCCGCGGGACCGCCGCCAGACCACCGTCGGTCGCGGTCACCATCGACTCCCACGGGAGATCGTTGCCCCGAGAACGTGTCCGACCCCGCGTGATGGCGTAGACCGGCACCACCCGCGGGACGTCGTCGTTCGGGCTCATACCAGCGGCGGCCCCTGCAGCTCGGCGAGCAAGGTCGGTGTGAGCACCTGCCCGATCCGAGCTACCAGCAGGCTCATCTCGTAGCCGATCTGACCGATGTCGCAGTCCTGGTCGCACATGACCGCCAGGGCGGAGCTGTCGCTGATGGACGACACGAAGAGGTAGCCGCGGTCCATCTCGATGATGACCTGGTTGACGGCGCCGGCGTCGAAGCACCGGGCCGCCCCCGCGGTCAGGCTGGCCAGCCCGGATGTGACCGCGGCGAGCTGGTCGGCGCTGTCCCGGGCGATGCGGTCCGAGAGCGCCAGCACCAGGCCATCGGTGGTCACCACGATGGCGCTGGATACCCCGGCGATGTGCTCGACGAAGCTGTTGAGCAGCCAGTCGAGGTCCCGGTCGTCTCGGCTCTCCGTGCTCACGGCTGATCCTCGTCGGCAGCGGCCTCGGCGGCGGCCTGGGCTTCGTCCGCAGCGGCCTGCGCCTCGGACTTCGCTCGGCCGGCCCGTTGGCTGGCCTGGAACCGGGAGAGCATCGCGCTCACCCGGGCTCGGGCCCGGGTCTCGTCCTCGTCGATCTCGAGGCGCCGGTGCGAGCCGGTCGTGTCGCTGGTGACCGCGTCGGCCCCGTTGGGCTCGGGACCGTTGGCGCCCGGGGCGTCCGTGGCGGACGGGAGGCTCTGGTCCCGCACCGCGGCCAGCGCCTCGCCGGGTACCCGGCGGGCCAGGCCCGAAGCGGTGGGGTCGGCCGCGGACTCGTCCTGCTCGACCGGGGGCGCGCCTGACGCCGCGAGATGTGCCGGGGAGGGCTCCACCCGTTCCGGGGACTCGGCGGGCCGAGCCGGTTCCCGTAGGCCCAGCAGCTCGGCCGGTACGGCCGGCGTCGGGCCGGTGGTCCTTGCCCCGGGCGCGGCCGGCGGCGCGGTGCCCTCGGGCACAGCGGGGGTCTCACCAGTCGTCCGATCCGCGGGCACCACGGGGGTCTCACCAGTCGTCCGATCCGCGGGCACCACGGGGGTCTCACCGGTGGTCCGATGAGCCGGCACCACGGGTGTCTCACCCGTGGTCCGATGAGCCGGCACCACGGGAGTCCCACCAGTCGTCCGATCCGCGGGCACCGCGGGTGTCTCACCCGTGGTCCGATGAGCCGGCACGACGGGAGTCCCACCAGTCGTCCGATCGGCGGGCAAGACGGGAGTCCCACCAGTCGTCCGGTCGGCCGGCACAGCGGGAGTCTCACGGGTGGTCCGATGAGCCGGCACCACGGGAGTCCCACCAGTCGTTCGGTCCGCGGGGACCACGGACGGCGCCGGCGGAGCCGTCGTCGGGCCGGTCCGGGCCGCGGGCGCCGCCGGGGTAGGCGGCGGGACCGGCCCGGGCGGGGGTAGCGCCTGTGGATCGGCCGGACGCACCGGGGGCAGGTGCGGCGGAGCCGGGGGCGCGATGGACCGACCGGTCACCCGCAGCGCCGCCTCGGTCTGGGCGTCCATCGGCCACCCGCCGACCCCCGACGAACCGGTCAGCACCTCGGCCCCCGCGACGGTCCAGAAGCGTGGGTCGGTGGCGGTGCTGGCCATGGCCACCGAGGCCGGGGGCAACCCCGCCGGGGGCAACCCCGCCGGCGGCGGTGGCGAGGGGAAGGCGCCCGACTGGGCTGCGCCCGCCGGGACCGGCTCCGAGTACCCCGCATACGCGTTGCTCACGAACAGCAGGTTCCCGGGCAGCATCACCAGCGCGGTCACTCCCCCGCCCGGCGTCTCGGCCAGCTGGACCTGCAGCCCGTAGCGCCGGGCGAGGCGGTTGACCACGTGCAGCCCGAGCCGCGAGCCGAGCAGGCCGGTGTCGTCGCCGGCCGCCAGGATCCGGTTGGCGGCCTGCCGGTCGACCTCGGTCATCCCGATGCCGGTGTCCTCGACGCTCAGGGCGTAGGTCGGCGGCTCGGCCGACGCGAGGTAGCTGCGCACCCGGACCTCGGACGACGGCGGCGAGAACATGGTGGCGTTCTCGATCAGCTCGGCCAGCAGGTGGGCCAGGTCGGCCACAGCGCGGCCGGTGACCTCGAGGTGGTCGTGGACCAGCACCTCGACCCGCTGGTAGTCCTCGACCTCGGCCGCCCCGGCCCGCACGACCTCCGCCAGGGGAACCGGCTGGCCCCAACGGCGGGGCGGCTCGTCGCCGGACAGCACCAGCAGGGACTCCGCGTTGCGCCGGATGCGCGTGGCGACGTGATCCAGCTGGAACAGGTTGGCCAGGGCGTCCGGCTCGACCTCCCGCTGCTCGAGGTCGGCGATCAGCCGCAGCTGGCGGTCCAGGAGCGACTGGTTGCGTCGGGCCAGGTTGACCAGCAGCTGCGACATCGCCTGGCGCCGGGCGGTCTCGGCCTGCGCCGCCGCGAGCTCGGCCGTCGCGAGCTCGGCCGACAGGGCGCTGCTCCGCCGCTGCTCGATCTCGGTGTTCTTCCAGAACACCACCACGCCGGCGCACGCCGCCAGCACCGCTGCGCCGTGGATCCCCGCCCACAGCCAGGGGCGGTTCTGGGCGGCGTAGTGGTTGTACATGGTGTCCGGGGACACCGTGCCGCCGACGCCGTGGGAGACCACGGTGAAGATCGCGTTCCAGATGAACGGCACCCAGTCCTGATAGAGGGCGATGAGGCCGATCAGGACGAAGAAGTGGAAGTGCGCCTCGATCGAGCCCTCGGACAGGTGGACCAGGATGTACGAGCAGAACACCAGGCCGAAGGTGAGGAAGAACGCGCCGACGCGCCGGCTCCTGGCGAACCACGCGCAGATCAGCAGGATGGTGGGCGCGACGACGTCGGCCGCGGCGTGCAGGACGCCGACCCCCTGCCAGATGCCGAATGCGAAGAGCGCGGGGATGTGCAGCCCCAGGATCCAGCAGAGCAGGAGATGACGCCGGTGGAAGGTGGCGTCGTCCAGGAGATCCCCGTTGGGCAGGTAACCACGCACCGCGGCGATCACCCGACGGATGACGCCAGGACGGCGTTCACCAGCACCGGGTGCCTCCGCAGGGTGACTCTCCCGCCCCTCAGCGTGACTGACCCAGCTCATACGGGTGGTATCCAAGGTCCCATCCGCCATACAGGCCTAAGTGATAGTGCATTTCTCGCCGCGAAGCGCAGCTAGCTGCACACCGTGAGACGCTCGGTTCTGTCCGTCAGGAAGTGCCCGGGTGGCCGTTGCCGTCGATCAGCCCCCGATCGTCGTCCGCGACCCAGGCGTCGGCCGGCACCTCCAGCCAGCGCTCGGTCTCGGCCACCGCGTCGGCCGCCTCCACGAGGGCGGCCAGCCCGGGGTGCTGGAGCTCGCTGCGGTGCACCATCGTCCACGGGTACAGCGGCACGGGATCGGTGAACGGCACCAGCCGGGCGCCCGGCACCGGGGGGACGTCCAGCATGCTGACGATCGGCCAGCCCGTGCTGCGCAGGTGGTGCGCGGTCTCGTCGGCACCGGCGGCGGCGACCGCGTCCATCCCGGGGTGGTGCTCGGGGGACGGCGTGCCGCCGAAGTGCTCGACCAGCTCGGTGGCCAGCTCGACCCACTCGGGTGCGGCGACGTTGCCGGCGCTGGTGTCGACGGTCAGACCCTTGATCATCGACACCGGGAGGGCCCGCTCTCGAGCGAACTCGTGGTCCTCGGTCACCAGGAGCCCGAGCGGCTCCCAGCGGATGAGCCGGCGGGCCAGCTGATCGGGCAGCGGCCGGCGGCGCTCGGCGGTCCGGCCGAAGGCGACGTCGACCCGGTGGGCCAGCAACGCCGCGAGGGCGGCAGCGAACCCGCCGTGGAACCGGCCTTCCAGCTGGCGCTCGTCGACCAGTGTGCGGGCACGGGTGAGGACCCGGGCCGCCGTCGACTCACCGCGCACCACGTCCACCACCAGCGGGCGGTCGATGCCGCGCACCTCCTCGACCGTACGGTCCGCGAGGGCGAGCAGCTCGCGCGCCCGGGGTAGGAGGCGTTCGCCCTCGGGGGTGAGCGCGACGCGGCGGGTCGAGCGGTCGAGGAGGCGGACGCCGAGATCGCGCTCGAGCCGGGCGATCTCCCGGCTGAGGGCCTGCTGGGCGAGGAACAGGCGGGCGGCAGCCCGTCCGAAGTGCAGCTCCTCGGCTACGGCGATGAAGTAGCGCAGCCGGCGTAGGTCGATGCGCCGGAGATTAACAACCGACTGGCGTCAATCGGACCCGAACAGGTGTTGGACCCGGGGCGGGTCGGGGCCTGATCCTGCGGGCCATGGCGACCGCCTCGTCTCTCGTCCCGCCTCCGACGACACGCCCGGCAGCACCGCCGGCGCCCGCGGCGCGGCCTGCCGCGCGCTATCTGGTGGCCCAGGGTGTGGGCGCCTTCGGTCTGGCCGCAGGAGGGACGTCAGGCGGACTGCTGGTGGCCGATCTCACCGGTCGACCGGCGGCAGCAGCCTGGCCGGTCGGCGTGCTCGCTCTCGGCGCGGCCCTCTCGGCCCCGGTGCTCACCGGGATCATGCACCGTGCCGGCCGACGGGTCGGCCTGGTCGTCGGCTACCTGGCCGCTGCGGCCGGTGCCACCGGGGTCCTGCTGGGTGTCGCCGTCCGTTCCCTCTGGTTGATCCTGGCGGCGAGCGCGCTCCTGGGGGCCGGCAACAGCGCCGTGATGCTGACCCGCTACGTGCTGGCCGACGCCGTCCCGCCGGGCGTGCGGGGCCGGGCGGTCAGCCGATCGCTGCTGGTCACCGTGATCGGCGCCTTGGTCGCACCGAACCTCCTCCAGCCCACGGCCGAGCTGGCGGCACCGCTCGGGCTTCCGGAGGAGAGCGGCCTCTACCTGGTCGCCATGGTCGTCTTCGCGATCGCCGCCGTCGTCCTCCGGCCCACCTTCCCGGCGGAGCCGGCGGTCTCCACGGCGCCGGTGTCAGAGGCGGTACCCGAGGCCCCCAACGGGCTCTCCCCCACCCCGGCCGCGGCGGGCCGGACCCGGCTGGCGGTGGTCGTCCTGACCACGGCCAACGCGGCGATGGTGTCGATGATGACCGTCGCCACCGTTCACCTCCACACCCATGGGCACGACCTCGCGGCCATCGGCCTGGCCGTCAGCCTCCACGTCGGCGGCATGTTCCTGCCGTCACCACTCGCCGGGCAGCTGTGCGACCGGTTGGGAGCGATGCCGGTCGCCCTGGCTGGAGCGGCTCTGCTCGTCGTGGTCGGCGTGACGGGTGCGGTGCAGGAGCCGAGCGGCATGGCAGCGACCAGTGGCCTGCTGCTGTTGCTCGGTGTCAGCTGGAACCTCCAGGTCGTCGCGGGGACGGTCCTCCTCACCGAGGCCGTGCCCCCAGCGCAGCGACCGGTCGCCGAGGGGCGAGGCGAGCTCCTGATGGGATTGGCGGCCGGGACCGCCGCCCTGCTCGGCGCCTCTCCCCTGGCGGCCGTGGGGGGACTGCAGCTGTTGAGCGCCGCCGTCGCACTGGTGGGCATCGCGACGGCGACGATGCTCGCGGTCCGGCTGGCGCAGCCACCACGGCTGCGCCAGCCCCACCGCTAGGGCAGGCGGCCGGCCGCGGCCGCGGCCAGCGCGAGGGCGGATCAGCGGAGGCGGTTCAGTCGGTGCCGGGAGCCGAGCACGAGCGCCACTCCGACGGCGAGGAGGGCCACCGCCAGGAGGACCTCGACGCCGGTCGACGAGCCCGTGTCAGCCAGGCCCCAATCCACCCAAGGGCCGTCCCGCTGCGTGTAGTACTCGCGGATCGATCCCGTGTGGGGGGCGTCCACGGCCGTAGCCGAGAGAGCCCGGTCCGTTCCCGTGGGGGCAGGGAGCGGTGCGGCGGCCGACTGCGCCGAGAACGGCACCGACCTGGTCGACGGGGACCCGAGCAGCCTGGTCGATCGGGAGCTGAAGGCCGACGCCCCGAAGGGGCTCGGCGTCGCCGAGGCGTCGGCGGCGGTGGGCCCGCAATCGCCGACGCCCATACCTGCGCCAGCTCCGAGGACCCCGACACCGGCGGCGTTGCCGCACACGTCGACGGGAACGGCCACCGGCGCCGCGACCGAGTTGCCGCTCAGCACCCCGTCGCCGGACGCGCTCGACGCGGCGAGCTGAGGCCCGGTCGTCGAGGCGGGAGCGCCACTGTCGCTACCCCCCACGTCGCAGGCACCCAACGCGACCCCGAGGCCGAGGACACCCACTCCGGCGCCATTGCCGCAGACCCCGATGGGAGCGGCCACGGGGACGGCGACCGAGTTGCCGCTCAGCAGCCCATCGCCCGCGGCGTCCGAGGTCGCCGCCTGGGACCCTGTGGAGGGCGTGTCCGCTCGTGCCGGGATGCCCCCGAGGGCCAACAGACCCGAGGCGGCCATCAAGCCGATCGCGACGGATCTCCGTAGCTGTCTCTTGTCCACGCACTCCTCCTGTTCGGCCGAGCCGTCCACCTCGAGCTCCGGCAGACCCGAAACCCTAGCGTCACCGATCGCGCGGATGTGACCACCTACAGCGTTCGCTGAGCGGCGGCCGGGCGCAGCGCGGGCGCTCAGCCCTCGGCCGGATCGATGCGCGCGGCGATGTCGCCGCTGAGCACCGGATCCAGCGTGGCCCAGTCGTAGATGGAGCCCCCGATGGCGTCGGTCTCGCTCACAGCCTGGACGAAGCGGTCCGCCTGGGCTGGCGTGACCCGATCGCCGATCCCGCCGATGGGGTGGACCACGGCGTCCGGGTCCTGCAGGTCGGCCCGGAGGCGGCGAACGCTCTCCGTCGTGTAGGTCCAACCGTCCTGATAGCCGGACTCGGGCGTCCGCTCGGTCCAGTAGCTCATCGGCAGCCAGACGTCGTAGACGTCGTCCAGCTCCCGCCAGGGGAAGTTCGGCCACTTCTGGGGATTGACCACTTCGAGCTGCACCGGTGGCAGGACGATGGCGGCCAGCACGTCGTCGTCGCCGACGGCGTCGCGCAGGCGGTCGGACAGCTCGACCGCTGCGTCGGACCGCTCGGCCGGGTCGCTGATCCCGGCCGTCCACTCGATGTCCACCGCCACGCCGTCGAACCGGTGGCCGAGCACCTCGAAGTCGGAGATGGCCACGAGGTGGGCCAGGTCGCGGTCGAGGTCGGTGAACCGGGGCAGGTACCAGCCGACCACCCGCATCCCGGCCAGGTGGGCCCGCACCAGGAACTGGGCGATCAGATCGGGGTCGGTGAGCGGCTGGGCGCGGTCCGCGGCCGCGGTGACGTCGACGTCGAGCTGCGCCGCCTGCAGGTACAGCGTGCGCACACCCTGGCGGGCCATGTCGTCCACCTCGTCCGGGGTCACGGTCGCCTCTCCGGCTGCGGATCCTTCCGGCGGCAGGTAGTCGTACATGTCCACCCAGGCGCCGTAGCCGGCGTGGACGTCGACCGACCGGTCCACGTCGGGCGCTCCCTGCTCGACCCGGCTGGGCACGCCCGCGACGCCCACCGGCGGGTCCTCCTCGCCGAACAACCCGACCACCCGGATCACCAGCACCACGACGACCAGGACGATGACCACCAGCCGGGCGAGGCGCATCCGCTGACGCAGGCTCGGCGGAGCCAGCCGGAGACGGCTAACCGCCATCGCCGCCATCGCCCGTCCGCCGCTGCTCGGCGCCAGCGCAGCCGGCCGCCATGGCCGCGAGGTCCGGGGGCATCGGCGCCGCGGGGTCGGTCAGCTCCTCCTCGAGCTCCCGGAAGCGGTCGAACGGCACCTGTGCCGCCAGCCGGCTGTAGAAGCAGCCACAGGTCTCGGCGGTCGCCACGCTGGTGGTGCAGTCCTCGACGAAGTCGGCCCGGTGCTCGGCGCTGTAGCCGTCCGGACCACCGCCACCCCCGCACGCCGCCGCCACGCCGAGCAGCCCCCACACCGTGGCCGAGAGCAGCGGGCGCCGGCGGCGAACCTGGCCGGCGATGACCGACGTTTGGGGCGTTGCGTCGCGAGCCACCCCACTAGGGGACAATGAGACGTGGTGGACCGCAACAGGGTTGCTGCGCTCGGGGCCGGGCTGCTGCTCATCATGACGGCGGGAGCCTGCAGCGCGACGGACCGGTCGCCCGAGCCCGTGGCCGCCGCCGACCGGGCCGCAGCTCCGCCAGCCACGGAAGCTGCGGACCTCCTGGCCGGTCGGCCGTTCCCCGTCCAGACCACCACCCGGACCTTCGTCGACGACAGCCGCCCCACCGACTACCCGGACGACCGGCCCGACCTCCCGACCCGCTCGCTCGAGACCCGGCTCTACGTGCCGCAGGGCGACGGTCCCTTCCCGCTCGTCGTGCAGGCCCACGGCTTCAACGGGCACCCCCGCAAGTACACCGAACTGGGGATGACGTGGGCCGAAGCCGGCTACGTCGTCGCCCTGCCCGCCTTCCCCCTGACCAACGACACCACCCCGGGCGGCGCCGTCTTCCAGGACTACGTGAACCAGCCGGCCGACCTCAGCTTCGTCATCGACCAGGTTCTCGCCCTGTCCCAGAGCGACGACCCGGTGCTCGGCGGCCGGGTCGACCCCGAGCGGATCGGCGTATCGGGGCACTCACTCGGCGGAGCCACCGCCTACGGGATCGCCTTCAACGACTGCTGCCGCGACGACCGCATCGACGCCGTCACGCTGATGAGCACCCTGCCGCTGCCCTTCGACGGCGGGACCTACGACTTCTCGGGGACGCCGCTGCTGATGTTGCAGCTCACCGAGGACCCCGTGGTGCCCTACGACGCCGCGACCACCACCTATGCCGAAGCGGCGAGCCCCAAGTTCCTCGTCACCTTGGAGGGCGGCGTCCACCCCGAGCCGTACGAGGACGCCCCCAGCCCCTTCGACGACGTCGTGATGGACACCACCATCGCCTTCTGGGACGCCTACCTGGTCGACGACGCCGACGCCGTCGACCGCCTGGTCATGGCGGCCGTGTCGACCGACATCACCAGCATCACCGACGCCCCTTAGCCACGACGGGCCATCACCGACGCCCCTCAGCCTCCGCCGACCCGCCTGTCCCGATGGGCGGTATCCCCGGGCCGAAGCCACGGGGATACCGCTGAATCAGCCGTCCGAACGACCTAGCACCAGGGCGCCCACTCCGTGCACGGCAGAGGTGGGAGCGCGGATGGGTAGGGCATCGTCGTGGACGTGGTCGGTGGGTAGGTGGTCGTCGTCGTCGGCGGCTTCGTGGTCGTCGTCGTCGGCGGCACAGTCGTCGGCGGCGTTCCACCGCCGATGTCGCACGCCCCGAGCGCAGCGCCGAGGCCGGCCACTCCAGCACCGATGGCATTGCCGCACACCTCGATGGGTACGGCGATCGGGACGGCTATCGAGTTGCCGGCGAGAACGCCGTCACCCGAAGCACTGGAGTGGGCGATCTGCGGCCCCGTCGACGGTCCCGAGGAACCGCCGCCGATGTCGCACGCCCCGAGCGCAACGCCGAGGCCCGCGATGCCGACGCCGACGCCGTTGCCGCAGACCGTGATCGGCACGGCGACGGGGATGGCAACGGAGTTGCCGGTCAGGACGCCGTCGCCCTCGGCGTCCGACTCAGCCGCCTGTGGCCCCGTCTGGAGGCCGGAGGCCCCCGCAGGAGCCACGCCGAGGAGCAGGCAGGCGAGGCCGGTAGCCAGCCCCATTCCTGCCGCCTTGCAGAGGTATCCGTTCTTCACGCAGTTCTCCTCACGCTGGGATTGGTGAGCCCGCCTCCACCGGCGATCAGCCAGTGGACCTAGCCGCAGAGGGCCTGGGCGAGACCGAGACCAGCGACACCGCCGCCGATGGCGTTGCCGCAGACCTCGACGGGCACGGCCACGGGCACGGCGACCGAGTTGCCGGCGGCGACACCGTCACCCTCGGCACTCGACATCACGTGCTGCGGGCCCGTCGTGGTGCCGCCGTTGCTCGGCGTCGGGGTCGGCATGGGGGTACCCGTCGGGCTGCCCAGGAGGTTGCCGACCTGGCCGCCCATCAGGCCCGGCATCGGGCTCGGGTGGTGGCCCATGCTGGGCGCGCTGACGTCGCAGACGCCGAGCGCGGCACCGATACCGAGGACACCGAGGCCCACCGAGTTACCACAGATCTCGATCGGCGCGGCGATCGCGGCTGCGATCGAGTTGCCGGTCAGGACGCCGTCGCCCTCGGCGGACGAGTCCGCCATCTGGGGTCCAGTGGAAGGGTCGTCGGCGCTGGCAGGGCTGGCGCCGAGGACCAGGACGCCGAGGCCGGCGAGCAGGCCGACTCCGGCTGCCTTGCACAGGGTCTTCTTCATTGAATCTCCTTGTTGGGGTTTTCTTGTCGATACCCGACGACCAGGGGATCGCCAGGCAACGCCTGTGACGTCGCACGGAACGATCAGGGGATCGGACCGGCGCCGTCCGGCCGTCCTACGGCGGCGCTCGGCCGGTGCCAGGCCGACACGACATGCGCGCCTCGGCTCAGGAGCGGCTGGCCGCCTGCGGAGGCGAGCTAGTCAGGGGTGAAGCCGGGCCGGGAGCCAGCGTTCGCCGAGGCTCCGGCCCCCGTGGACCGCAGCGACGCGGCCTCGCCGGGGGTAGCGGCCGGGGTTGCAGCGGCGACGCCCACCAGCGCACGCGGGATCCGTTCCGTCCACTCGCCGCCGTAGCGGGAGGGCGCGGACGAACCCGGCGACCAGGGGGCACCCGAGCCGCCCTTGTCCCTCGGTACGGGCGGCTCGGGAGCCGATGGGGAGGGCGATGCACCGGCGGCGGCGCTTTCGGCGCGGTCGAGGGCCGTCGCACCGGACCACCGTCGCGGCGCGGTCGCTCGGAGCCCTCGGTCCGAGCCCGCGCCGGCGACGGATGGCACCCCGACGAGCCCCGGATCCACCTTCTCGGCCGGATCGGCGGGGCCAACCGCCGCGGCGTCGAGCGCACCAGCCGCCACCGGCGCAGGGACCTGGGCCGAGCCGAGCGACGCGGGCCAGCCAGCCGCGTCCAGCGCGACCGGCGAGACGCTGCCCGCGGTCGTCGGCTCGAGGAGCGGAGCCATGGGGCGGGCGGCGTCGAGCATCGGGCCGACGACCGCCCTCGCGGTCGTCGAGATCGGCTCGGCCAGCGACGTCGCGACCGGTGCGACCCCGCTCGCGGTCAGCCCGCCGGCGACGGGATCGGCCGCTGCGGCGGTCGCGTCGACCGGCCCGGCGACACGGGCGAACCGTGCGGGCCGCGCCCCGACCGAGTCCTCCGGCCCGGTCGGGGCGGGATCCGCTGTCGGGCCCGCCGCACCCGCCGACGGAGCCACCATCGGCCCCGCGACCTGGTCGAGCCCGCTCGTCACCAGTTCGGCGACGGCGGTCGTCTCGGGTGCGACAGCGTCGACCGGGCCGGTCAGGCCCAATGCTGCCGCGGCGCTGGCCCGCCCGTCTGCGGACGCGGCCCCGGCGGTGGTAGCGGCTCCGGCGGCCGAAGCCGCTGAGCTCCCGAACCACCACGCCAGGCCGACGATCGAGCCGAACAGCGCCAACCGGACGACCAGCCGTCGCCGCGGGTGCGGTTCCTCTGCGCGTGCCTCGTCAGTCCTCATGAGCACGCACAGCATTCACTCGGCCACAGTGAGTGTCAAGGACCCCTTTCGAGCAGGCGCGACGCGCCACCGGGCCCGAGGGTCAGTGCGGCGTGACGTACGCGCCGGCGATCCCGCCGTCGACCAGGAAGGTCGACGCGGTCACGAACGAGGAGTCGTCGCTGGCCAGGAAGGCCACCGCGGCGGCGATCTCCTCGGGCTCGGCGAAGCGGCCCATCGGGATGTGCACCAGTCGGCGCGCGGCCCGCTCGGGGTCCTTGGCGAACAGCTCGCGCAGCAGTTGGGTGTTCACCGGACCCGGGCACAGCGCGTTGACCCGGATGCCCTCCCGGGCGAACTGCACCCCGAGCTCCCGGCTGAGCGCCAGCACGCCCCCCTTCGAAGCCGTGTAGGAGATCTGGGAGGTCGCAGCCCCCATCACCGCCACGAACGAGGCGGTGTTGACGATCGACCCCTTGCCCTGGCGCTGCATGTACGGGATCGCGTGCTTGCAGCAGAGGAACACCGACGTGAGGTTGACGTCCTGGACCCGCCGCCACGCGTCGAGCCCGGTGACCAGCAGCGAGTCGTCGTCGGGAGGCGAGATCCCCGCGTTGTTGAAGGCCACGTCCACCGTGCCGAAGGCGGCCGCGGCAGCCCGGTAGAGCTCCTCGACCTGCTCCTCGTCGGTGACGTCGACCGGGATGAACAGGCCGTCCACCTCGGCGGCGACCGCCTTGCCGGCCTCGGCGTCGACATCGGCCACCACGACCCGCGCACCCTCGGCGGCCAACCTCCGGACCGAGGCCCGGCCGATGCCGCCCCCGCCCCCGGTGACCACGACGACCCGACCATCCAGGCGGTCCACTCACGAGCCCCCGCGCTCGGCGATGTCGGTGGCGATGAACACGTTCTTGACCTCGGTGAAGGCGTCGAGCGCGTCGGGACCCAGCTCCCGCCCCAGACCCGACCGCTTGAACCCGCCGAAGGGCGTCCAGTAGCGCACCGAGGAGTGGGAGTTGACCGACAGGTTCCCGCTCTCGACCCCCCGGGCGACCCGCAGCGCGCGGCCGAGGTTCTCGGTCCAGATCGACCCCGACAATCCGTACCAGGTGTCGTTGGCCAACCGGACGGCCTCGGCTTCGTCGGCGAAGGGAACGACCGCGACGACCGGACCGAACACCTCCTCGATCAGGGCCGGGTCGTCGGGGGCCACGGGGGCCAGGACCGTGGGCGGGAACCAGAACCCCGGCCCTTCGGGCACCTTGCCGCGCACGGCCACCGGTGCTCCCTCGGGCACGTACGACGCGACCCGGGCTCGGTGCGAGGCCGAGATCAGGGGCCCCATGTCGGTCGAGTCCAGCGCCGGGTCGGCGACCTGGACGCCGTGGACCGCCGGTTCGAGCAGCTCCATGAAGCGGTCGTAGGCCGCGCGCTCGACCAGGATCCGGGAGCGTGCGCAGCAGTCCTGGCCGGCGTTGTCGAACACGGCCGCCGGCGCGGTCGCCGCCGCCCGCTCGAGGTCGGCGTCGGCGAACACGATGTTCGCGCTCTTGCCGCCCAGCTCCAGCGTCACCCGCTTCACCTGCGGCGCGCAGCCGGCCATGATCCGCGTGCCGACCTCGGTCGAGCCGGTGAAGACGATCTTGCCGACCGCGGGGTGGTCGACGAAGCGCTGCCCGACGACGGAGCCCGGGCCGGGCAGCACCCGGAAGACGTCCTCCGGGAGGCCGGCCTCCCGGGCCAGGTACTCCAGCCGCAGGGCCGTGAGCGGGGTCAGCTCGGCCGGCTTGAGCACCACGGCGTTGCCGGCCGCGAGTGCCGGGGCGAAACCCCACGCCGCGATGGGCATCGGGAAGTTCCACGGCACGATGACCCCGACCACGCCGATCGGCTCCCGGAACGTGACATCCATGCCCCCCGGCACGGGGATCTGCCGCCCGAACAGCCGCTCGGGCGCTGCGGCGTAGTAGTGCAGGACGTCACGGACGTTGCCGGCCTCCCACCGCGCGTTGCCGATCGTGTGGCCGCTGTTCGCCACCTCGAGCTGGGCCAGGTGCTCGCGGTCGGCGTCGACCGCTTCGGCGAAGCGTCGCAGCAGCCGGGCCCGGTCGCCGGGGGCGACGTCCCGCCATCCGGCCGCTGCCGTACGGGCCCGGGCGATGGCGTCGTCGGTCTCCTCGGCCGACGACGCCGGCACCTGCTCGATCACCTGCTCGGTGGCCGGGTTGACGAGAGCGGTCATCCCCGTCGCGTCGCCGTTCGTGCTGCGGCGACCAGGGCGTCGAACAGCCGGGGATCGTCGTCGTCCTCGGGGTGCCACTGCACGGCGAGCACGAACCGCCGGTCCGGCACGGCCGCGGCCTCGATCGTGCCGTCCTCGGCCCAGCCCACGGCCACGATGCCCTTGCCGACCCGTCCGATGGCCTGGTGGTGGTGGCACAGGACCTTCAGCTCCGCGCCGAGGATCGACGCCATCGGGCTGCCGGGAGCCAACCGGACCCGTGTGGTTCCCATCACCCCCGGCTCGGGGCGGTGGCCCTCGTGGCTGACCCGGTCTGGCAGGTGCTGGTCGAGGGTGCCGCCGCGCAGCACGTTGAGGATCTGGATGCCCCGGCAGATCGCGAGCACCGGCAGGTCGCGGTCCAGGGCCTCGGCGAGCAGGTCGAGCTCCCACCGGTCGCGGTCGGCGTGCACGCCGTCGGTCTCCGGGTGGGTCTCGGCTCCGTAGCGGACCGGGTCGACGTCGTCGCCCCCGCTGAGGACGAGGGCGTCGATGCCGTCGATCGCGCTGGCAGCCGCGGCCCGGTCACCCGCCGGCGGCAGCACGACCGGCACGCCGCCTACGTCCAGGACAGCCTGGACGTAGGCGTAGGAGAGCACGACGGCCTGGCGGTCCCAGATCGTCCACCGGGCCTGCTGTCGATAGGCCGTCAGCCCGATCCGCGGCGGTCGTGTTCCTGCCCCCTGATCCCGCGCTTCGTCAGAGCCGTTCGAAGCCACGGCGTCGCTCCCAATCGGTCACAGCGGCATCGAAGGCGACCTGCTCGACCCGGGCCGCGTTCAGGTAGTGCTCGACGACCTCGACCCCGAACGCTTCCTCGGCGAGCTTGCTCTCCCGGAAGGCCGCGGCCGCCTCCCGCAGCGTCGCCGGGATGCGCGGCCGGTCCGAGGCGTACGCGTTGCCGACGAACTCCGGCTCCAGCGGCAGCTCGTTGTCGATCCCGTGCAGCCCGGCGGCGATCATGCCGGCGACGGCCAGGTAGGGGTTGACGTCCCCGCCGGGGACCCGGCTCTCGACCCGCAGGCTGTCGCCGTGGCCCACCACGCGGACCGCGCAGGTCCGGTTGTCCCGCCCCCAGGCGACCGCGGTCGGGGCGAAGCTGCCGTCGACGTAGCGCTTGTAGGAGTTGATGTTCGGGGCGGCCAGCAGCGTCAGCTCGGACAGGCAGGCGAGCTGCCCCGCGATGAAGTGCTCCATCAGCGGTGAGAAGCCATGGGCGCCATCGCCCGCCATGACCAGGTCGCCGTCGGTCGACCGCAAGCTGAGGTGGATGTGGCAGGAGTTCCCCTCGCGCTCGTCGTACTTGGCCATGAACGTGAGGCTCATCTCCTCCTGCGCGGCGATCTCCTTGGCGCCCGTCTTGTAGAGGACGTGGTTGTCGCAGGTGGTCATGGCCTCGGCGTACCGGAAGGCGATCTCGTGCTGGCCCAGGTTGCACTCGCCCTTGGCCGACTCGACGTACAGGCCCGCCCCGGCCATGCCGTTGCGGATCCGGCGGAGCAGACCCTCGACCCTCGCCGTGCCGACCAGCGAGTAGTCGACGTTGTAGCGGTTGGCCGGCTCGAGCTGCCGGTACTCCTTCGCCCACGCCGCCTCGTAGGGATCGCGGAAGACGATGAACTCGAGCTCGGTCCCGGCCAGCGCGACCAGGCCCCGGTCGGCCAGCCGGTCGAGCTGTCGCCGCAGGACCTGGCGCGGCGACGCCACGACCGGGCCGCCGTCCTCCCACTCCAGGTCGCAGAGGACCAGTGCCGTGCCCTCGTGCCACGGCACCAACCGCAGCGTCGCGAAGTCGGGGCGGAGCACGAAGTCGCCGTAGCCCCGGTCCCAGGAGGACATCGCGTACCCGTCCACGGTGTTCATCTCGACGTCCACCGCGAGCAGGTAGTTGCAGGCCTCGGCGGCGTGCGGCACGACCTCGTCGAGGAAGAACCGCACGTGGCACCGCTTGCCCTGCAGCCGGCCCTGCATGTCGGCCAGCGCGATCAGGACGGTGTCGATCTCCCCCAGCTCGGCCAGGTCGCGGAGCCGGTCGAGGGTCAGGGGGGCCCTGCGGTCGCTCGTCATCGATGGCTCATCCGGTCAGACAGCCTCCAGGTCCTGTTCGATGGCCGCCAGCTCCTCCGACGTGCCCTGGACCTTCGGACCAGTGAACCAGCGCCGGGCCGAGACCACCCACCAGATCCCCGCGAACCCCAGCACCACCAGGACCGCCACCGGGGTGTAGTTGAAGGTGTTCCGGGTGATCGGGTTGACCTGCGGGAGCATGAACAGCACCGAGATGAACGCCACCCAGCCCACGGCGATCACGCCGACCGGCTTGCTCCAGCGGCCCAGGTTCCACGGCCCGGGTTTGAAGCTGTCGCCCTGCTGCAGACGGAGGAGCGTCGGCAACACGTAGGCGATGTAGAGGCCGATGACGGCGATCGACGTGACCGCCGCATAGGCGGTGACGTTCCACAGGTACGGCAGGCCCAGCAGGAAGGCCCCGACGGCGGCCAGCCAGATCGCGTTGGTGGGCGTCCGGGTCCGCTTGTTGATGCGATGCCAGAAGTCCGAGGCCGGCAGCGCACCGTCCCGGGCGAAGGCGTAGACCATCCGGGAGTTCGCGGTCACCGACGACATCCCGCAGAAGAACTGCGCCACGACCACGATCACCAGCAGGAGCTTCCCGCCGGTCTCGCCGATGGCGTCGATGAAGATCTGCGCCGGAGGCACGCCGGTCTCACTGGCCAGGGCGCCGTCGTAGGACTGGATCGCGTAGGTGACGCCGATCAGCAGCACCCAGCCGGCGACCAGCGACACCACGATCGACATGACGATCCCCCGCGGCCCCGCGGTGGCGGCGGACTGGGTCTCCTCGGTCATGTGGGCCGAGGCGTCGTAGCCGGTGAAGGTGTACTGGGCCAGCAGGAGCCCAAGCAGAGCGACGTAGAACGACGATCCCCAGCCGGTGTTGTTCACGAACTCGGTGAACACGAAGTCCGCCGACTGGTGGTGGTCCGGCAGGATCACCAGCGCGCCGACGATGACCAGCACGCCGAGGATGTGCCACCAGACGCTGATGTCGTTGAGCAGCGCGACCAGGCGCACGCCGAACGTGTTGAGCATGCCGTGGGCCACCAGGATCAGCCCGAACAGGAAGATGGTGTGCCCGGGCGTCGCGCTGAAGTCGAACTGCAGGTCGAGCAGAGCGTTGAGGAAGAACGCCGCGCCGAAGTCGATGCCAGCCGTCACGGCCACTTGGCCCAGGAAGTTGAACCAGCCGGTGAACCACGACCAGGCCGGCGCATTGCGTCGCGCCAGCTTGGCCGACCAGTAGTAGAGACCGCCGGCCGTCGGGTAGCTGGAGCACACCTCGGCCATGGCCAGACCCACGAACAGGGTCATGATCCCGATGAACGGCCAGCCCCAGACGATCACCGCCGGACCGCCGGTGTTCATGCCGAACCCGTACAGCGTCAGGCAGCCGGACAGGATCGAGATGATCGTGAACGAGACCGCGAAGTTGGAGAACCCGGACATCGAACGCCGGAGCTCCTGGGCGTAGCCCAGCTCGTGCAGGCGCAGCCGGTCGTCCCGCGCCCGGCCGCTCCCGTCGACCTCGATCGCCACGTCCTCGGAACCCGTCGCCTCGGAGACCCCCGCATTGTCGTCGATCGCCATCGACCCCCCCTTGCATCCCGTCGCTCACCCCGCCGTCGGCCCGCCTCTGCCGGTGGCTTCTGCGTATTGGATCATGATTGGCCCATTCTCGCTAGAGGCGTCGCTGCTGGTGTCACAGAGTCGTAGGGTGACACCGATGGGCGACGCGGCACGGCTCCCACCGTCCCTCGCCGAAGACGTGGTCTTCCGCCCCATCCGCACCGGCAACGTCTTCGAGGAGGCGGTGGAGCGCGTGCTCCACGCCATCAAGCTGGGCGTCGTGACGGCGGGCGAGCGGTTGCCGGCCGAGCGGGACCTCGCCGCCCGGCTGGGGGTCAGCCGGCTCACCGTGCGCCAGGCCATCCGGGTGCTCGAACAGGCCGGCTACGTGGAGTCCCGGCGGGGCCGCAGCGGCGGCACCTTCGTGACCTACCGGGCCTCGCCCGGAGGCGGCGCCGGCCAGCGGGACGAGGACGAGATCGGCCGCCTCCTCCGCCCGCGCAGCGCCGAGCTGGAGGACGCGCTCGCTCTGCGGGCGGTCCTGGAGGTCGGCGCCGCCGAGCTGGCTGCGGCCCGGGATCTCCCCGCGGACGACCGCCGGCACCTGCGAGAGCGGCTGGAGGACTGCGAGCACGCCAGCCCGACGGAGTACCGGCAGACGGACTCCCGCCTCCACCTGGCCATCGCCGAGGCCACGGGCGCGGCGTCGGTCGCCGCCGCGGTGGCCGACGTGCGGGTGCGGGTCAACGACCTGCTCGACGAGATACCGCTGCTCGGGCCGAACATCGAGCACTCCAGCCAGCAGCACCGGGTGATCGTGGACGCCATCCTGGCCGGCGACACCGACTGCGCCCGCCGGGCGACGCAAGAGCACCTGGACGGCACCGCCGCCCTGCTCCGCGGCTTCCTCGCCTGAGCCTCGGAGCCGGCGCCGATGAGTTTCGCGGCGGCCCGCGGTCTCATCCCCGACATTGCCGCCTACCTTTCTGGCCACGTCGTCCGCCGATCTCGGCCAGGTGGCCGATATCCCCGCGGCCGCCCGGTGCGACGTTCCGAACCGGACACGGAATCGATGCCTCGTCACCGAGTGGCCACGGGTTGCGAGAGGAGACAAGCCCATGACCGATCCCATCGTGGAAGCAAGAGACCCGACCCGCCGCGACGGCAGCGCCGCGGGTCGGCGAAGCGCCTTCGCGCGCCTCGGTCGCTGGTGCCACGACCATCGCGTGAAGGTCGTGATCCTGTGGATCGCGGTCGTGGTCGTCGGCAACGGCATCCTGGCCGCGGTCGGCGGCGCGCAGACCAACGCTGACTTCTCGCTACCGGACGTGGAGTCCAAGCGGGGCACGGATCTCCTGGAGGAGAACTTCGGCGGCCAGGGAGCCGGCTTCGGGGGCACGATCGTGTTCCGGGCCGAGGAGGGGGTGGACGACCCGGCGCTGCGCCGCGACATGGAGGCCGTGTTCGACGACGTGGCTGCGGTCGACGGCATCGCGCGGGTCGGCAGCCCCTACGCGCCGGGTGCCGAGCGCCAGATCGCCAATGAGGGTCCCGACGCCGGCACGATCGCCTACGCGACGGTCGACTTCGATCCCGACCTCGGCGAGGCCGAGTTCACCCAGACCGCCGCGGACGTCCGGGACGCGGTGCCCTCCAGCGTCGACGGGGCCCAGGTGGAGGTGGGCGGCCAGAGCCTGTCCGAGCAGACCAACCCGACCAGCGAGGCCCTCGGTGTGGCGTTCGCGATCGTCATCCTGATCCTGGCCTTCGGGTCGGTGCTCGCGATGGGCCTGCCGATCGGTGTCGCCATCGCGGGCATCGCGGCCGGCACGGTCATCGCCGGGTTCCTCAGCTTCCTGGTCAACCCGCCCGGCTTCGCCTCGATCTTCGGGGTCATGATCGGCCTCGGCGTCGGCATCGACTACGCGCTGTTCATCGTCACCCGGTACCGCGAGAACCTGCACGGGGGCAACGACTCCTGCACGGCCATCTCGGTGGCCCTCGACACCGCGGGACGGGCCGTGCTCTTCGCCGGCACGACGGTCGTCGTGTCGATCCTCGGCATGGTGCTGATGGGCCTGAGCTTCGTCACCGGCATGGCTGTGGCCATCGCCACCGTCGTGGCGGCCACCATGGTCGCCTCGCTGACGCTGCTGCCGGCGCTCATCGGCTTCGCGAAGCAGCGGGTCGAGGTGACGCGGTGGCGAGGCCTGCTAGCTGCAGGTGCCGTGGCGGTCGCCCTGATCGGCGTCGGGCTGCAGTTCGCCCCGCTGATCGGTGCCGGTGTGTTGCTGGCCGTCGTGGTGATCGTCGCCAGCTTCGCCGTGGCGCCGCTGCGTCGGGAGGTCCCGCGGCGCGAGACCCCCGATGCTCGTCAGACCGCCGCGTACCGCTGGAGCCGTGTCATCCAGCACCATCCCTGGCCCGCCGCCATCGGCGGCGCTGCCATCCTCATCGTGCTGGCGCTACCCCTGCTCGGGCTGCGCCTCGGCTTCTCCGACGAGGGCAACTACCCCACCGACACCACCACTCGCCGGGCCTACGACCTGCTGGCCGATGGCTTCGGCCCCGGGTACAACGGCTCGCTGATGCTGGTCTCGTCCGTGCCGTCGGGCACCGACGACGCCGTGCTCCAGCAGGTCGGCGAGGACATCGGAGCCACCGCCGGGATCGCGTCGCTCGGCCCACCGGTGGTCAGCGAGAACGGCCGGGCGGTGTTCTGGGAGGCCATCCCCACCACAGCGCCTCAGGACGAAGCCACGACCGACCTGGTCAAGCACCTGCGTGACGACGTGGTCCCCGCCGCCACCGAGGGCACGGGCCTCGACGTCGCGGTCGCGGGCACGGTACCGATCCAGGTCGACTTCTCGCACTACCTGTCGGGCCGGCTCCCCTACTTCCTGGGGGCTGTGCTGCTGCTGTCGTTCCTGCTGCTGATGGTGGTGTTCCGGTCAGTGCTGGTGCCGCTCAAGGCCGTGGTCATGAACCTGCTGTCCATCGGAGCCGCCTACGGCGTCATCGTGGCCGGCTTCCAGTGGGGCTGGCTCGGCGGGCCGCTGGGCTTCGAGGGCGGGCCCATCGAGCCCTGGATACCGATGATGCTGTTCGCCATCGTCTTCGGACTCTCCATGGACTACGAGGTCTTCCTCCTCTCCCGGATCAAGGAGGAGTGGCTCCGCACCGGCGACAGCCGGACCTCGGTGGCCGACGGCCTCGCCGCCACCGCCCGGGTCATCACGGCGGCGGCCTTCATCATGGTGTTCGTGTTCGGCGCGTTCCTCCTCGAAGACGATCGGGTCGTCAAGCTCATGGGCGTCGGCCTCGCCACAGCGGTCCTGCTCGACGCCACCATCGTCCGGATGCTGCTGGTGCCGGCCACGATGGAGCTGCTCGGCGACCGCAACTGGTGGGTCCCCCGCTGGCTCGGTCGGATCCTGCCCAACGTCGACGTCGGTGGGCACGCCGGCGACGAGGTGGCCGCGGACGCCGAACCGCGACCGACGCTCGAGCCGGCCTGATCCCCGGCTGACCGACACGCACGGTGCCGGGACGTCACCGACGTCCCGGCACCGCCACGCTGGGGCCGAGCCCGTCAGGTGTCCCGGGCGCTGGCCAGCGACGTGAGCTCGATGCGGTTGGCGACGCCGAGCTTGGCGTAGATGTGGGACAGGTGGGTCTTCACCGTGGCCCGGCTCATGAACAGCCGTGCCCCGATCTGGGGGTTGGTCAGCCCCTCGGCGGCCAGCCGCACGACGTCCTGCTCGGTGGGGGTGAGGCTGTCCCAGCCCGACGAAGGTCGGCCGCGGGAGCCCCGAGCCCGCCGGACGTAGGCCACGGCGTCGTCGAGGGACAGGGCCGTCCCCGCCGCCCACGCCGCGTCGAAGGCCTGGTCGCCCAGCGCCGCACGGAGGGCCGCGACCGTCGTGGCGTGGTCCGGCTGGGCCACGGGGGCCCGGGGGTAGCCCAGGGACTGGCGGCCAGCGTCGCTGGCGGCCAGGAGTCGTGCCGCCTCGGCGAAGCGCTCGGTCGTGGCGGCCAGGCCGGCCAGCGCATCGAGGCTGTCGACGAAGAGCGTGCGCATGCCGCGGTCCACCCGTACCGCCAGGGCCTGGTGGTGGAGGTCCTCGGCCTGGCTGGCGTCGCCGGTGTCCGACGCCACGTGGCCGGCCTGCTCCAGCGCGTCGGCCAGGAGGTAGGGCCGGTCGATCATGCGGCTGATCGCCATGCCGCGCTCGGCTGCCTCCTGCGCCTCCTTCAGCCGGCCCAGCCGGCGCAGCGCCGCCGCCAGGCCCGGCAGGGAGCGGGCGACGACGAGGCTGTCAGGGCTGGGGTCGGTCGATCGGGCGTCCTGCTGGAACCAGGCCACCGCTTCCTCCAGGTCACCGCTCCACAGGAGCAGCTCGCCGAGGATGGTCGTCATCTTCGGCACCAGGACCTCGTGCTCGGCGCCCTCCACCGACCGCACGACCCCGGCCATCAGCTCCTTCGCACCGGCGAGGTCGCCCCGGAGGGCCTTCACCCAGGCCAGGTGACCGGTCGAGCCGCCGACCACGTAGAAGTCGCCCAAGGGTTGGGCGAGCCGCAGTCCTTCGATCGCCAGCCGTTCGGCCCCCTCCAGGTCGCCGGTGCGGGCGGCGGCGTCGACCTGGGAGCCGATGGCGGTGGTCGCGAAGGTCCGGTCGCCGCGGCGGAGGCAGCGCTCGACGCCCTCCTGGAGGAGGGGCGCCGCCTCGTCGTAGCGATTGAGGTTGGCGAGGATGATCCCCTGGAGCGCCACGATCCCCGCGGCGACGAAGTCGTCCCCGCTGGCGTCGGCGCGGTCGCGGGCCTGCTCGCAGAGGTCCAGCGCTGCGACGGGGTCGGTGTAGAACCGGCCCACCGCCGCCAGGAGGAGGCACCGCCCGAGCTGGCGGTCGTCGCCGATCGCGGCCGCGATCTCTGCTCCCTGCAGCGCGGCCTCGAGCTCCAGGGCGATCGGCCCGTTGGTGTCGGCGGTCAGCGCGATCCCGGTCAGCAGCTTGGCCTGGAGCGACGACCGGTCGTCGGGGGCGCGGTCGATGGCTCGGCGCAGGTAGGTGACCCCCTCGTGGCCCGGTCCGTGCAGGTGCCACAGCCAGGCGAGCGCGCCCGCCAGCCGCCGGGCCCGGTCGGGATCCTCGGCGTCGAGGCCCCACTGCAGTGCAGTGCGCAGGTTGTCGTGCTCGCTGTCGAGCCGGGCCAGCCAGACGTCGCGGTCGCCGGCGTCGAGCCCGGCCTCCGCGGCCTCGGCGAACGCCAGGTAGTGGTCGAGGTGCCGGTCGCCGGCCGCCTCGGCCTCGCCCGCCTCGTCGAGGCGATCGGCGCCGTACTGGCGGATCGTCTCCAGCAGCCGGTAGCGCGCCTCGCCGTCCTGGTCGTCCATGTTCACCAGCGACTTGTCGACCAGCCGGCCGAGGGCCGGGAGGACGGCGTCGGGCCCGAGGGGCCGGCCGGTGCAGACCGCCCGCGCGGCGTCGAGGCTGAAGGCTCCGCTGAACACCGCCAGCCGGCGGAACACGACCCGGTCGGTGTCGTCGAGGAGGTCGTAGCTCCAGTCGATGGACGCGGCCAGGGTCTGCTGGCGGGCGACCGTGCCCCGGGGCCCGCGCACCAGCAGGGCGAACCGGTCGTCGAGCCCGGTGGCGATCTGGGCCGGGGTCAGGGTCCGCAGCCAGGCGGCGGCGAGCTCGATGGCCAGGGGCATGCCGTCGAGGCGCCGACACAGGGTGCTCACGGCCGCCTCGTTGGTGCCGTCGAGCGTGAACCAGGGCCGCACCCGGCTCGCCCGGTCCATGAACAGCGACACCGCCTCGCCGCCGGCCAGCGATGGCACCCGCCACACCGTCTCGCCGGGCACGCCCAGCGGCTCGCGGCTGGTGGCCAGCACCCGGACCCCGGGACAGGAGCGCAGCAGGACCTCCACCAGCTCGGCGCTGGACTCCAAGAGGTGCTCGCAGTTGTCCAGGCAGACCAGCGCCTGGCGCGCCCGTAGGTGGTGGACCAGCGCCACCAGGGGCCCGCCGACCGGTTCTACGCGCACCCGGCAGGCCGCGGCGGCCACGTCGGCCACCAGCGTCGGATCGGTCACCGGGCTCAGGTCGATCCACCACACGCCGTCGGGCCACCGGTCGGCCAGCTCGGCGCCGGCCTGCAGGGCCAGTCGCGTCTTGCCGCTGCCGCCGGCCCCGGTCAGCGTGACCAGCCGATCCCCCGCGATGAGCAGCTCGACCGCGCCCAGCTCGTCGCCGCGGCCCACGAAGCTGGTCAGCTGCACCGGGAGGTTGGTCGCGACCGCGTCCAGCGACCGCAGCGCCGGGAACTCCGCCCGCCGGTCCGCCGGGCGGAGCTCGAACACCTGCTCGGGCAGGGAGAGGTCGCGCAACCGGTGGGCGCCGAGGTCCTGCAGGCTGGTCCCGGGCGGCAGCGCGTCAGCCAGGATCGCGGCCGTCACGGAGGACATGACGGTCTGGCCGCCGTGGGCGACGTCCCGGAGCCGGCCGCAGCGCCGCAGCGCCTCGCCGGTGTACGCGCGGTCGTCCCGGAGGAGGGCCTCGCCGGTGTGGAGGGCAACCCGGGCCCGCAGCGCGAGGGGAGCCGGCCAGGGCTCGGCGTCCAGGACCCGGTGGACCTCCACCGCAGCGGCGGCCGCGCCGGCGGCCGAGCCGAAGACGGCCAGGACGCTGTCCGCCTCGTCCTGCTCCGGCGGGCGGGAGCCCCCCTGCGCGCTGACCACCGCGTCCACCAGCTCCAGATGGCGGTCGAGGGCGGCTGCGGCCACATCCGGCGCGGCCTGCCACACACCGCTGGCCGGATCGACCTCCGTGAGCAGGAACGTCACCGTCCCGGCGGGGAGGATCGAAGCAGGTTGATCGGATCCCATGCGCGTCCTTCGTCACCCCGTCACCCCGGTCGACCGCTCCTGGGCGGGACATTGGCCACCTGGCCGATGTTCCCGACCACGCGAGACGCGAGCGTCGACGGTCTGCGGGACTTCAGGGACATTCTGGCCCGGTGGATCGACGCCGAGGGTCGCGGGGACGCGCGCGCCCTGGAACGCCTCCTCGATGCCGCGTTCCACGGCGACGGGCCGGACGGGTACGTCCTCACCAAGGACCAGTGGCTCGAGCGCTACCGCAGCGGTGGCCTGGTCAACGTCCGCTTCGGCTGGCACGACGCCGAGGTCCGGGTCTACTACGGCACGGCGGTCGTCCTCGGTGTCCAGTCGCAGACCTCCAGCTGCCAGGGGAGGGATCTCAGCGGGGACTTCCGGGCCACGCTGGTCGCGGTCCGCCGGGCCGACCGCTGGACCATCGTGAACCTGCAGTTGACCCGGCTGTCCGCCCCACCGGTGTGACGGCCCGCCGGGTCTTCTGATCCTGACCCCCGGACCGCCGGCGCCGTCCCCCCGGCCTCATCCGGCCCCTACCCGAGGCGATAGGTCCCGGCTCGGCGGGGCCGAGGCAATGGCACCCGGGGTCCGGGTGCCATTGCCTCAGCCCCGCGGCGCGAGACCCATTGCCTCGGGATCGACCACTCGTCGATCGGGCTACCGGGTCTCGGCGACCCGCTCGACGACCGTGCGCTTGGGCGACACCAGGGCGATCAGGGTCACGAACGCTCCGACACCGACCGCGAGCCAGGCCCACCAGTCCTCGATGGCCAGCTCACGGGAGACCTCGCTGGTCTCCACGGCGCCGAGGATCCCGCCCACCACCATCGCCAGGCCGATGAGAGCGGCCAGCGCACGGCTGCGGAACGCCCCGGCCAGCATCAACAGGACACCGGCACCGACCTCGATCGCGCCGAGCAGCGGCGTGTGGTTCGCTTCCAAGACCTCGGTGACCGGCCGGTACCAGCTCCGGTCCACACCGGTACGTACGAGAGCGATCGCGCCGACCACGGTCATGGCGGCGCCGACGAGCGCGATGAGCGCATCGGAGAGCGACCACCGTTCGACGGCAACATCACGCTCCGTGGCCAGTCTCGGCTCGACCGGCTGCTCGACGATCTCGGTACGGTCGGGCACGCGCCGGTCCGCGACGTCGTCGTCGGTCCAGCGCTCGTCTAGCTGGGGATCTCCATGTCGTCTCAGAACTGCCATGGGGGTTCTCCTGTGTCTCTCAGGACAACAGAAGTCGCTACCCGCCGGCCTCGAAGCCAAACGGCTACGCAGGCCCTCCGGCAGGTCAGGAGCAGGTCAGAAGCAGGTCAGGAGTGCTGTAGTGCGGCAACGGCAGCGTCCGCTGCGGCGCGGGCCGCGACCCGGGAGTCACGGCCGAGCCGGGCCAGCCGAGGCACACGCCACGGACGACGGACCACGTAGCGGAGCGCGGCGCCTACGTCGGGTGTGCCGTCAGGGCGCGCCATGGCGGCGATCTCGGCGTCGATGAGGCCGTCGCTGGTCCGATCACTGATGGCGCGGAACACCGTGTAGGGACAGCCGTGGTGGTCACAGACCGCGGCGACGGCAGCGGTCTCCATGTCGACCGCGTCGAAGCCCTGCCGCTCGAGGTCGGCCAGCAACGCCTCCTCGGTCGTGAAGTCGTCGAAGGTCACCAGCCGACCGTCGGACTCGGCCGGCCCCCACGGGGTCGGCCGGTGCTCCTCCCCGCTGGCCCCGTCGACCACCACCTCCGGGACGAGCACGTGGCCGATCGGCAGGGACGGGCCGATGCCCCCGGCGATGCCGATCACGACCAGCCGGTCGACGTCCCCGGACGCGAGCGTCCGCTCGGTCGTCTCGGTCGCCCCCGTCATCCCCACCCCCATGGTCCGGGCGACGAGATCGTGCCCGGACCAGGTCCCGGCGTAGAGGCCGTCCTGCTTGCGGAGACCGGTGGCCCGGACGAAGGGCTGCAGCTCGGATGGCATGGCAGCGAGGACAGCGACGACCATGGCGTCATCCTGACCGATCTCCGGAACCTCGGCAGCATGTATGCACCACCCCCGACCGCTCACCGGCTAGGACTGGGCTGATGCGTGTCGTCCTCCTCGGCGCCCCGGGGTCCGGTAAGGGAACCCAGGGCCCGCTGTTGGCCGGACGCCTGGGCGTGCCCTACCTCTCGACCGGCGACCTGCTGCGGGAACAGGTGGCGCAGGGCAGCGACATCGGGCGCCAGGTCGGTCCCTACCTCGACCGTGGCGAGCTGGTCCCCGACGACCTCGCCCTGGCCGCGCTGGGCGACGCCCTCGCCGCCGCCGATCGGGCCGGCGGCTTCGTCCTCGACGGCTTCCCGCGCACCGTCGCCCAGGCCGAACGCGCCGAGGACCTGATCCGGCCGGACGCCGTCGTCTACCTCGCCGTACCCGACGACGTGGCCCGCCAGCGCTTGCGGAGGCGAGCCTCCCGGGGGCGGAGCGACGACGCCGACGCCGAGGTGATCGAGCAGCGCCTGCGCCTGTTCCACCGCCAGACCGAGCCGCTCCTGCAGCGCTATCGCGACCGCGGCCTGCTCCACGCCGTCGACGGCAGCCAGCCCCCGGCCGACACCGCCGCCGCCCTCCTCCACGAGCTCGCCGACCTCGGAGACCCCTCCACCGACCCCGATCCTTGATTGGTATCACGAGTGATGCCAATCAAGGGCCAAGGGGATCTGTCCGCTGAAGACCTGCTGGGCCGGCGGGGGCGGGTGGATGGCCGGGCCGTGAAGGCCGGGCCAACGGCTGCGGACGGGTCGCGCGATCGGTTGCCGAGCCTGCGGGGCCGGGCAAGGATGCCGCAATGGACAGGCGGGACTTCCTCAGGGACAGCATGATCGTGGGGGGCGCGCTGGCGCTGGGCGGGTGTCGCATCCTCCCCCGGCGGCCGACCCACCGGGCCATCCACCACTCGATCCTCGACGGGCACCCCGCCGACAGCGGCATCGACACCGTGGTCGTCGTGATGATGGAGAACCGATCTCTGGACAGCTACCTCGGCTGGCTGGCCCGCGACCACCAGTACCTGGAGGACGGCCGGTCCCGCTACGGCCGCCGGTTCCGGGTCGACGGCCGGTCGCAGCAGGCCTTCCCGGCCCCCGACGGCACCAGCGTCGCCACCTACCGCCGGGTCCAGTTCGCCGACCCGGACCCCTGGCGGGCCTGCGGCCATCCCGACCCCGGGCACGGCTGGGACCCCGGGCGGGCTCAGCGCGACGGCGGCTTCCTCGCCCCGGGCAGCGGCAACGACATCTTCGCCCTCGGCTACTTCGAAGGTGCCGACCTGCCGGTCTACGACGCGCTGGCCCGGCGGTTCGTGGTGTGCGACCACTGGCACGCCTCGCTGCTCGGCCCCACCTACCCGAACCGCGAGTACCTGCTGTCCGGCCAGTCCGGCGGGAACAAGAGCAACGTGTTCCCGACCGGCGACGGGTTCCCGTGGGACACCATCGTCGACCGGCTCGCGCGGGCCGGCGTCTCCACCGCCGACTACTACAGCGACCTTCCCCCGCTGGCGCTGTGGGGGTCCCGCATGCTGCCGTACCTGCGGCCCATCGCCGGCTACTTCGCGGACGCGGCCGCCGGCCGCCTCCCCAGCGTGACCTTCGTGGACCCCGCGTTCCTCGGCGACGCCCGGTCGGACGACCACCCGCACGGCGATCCCCGGGCGGCGCAGCGCTTCGTGCGGGACGCCTTCGCCGCATTCGTGCGGTCGCCGCAGTGGCACAACGGCCTGTTCATCGTCACCTACGACGAGTGGGGCGGGTTCTTCGACCACGTGGCTCCTCCGCACTTCCCCGACGACCGGGCCAACGCCGTCGACAGCGAGGACTTCAGCCAGGCCGGCTTCCGGGTCCCGACGATCCTGGCGTCACCGCGTGCGCTCCCCGGCGCGGTCGACCACGCCCGCTACGACCACACGTCGGTCCTCCGCTTCCTCGAGTGGCGGTTCCTGGGGGCCCCGGCCCGCCGGGCCACGGCGCGCACGCCCTGGTACCTGACGCAGCGGGACCGGCACGCCAGGAACCCGGGTGAGCTGCTCAGCGCCGAGTACTTCGATCCCGAGCTGTACTTCGATCCGGACATCGCCGTGCCCGCCCCGTCGGCGGGGTGCGGCGGCGCCGAGACCCTGGGCGCCTTGGGCGCCGCGTCCACCGAGCCTTCGCCGTGGGAGGCCGGGCTCGAGAGCGGCTACTGGGAGAGGATCGGTCTCCCGGCCGATGCGGCCAGCACTGCCGGCGGCTGACTCGCCGGGCGTCAGCTGGCCCGCTCGTGGGGCTTCGACCGCTCCTTGCGGCGACCCCGGCCCCGGTCAGCGTTCTTGAGGCTGGCCTCCAGCGCCTCCATCAGGTCGACGACCTTGGGCTGGCGCTCCTCCTCGGGCTCGCTCGTGATCGCCTCGCCGGCCCGCTTGGCTTCGATCCGCTCCCGGAGCTCGTCGGTGAAGGTGTCCCGGTAGCGCTCCGGCTTCCAGTCGCTGGTCAGCGAATCGATGATCTGGGTGGCCATGGTCAGCATCTTCGGGTCGGGCTTGGTGCGCCGATCGGGGACCTCGTCCACCTCCGACCGCGGGACCACCTCGTCGGCGAAGCGCATGGTGGACATGGCCAGCGCGTGGTCCAGGGGCCGGATGGCGGTGAGGTACTGCTTGTTGCGCATCACGACCGTGCCGACGGCGGCCAGGTTGCGGTCCTCCATCGCCGCCCGCAGCAGCTGGTAGGCGGGCTTCGCGGTGTCGCCGTCGGGCGCCAGCCAGTAGGTGCGCTCGTAGTAGACGGGATCGATGTCGTCGAGCTCGACGAAGTCCGTGACCTCGACGGACCGGGTCGACTCGGGCTGCAGCTCCTGGAGCTCGCCCTTGTCGAAGGTCACGTACTCGCCGTCGCGGATCTCGTAGCCCAGCTGGATGTCCTCCGGCGCGACCTCCTCGCCGGACTTGGCCGAGACCCTCCGGTTGCGGATGCGGGAGCCCGTGCCCTTGTCGATCTGGTGGAAGTGCACGTCGTGGTCCCGGACGGCGCTGTACGCCTTCACGGGCACGTTGACGAGCCCGAAGCTGATCGAACCTTTCCATACCGGTCGTGGCACATCAGAGTTCTACCCCCCGACTGCGTCCGGTGCACCAGCTTCGGTCGCGACGGCGCCGACGTTGGCCCGCAGCCGGGCCAGCGTGCGGCTCAGAGCGGCGATCTCCCGGTCCGTGAGGCCGGTCCGCAGCCGGCGGTCGAACCCGACGACCGCGGTGAGCAGGCGTTGGAACGCGGCCTCGCCCGCGGCGGTGAGCTCGACGCGGTGCACCCGGCGGTTGGCCGGGTCGCGGGTGCGGGTGACGAGCCCGGCCGCCTCCATGCGGTTGAGGTGGTGGGTCAGGGTCGGGGCTTCGATCCCGACCGCCTGCGCCAGCTGCCGTTGGGCTCCGTGGCGCTGCCCCTTCAGGGACATCAGGATCAGCCACATCGGCAGCGTCCCGCCCGCCTCGGCGAGCGCGGCGTCGAAGGCTCGGCTCACGATCCGGGCCGTCCGGGTCAGGTCGAGGCCGATCGGCTCCCCCGGCCGGTCATCCCGCTCCTCCATGTCGAGTGATGATAGGCATCGAACGGTTCGATATCTATCATTGCTCACGTCCGGGCGATCGACCGTCCGGATCAGGGAAGGAGACACGCCGTGGCCAAGACGTACCGCGTGACCGCGGGAGCGAAGGTGGCGAACACGATCCTCGGGGGGCTGATCCGGCTCGGCGCAGGCCCCAAGTTCATGCGCTTGCTGACGGTCCGCGGGCGCCGGACGGGGCGCTCCCACACCACGCCGGTAGTGCCCCTCGAGAACGAGCGGGGCCGGTGGTTGGTGTCACCGTTCGGCCAGGTGGGCTGGGTGCGGAACGCACGCGCCGCCGGGCAGGTGACACTGCGCCGCGGGCGCACCTCGGAGACCCTGGCCGTCACCGAGCTCGACCCGGGCGACGCCGTCCCCGTGCTCCGGGAGTACCTGGCGATGAAGCCGGTCGGGAAGTACGTCGGGGACTACTTCGACGTCGCCCCGAGCTCGTCGGACGAGGAGTTCGCCGCCGAGGCGCCCCGCCACCCGGTGTTCGCGCTCCATCCGCTCGCGGCCTGAAGCGAGCTCCGGCTGGGAGTCCGCCCCGGGCGCGGGCGACAGCGAGGCGTGATCAGGCGTCGGGAGGGTCGGGCTCGGGCGGGCGGCCGCCACGGGCCCGGATGTCGTCGAAGCGCTCCCCGAAGTGCCAACGGTGGCCCTCCGGGTCGGTGGCCTCGTAGCGCCGCTCGCCGAAGAAGGCGTCGTTGAGCTCCATGGTGATGACGGCGCCCTCGGCGACGGCGTGCGCGTAGTGGGCGTCGACGTCGTGCACGTAGACGTTGAGCATCACGGTGGTGAGCCCGACGTCGAGCGGGCTGTGGATGAGGTGGACGTCGGGGTTCGCCCGTCCCAGCATCACGATGCCGGTGCCCACCCGCATCCAGCACAGCGCATTGCCGCTGTGCTCCATCCGGGCCTCGCGGACCTCGCTGAACTGGAAGACCCGGGTGAGGTAGTCGACGGCGGCCAGCTCGTCGCGGTAGGCCAGCCGGGGGTAGATGTCGGGGGTCACGAGGGTGGGCGACGTCTCGTGGGCCTGGTCGATGGTCGACATGAACTGCTCCTTCGCTCGGGAGTAGACCGCGGGATCACCGGGGTCGTCCGGCTCGATGCGGTCGGGGCGAAGGCGCCGGAGCGGATCGAAGTCGTCGCTCACGACCCGATCCTCCCAGGCGCCCGGCCCTCGGTGCTGTCTGCTGGTTGTCCCCCGTGGGCCGTCGTGAGTTCGCGGAGCCGCCGCCGTGCCCGGTTGAGCCGGGAGCGCACCGTGCCGACGGGCACGCCCAGGGCCTCGGCGACATCGTCGTAGGCCAGGCCCTCCCAGACGTGGAGGATGAGCGCATCGAGCTCCGGAACCGGCAGCGCGGTCACGGTGGCGGCCACGCGCTGCCAGCGGTCGGCGGCGTCGGCGGCGCCGGCGACCTCCTCGGCCAGGTCGACCGGTGGCAGCCGGCGCGCGGCCAGCCGTGCCATGGCGTGGAGGCGGCGGGCCTCGCTGCGGCGGTGCTTGGCCACCAGGTTGGTCGCGATGCCGTAGAGCCACGGCCGGGCGAGCAGGCGGGCGTGGTCGTAGCGGTCGCGCTTCTCGAAGGCGATCCGGAACACCTCGCCGACCATGCTCTCGGCCTCGTCGGGCCCCAGCCGGCGGACGAGGTAGCGGTGCAGCACCGTCGCATGGCGGTCGAAGATCGCCCCGAACCGCGCGGGCTCGCCGATCGACGCGGCGATCACGGCAGCGTCCGACTCGTCCTCCACGACGGCATCTTCCCCGCTGCCGGACGCGAGTTCGCGGGAACCTCCGCGGCCAGGCCGGCGGTCAGCGGCTGAGGTTGCGTTGCATCTCGGTCAGGTAGCGGACCAGCGCGGCGCGCTCGTCAGCGCCGAGGGAACCGAGCGCCCGCTCGGTCAGCTTGCTCATCTCCCCGTCGATGGCACGCCGCAGCGATCGCCCCCGGGGCGTCAGGCAGAGGCGGACCAGCCTCCGGTCCGTGGGGTGCGGCTTGCGGGCCAGCAGGCCGGCTGCCTCCATGCGGGTGGCGGCCCGGGTCACGGTCGGCGTGGCGAGTCCGAGCCGCCGGGCCAGCTCACCAGGCGGCAGGCAGTCCTCCTCCCACAGGGTGAGCAGGATGTACTGCTGGCCGGCCCGGACGCCGTGGCGCCGGAACGCGGCTTCGCTGGCGTCGGCCATCGCGCGCTTCGCGGCCCAGAAGGCCGTCTGGAAGTCGTCGGTGCGCTGGTCGTCCAATCGGCTGCACTCTACGAGAGCCCTTCCAGGTCCGGGATGATGGCGGCCATCAGCTCCAGGGATGCCTCGTCCCACGGCCGGGACGGCTCGAAGAACACGTGCTCCAGGCCCAGCTCCGCCAGGCTTCCGAAGTGGTCGACGATCTCGGCCGGGCCCCTCGCGCCATCGGAACCACCCGCGCCGTCCGCAGTGATGGCGAAGCTGCTCGTGATGGTCTTCTCGATGTCCCCGTACGGCCGGCCGACGGCCTCGCAGTGGCCCCGCAGCACGTCGAGCTTGTGGCGCAGCGCGGCAGGACCGCCCCGGATCCCGGCGACCTCGACCCCCTCCGGCAGGTCGAACAGGTTGCAGGCGTCGGCGTACTGCGCCACCAGCCGGAGGGTCTTCCGCTCACCCGATCCGCCGATCAGGATCGGCGGGTGGGGCTGCTGGACGCTGTTCGGGCAGTTGTAGGGGTTCTCCAGCCGGTAGTGCTGCCCCTCGAAGGCCGTGGCGTCACCGGCCCACATCCGGTGAGCCAGCTGCAGGGTCTCCTCGAGCCGCTCGTACCGTTCCGCACGCGGGGGGAACAGGAGGCCGAACGCGCGGGCCTCCTCCTCGTGCCATGCGGCGCCGATGCCGAGCCAGACCCGTCCCTGCGACAGGACGTCCAGCGCCGTCAGGGTCTTGATGAGCAGGCCGGGATGGCGGTAGCTGACCGCGGTCACCAGGGCGCCCAGCCGGATCCGCTCGGTGTGGCCCGCGGTGAACCCGAGCAGGGCGTAGGCCTCGAGCAGCGGATCGGTCGACGGCCCGTTGATCGGGATCTGGAACATGTGGTCCATGGCCCACAACGTGTCGAAGCCTGCCTGGTCGGCGAGCTGGACGAGCTTCGCGACACGGGGGCCGATGGATCCCGGCCCGTCGGGCCAGGAGTGGTTCGCCAGTGAGATGCTGAGCTTCACGATGAACCGTCCCCATTCTTTAGTCGGCTAACGTTGTCCGGCTAAGGGTATCGGGGTCGGGGTCGGTCACGACTCCGCCCGGCGGCGCAGCAGCTCAGCCGTGCGGTCGTCGGCCGGGAGGAATGCCTCGAGCTGGAGCTCGGACAGCGTGACGTCCACCGCGGTCGCGAACGATGTCAAGGTGGTGATGAGGTGCAGCTCGCCGTCGTCGCAACGCAGCCGCAGCGGCACGGCGAAGCCCAGGTGGTCCGGCCCCGGCGCCAGCGGCGGGACGTAGCCCTCCAGCTCGTCGATGAGCTCGTCGAGCCGGGGGTCGGGACTCCGCAGCGCCCGGTTGCGCAGGCTCTCGATGATGTGGCGGCCCCACTCGGCCGGGTTCTCGACCCGGGAGCCCATGCCCTCGGGATGCAGGGCCAGACGCAGCACGTTCACCGGGGGCCGCAGCAGCTCCGGCGCGGCGCCCTCGGTGAGCACCGTGTGGGCCGGGTTGGCCGCCACCAGCTCGCCGTAGGGCCGCACGACTACCGCGGGGTACGGCATGTGGCCCTCGAGGATGGTCTCGAGCGCCCGCCGCACCGGTCGGAGCTGCTCGGCGTCCAGGCTGGACTCCTCGAACGCAGGCGCGTAGTCCGCGGCCAGCAGCAGCGCGTTGCGCTCGCGCAGGGACAAGCCGAGCGACTCGGCCAGGCGCACGACGATCCCCCGCCCCGGCCGGGACCGACCCTGCTCCAGGAAGCTGAGGTGGCGCTGGGTCGTGCCGGTCCGGATGGCGAGGTCGAGCTGGCTCCAGCGGCGCATGGTCCGCCAGCGCCGCAGCTCGCTCGCGAAGCGGTTGGTCTCCACCAGCAGGGACATGGTCCCAGTCATACCCCAGCATCCAGCGCGGCGATATTCCCTGCGGGGAATCGTTGGTCTGCGAGCGGGTCGGCACACTCGTCTCCATGCCTACCGACGCCACCGAAGCCCAGCACCGAGCCGACAGCATCGACGACCTCGACACGCTGGTCGAGACGTACCTCTCACTGTGGAACGAGCCCGACGCCGAGGTGCGCCGGGACCTCATCCGCAGGCTCTGGACGCCCGAGGGCGACGAGATCCTCGTCGATCCACCGCAGGAGATCCGGGACGCGGCTGACAGCCTCGCCTTCCCCACTCCCCCGCTCGAGGTCCACGGCTACGACGCCCTCGAAGCCCGCGTCACCCGGGCCTACGAGATGTTCATCGCTCCCGGCGAGTACGCCTTCCGGGCCCGGGGCCCGGCGGTCCGCCTGATCGACGGCGTGGTCAGCTTCGCCTGGGACATGGTCTCCCGCGCCGATGGTGAGGTGGCGGGCGGCGGCCTCAACGTCCTCGCCCTGACCGCCGAGGGCCGGATCCGCAGCGACTACCAGTTCATCGAGGGCTCCCGTCGCTGACGAGGCCTCGTAGCCTGGACTGCACGCCGTCCACCGATCCCACCATGTACCGCGAGGTGAGCCTGCCACCGGCGCTGGCCGAGCACGTCGCGGCCGTGTGGCTGCGGGACGGCACCACCGGCGAGCATCCGATGCGGGTCCTGCCCGACGGGAGCGCCGACATCATCTGGCGGGACGACGGCGGGACCGTCACCACCCTGGTGGCCGGGCCCGACACCGGGGCCCAGCTCGCACCGCTGCCGCCGGGGAGCCGCATGGTCGGCGTCCGCTTCGTCCCGGGCGCCGCCGGCGCGGTGCTCGGCATCCCGCTCGACGAGCTGCGGGACCAGCGGGTCCCGCTGACCGAGCTGTGGGGACCGGGCGCCGGCGACCTGGCCGAGCAGGCGGCGGAGGCGGCTCGACCGGAGCTCGTGCTGGCCGAGGCGGTCGAGCGACACATCGCCGAACCGCCCGACCCCACCGCCTCGGCCGTCGCCCACCGCCTGGAGCTGGCCGCCGGGCCCGGTGTCGTGGCCCAGCTGGCGGCCGACGTCGGGCTGTCCGAACGGCAGCTGCAGCGCCGCTGCCACATCGCCTTCGGCTACGGGCCCAAGACGCTCCAGCAGGTGCTGCGCTTCCAGCGGGCTCTCCGGCTGGCCCGGGCCGGCGGCCGCCTGGCCGACGTCGCCGCGGAGGTGGGCTACGCCGACCAGGCCCACCTGGCCCGGGAGACCCGCCGGCTGGCCGGTGTCCCGCTCACCGACCTGCTCTGACGTCCCTGCTCGCTGGGCCGCGACCCCCGGATGTCCGATCCGTTCAAGACCCGCACCCTGCGCTGGTCCATCCTCGTAGGGAGACACCGCCGTCCATCCAACGAAGGAGCACCGACATGACGGCTCGACTCGACGCCATCGGCATCGTCGTGGACGACATGGCCCGCGCCCTGGCCTTCTACCGGGAGCTGGGCCTCGACATCCCTCCCGACGCGGATGACCAGCCCCACGCCGAGGCCGAGGTGCCCGGCGGTCTGCGGCTGCTGTTCGACACCGTGGAGACCATCCGGTCCTTCGACCCCGAGTGGCAGGCGCCGCCCGAGGGACAGCACCGGGTGGAGCTGGCCTTCCACCTGGACAGTCCGGCCGAGGTCGACAGCCTCTACGACAAGCTGACGTCGCTCGGCCACCGGGGCTACAAGGAGCCGTGGGACGCGTTCTGGGGGCAGCGCTACGCCATCGTCCACGACCCCGACGGCAACGGCGTCTCCCTGTTCAGCCCCAACGGCTGAGCCTCGGTGCGGCGGGCGCTGCGGCGCCCGCCGTCAGGCCGGTGACCCCTGCGATTCCTCGGCCCCCTGCGACTCCTGGGAGGCGTGCCATGCGGTGTTGGCCGTCGCGAACTGGCGGTACGCGTCCTCGATGTCGTAGGGCCGCTCCTCGCGCGGGCCTGGCCCCCACTGGCTGCGGGGCTGGTTGACGAAGTCGCCGCCGTACACGTGGATGGCGCCGGTCAGGCGGTCGAGGGGGTTGCTGACGCGGTGGATGGCGTCCTCACCGAGCACCAGCAGGTCACCGGTGGTCAGCCGCTTGCCGCCCGACTCGGTGAGGGTCCGGTCGCCGGGGGCGCTGCGACGGTAGAACGCGTTGTCCTCCTGCCCGCCGTAGATGCCGATCACCGCCCACATGCGATGGTCGTGGGGGTAGAGCTCCATGCCCGGTGCCCACACCACGTGGACCACGGTGAGGTCGTCGGTGTGGTGGAGCAGCGTGAGACCGCCCTCGGTCGGCGCGAGAGCCTCGGCCACCTGCTCGGGACGGTCGAGCACCCGGGCCAGCACCTCGCGGACCGCCAGTCGGGGCTGGGCCTCGGCTGCGGCCTCCTGGCAGTCGGCTATCAGCTGGTCGACGTCGAACATGCCCCCATCATCGTCCGCTCCCCGCCGTCTTTGAAGCTCCGCGGCCCCCATGGGGCCATTCGCCTGCAAAGACATGCGGTTGCCCGGCGTTGGCCGGGATGTCGCCCGGCGGTCAGTCCTCGTTCACGGGCGCACGGGATGATCGGGCGCCATGGCGGTGCGAGCGGCCGGCGACTCTCTCCAGAACGTCGAGCGGGTTCCCGCTGTGTCGCCCGAGACCCTGGACCATCGCCACCTACGGCCCGGGGTGCCTGTCATCCTGACCGGGCTCTACGACCACCTACCGGCCGCGGAGCTGCGCGATCCGGCCACCGTCCGCCGGGAGCTGGGCGGCCTCACCCTGCCGATCCGGGCCAATCCGGTGAGCGAGCTGCTCCAGGGTCGCACCCCTGAGGCCAGGACCATGACCTTCGGTGAGATCCACGCTCGGATGGCCGCGGGCCTCGCAGCCGCGGAGTTCTGCATCGAACACGACACGCCCGACGAGCTCACCGCCTTCATCCCGCCGCCGCCCTACGTCGACCTCGGCGAGCCGGACGACGGCTGGGCGTCCCACCTGTTCCTGGCCGGCCCCGGCGACGCCACCCACCTGCACTTCGACATCGACCTGCGGAACGTCCTCACCTACCAGGTCTTCGGGCGGAAGCGCTATGTCCTCTTCGATCCCGCCGAGACCCGCAAGCTGGCGCCGGGCACGCCGGCGAGCATGTGCTACGCCAGCGCGCTCTACCTCGAGCACTTCGGCCCCGAGGACCTGACCTCCTTCCTGCGCTACGCCAACGCCTGGGACTGCGTGCTCGAGCCGGGCGAGCTGCTGGTGACCCCAGCGACCGCCTGGCACTACATCGAGTACATCGAGACCGCCCTGTCGGTGACCTTCCGGCTGGCCCGGAACCCCTACCTGCGCTTCCTGGCCGAGGCCTTGCCTCCCAGCGTCGAGGTGCAGTCCCTCGGCGCCCGCTTCCGGGACCCCGACCGCGTCGGCCCCGCCGAGGCGGACGCCTTCGCCGAGCTGGTCGACGCGGCGACCGGGCGCCACCCCGATCAGGAGGCGCGGGCCGCCGCGCTGGACCTCCTGGCCGTCGAGCTCTGCCGGCGGCTCGGCCTAGCGATCGCCGGGCCCGCCTATCACCTCGACGACATCCACCGGCACACGTACATGACCCGGAAGCGCAGCGCCTTCGCCAACCGCCGCGTCGCCGCCCGCCGCTGACGCCGTCGCCGTCGCCGGGGCGCCGTGTGGGTGTCAGGCGCTCAGGTGAGCTCGGGGTCCCGGTCGACGGCTGCCCAACGGTCGACCGACCAGGTCCACGAACCACTCGGCGGCGCCAACACCGGTAGCCGAGCGGTCGACGGCTGCATCGGGCGGGACTCGTAGGACACGGTCGGCCCGGCCGGACCCAGGCTCAGCTCGACCCGGGAGATGTCGAACGGCGGCTCGACGAGGGCCGCGAAGACCACCTGGAGCAGCTCACCCTCCACCGCGACCCCCCGGAGGTGGAGGTGCCCGGCCAGGATGACCGTCGGGCACGCCGGACGGCGCGGGGTCGCGGGAATCGGTGCCAGCTGGTCGAGATGTCCCGCGTACCGGAGTCCGGCGTCAGCGCACTCGGACTCCAGCGACAGCACGGGGAAGTGGCTGAGGACGACGCCCGCCGGCTCGTCGCCCGTGCCGACCCGCGAGACCTGCACGTCGAACGGGGTGCTGTCCCGCTCGGTCAGGGCGGTCACCTCGTGGACCTCGACGGCGAAGCCGGCCTCCCCGAGCAGCGTCGTCGCCGGACCCGCCAGACCCGCACCGGGATTGGTCACGAGCGGGGCGCCGACGCTCCGGATCTGCTCCGCCAGGCGCACACCGGGCACCAGGACGTCGTGGTTGCCGCTCAACACCACCACGGGCCGACGGGTGTCGGCCACGGCGCGGATCACCGCCCGCATCGTCGGAGCGTCCCCCCAGTGCGCGACGTCCCCGAGGACCACGAGCAGGTCGCACGGCTGGAGCCACGGGTCCTGGACCGCCGCCCGCAGGCGAGCGAGAGAGTCCGCGAGGTGGAACGGGTTGTGCCACGAACCGCCCTCGCGCTCCTCCAGGGCGACATGGGGGTCGGCGATCACCCCGATCCGCAGCGACCTCATCGGCCCGAGGTCTTGGGACGGATGCGGTAGTCCAGGACCAGGAACGGCAGCCCGAAGATCCAGAAGGCGTGCTCGGCCCGGAGCTCGTCGTCGCGGACGTAGACGTCGAGCTCCTCGGCGAAGCCCTGGACCGCGAGTGTGGTCAGCGCGCGGGTCTCGGGGTCGATGTAGGTGAGGTAGTGGCCCGGGTGGGCCAGCTCGCTGCGCGACGTGAGGGTGAGCCCGCCGCCGGCCCGCTTCCGGGGCGCCAGGGTGGCCGTGAAGCTGGCCTGGGGCAGCGGGAAGCCGACGCTCACGTAGCCCCGGCCCTCGTGACGGTAGGTCGTGTAGATGCCGACGTAGATGGGGACATCGGTGTCCGCGAAGGACCGGATCCAGCCCCGCACCTGGAGCGCACCGTCGACCTCGATGGTGTCGATGCGGCTGCGGATGCCCCGGAGCGCCTCCCGCTGGTTCATCGGGACGTTGGCCTGGCCCAGCGGCCGGGCGACCAGGGTCCGGTAGAAGAGGTAGCCGGGTCGGACCCAGGGGCGCCACCGGGGCGTGATGTCCAGGCTGAAGCGCGTGGTGTGCTCGTAGAAGTCGCGGACGCGGGGATCGACCGATCCGGGATCGAGCTGGGGCCCGGCCAGGTCGTCGAGCGAGGCGACGATGCCGACGTCGGCGGCATCTCGGACGTAGGCGCCGCCCAGCACGTCGGCCAAGGCCCGCACGTAGTCGGTGCCCACATACCGGGTCCGGGACTCGAGGGGCACGACGAACGGCAGATCCACGGCATCGACGCGCTCCGCCAGCAGGCTGACCTGCGGATCCCGGAAGGTGGCCGCCGAGGCGAGGCGGTAGCCGACGACCGTGGCGCTCGCTACGACCGGCGCCGGCATCCGGGGATCGAGCGCCGCCAGCGCTCGTCCTACGGCAGCGCCGAACAACGGCCCGGCGACGACCTTCTGGGGCCGAAGGCCCATCGCGCCCGCCACCGCACCAGCACCGGTCCCGACCACGACCGGTCCGGCCCGCGACACGCGCGGCACGCGGGAGGCGACCCAGCCCACCAGCGCGGCCAGGGCGCCGCTCATCAGGATCCGATGCCACAGACCCGGGATCTCGCCCGGGCGCTGCCGCCAGCGGGCGATGGCTTCGGAGCCGGCGAGCAGCGCGCCGCCACCGGCCGCCGCCCTGAGGCTCCTCCCCCGGCCTGGACGGCCCCGCCCCGCCAGCGCCAACCCCGCCAAGGCCCCCACGACGCCAGCAGTGACGATCCCCGCACCCACCCCTGCCCGGTCTCCACTCGGCACAGGGCCAAGGTACCGACCTCAGCGAACCGCACGTCCGTCACCACCCCTGGGCGGTTGCCGCCCTCCACGCGATCGGGGCGACGACGTGCTGGACGGCGGCTCAGCGCGGGGTGAGCAGGAGGCTCTGCAGCGACCGGCCGATCGGGCCCTTCTCGTCGTAGAGGGCGCTCTCGCTCAAGGCGACGCCGTTGCCGG
>Ga0209382_10001032_pt1 | contig 44996 bp, 44 predicted proteins | sample SoiMetdeltSBSDD5_FD_187599 | JGI IMG/M metagenome (GOLD analysis project Ga0209382, IMG submission 187599) | Bulk soil microbial communities from a Populus tree surrounding site in Tennessee, USA - Soil MetaG P. deltoides SBSDD5 (SPAdes) (version 2) | ecosystem: Environmental > Terrestrial >...
TCCGATGGGGATCGATTCTGCGGACCTTGAAATATTCAAAGGAAACATCATTGCTTTGCGGCCTGCTTGATAGCTAGTGTTCCTCAGAGTAAAAATTCGTCAGTTAAAAGTCTAAGAAAACCGCAGGAGACTCAGCTAATGCCGTTGGGAAGATTGCCTTAGGATTGACCCTCGAACGTTCTGTGAAATATATTATTTAGATATAACAATGAAAGAATTATCAAGAGTAAAAGATTGTTACTCCCCCTTTTTTATAGCATAACATCCAGAAGGACTTAGCTATGGCTAAAGCTGAACACCCTGAAAAACATAGCTAGTGGCTAAACGAACTAGAATCTCTAGGAATCAATACAAGAGAAGAGAGCCAACTAAAAGACCCCAGAACGACAAGCGAGTTGACAATGGATATCAAACAGATGTTTTACGAGGAATATAAGAGAGCATTTAGTGAAGGCTCCGATCCAGATGGCATACAAATTGTGATTAGATCTGAGAAACAAATGTGATCCTAAAAAAGATCACAGGACTGTTGAAAGCAGACGTCCTAATGTGAGACACGAATGAGGTAACTTTATTATGCCAAGTATGAGAAATGTGGAAACGAACGTACTACTCTTTAGAACCTGTCCTGCTTCGAATTGTACTCTCTTATCATTTTCCTTTTTCTGACAACCTTATTAAAATCCATAAAATTATACCTCCTCTGTACTGTCATTTATAAATGGTAATTGCGTTTTTCAAATGAGTGACCACGGTTCCACCTCTTCCACCTAGTTCTAAGCCAAACAAATCTGAGATATTATATGGCGTAGAAAATGCTGTGGGAAGAGGGGTATACTTTATGTCAAAAGTAAAACAAAGGATGGATATATTCTTTGACCATAGAGCACCATCTATTGTAACTGATGTTGCAGAGTATAGGAATGGTTATATTGATATAAGAACAAGGGGTGGAAAGATAAGATGTTTTACAGAAATTACCAAAGATAATGTAGATTATTGCAAAGAGTTAATGAAGTTGGTTGATGAGCTCAGGCATTTAGATGGAGTCAGGGGAGGAATGGCAGTAAGTGAATCAGAGTATATGGCAACTACCGTACTACATGAAGCAAAACCATTAACCCAGGTTATCTACAGTAACGTCAACGAAGTTGTTGAACAAGGACAATACATCTTTGATACATTATGGAATGCAGCAATTCCAGCTGAACGGAAGATAAGAGAAATTGAGGAAGGAATTATACCTTACTATACCAAGGTAATAAATGGACAACATAATATAATTAAAGAAATAATTCGAATAAATGAATCCTCTAATGAAATGGCCATTTGTGCAAATATTGGAGGAATGCAATTTACCTATAACTATCTTTTTGAAATTACAAACAGGCTATTAGATATGTCTAAGAAGGGACAGCACAAAGGAATTAGATACATAAGTAATATCAGTAGAGATAACGAGGACATAGCCAAACTTCTTCTTGATTCTGGAGTGCAACTAAAACATATCACAAATCTGCCTCCGATGAGTTTTGGTGTATCAGACAAGGAAATTGGAGCAACTATTGAGAAAATAGAGTATGGAAAGGCTGTTCAAAGTCTTCTAATTAGTAATGAACCGGCCTATGTTAACCACTTTAACTCTATTTTTGAAGAATTATGGAAAAACGGAGTTGATGCTAAATCCAGAATACATGATATTGAAGAAGGAATAGATGCAGAAGGCATCGAGATAATTCAAAATCCATATGAAATACAAAAACTTGCTTTTGAGCTTGCAAAGCATGCTCAAAATGAAATACGGTTAATATTTTCTTCGGCTAATGCTTTTCACCGTCAAGAGTATGCAGGAGCAATACAGCTATTAAATGAAGCAATTGCACAAAGAGGTATTAAGGTTAGAATCCTGACACCTAAAGACGATTTAATTGAAGAAAAAGGACAACAATTAACGCAACAACAAATAGATATACGTTATATTGAACCACCTTTACAAACCAAAGTTTCAATTATAGTAGTTGATGATATTTCCTCACTTAGCGTAGAATTAAAAGATGATACAAAAATGACATCATATGAAGCTATAGGATTAGCTACCTATTCTAATAGCAAACCAACCGTACTATCATATATCTCAATCTTTGAGAGTTTATGGAAGCAAGCAGACCTGTACCAAGAGCTAGAATACTCAAACAATGAGCTGGCAGCTGCCAATAAAAAACTAAAAGAATCAGATAGGATACAAAGAGAGTTCATAAATGTTGCAGCTCATGAACTCCGAACTCCTATTCAGCCTATCCTAGGACTGAGTCAAGTTCTACTATCAAAGATAAAGAACAAGGACGACTATGAGTTAATAGATGTTATAGCAAGAAATGCAAAAAGACTGCAGCGACTTACAGAAGATATACTTGATGTCACAAAGATTGAAAGCCAGTCTTTACAGCTTCAAAAAGAGAAATTTAAATTCAGTGAAGTGATTATGAATGTTGTTGTAAATTATGAAAATCAAATTAAAAAGAAAAATGATCTAAAGTTTTCTCTTATAAGCAAGGGGGATTTCCTTGTAGAAGCAGATAAGGAGAGATTAAGTCAAGTCATCTCTAATCTGATAGATAATGCCATTAAATTTACACAAGAAGGCAGTATAGTTATTTCATCTCAAAAAAGCGATAATGATAGTATAGTTGTCTCCATAAAGGATACAGGGACAGGAATAGATTCAAAAATTATGCCGAGGCTCTTCTCAAAGTTTGCTACGAATTCCATTACAGGAACGGGCCTTGGCCTATTCATATCAAAAAAAATCGTTGAAGCCCATGGTGGAAGAATTTGGGCCGAAAATAATCCTTTTGGAAAAGGAGCTACTTTTTCGTTCACATTACCATTGTCTATATCTCATTAAAAATCTAGACTAATAAAGTCGCATACTCTGATAACCATGATAAGTTTAGTACAATATCATCATTAACGCATATCATAATCGAATATTGCATCTAAGTCTTCGAAAACAGGAATATTCTTTGAATTCGAATTATAGTGATTCAGTTATCCTTTTCTCGCTCTTTCTTATGAGGATATTCATAGTCTGGTATGACTAGTGATTATGTTGAAGTCTCTATTTTGCTAAAAGAAAAAAAGAGCTTGTAACCAATTAGCGCCGCAGCCAGACAAAGATGGTCGCTATTATAAAAGATATTCCACACCCAAATATAGTTTTGAACTGTAGCTAGATCTGATACGGAGGTGTATGCAAATCCACTGTCTCCGATAGCTGACAATATCATCGCCACAAATAATAACAACATCCATAGGGACACGTTCCGATAGACTGAAGAAGAAGAGGTCGCTTCACCTTTCTTGTCCACGTCTTGTTCTTCTTGGATACTATCTTTGTACTTACTTCTGCGTCTAAGGATCCAATACATCATTGCTATTGGAAATATCATTATAGCGTCTAGTACTGGGTAAGAAGTATTAATTATCACCAAAGAAATATCTAAAGTTTGAGTAGATAGTAATCTCATGGTACTTACCATGGTATCAACCAGTAAAATCAGGGCTACCAGAAAAATAATAGATATCAAAATAGGAACGAACGGCTCAAACTCATTTCTGAAGAAATGATAATACAAACTGTACAGGAAATAACCAAATGCTGCGTATCCTAAATAGTATAGCACGTCAGCTACAAGAATGCCCGGAGCTTCCTGATCTTCAAAAGTCCAACTTATTGAGGCAACTATCCAAGCTGCAAGAAATAAACAAATAGAGAAGTGCATTTTGTTATCGTCATAATATGGATGGTGTAGTATTCTGTCACTGATTTGTTGTGATGGAGTTTGTTCTTCCATTTCTAAAGATTTCTTAACATCTCTTTTGAATCTATAAATCAGTACAATGGCTATTACTAAAGCTGCACCAAGAGCAAGGGTTGATGTTAACGCAGAAAAGTTAAATCTGCTTATCTCGTCGGGAGAAAAGACAATGAAGGAGTTTGTAATGATAATGGATACAATCAGTATTATAATGACGACAACATTAACTCTTTTGATCCCGTAGCTAGTTGGTATCTTTCTCGTTAAACCCATGTTACTTTTACATAGCAGGTATAGCGTGTGCTAGACTCTTTAACTTTCCTAAGGGTTCAGACGATTAGATGTTCTGAAATGGTATGATATTCTATACCCATATAGAGAGACTCTCTCGCAGGTCCATGTCTTAAACACTATTGCTACATGGAGCCGCAGAAGACCCAATCCGACTTGGTTATGACAGAACAGAAATGGTGAGTCAGATTTTGCCCGGGTTAAACCTGCGGATGTATTAAAGGTGATCTTTAATAGCATATGATTTCATAATCATATTAAGGAATGCTGCAAAGATAAATGTACGGTTAGCGAGATCACCAACCACACAAAGAAAAAGAGAGTCTTAGTTGTTGATGATGAACCTGATCTAACTTTATTGTTCAAACAGGCATTAGAAGACGGTGGATTCGACGTTGATACTTTTAACGATCCCAGGAAAACGTTAAAGAACTTTAAGCCTCGTTTGTACGATCTCATAATCCTTGATATCGTAATGCCTGCTATGGACGGCTTTAAGCTGTATAATCAGCTAAGGAAGATAGAACCTGACATTAAAATATTGTTCTTAACAGCAAGCGAGAAACATCGTGATGTTCTCAGTAAAGAAGGATATTCCAAAGATCTGTTTCTATACAAGCCAATATCAATAATAGACCTTTTAAAAGAAGTAAATAAACGAGTACATGTAAAAAACTAAAAGCTTTCTTAGAGCTTACATCAAGTAGTGACATTTCGAGATTTACAAAAGCTGATAGAATCGCAGCCTAACCCAAAACAAACTAAAGCATTTGAAAGATTAAGATATGATAGGCGCATATGTCTGCACAAATGTACGATTGAATACTGGCCTACACGACAATCAGTAAAGAAGTCAAGCAAGTTCGAGTTACCAGGCCCACCAATTGATTCACATGGTAATGTAACAGGAGATAACGATATTCCCTTCGCGGTAATAGATGATGTCAATAAAGTATCTGAAACTACATACAAGAAACAAAAACTATCACCTTCGTTTGAGATGCTGAAGAAACATGGGTTCCCCCGTACGAAAGGATATGTTTCTTCTCCGAGTCTATTTGTTATACGTTATTTGTTATACGTGATAGAGAAATATAATATAAGCCGCAGAAGACTCAACGAATGATTGACACAGAAGTGTTGAGTCTAGGGCCCGCCCACGACCATTATAATATGCCCAGACATTGAGCCCCTAAAGATACTGTGAAATATCGTATTTACAAGACTCAGCAGAGTCAGAAGACGATGGGATATAACAGTCGGTTTGCTGAGGTTAGGGCCATCCTGCGGCTTTGCTTGGTATCTAATCTTGGCCCTTCTTTAGCGGTACAATAGTATAAAGCCGCAGGAGACTCAACAAATGAATAAGCTGGATGCTGGCAGGAGTGTGCCGAGTCCCGGGGACTACCTGCGGCTTAGTTTGGTGTGATAGATTTTGATAATCTCATTTTGTGATTCTATATAGCTGTCTGTAATTTCTCTAGCGGTCTTGATGGTTGTTTGCAAATATCAAATATATACTGTTAGTATCTTAATGATTGGTCAGTTAAACAGTAGCAGTAGCAGTTAAAGGGACTTAACTCTTTAATCTATATTGTAACGGTTTTATTTTTAATGGTGGTTTGATTAACAATTACGATAGTCTCCAATAGAACACAGATAAACACCATATCGGTCACCTAAGCAAGACGGGCTTGGCATTGACGTGAATACGAAACAGAACATAGGGTTTTTTACGTAGGTCTCGTCCATTGTGAAAGCGAGCCTGCCGGTGTAACTGATTTGCAGTAACATAGAGATACCCGTTAGTTGCCAGCGAGAGTGTATCGGGCCATAGGAGGCGAGGGTCATGGATAATTGTTTCCCATCTCCCTTTAGAGTCTCGACGCAGTATAGCGTTGTGCTCATAATTAGTCGAGTAAATGCAACCAGCTGTATCTGACTCAAGCCCATCAGATGCCCCACCCCTATCTCCCTCATCGGTCACAGTAGCTCCAACAGCTCGGTCATCTAGTGATCTATTAACCAAAGCGTTTGTGTCAACGCTGTAGAGCCTACGGCTACCAAGTGGACAGTAGTAAAGACGCGACCCGTCAGCGCTTATAGCTATACCATCCGAGCCCATGCCGGCACCTTGAGTCACAGATCCGTCTGGTTGCTGTTCCAAAAATGGCTTCCCTTCGATAATCGGAAGAAAGGTTTGCATCTTCTCTGCCTTTGTCGAGGGATGGTCATGGAGTCGACGCCAACTATCTCCTGTCGCCAAGTCCACTGCTATAATCCCGTTTGGTCCTTTTTGTGCTGAGTCAGTAATAAACGCCATTCCCTCACTTCCGCGCCTCAGATCGAAACGTACATCGTTAAGATACGTTGTAGGCAGAGCCACGTCTTGTGTAAACAAAATCTTTTTCAGAATCTTGTCACTATTTAGGTCAATGCTTACTAGCTTTGGACCACCATACCTGGTAGGCTGGAATAACGGGCTACCGGTGTCAAGAATCCACAGGCGGTCTGAAGGATCAACTACTACCGATTGTACGGATACAAGTGCAGCCGCTGGATCTTCTAGGTTAGTTTGATTAGTTGTCTCATCTGGGTATGCTAAAGGTTTATCCTCATGTATTTCGGCGACCGTGAATGGGACATCATCTCCCCACTTTGGAAAGTTAACAAAAATGCGTCCTTTATGTGAAACCGTAACCCCGGTCGGCATCGCACCATAGAACTGAGTTACTGGTTCTAACGTCCCAAGAGACTCCTCCCTTGGTAGCCCATTATTTTGAACTGTATCATCCAAAGTTTTATTCTGATAATGATCGATTTTCATTGCCTACCTTACTATATCATTAGTTAACATGGCATTAACTACACACTTCATGCTATCCATCGCTAATTAACATTACATTACTAGCGTAGCGACCATTGAGTCTAATAAAAAACTAAGCTTTCTTTGATACGGAACACTTCGTTTCTATGCTGTGCCTATATTAAGTTATATCAGTGGTAGTTTTCTCTTTATTTTTCTCAGGGTCTTCTGCATCAGGTCTTGTATCATGTAGTTTATCGTAATTGGCCTCGTAGCCCGTACAGCAACCGTGCGGCGCAATGACGTCAGAGGTTTTTCCCAGCACATCTGGACCTTCATCTTCAACAAGCATGTATTTTCCGCCACTGATGTTTATCCAGTATATACAATTGTAACAAACATAGCCTCATGAAGGTTTGAATCTGTAAATTTGTCGTATTCCACATATGAAGCCTTTAACTTGCTGAATTTTTTGAATTTGCTAAGATTGTCCACGGCACCGACGGTTTCCTTTATTTTCTCGCCTATTTTTGCCATATACTATGACTCCTTTAACGTGCCTCCTCTTCGTTAGGGTACCATAAAGTACATACACCGTAAGGTGCTATAGTTCCAGATTCTCCGTTTACATCAGGACCGTTGTCATGAACTATTGCGCAATGATTATCCCTGATAAAATAAGTGCAATTATAACAAAAATAACCAGTCGGCTTTTTTAAGAGTTCAACCTCGGCGTATCCTGAAGTAGATTCTGAAAGTTTTGGATATTGCTTGTCCGTAGGTATATTCTCCACACTAAATGACTAATCTTAATGCGGCGACAAATTATAAAGAGGTTGTATCCAGTCAAACAATATTATAGAAAGAAATACGAACGACTAAACCATAATCTACTATGCACTGCTCAAATCCCTCTTCCAATTGTTCTTCATTGGCCCAATAGGAATTGAGGGTTGGGGTTTTTACATTGACAAATACGTTCTCTTGCCTACATAGTTGCTAGTTGTTCTGTTAGCCCGCGAGTGTTAGAGAGTTTTTGCTTTAAAGTAACTACTATTACGAGCTAAATGAGCTAGATGGGGCCGCATTGGAATTAAGGGTGAACAGTCTTCAGTACAACCATGAACATATACGCGCTACTAATTTCCGGTGTTCCTAAACCTGAGACATGAGTTGATCCATTTAAGTATCTCGTGGATCCCAGAGAAATCAAAGTTGCCGGCAGAACAAAATATGACGGGCAATGCAACCAATACATGTCTCCAAATACTACCTTGACTCCTAGCGGTTAGACTAATGATTAGATAACCCGGTTAGCAGTCTTGGGAATCCAAATTTTTTTCCGATATGTAACTCCGAATCATTGATTATCTCAGACTAACATATTCGCATCGTCTCATGCAAAATAGTGTTTTTTAGACGCCATTTTATAGTATATTGCTTACTAAAATGGTAAAGATGAGTGACGGCACAAGTATGGGTAACAATAGGATCGACGATTGGCAACCCTTGGTAAATAAGCCTGTTATTGCAATCGACGGCCAAGAGATAGGCATCGTTAGAAGTATTCAAGCAGAAAGCTTAATGGTTGACTACGGTCCGATTACCCCTGACCACTATCTCATTCCAAAGTCTTCTGTGGAGCGCTTTGAAAATGGTATAATCCACCTAAAAGATGACTCGAAATTCGTAGAGGAACGATATAGATTCGAATAGTTTAGCTGGTGACTAACTGACCTAAGCAGAATATGCATCTGAAGGCGTTAATGTGGCTGAACCCGTGATGAACTCTATGTCAGGATCTTCTCTTAACATGGATTCTAATTCCGCAATGTAGATCCGTATACCTTTGAATCTGAATGTCCTGTTCTCTTCTATGGAGGCTACACGTTGATATTTCTTGTATATCCATTCCTTTTTTGATTCAAGATCTGTGTTAGGGGGGTAGATCAACTTTAGCAGCACACTGCCCTCCCAATCGCTGAAGGACGTTTCAAGCTGAAGGATATTTAATAACAGCTTTTGATCGACCTTAGGGAATAAACTTTCCGACTCTCGAAGAAAATTCTGATATATTGATTTAAGCCTCGAGGAAGACGACGTGATGGATCCCGAGGGAGAAGTTTCGTCAGTCTTGCCCTGCACCAATTTCACCGCTTATGATACAATTGGATACTATTTCATTTAACGGTTATCTCAATCGGTTGCTGCCTGATAAGATGCAAGATTTCTTGACAAATGGCCAAAATTGAATATGCCTAGAGGAATGAAAGAGGATTAAGTACAAAAAAATTTGATCGCTGCGGGACCAAGGTTAAGAGTAGGTCTAGCAAGAAGGCAAATCCGTATGCAGTCTGTAATGAATATCTGTGCCGAGTATTTATGCGCGCCTGAAAATCATAGGGAGATTTAATTATTTATTTATTCACATTTAACACAAAAATGAATAAGAGCGGTGCATGTCAATTAGCTCGCGGACTATCCGTTATTTTCCGACTTTAACAGTTACGTTAAACTCCTTCTATTGTCTCGTTAGTTACGGGAAACTAAAATATGCAAAGCAGGCGAAACTTAGGTCCTGGTTACAGATTCTTCTCACTTTTACTTACGCCATCCTGAAAATATGGCAGTACCTTTGCACAAAACTCTCGAACAAATTTTATCTCATCCGGACTTGTACTGTGTACATATATTCTTGTAAATCCTGCATCGAAGTAACCTTCTATTAACTTTATACATTCTTCTATGGATGTAGCGATTAGAGTTGACTGTTTTACTTTCTCATCCGACACCTCAGCTTTTGCCTTTCGTTCCAACTGCCTTGGATCGCTAATGTTCAAATCAAATACATCTTCTATTAACGAGGCACGCCAAAACTCTGTAGATTTGAACGCTTTATCATAATCCTCAGAGTATGACACCTTGGGTTTAGCTATTTTTTCTAACGAGTCCGGGTCTTTGCCTTGCTTTCTTGCAGCCTTGGCAAATATATCAAAAGTTTCTTTTGATTTATCAGGTTTTACCGTTGTGATCAACCCGTCTCCGTACTTTGCTGCAGTTTGGATCGCCTCCTCGCCGCTTGCGGCCATGTATAATGGTATTTTATCTGAGACAGGCGGCGTGTAAAGCTTCGCACCCTTGATGTTAAAGTATTGTCCATTAAAATTCACAAATCCGTCAGAGTCAATATCTCCGTTATTTGCAGTTCCTTTCAATTTCTTTGATTCATTCCACAGCTTTCTAATAATTTGAATGGCTTCAGTAGTTCTGGCTAGTCTTATGTTTGAAGAAGGCCAGTCAAACCCGGCAGGAACCTCGTTCATGGCTTCACCTGTTCCGATACCTAGCCCTATTCTATTCGGGTACAAGACATCTAGTGAAGCAAAAGCTTGTGCAATTATAGCTGGATTGTAACGATAGACTGCTGCTGTTACTCCTGTTACAAATTCTATTCTCTTAGTTTTGGCCGCTGCACTTGCCAACCATACCCAAGTAAAGTTACCGTACCCATTATCGTGCCACCATGGGTGAAAGTGGTCACTGGTTAAACATGTGTTAAACCCTCCCCGTTCAGCCTCGCTCACAAATTTGATTAAATCATGCATTGAATATTGTTCCTGAGATGCCCAATATCCAACTATACCGTTCGACCTCCTTGCCATATTCTTTTATCTATTTTGACATAAGGTCTGCATACAATATGAAAGATATTGTGAATTCTTCGGGCTATTCATCCAGTAGTAGGTATGATAACTCTAATCTCATCTGGACCATCATCGATGCTAAAATTTCATATTTACACCTTGCCGAAATCTCTGTCATAAGACGGGATAGTGCAAGGACAAGGGTCCAAAGAGTGTATCGAGAAAGGATATAATCTATGGATTGATGTAATAAATCCAACAGAATCTGAACTCTTTAGCCTTCAACAATCTTTTAATCTTGATGAAAAAGCATTTGAAACTTACAAAAACAAATCTAAAAAACCTCAGGTTAGAGCATTGGCGGATCATACATTAACTATATTTGTCAGTATAAAGTACAAAAGTTTAGATGATCTAGATACCCAAGCAGTATACTTCTTTCTTGGAAAAGGGTGGTTAATAACAATTCATTCCTCTAATGTGGACCTTATGACAGGAGTAAAAAGGATATTTGCAGAAAACAATAAGAAAATCTTGGAATCTCCCATTGATTCCTTGTATTATAGCATATTAGCAAGCTTAGTACAAAAATATGAGCAGCTCTTAACTGCAGTTGAACTTAAGGTAATGGAGTTTGAAAAAGAGTCATTATATCGGCCATCTAAGGGAACACTTCAGAATTTGGACATTTTATCAAGACAAGCCATAGTTTTAAGAAGACATTTCTGGCAAGCTAGACATATCATGAATTACTTGACTCATATGGAAGAAGATAAAGATGACATCAAGTATCTACAGATAGTCTACGATGATATCAATCAGTTAATTGATTTAGTTGAATCCTATCGAGATACTATAAATTCAATTCGAGAAATATATTCTGGAACTGTATCATTACAGCTAAATGACACGATGAGGGTTCTAACAGTATTCTCCTCAATATTACTTCCACTTACCTTTCTTACAAGCATATTTGGAATGCAAGGATTCGATCTAAATAACATCCATTCAATACCACAGGGCTTTGCAATATTATTGGTCGCAATGACAATCGTTTCGATAACTCTATTCTATATGTTTTGGAAGAGGCAATGGATTACCATCCCAGGAAATATTCTGCGCAAAAACAATAGTACTGGTAATGACAACAAAAGTGATAGTCAATGAATTCCACTATGATATCACCTCTATCTGTATTCAGCTTCAATTGTTATCCAAAAAATACCACATGACTCTACTACATTTTGTAGTCCTCGAATCGCTGATTGAATGCGAGATTAACAAAGTTAGTCATGTCTTTAATATGATTGTCTCCATTAATTTTTACCAAATACCGAGACACACAGGCAGCCTACAGATACGAAGATAAGACGGTACTTTAATAATAGATCAGAGTGAAGACGTTTTCAAGTGAAGTTATCGAATGTTTAGCACAATGGGGAAAAAGGTGTGCTGAGTGTAATGGTGATGTCTCATGTCTGGAGGCATGTTCAAAAGAACTAAGGGTTTGTCTTGATGCAGCATTTCCTGATTCGAGAAAAATTGAATTTGAGAGTGATAAGGTAAACTACATAATGTCTTCCATATTTTTCTTGGCTAATAGAATATCAAAGGCAACTATTGGATTAGGAGAATTCGATAAGGTAGTGAATAAAACCACAAAAGGAACTAGCGAAGTGGATATAGAAAAAATGCAGAATACAGAGATGAAGGAACTCCTTGACGAAATAATAGCAAAATATTTTTAAAATGTAAGGGCCCAATTGTATAATTGTGCTCATGTGTTAGCTCATGAATTAAATCTGGGAAAACTTTGCTTACACCAAAATACAAAATAGCTTGAGGGTGCTCGCAGTTGGGTCTGTCATACGGTGTTCATTTAGCTGAGTCTCCTGCAGCTGTTTTTGTTGTATTTGATGCTGTTCCAGATGGTTTGTCCTTACTTTTGTAGTCCTCCAAATCTGGTCTTTCCTCTGGATTTATGCTTGGTGCTATATCCTTCTCTTTCTTCTTATTTTGTGACATGACTAGAGATTATTGTATTACATTGCTTTTTTCGGTTTACGAACTAAATTAGATTTTTGTAATATAAGAAATAGAAGCCATGGAAGACGGGGGGTGATTCGGAAGCTACTCTGAAGAGTATAGCTTCATGGCAACAACAATCTGGTACAGCATGGATGGACACTTATAAAGAATTTGCCGCCTATTCGTAGAAGTTGAAGAAGGTCTTCAAAATAAAGAAAATGATGTATCGCTACATAATACAAATAATAAGAACAAAAAGAAAATGAGGGCTCTCGTTCTGCAAGGAGGGGGAGCACTTGATTACAGCAACATACTATTAGATAGTTACATTCATTGAGGCTCTTGTTGAAAATAATATACTTCTATGGCCTAGTTTTTTCTAATAGATAGAGCCCATTTTCGAGCATACCATGATCGTTGTTTAGATATATTGCTTTCTTATTCGCATTTAGTTTTTTAACTGATGATATCATAGTGTCAAGTTCTGCTTGTGAATAGATATATCTATACCATTCTTTGTAACCATGTACCCTTAGATACATTGCATTATTAGTAACAATCCTAGTGCGAGGAAGTCCTGGAGCATCTACTGAACAAAAAATGATTCCAATCTCTGCAATTTTATCTATTATTTCCCACCATGACGAATCTCTGAATTCTAAAACGGCTTTATTGTTATCTAACCCTGTATTTTTAAAGAATTTTCTAAGTATTTCAAGATTTTCTAATGTGTGTTTGAACGAGGGTGGCATCTTGAAGAGCCAAAAGTCAATTTTGTCAGAAATTCTATCAAGAGTTTTACTAAACTTATTCCATAATTGTACTGCTGTTTCTCCTTTTAATCTTGTGTAATCAGTAATATAACGACTCACCTTTATGGAAAAAGTGAAGTTAAATGGCGCTGCCGAATGCCATGTATTAACCCAGGACTCCATTGGAAACCTGTAGTAACTTGCATTAATCTCAACAGAATTGAATCCTTGGTCCACGTACCATTGAAAAGCTGAGGGTTTTTTTATATTCCAAGAGTATGTGTAACCCGAAGTTCCTATTCTTATTATAGACAAGCCTTTCTCAAATATTGAAGCAAAATACTAGCAATAACAATTTATCTTTTCTTTATTATTATTAAGTCTAGAATAGATATTAAGTAAAGCCGGGGGCAATATAAAGAAAAGTAAACTAATAGAACAGCTTGAAGAGATCAACTTGATTGTTAAAGAACAATCAGTTGCTGCAAAGCATAGCAGATTAAAAGCATTGTTACACCCTATTACCGTAGGTAGTGGAATAGATAATCCTTTGGTGCAGGTAGAATACAGAGGAAAACAGAGTAATGTTATACTTACGGCACAGGGAGAAAGTACATTGAAAATATTTGGAAATAACTAATGCTAATAAAAATTTAAATATTTTCTCTCAGATATTTGTCAGGGGACAGATTGTGTTGTCTTTGGGAGCTCAAAGTGGTTAGATGAATAAGATTAACCTAATTGTAATGGCACTAACGCTTTTAGTCGGCTTTAGTTTAACTGCAAACAATGAATTAGAAGCATCAAAATCCCCGTATCAATCTGGTTACGATCATGGAGCCGGCGACGCAAGCGATGATTGTAGTGACGGATGTGACTGGTATATACTTGAGCCAGAAAAAGGATTTGAATTTCATACACAGGAGTTCATCGATGGTTACATTGATGGCTTCTGTGATAATAGTCCTCCGGGACGAGGTAGTGATGCTGATGAAGCGACGTTTAATTGCCCCTAATCCTGCAAGGATCTATCTTGGCTCACCAATAGCAAGCCTTGTCATGCAGCTTTCTATATGTTACCCAAGAAGAAATATGACGAGATGTTTCAGCTCTGCAAATAGTCTAATAATGTATTAATGCAGCATGGTGTCCTATAAAATCGCTAGATAAAAAACAAAAAGATTCAATTAATATTTTTCATCTAGATCTAATCCATCGCTAGTCCCTAGGAAGAAATCTGGTTCACTTTCAACCCCTTAGTCTGTCTCATACTTTTCGTTGATGAAGTTCTTTTTGATTCCCTGAAAGTAATTGCCTATTTGAAACTCAAGTGTTGGGTAGATGTTATTCCTAGATACTTTGTGAAATTAGACCTAGGTTAAAAGCGATAAAATCTTCCGTTTGCAGAATTGTTGAGGATGTTATGTAGATATGTTACTGCTATCTTCATTTTCAACATTTCTACTAGTGTACAGCTCTTCTAGTATTTTCTTAGCTTCATTTTCATCAGCATCTCTAACTCCACGTACTTCGAATTTTGATGCTTTTACTTTCTCAATGGTTGTAACAAATTTTCTCCACCTAGATTGTTAACAATATCCCATGAAATCAGTGCAAGTGTCAAGGTAACAGTCGAAAGCAGCTGAAATCAGAGGTACCAAAATGGTAACAGATGGTAACAGCTTTAAGGTTGTAGCCCCACATTTGTCGGTTCTGAGTTCTTAGCTATAGAAGTCATATCCTTTTAGTTCAATTAAAGTGCCGTGGTAATAGTCGAAAACAGCTGAAAACAGCTGAAAACAGAGGTAACAAACCGCTAAAAATGTTAACTGTTTTAAGCCTCTATCCAACAGAGGTGGTATCAGTGTTAACAAGACAGGAAAAAGAACAAAAAGTATTAGACCTTTACAATCAAGGCAAGACCATTCGTGACATAGCTAAGGAAATGAGAATGTCCTTCAGGGATATAGGTGCTATCTTGAAAAAAGCATCTGGAGAGCTGGAGGAAAAACAAGATATCAAAGAATCATTGTCTCTATCCAGTAAAGCGTATCGCCTCTTTTCTAAGGGTAAGACCCCGATACAAGTAGCTATTACATTGAACCTTAGTGAAGAAGAGACAACAAAATTTTATCAAGAGTATTGGAATTTGAAACAAATGCAAGAACTCAGAATGGTATACGAAGAAATTGGACCAGACATTGAACCTTTCCTAGAGTTATTTAGACTATCTAAAGATGCACATATGAATTCAAGACAAATTATTAATCTTCTTAAAATTGCAGATAATGACCTACAATCAGTCGCGCAGAGATATAAAAAGCTACAAAGAAATGTAAACGATTTAGAATCCAAAGAACTGGACGAAAGTATAAACTTGGCAGACCTGAAAAGTCAGATACAAATTGCAAAACAGATTTTAGATTCTCACCACTTATCTTGTCAGAAAGAGGTAAAAAAGGCGCTTGAGTTACACAGACAGAATATGGAACTTGACAGCATTTTAAGACAGTTTAAGAATAATAATAAAGAATATCTTAAGATTCGATTTGTGGCAAGGCAGACTGTCCGAAGTGTCTTGTCAGACAAGAGGCATCTGTTAAAGGTTGCGCTTTATTCGCTAATAGAATCATGGCGTGCTGATCCAATCAAATTCAACTCTTTAACCTATCACATGTCATGGACTATGGAGATGTCAAAATCAACCATGATAGACTACGCAGGCAGTAGCAGCGGCTACCACACCACTCCCTTCTCATATTCTCATAATCAGGTTGGTTACTATGAAGCTCTTGCAGAAGTATTAGTGAATGAAACTGCTATTCTATACAATAAGATGGTGAAGGATTTCATAAATCAATCTATAACTAATGTGGCTGCGGACAGTAGTACAAACGTATTACCTCCTATGATATATTTCGATGAACAAACCGGCCATACACAAGCATCATTAACTTATAGGCATATAACACATACATCTGTGTATGAGTGATGTGCACGTTTCAACTCTAATAATGTGTCAAGTACTGAATATACTAATCTATCGTAATATCTCAGACCGGTATCAGCACTAATATATTTTATTTGCTCTCATGAAGAAACCTTAGCGCATTAATTCCCTCATCAGTTAAAGAAACGATGTGACGTGCGCCTATCTTTTCAACACTGATAAATTTCCACTCCATTAAGGGCTCTATCAAATTTTTGTTCAAAGCCATGTAAGCAGCTTGATCACTACGTTCTTCCTTATCCTGTGTATCCTTTTTTCCAACCTGAATAAGATTATTGTTCAATGCCAGGTCTTTTAATTCTCTTTTAGTTATTTTATTGTCTTTATGTAGGTTAATCATGTGCATACATTCTATAAGTTTCTCATCCGGAATTTCGATCTTGTATTCTGGAAGAGTAATGATATCTTTCATTCCTTCTGTTTCTTGATTCCTTTTTTCTTCTAAAAGAATCGTGTTATACTTCTCAGGGACAACATAGTAGGGTCTGATTGTTGCCATGTCCTTAAACATCATACAGGCCATCATTGAAGCGATAGCCTGAATCTTACTTCCAACAGAAACATTCACCAGGATGTGATTCCCCTTCTCACGCATTATTATAGTCCTTAACGCTCTAAGTATATCGAATAAATCAATTCTATCTGCAGAGGCTTGTTGGCAGTCTATGTTTGATTCTTTTAATTTTCTTGCAATCGATTTTGCATATGGGCTGCCCTTGTCTTCCCCATGAATAGACTTCTCAGTAATAAGCCATACTCTGTCGGCCTTTTTTCTTACTGCAGGAAGAACTATCCTGTCCACCTCAAAGCCGACCGGGGCGATATGAACACGAAGGGTGTCAATTAAACCACGCTTATTACTAGTAAGCATATTCACTTGACTATTATTAGTAACACTAGTAATTAGATATTACTTATATCTGTCGGTACACCAACACCCCTTTACATTGCAAAGTAGCATGACCTTACAGATTGTAGAAACTAACATGGAGAATAATGAAACCGATCCAGAAGAAATCTCAAAGCACCAGGTGCCGAAATTTTTAAGCTGCCACCCTATGACAGATTACCTCCTTGCTATGGAAGAAGGAAAAGTGGTGAATGACTTCCAACATTCGATACTTCACTCAATAGCAAAAAGTCATTTGAATTGGCCTTCCTTCCTTATTATTCCTGAACTTTTCATGAAATGGATGGTGAGCATAATTAATTGAGTAATAACATCACTGTAAGAAGCCTTTACAGGACCATAGCCAGAACTAAAACGCATTTGGTGCAATCAAGGGAAATAGCTACTACTTGTGTATGTCCCTATCTCTTCAAAATGAGTTACCCCTTTGGTGTAAGTGAAGGAGAAAGAGACTATCTTGCGGCAAATACCGTCCATGACATAATGAGCATAGCCCTACCAACAACAATTTTGTACAACTGGCAAGAGGGAGCAAAGAAATTCCAATGGGTAGGTATTGCTGAGAGAATAGAGAAAGATTCTGAGGAAATCATAGAAAAGGCAGTCTCCAACGCACAAGAAAAAATAAAGACAGAGGAAAAGGCAATAGCGTCGAAGAATTTTAATCTTGAAGGATTTCGTGCAGATGTAGAATATAGATTTCATGGCCTTTTGGTTGCAATTGCAAAGAGATTGATGGTGCAATATGAGCAACCCAAAAGAGCTTTAACCGAGGTAACAATTTCTAATATAAATGAGCATCATGAAGGAAGATTAGACGCTGCATTAGAATTTTATCATAGACGATACGCAGTTCTTGATTGGAAAACTAACAATGTGAACCAAGCAAGCACTGGTGGAAAGGACAGGTGGCAACTTATTTCAAATATTCTTCTTGCGAATTACCGTTATTCTGGTAATGAAAATAATTGGGACAAGTTTAGGTTCGGAGCAGTAGTTTATTATCAAAAGGCATACCTTCCAGATTTACCTATACAACAAGATTGGATTGATAAAGTTAAAAATGATAGGCAATTTGCATATGAGGTTTTATGTGGAGGAAGGCCTAACACACAAAAACCAAAATTTTGTCCTGTATGCGACAAAGGTGGAGAATCCTCTTCCGAATGTCAATTTTACCGTAAAGATTCACGATTAGCATATGAAGGAAAGCTACCCGCAGAATATGCCAGGATAAGAGGTCAGCTGATTAAAAGGCGTTATCTAGTTTTGGACGAAAGGGCCGAAACACACAAGCACAAATTCGTAATACAAACTATGATCAACAACTTTGGAGAGAAAACTGCCCTTGAAGAACTAGGTAATACTAGTATCATTTATGGTAACTATAAGCTAGATTCTATCGAAGGAAATTCAGTTATTCTGACTAGAAGCAATACCAATCACTATACATTCTTAGAGCCAAGAAAAGTTGTCAGAATGATCGGTAAAGAAGAACAAGACATTCCTCTTCTTGCATCGGTAAGTGAGAAGGGGTTTGTTAAGGAAGTTGATGATTCAAAACTAGTAATAGACTTGGAAGGAAGTATAGCTGCAGAACGTGCGAAGCAACAGCTCTCTCTCCTTCCATTGACAGTTATTCCTGATGAAATAAACCTCACACGCAGAGTGCTAGAACCTATGCATAGATTTCACAAATTAGCTGCAGATGTCATGCTGCCACCGGAGCTTTAGAAGATCTAATGAGACTTCTACTTGATTCAGAGCAGCTCAGGGTCCTCAACTGGCGCACAAACACTAGCGATATAGCAGCATTAGAAGGTCCACCTGGTTGTGGCAAAACGACTGTCGGTAGCGCACTGGCGCTAAAACTAATCGCAGAAGGGATTACAAAAAGAGTCCTTCTTGTAGCTTATACTAATGCCGCAGCCAATGAATTTGGTTGGGAACTTTTCCATATACTAGGCCCTTCAGCGGCCAATATTTGTATAAGAACTGGAAATCCAACAGGAGTTGACCCTACTCTACCGATTCCTTTTAGTCGATCAATTGATATTATCTTGAAGAAGAGAATTGTAATCTCTACAAATCTATCATTAAAACGACTACCGACAATGAGGTTTGACAATATGATTATCGATGAGGCAGGAATTGAAAGAATAGAGCATCTACTTTGGCCTTTTTGGTTTGGAGTAGATAGACAAGTGCAATCTGCACACAGATATCAAGACAATGCTTCAACTCAGATTAATGACCTCATGGAACTAATATCAAGATGTGGCACAGTTGCCACAGTAGTTGGCGACCCAAAACAATCTAGGCCTATCAGTCCTGTCAACTCAGATTATAGTGCAATAGAATGGGTAATGAAGAGATCTAGATGGGATACTCTACGTATCTCACATCGTCTTCCAGATAGTCTTTCTGGTCTGGTTAATGAATTTGCCAGCTATGGAGGTTTGAGGTCAGCTCCTGAAATTGCACCAAGAAGACTAACCGTAGAGGTACCACCAGACATTGAGTATCGTGAAATAATTCAGCCAGACGAAGTCATCACGTGGGTTGATGTAAATGGCAATGAAAGACCAATGGGACCTACCTCTTGGGCAAATGAATTAGAAGCAAAAGCTTGTACTAAAATTTCTAACCATTTATCTAAAATCGCTTCTAAGAAGACTAAAGTCATAGTCACTAGGTTTACTGCCCAAAAGCATATCATAAGAAATTATTTGCAAAGAATTGGAGATTATAACACTAAAGTGACTACTACAACAGGCGCATTGGGTACTCAAGCAGATATTGTCATATTTTCATTAGTTAGAAATAATCCTGAGAGAAATGTTGGAGCAGCCGGGACATTGCAGGATCTTAATGTAGCTATTTCTAGATCAAAAGAGAAATTGATTATTCTAGGTAACTTTGAAATGATGTTAAATGGTTGGACCAATGACGCTTCTGTAAGTCATAGAAAAAGTCCAGCACGCAATCTTGCACGTTTAGTAGAATCAAAATATGGTAAGATCATAGATACTCCAAAAATAATAACAGTATAATTATGGAATGCAAGACAGAGTATATCAAAGAAAAAGAAAATTAGTGGAAAAATTTATTAAAAAACATGGAAAAATAGATCACTCTATTATTCTAAATAATGTGGATGTAGATTACGATACTTTAATGAAGATACTTTCTGACTTGCGTAACGAGGGCCGCTTGAAATAATGTTGGACTCATACTATAGGATTTTTATGTACTTGATTCCAGACTTTCAATTAACTTACTTATCATTTTCTGCTGCTGGAATATTAGAGACATAAATAATGATTCTGATATGATCACCTGGAGTATATAATTCTGCGGCAAATACAGCAGTACTTGTCCTGTTCTAAATCTTCCTGACAAGCAATTTCTATATTTGCAATGACAAAACCATTCTTTGTATGATAACTCTTTATCTGCTTGAAGGCATCATCAACCTAGGAGCGAAAAGGTCTATTGCGCAGGCGCGCTACCCAAGTTTAACAACATACTGAACCCGCCGAGCATTGTTGCTACAATACCAATCATTAGAAACACCATTGCTATCTTCAAATTCTTATATTTTCTACTATTGGTCTTCTGGTGAAAAGAGGTGGCTTTGCTTAGTTGAATTGCAAACTTTTCCAAGGAGTAAACGTCAGCTTTGGAAAAAAATCACGAATCGAAACAATCGGGTCTTTATCTGGCATCTGTGGAACTCTATACCACTTTGGTTCCCAAAATGCGAGAAGCGAGAAGATCGCTGTCAAAATATATGACGTGAAGGCAGTGCCGCCAGCTGCAAGAAGTACTAAATAATACCCAGAGGATTGCAGCAAGATTCGTACGTCTTTGTCTGTCGCAGATGCGACAATCACTGCTATCAAAACTGTTTCTATTATGCCAGTGAAACTCATCATGCTTATAGCTTGACCTGTTAGAGTTTTCCGCCTCTCTAAAGTTAGATCATACTGACGTTGTAAATCAGTATAAAGCTGTTTGAGACGTTCATCAATATTATATGCCATTTTCATCGAAGCTACATTATAGTTTTTTTTATTAACCTGCTTCAGTTTCTTCTATGTAATAGCATTTGTTGTTTTCAAAGTAATCACACTTTTCGGGGTTTCCTTTCCCTAGACATTCCGAGTCGCTTACTCCCTTTGGACATGGCATATCATAATATTCTGGTTTGAGTATTTAAGGAGATCATAGCTCCTGGCTAGTCGAACAGGATTATATCTTCATGCTACATTCAAGCCGTGTACTTCATGACATACCACAGTCTCTACAGTTCTTCCGGTATCAAGCCGTACAGCAGCTGAAGAGAGGTCTAGGAATAGAATCTTGGTGAACTAAAAATGGGAACGGGTTCTGAACGAGCCTACTCTTAACGTTGAATCTGTCTTCTTGCCGACCTTGCTCCATGTCGATCCCTTCGTAGTCATCATTTCGACACTATGATTGGATAGTCGAGTCACAAAATCTATTAGTTGACTAGAAAATTCATAGTCAGGCATCATTTTTCTCTACACAGTTAATAAAGCCTTGATATTTTGTGGAAGATCCTCAATTATCCTTGACATTCTTATCCCTTCATTTCTGTAATATGTTCTTCCGGTGTCTGGGTCTGTGATACGGGTTTCTCCATGATGTATTGCTAATACATGCCAACGGTTATTAAAAACAGGAGACCCTGATGAGCCTGGCTGAGTAGAGGTCAAATATTGTGTGATTCTATTATCCACGTATTCAAGGAAGTTGTTTTGTATTGAGATTTGCTTGGGCGATCCTCCTGGATGTTGGATAATATTTACTCTGCTTTTCAGCTCGGGAGTTTTTAGAGTAAATTTTGGAAGACCCCATTTTTGACCAGGAGAATCCACCAACTGCAAGACGCTGTAATCCAGCCCTTTGTTTGTGTGAAAGAGCCCCTTCTTATCATATCTATAGTCCTGAAACTTGGCAGGCAAATTATCGGTATTTAGATGATAATTGAACCTGAAAACACATTCATCCAATTCTTGGGTATCACCTATTACATGGTTATTAGTAAGTACGCAGTTATTCGATATCAAAAAACCGGTGCCAGATCCACCTGGGTACACAATACAACAAACACACTGAGATATCTCTATTGCTCGCAAAAGGAAACCTATAGGTTTTAGGGTATTCTCACCCGTCATGCCTTCATGAAGTATCCTTACCTCGTCATGAACAGGTGTTTTCTCTTCAGGAGCTACTAGTGAGACTGAAGCAGGATTTATTAATTTTTTTTGTATAATAAAGGTCTTAATCTTATTTCGATCATCGATCTCCATGTCAGCCATTGCAGCGTTTAAAAAGCGACCGAGAGCATGATGATCATATGTAATTTTGCCCTTAGTATTTAGCCTTCGAATAACATTATGAAGCATTGTTCTAGGCGCTCCGGTTAGGTCAATATCTGGCAATAGATCATCCAATCCCGCCCTGCTAAATACAGTCTCGATATTCTTGATCTTAAGAAAAAAAGAGTTACTAGCTAGTACATTTATGATGTAAGTCGTATCTTCAAAATCTAGCATATCGTGATTCCAGATTGTATATATTTAAGGTACGCTGACCGGTAAATGACTTGCCGTTATAAGGTTAATAAAGGTGGTTATGTTATGACTTTCGGATGCTACATATCCCCCCGGTTAACTTTCGTATCAGTTTATTCTGAGATAATCGTTATTAACAGTATCTTATTACATCTTCTTTAGCAGTATCACTGATATTCACACACGCAAATTTATCTATTAATTAATAGACAATGTCTATAGATCCAATACTTATATCAGATATTTTGCAGTTTAACATATATTTGCATCAATGCATCCATTTATAGTACCTATTTTCAATAATATCAGGTTACACATCTTCTTTCAATTAACACTCTATATCGGCAAATGTGTTTCTTAATCAACCATCATGATTATTTTTTCTAAGCAGATCCGCTATAGTCATTGTATACTGTCCTCAGAAGATTTCTATTTTGGTCTAAATAGGTCTGGTCCTAACTTTTGTAGATGCCAGGTTTAAACTAAAGGTGCACTACATTAATACGCTGTCAGTCAACTTTTAGCAGACCACACATGTAGCTATAATCACTTTTAGTCCGTGTACCAAATCATTGCATAAATATTTAGAATCTAAAGTATATACTGTCCACATCTCTTTATTGTGCCTTAATCCAGTAATCGGTAGGGTTGAATCACCCTTCCAAAGCGATGCACGCACAGCACAGGTTGCGGCTTGTGCCTTATTGTTGTGGAACATACTCTGATGTTTCTTGTGTCAGTTTAAGCCAATGAGATAACAACTCAATGTGACCATCCTTATATTTCAGCTTGATCTGAATTCTGAATTCTCCCCAGACGATAAGCGTGATACTAAATCCCTCTTTTGCATTATATGCATCCATGACCGGGTCACGAAATGTTGGGTGCAATAAATATGTAACATGCTCTATTCGGTTTAACAACTGTTGTTCGCCCACGAGGTTGACTAAGCATTCATATCGACCATTTCCAACAGATTTAGAAATATTTCTTGCCTTGATATTGGGAGAGAGCTTAGGATCGATGTCGCCAAACCTAGTACTTTCTAGACTGCTGATAATATCATAACCGATCTTCCATGGCAGACTTCGGCTTATTTGTATGATTCCTAATGATCCTAATGATTGCGTAGATAATGTGATCGACATATTGATGAATCCAAGAATCATAGAGAGGATATCAAGCTCTTCGACTTCTAATTCAATTGTTGGTGCGCTAACCAGTATTTTTAAGTCAATTGGATACTTCGTTTGTCGAGTAGTCGATACTCCTTCTGGATTTAGAATGAAACTAATATCCACGTTAGATTCGAATGATAGTTCTTCCACGGTAATTATTTTTGTCTCTATACTACCAGTTAGGGATGGAACAGATGCAAAATTCTCATCCAATTTAGATAGCAGGATATTAGCAAATTCTTGGTCTTTGTTAGCGATTTGAATTATCCTATCTCTAAGATTCGTACTTAATGACGGATATGCCTGACATATTCCCTCAGCAAATCCATCTCTAAAGTTGCTATTCTTTATTGAACGATCAAAAAAACTTTCCTGAACTTTACTGTCAAACATTCCTATTCGTGCAGCCAAACCATATCCTAGCTTGTTGGCGAAGTCATTGTTATTCTCAGATATACTCCATACCTTAGATTGAAGATCCTCACTTAAAGAATTGAAATTAAGACCGATAGCAAGTCCAGTTGTCTTCGCAAGCTTAGCGTACTTATCATGCAATTCACGGAACTTATCGGGCATGTAGCTATCCACTAGCGGATTTTCTCTTACAGCATTTGCCAGTTTATTCGTAGAGTCCATTAGGTCCAGCGTGTGTCCGATAGCTTCCTCATTAAGGTGTTCGCTCCTAGCCACAGAGTCAGCAACGGTAAGGTACTTAGTTCTATCTGGATCCAAATTAGCCTGGTCTTTAATGATATTGCCATGAGTTAATTCCTTGAAGACTTGGTCTGCAAATTTATTAGTCTCCTTTGCAATATCTATTGTTTCCTTTTTAGTATTCTCACTTTGAGTTAGTTGTAACTGTAGGTTCATATTTGAAATTAAGTTCCACATAACCTCTCTTGTTATCTGCGCTGCCAGACTTAGCGATATCTTTTGTCTGATTACGACACCTAACGAGTCTTCAATTCCTTTTCTTGTAAAGGAATTCCACTTCCAAACATCATACCTTTTCTTTATGTCTAAACTCTTATAATCCCTTAAATGCAAAGTCTTATAATCCCATTTGGTCATTTTTGCTAGCTCACTTGCCAATTGTTCTATCTTGTCCTCGTTACCTTTATCATTAAACCACTTCGAAATTTCTCTGAATATTAGCATGTTTATTATAGATATTGGGTTAATGTCTCTACCATCTTCTTGCTTCATCTACCCGGTTCCCTCGCTAGTAACAACAACATTATTATTACCTACTACCAGAGAAGATTTTCTCTTATCGTAATAGGTCCATAGGTAGAACGCAAGGCTATCTACGTCAGTAGGAGTCGCCTCAAAGTAAATCGAAATATCCTCAGGGATATTAGTTGTACTTGATAATTCTTGATACAAGCAATACCAATGTCAGCGAAGTGACTACCTGCGTGATCCATTATCCTGGCTAGTTCCTTTATACATGGTCTATCTGTCTGTCCGTTAAAAACACTAGAATCAACTAAGATTGCTAAAAAATTCCTTCTGAAAAAGTTGCTCGTAATCTCATTCCAATTTTGTAGATCTGCACAAGTGTAACAGATCCACGGATGCAAGTTAAAATAAGGATATTGGATACGTTTCTTTCCCCCTCCTGGCCGTGGCTTTGTTCTAGCTTTATTAACCCTTATAATCTCCTCGGCAAGTCCGGAGAACTTATCAATACCATTACATCTTATTGGCATATATGATAAAGGGTCACAATTAACGATCACGCATACGTAAAACTGATCATAATCCTTATTATCTTCAATTACCGACACCTGTAAGCTATCAATCTGCTTGTAATAGTCAATGTCGATTTTTGATTTGAGATATTCTAGGATATTTATTATTGCATATTTGTTATTTATTTTCTTGTTTTGTAGGGTATTTACCAAATTGTAAACAAATGTCTTTGGTGTCCCACTCCAATCAATATCGGCTTGGAATTCATGTGGCAGTACCTCCTCAATAAACGCTTGTCTGTCAGACTTGTCGGTTAAATGAACCGCATAGTTATCCACTATAAAGTCCTTGATATCTTGGAGATATGTGGATGATCCATTGACACCCAAGTTAGTGGTAATTTGAAGATAAATACTACGTTTTAAGCATTTCTTCGTATTCTTGGCAAGTACCAGATACTAGTCGAAAATCTTTCAGGACAAGCAATCTCTGCATAGACAATCCTGTTTTACATCTTTTATCTGATACTTTCCCAGGTCAAAACACCAGCAACCTTCTGATCCCATGCATTCAAAGAACCGGTTACACATAGGACACTTCTTGTGCATGATTCATGGTTTTTCAGGATAATAGCTTATTCTTAACTGACAGCTCCTGATGTCTAAATATCATATGGATTTATCTGCCATTTTTTTATCTTATATTTCTTACCTTTTTAATTCCCATTTCACCTCCAAGGATACTAAATCGGGACCCAAAATCAGGTCAATTATGGTTCAAATCCCACTGGCCCCACTGGGTAAGCGGGTTCATATACATTGGTCAAGCATACTCCGATGTCCAGAAGTTGTTAAGGATGGTATGGGAAGCAAAGAAGAAGTGGAAGTGTTGAGATTTATATTTTTTCTTCATGTACATTTTTAAACCAAAAAACTTCTTAAAATCTAGAAAAACTGCGACAACTAATACATCCGCCGACGCCAGAATGCCTATCTGGTGTATTGGATCTTAAGTTTACATTGGTGTATCAATATAAAGTATACAAGACATTCGAAGATGCTAGAAAGTATGCCCGCAGTTTAAAGTTTAAAACTTCGCATTAGGACTGGTAACATAGCCTTAACACTTTCAGCGGATTGTATTAAATCACCATTTGCACCTTGTTTCTTCGCATAGCTAATAAACAAATCAAGCTGCGTGCGTGCATCTTGAATGCTTTCTGATATCATTATTTCTTCCTTTACTTTTTCTTCCCTTAATTGAATGCTTTTTGATCTCATTACTTCTTTTGCAAGAGTCTTTAGTGCATCTAGCGTTCCCTGCTCAAACAGCTTTGATATAGTTCCTAAAGAAAAATCACACCATTTGTTTGCAATATCATCTCTATCAGCACTACGTTCTATCCTTGTTATTTTAGTTATTTCGAACCTTTCATCTACATCTACAAGATCGCCGTATGTTCTTAACTCTCCAGTACGATGGCTACTTTTTGATGGCATGTTTAGAATTGTATCTATCTCCGCCTTAGGTACGCCTTTTCTTTCGGCTAGGTCCTTTAAAGCGCTACTAAGGTTGTAATAATCTGATATCATATTGGCTACTTTTTCATCGTATGGTGTCACATCCTGATACGTCAAGTCATTCTTTCTATCTCTTATGCCATCCAAATCCGAAGGAACTGGATATCCATCTACTGATGGCCATATGTCAATTATATAAACCTCTAATTTGGGAATAGTGTTTTTACTATCAGGTTTATTTTTTACGGATTTCCAGTAATCTTTATGCGATTGTATTAGTTCTCTTAAAGGAGTGTTACTTAGCACACCACCATCCCAAAATCTACTGTAATTTTCAAGATCGTAGTTTTCTATATCCTCTAATTTTTCTTCTTCAGTCTTTGTATAATCGTACTCCTTTGGAACTAAGGTGTAATCATAATGTTCTGGGACAGATGCACTTGCCAGTATATGTTCTACCATGATGCCTTTATCATATTTTATTGTGCGTTCATAAGTACCATTCTTTCTGTCAGTTCCGGGTTTATAGTCACCATACTCTGACTTTCTAGCATAGCTATCAAAGGTTACAGTTTCACCTTCCTCAACATCTACACTTATTGCAAGAAGTCTTGGTTCTGGATGGCTTGTCCCTATTGGAAATCTTATAGATTCATTTACAGTTCCCCTTAACCTGCTGTTATCATAACGATACCAAATATTTGGAACAATAAAATTATCAAAGAATTTTGAATCAGTTTTTGGTGGTAGATTAGGCAAAAATACGTTTGACGCTCCGCTTATTATAAATTCTTTTGCAGAATAATATCTCCTTGCAGCTTCCCCTGTAGCAACAAAGGAATTAATCCTACTCAGTATATCCCATGCTAAAGTCCATGATTTTTCATCCCACGAAAAAGGCCACCATTTATTTAAATTAATATTCGACGCCAATCGAGACTTCCAAAATTCTTTGAGTTCTTCCGCAGAACCCTTCCAACTCTCACCAACATCCTTGATTTCTTCCCTCCTCTTTTTTATTACATAGCTTACCAAAAATGCAGCATTTATTGCACCTATAGAGGTACCTGCTACTATATCAAATATATTCTCGTCATCATCAATATCTTTTTTGATCCAATAATATAGCACCTCAAAAACTCCTGCCTCGTATGCGCCAAGCGATCCTCCTCCTTGGAGAACTAATGCTCTTTGTCCATTACTTTTAGCCATTATAACTTTGGGTCATGATTACCCTATTTTTAATGTTGGTGATATAGAAGTAGTATAAATAATACCTGAGTTGAAGTATTAATTTTTTGTAATAGAGGAATCAGGTTACGGAATGCTTTGAGTGCTGGTATGCTTTTGTCTCCCCTTGGAAACTTATCACATACTTCTATCCTCTATTACATTATAGTTATAATGCATCGTGACATTTGAACCATGGAGATAAGCAGTTAGCAAAGACTAAAACGTTACTCATAAAGTACTTTCTAAAATATTCACTTTATGGTTGTATATTCATGTAAGAAGTGCGGCGAACTAAATTATCTTACTCCCCACGCTTTTTGGAATATATCTGACTTTGGTGCAAAGTGTGAGAAATGTGAGGCGATAAATACGATAACCTTAGAAAAGGGAGAACTAAGAAAACAAGTTTAGTAGTTTTTATATTGACTACACCCATAGCTATAATAGAGGTTGTGCAGTAAGCTTGTTGAGGTTAATAATGTATATCGTAATAACGGTGGGTAAGTTGTTAGCCCACGGCAGTAAATACCGCTAAGTTATCTGGAATATATCTTGCTGAATACGTTCTAAACAAACTGACTCAGGATGGCGATACAGTGCAGACGTTAAGTCATGATTTTGATGGTAACGAGGACTCTATTTTAAGTGTAATTTCATTTCTTAATGATGTAGGATGGCTAAAGGAAGGACAGGATGGTAATTATATGATAACTGACAAGGGGACTGAAAGGGTTTAGTTACCTATGGCACAAGATGAACATCCTGAGAAACATAGTTGGTGGCTGAACGAACTGGAATCTCTAGGAATCAATACAAGAGAAAAGCGCCAACTAAGGGACCCCAAAAAACTAGCGAGTTGACAATGGATATCAAACAGATGTGTTACGAGGAGTATAAGAAAGCATCTAACGAAGGCTAGTGTCTGAGGAAATTCATTCTTTAACTGAGATATCCTCAGCTACTTTATTTACTCAATGTCAGAACTAAAACATTGTTAAATAATTAATGAAATTCTTCGGAAGGGTAAAAAATAAGGAAAAAAGAATTATATTCTTCTCGTTGTTCTTCTTGCCGTTCTTCTAGCCACCCTTCTGAAAGCAGGTGTCATGTGTACTAATTCATATATATTTTTCATTAATAGTTTTCGCTGAATTATAAATATGCAATATCCCACCGTATACTAATGACGTTCCTAATGTGATTCTTCGGAAGGAATCAAAATAAGGAGAATGTAGAGAAGCCAATTGTCTAACTTAAAATAATTGTAATATATGGATTCTAAAATATCATATCATATCTGTGAATGGTAAGATCCACAGAATTATTGCATAATATTTTGCATTATCATTTTTTGGAACTCCGAATCTGGTTTATTATTTCTTGTTTCTAACAAACTAGCTGCGTAGTTACCTATTACGTATCTAAATTTCGGCGCGTCGTCTGAAATAGCTTGGAGTATGATATTTGCAACTTCCTCTGGGGATATTGCATCGTCGTGCTGCGATTTTGTTTTATCATAGAACTTTTGAACCAATTCAAAATAAGGAGACTTTGGATCTAGTGCTCGCTTAGGTAATAGGCTTCCATTCATAAAATTACTGCGAATTGGACCTGGCTCTATCAATATCACTTTGATTCCAAAGGGCTCAAGTTCATATGCAATTGATTCGCTTAACCCCTCGATGGCAAATTTGCTGGCTGAGTATGCAGAGAGTACTGGAAATGCTATCTTCCCATTAATTGAACCAACATTTACAATAATACCATCGCCGACACCATGATCATGCATGGTCCTCATTATTGGAAGTATGTGTTGAGTTACTCTTACGACTCCAAAGAAATTGGTTTCAAATTGTGCTTTTATCTCATCTAATGAGAGATCTTCAAACGCTCCGAAGAGACCATATCCGGCGTTATTAACTAGTACATCAATTCTTTCTTTTTCTGACCCAATCTTTTCAACTGCAGCTTTTACCGAGCTATCATTAGTAACATCGAGTTGGATTGGTTTTAATGGCAGCCTTCCAGATTCGGCTATCGATTGTAAATTTGAAGATTTATCGATATTACGTCCTGAAGCGTATGTATAATATCCATTTCTTGCTAAAAGCAGTGAAGTCGCATATCCTATCCCACTTGTGCCACCCGTGACAATGGCAACTTTTTGCCTGTCGGCTTTTCTCTTACTCACAAACTAATAGCAGAGAGGAAGTAATTATGTATTATCTGTGTCCTTGGGTGCTTATTCCAATAGTGATTCAACTGTATTAAGTTATGTTTCAATTTTCGATACTCTGGATACAATCAGTCTAGAAAAATCAATATGGGAACTATACATACTTAGACATGGAAATAAGGTGAGCATAGGTTGGTAATTATAGAATATCGAAATCAGTCCTATCTTATGCTATTCTAATAGGGGCATTAAGATCTTCGTCTTTCATCTCTGGAAGGTAGGACTTTTATTGCACTTTAGGAAATTCCCATGTGGAAAAGAATTTAGGACTAATTTCAAGAACTACATGGTTTCCCTTTTTTGCACTGTCCAATATCATCTTAGGTACCGGGTGATCTAGTGTACCAAGATATTTCATATATATTTTCTCTCCATACGAGACAGTTCTTTTTGGATCTTCTATTATTGTGGTAGTGCCTTTGCCTTTTACTCCCTTGTATGTAATATTCACATCATCTACGGAAAAATACATATTTGGTTTACTTCTTAGATTTTTAACCTTCTTTGTAATTTTAGGTGTAATTACTAATAGTTTTTCTCTATCTTTATCATAGCTGAATCATACAGGATGAATATTGGGATCGCCTTGATCATCAATGGTTCCAATCTGTAAAAGGAATTTGCCTTCAAGGAATTTGTATACCTCCTCTTTATTCATAGGAGGTGTGCCAGGAATAGCACTTATGATCTTCATGGTACTTTAATGACATACAAACCAGAAAAGACTATAGGTTTAAACTAGGAGATTGGAGTAGCCAAAACCTACATTCTTAAAATAGAAAGACTCAAAGTATTCGCCAACGAAGTATTATCACGTCAACCAAATTTCCGTTTATAGCAAACGAATTCATCGGAAAACGCGCCATTGTTACAGGCGGAACTGCTGGTATGGGGAAAGCCATCGCAAGTCGCCTTCTTGATGGAGGAGCCAAAGTTATGACGACAGCTCGAAGCGTGCCAATTGATGATGAACACCGTCAACATGTATTTGTCCAGGCGGATGTTAGTACATCAGAAGGATGCACGAAGGTAGTTAATGAGGCTATTTCTCATTTTGGCGGAGTCGACATTCTTGTAAACGTTGTTGGAGGATCATCAGCACCAAGCGGAGGGTTTAGCATCTTAAGCGACGAGGAATGGCAAAAAGAGCTAAACCTAAATCTTATGCCGGCCGTTCGACTCGATCGAGGGTTACTACCTGGCATGCTTAAGCAGGGCTCGGGTGTCATTATCCATATCTCATCGATCCAGCGAAGGCTTCCCCTTTTTGATGCAACACTGGCTTATGCGGCAGCAAAAGCCGCATTGACAACTTACAGCAAGGGATTATCAAAGGAAGTGGGCCCTAAAGGAGTGCGTGTAAATACGATTGCGCCAGGATTCATTGAAACCTCTGCTGCTCAAGCACTTATCGAGCGCCTATCCAAACAGTCTGGGACTGACATGGAGACGGCGCGCCAAGAATTAATGAAATCTCTTGGGGGTATTCCCATTGGTCGCCCGGGACGTCCTGAAGAGGTAGCTGAGCTGGTCGCATTCTTGGTTTCAGACAGAGCATTATCAATTAATGGAAGTGAGTATGTGATTGATGGTGGAACGATTCCAGTAGTTTGACCGACATTATTCTTATCGCTGAACATCATCGATTAGGCGCTATCTGAATACCCCTTTTATGGGCATATACACGTGTAAGAAATGCGGTGAACCAATTTTTCTTACTCCACATGCATTTTGGAATATAACTGACTTCGGTACAAAGTGTGAGAAATGTGAGACGATGAATAGGATAACATTGATGATGGAAGAACTTGAGAAACTGATATAGCTATCGTAAGTTTTGCAAGCAATACTTATTTGCATGATTGTTCAAATTAAAGTTCCCGTGTTATTCTAATACGGGCAGTACATCAATATGGAAGTCATTCTAATTCACTCACCTAAATATTTTGTTCGAATTATTTGAGCTCAAACTACGAGTCATTATATTGGAATAACGTAGAAGAAATTCCGTATTCTAAGGAACAACGTAAATGTAACAGGAATGATAGAAACATGAGAATTGCGCGCAGCCTAAGTTATTACTGCGCTTTACTATAGTCCCACGTAGAAAAGAATTTCGGACTAATTTCAATAAGCACAACTTCTCCCTTCTTCGCAAGGTCTGTTATCATCTTTGCTATTGGGTGATCAAGCGTACCAAGGTATTTCATACTTACTTTATCTCCAATCGAAACGGTTTTGCTTGTATCTTCTTTCATCATTACAGTACCCCTACCTTTGACCCCTTTGGGAGCAGAAGTTTCATCGTCTATAGAAAAATATACATCTGGATTATCTCGAAGATTCCGTATTTTCTTAGCCAATTTTGATGTTGTTAAGAAGAGTTTTTCTTCATTTTTATCATAGTAAAACCAGACTGGGTCAGCGCCATTCAGTACAGCATCGCCAGGGAAATGTTTAGCAAGGGCAAGATGATCGATAAGGTTGGCAAGTGGATTAAGATCTCCTTCAGAGAGTTTTTGTATTTCCTCTTGTTTCGTGCCAGTAGTCATTTTTAAATCTAACTATAGTGTATGCACGTTCTTGGAAATCCAAAATCCGACAGCTCATTCAATCGTTTTCTTAAATCGTAACAATTTTCATTGTGTTTCATATGCTATAATAATCATGTGTCAAAATATATCTTTCTCGTGTTCAGGAATGGATTATTATATCCTCATATATTTGATGTGAAAAATGTACCAAGAGTGAAGGAATAATTCTGTTTCGTAAGATCCAACATATGAAATAATCAATCTAGGTTACAGCTTTTGAGCCAATGCAGTAATGGCCTTTTAGTATATTGGTGTGGAAAATCTTAAATCACAAGACGATATCATTTGAATCTCCATCAGCAGTAATGAGGTTTAAATTAGGATATTGAAAACGAACCTTAGTATGAGTTGTAAAGGATTATGTATCCGTCACAAGGCACAAAAACCGGTTGGCGTGAGCCGATACGCTATAGGCCAGAAAAGGTGTCAAATTTGTGAAATATTCATACAATGGGATGGCCTATGGTGTCCGTGTTGCGGAAACAAGGTTAGAACAAAACCACATGCGCCTCATTTACGTGCTAAACTATTATCGTCTATTCCAAAATCACTTCACTAAGCGACGGGGATTACAACACGATGGGTAAATAGGAATATCGGGTCGAGCAAATCATTGTATACCTCTTAATAAAATAGAGTTTCTTGAATAATCTACGTCAACTGCTATTATGACTGGTACTGATGTTGAATTCTTTGCTTTTTTAAATACCTTAGAAAACTCTTCAGTATTTTGGGCTCTGTAACCTATAGCCCCAAAACTTTCAGCGAGTTTAACAAAATCAGGATTATTGAACTTGGTATATGCACTTTTTCCAAATTCCATGGATTGTTTTAGGGATATAATGCCAAAATCATAATCACACCATACAACTATTATTATAGGTAAATTCAAACGAACCGCCGTTTCTACATCCTGGACATTCATCAAAAAACCTCCATCTCCACACATTGCGACAACTTTTTGTTTTGGTTTTACAAGCTGTGCTGAAATTGCACCGGGAAGTGCAAACCCCATGGAACAGAACCCATTTGTAATTAAACAAGTATTTGGAACATAGGTATTGTATACCTTAGCTATCCACAATTTGTGAGCTCCAACATCAGATATGACTATATCATGTTCATCAAGACTATCTCTTACATCGGTAATTAATTTTTCAGGCTTGATTGGATATGAAAGGTCATTTCTAAAACGTTCGATTCTCCAAGTTACTTCCTTTTTTATTTTCTTAAATAAATTAGGAGTTTTCTTATGTGGAAATCCTTCCAAGTTAGGAATATTATGTTTTTCCCTTTCTAATTCATATAGTATCGCTTTTATTGTATATTCAATATCAGCCGCAATTTCAATAGCTGGGGGATAGTATGTATCAACCTCTGCAGTAGTAAAGTCGATATGAATAATATTCTTCTTTAAATTACCATTCCAATTTTTTGGACTATATTCTACAAGATCATATCCTATTGCAATTACTAAATCAGCTTTCTTTAATGCAGTGAGAGCATAATCAGCTTCTTTAATCCCAATTGTTTGTAGATGTCTTTCTGATTTGTCGGAGACAACGCCCTTTGCCATAAATGTATTTATTGAGCATATACCTGTTCGTTCAACAAATTTTCTTAGAGATGCACTGGCATTTTTCCTAATACATCCATTTCCAATAAGAATTATAGGCATTTTTGAATGAGAAATCATCTTTGCTGCTTTTTTTATTAGATCTTTGTTTGGTCTGGACCTCAAAACCTGTTTTGGTTCTATTGGTTTAATATCAGAATCCATTTTGGCTATATCCTGAGGTAGTTCAAGATGTACTGCTCCACCTTTTTCTTCTGATGCTATTTTAAATGCTCTTCTTATAATCTCGGGTATGCTATCGGCATTTCGCATAGACCATCTCCATTTTGTTATGGGTTCAAACATGGTTACCGGATTCATGTTCTGATGGGATTCTTTGTGCAATTGATCAGTATCTGTCTGTCCTGTGATTGCCATTAGAGGGGATCGATCCATGTTAGCATTTGCTACTCCAGTAGTTAAGTTAGTGGCTCCTGGCCCTAATGTGGAAAGACATACTCCCACCTTTTGTGTCAGTCGACCATAAACATCTGCCATAAAAGCTGCTCCTTGTTCATGTCTTGTCAAGATAAATTTTATTTTTGAAGAACCTGATAGAGAAATAATCAGATCATTAGTCTCTTCACCAGGCAAACCAAAAATATACTCTACCTGTTCTTCTTCCAAACATTTTACAAACAGATCTGACGCTTTCATTGTTTATTTTACATCGGGAGTTATTCATTGGTTATTTTATCTGTTGTGGCTACAAAGTAATGCGAGTTACAAGAATCCAAAGAACTTGACATGAGTTTTGGAAGGATGAATGTCTAGACTCAAGTGCAAATAAGATGCTCAGTAGGTGGGAGGAAAAAGATGATAGTGTAACATCATTTTACGTTACTTCACCTTACGCTGACATAATTGACAATTCAAAAATATGCCAGAAAAAGAAGGAATTGTTAAGTGGTAAGATCGGCTTAAGCTGGTTCTTCTGAATCTTCACTCTTATCCGTTGTTTTGGCAGCCTTCTCACGCAAGTTCTCGGCTGGTCCACTAGATTCTGGATCTGAGCCTGCCTCTCCGACTTCTTCCTGATCGTTCTGTGCTTCATCCAGTTCCTTTTCTTCACTTTTCATATTAATTTATAATTGGATTTAGAGTATATCTGCATTGTAGGAGATTTATCCTATCAATGCCTAACATGGTTCCACTGATTCTCTTTAACCCCTGCTAAGATAAACAAAAACGAAGCCTTGCATAAGGTGGAAAAGCTATCCACTATGAAGCCTTGAATACAATGGCATAAGCCATTAAGAATATGCAGGTTACAGATCTGGTCCAATCAATTTTGATAATCGACAATTGACAAAATTTATAATGACTTGAGGTAATCCTATCTGGATTGATTGGCGTTGAAATGTCCAAATTGTGACGTTAGCTTCCAACCGCAGTTTAATAGTCATATCGTTGGATTAAATAAAAAAGAAGGTTGGTGTCATTTGTATTCTCTCAATTGTGTCCAGTGTGCGATGAACCTATAATAGGCTATAGAGCTCAGAAACCCCACGAGGTGATCCCCCAAGATGTGATCATGGATGAGAAGGATGTTCAAAATTTAACAATGATGGCAAAGATTTCTTGATAGCTAGGTCTCAATCTCTAAACTTGTTTCATCTCTGACATTAATAATTAAAGGATCTTGTTGGTTAAATAAACGCATAATAATATTAATACTGGGTTCCTTCTTTCGTTTTTTTAATTGCATCTTTTAGTAGTGCTTCATAAATTGATATTGCTGCAGTCACACCACTGGCTACTGCAAAGACAATAAAATGTCGGTCGGTATCAACATCTCCGACAGCGTAAACATTGGGTACTGTAGTTTGCTGTGAGGAATTTACTTTGATAAATCCCCCATTATTATCTAATTCACACATAAGCTGTATAGCGATTTGGTTTTGAACCCTGTAACCAAGATGATAGAAAATTACATCAGCTTCATACTGTTTACCACTTTGACAAATTATATTCTTGATGTGTCCATTCTCATCGCCAGAAATTTCAATAATATCATCATCTTTGAATATTTTAAAACCTAAAGTTTCAGCATCCTCTCTATCTCTATCTGTTAACTCATATATGCCTTGTATAAACACCTTAATATCTCTGGTCCAACCAAGAAATTCCTTAGCATAGGAAATAGCATTTTTTCCATTTGCAATAATTGCCAATTTTTTATTGATACTTTGAAAACCATCACAATGAGGACAATGCCATGCACTGTTTCCTTCGAATATTTCAAAATTTTTAACATTAGGTTTAGAATCCTGTACTCCTGTGGAGATTACGAGAAATTTTGCTTTGACTGTGAACTCTCCAGAATTAGTACTCAATATGAAATGACTATTACTATTGTTGTTGTTGTTGTCATAAACACTTTCTACCTTTACAACTTTTTCCCTGACAACTTTGATTGAATTATACTGAAGGACATCTTTCCAGGCTTTTTGAATTAACTCCTTTGGTGAACTATTTTCAAAACCTAAGTATGCATGGACATGCTTGCTTTTAAAATTTCTCGTAGGGCCGTCATCAAATATTACTGTCTGACGAAGATATCTTCCAAGTAGCAGAGCAGCAGATAGCCCCGAAAATCCTCCCCCAATTATTGCTACGTCAAATACTTCCTGGTTTTCTTGGTGTCCTCGAGTTGATTCGTCTATGATATTATTTGAATTATTTTTCATATCTATTAATTAATTTGGAGCTTTTAGTGGGGGAAATGGTATTTTTTGCCCTATTTCTATCTCCTTATTTTTCTGTTTTGATCTTAGTGCAAGCCGTTTCTTGTCTGTTAAATTGCGTGGATGTAATCTTAGCCGAATTCCACAACAAGGGCACCATAATCCATCCCATTTAATGAATAACTCGCAGCCTTGACAACGTTTCTGACCACTAGCATATCGACCAGAATAAACCGGTTTAGATGCTCTGTGACGAGGACATATACCTTTACAGACCATTATCTTGTTGTTTTACGCCTCATAACGTAACCAGTCTCAAGGTGGGAGGAATCAGACAAAGCAGGAAGCTGGAAACCAATCTAAGCAACAAATAGGTGGTAATGACGGACCGAGATTTCCTTTTTCTCCCATATTAGGACCCAATAGCAACTTGCTTCGCTAATTTCGTACATAACTGTAAATGTCTTTTCTCCTCCGCTAGGGTAGATTTGACTTTTGTAGCGAACTTTTTGTTTTTTACATTTCTTGTCATTGCACTTAGCACTTCATAGTGTGTTACTTCTCCACCTTCTGCAAGACAAAGAAATTCTATTGCTTCAGAACTGTCTGGGTCTTCACCCAAGTATGTTTTCATTATTTCAGCAGCCTTTTGTTCTGTTTCTTGAGCTGCTGTTTGTATATTTTCAGAACTAAGGCCTTCAGACTCTAACGCAGAAACCAGTTCTTCCAAATTTGACTCGTGATTGTTAGCCTGTTTTTTCATATTTTGAAGTTTGTCTTTCATCCCACCTTCGTCAAGCAGTCCTTTGGAGGAAAGTTCCTCTACAGCTACTTGAGCAGCCTTTTCAAGGCCTAATACTTCACCTATCTTTTGTTCTAATTTTTGTTTATCAAACATGATATTGTTGTGTGTAGCACTTGATAGTTAATTAATAGAATATGTACTTTTTTCAGTATGACACAATGAGTTAGATACAGTAAAAAAACCATTTGAATAAAACCTATTTACCTGCAGCTGTGAAATATCGTATTAGCCATGCCCTATGCCCTATTTCATTCGCTAATACAAAGATAAAAAGTGAAGTATTGTCCTGTTTGTGCCCGAGACAATACTATATTTTCTATGATTAACAAAGTTAATCGTACTTTTAATATCATTGGAAATGGAATATTATGTGGAACTCTGAATTATCATATGCGAAGAATTGTTAGGAGAGTAGGACATAGCGAACTTGTGTTGTGTAGATGCGAGCACGTTAGGCAAGTTCATCACTCTGACTCTCATACCTGCAAACTCTGTAATTGCCAAGATTTTATTGAATTCGATAGGAGCGAGGTCAAGCCCATAACAGTTTCTATGCGACTGTTGAGTTTTTAGTCTATTCTAGGATACAAAATCATTTTTCTTCCTCTTCAGAACCTATAGTTCCATTAGAAGTCGCATAGAATGAGTAATCCTCAACTCATCTTCGTCCATCCATTTTCTTTATCACTCTTTTCACAATCAGCATTGATATCCAAATAACAATACTTGTCATTATCCTGCGTCCTATGCCCACAATACTTATCTTAAAACAATGGCTACTATTATTACTATTATAGGACTCAATGTCATTATAATACTACCATCAAGACATATGTAGAGGATATTTTGGATTACTTTCCTCAGGCAGAGAGATTCAAGAAGTTTTAAGCAAGCAAATTAACATCTAACGAGATTGATACCTGTTATGTCAGGAAAAGACTTTTAGTTTTGTTGACAACTGATTTAGGTAGATAAAAATGATAGCTAAGCGACTCAGTAAATTTTGCAGATCTACTTGAATTAGAATCTTCTTATACCTGAGCTATAGTGTATTGTGAGAAATAAGAAGTCTTCTACTTAAGTATATTAATATCCATATAGGCAATTCATTACAATACTTGGTTATCATACGTGAAATAAATGACAGCGATATAGACAGGGGATTTTTAGATGCATTAAGCAATTTACTTCCGACAGATATTAATGACAAAGAATATGCTAAAAGTATATTACAAAAAATAAAATCCAATTTATTACACAAAATATTTGTTGCAGATGACGAAACAAGAGGAAAAATAGCTGGAACTATCACATTATTAGTAGAACCAAAATTTATCAATAAAGGTATGAAGGTTGGATATATAGAAGATGTAGCAGTTTCTAAAGAATATGAAGGATTGGGAATTGGATCAAAACTTGTAGCCTATGCTACTAACCAAGCAATTTCAATTCATAACTGCAAGAAGGTGTTGTTGTACTGTTCGCTTAGGACCAGGCCTTTTTATGAGAATTCAGGATATAAAATAGCTGAAGACACAGTTGTTATGAGATTTGAACGCTGACTGACATAGTAACAGAAAGATATCCACCTTCATTAAACAGACATTAATATGCTGAGTAGTTACATAAGTGAATGATATTACTTCTTCTTACAAGTACATACTAAATGGCCTTGTTTAGGAAGGAAAAGATTCTAACCTAAGCAAATCTGAATAGATCATAAATCTATAAGATTCCTTTTCCTTTAGATACTTTATCAATTCAATCTGGTCTACCAATGCCTCATCAGGGTCGTACGGAGGATGAATAGCTATTCTAAATAATCCATAAGTTTCGCCGGTGATATTAAATAGTCTGTCATAAAACAGCTGTTTATTTTGCTTTAGTGTTTGTTTATTTTTTTCTTTATCTCCTTGCTGATCCCAATTCATAACAGGATGGAGTAAATATTTTTTGCCTTTTTGAATAAGTTCAAGGTCTGTCATCGACTCTGAGATACTAAAGTTTAATTCTTTTAATGCCTCTATTGCCTGACGACTTAGGTGCCACGCAGGAGGAATAAATATTGAAGGTCTTGGTAGATTAGTAGAGGATAAAATATCTAGTCCCTTTTGGATTTCTTTCTTTTCTTCTTCTTTTGTTTGTGTATCAAAATCATCCAACTGACCATTTACCTGATGATATAATCCATGTAAACTGAGTTCAACCATATTGTTGTCTGATTGTAATATTGAAGAAATATTGTTGGAGAAATCAGCATAGTCTTTAAGATTATATTTCTTGTTATAATATGGCACGATACTTATGTTATAATTGATTTTTAGTTTATTGAGTTCATCTAAGGTTTTTAATATTTTATCTGAATGAAAAGGGTTTACGTCATGAACTGTTATAATTGCTATTTTTTGGTCTATCATGAACTATGAACTAATGTATTTGCAATATTAATGTGCACTAACTTTGTTAATGATAATACGATAAGGGGTCAAAAAAATTATCATGTTGATCGGATGTTTGCCGATTTAACGATAAGGCTGACCATTTGTATTGAATCATGTATTAATCATGTCTTCGCTTGTGGTATTCACTGTACGTGTTCTCAGTAATGACATACTTTCTACCTCGCCATACAATATTACAATTGCCTGTCTTTTTTCTCTTGGCTATAAGGGAAGTAAAGACAATTGAGATAACTAAACAAGCGACCGGTGAAACAAAGCTGTATACAGGATTCTGATAAAGACCAGTCTTGGATTGTATAGCAGAAGCTGAAATTATTATCAGTATGGTTATTAAGTTAATAACCAGCAAAAGCTGATTTAGAAGATTGTATTCTGCAGGGATGCTGTGCAGTAGTCCCATCAAAAGTGATGAAAATAGCAATAGAATTGGGTTACCCAACAAGAGCCATGCCAAAACAATTTTAATTGTGTCATTATTGGAGAACGGAATCAGATTAAGGCTTCGTTTTAACCCTTGTAGGATTACAGGGAAAGCGCCAGTTAACTTTGTTTCTATATAATGTTCCCCGCTATACATTTTCATCTTATAACCTCGTTGTTTTACTTTATCACCTAACACAAAATCTTCTATGATCTCATTTTTCACTTCCTTATGTGTTCCAATAGTTTCATAGGTCTTCCTCGTTATCATATAAAAGCACCCAAAGAAATACCCTACACTTTTCGATTTGTTATCATTGACTCGTAAGGCTGAATATTTGATATGTGAGAAAGTCCAAAGCACAGGAAACACTATCTTTCCCCAAACACTTTCACAACTGATGCCTGGTCTCACGGTAAGAGCATCAAGCCTGCCTTTCCATAAATGTCCTATCGCTAGGGACACAATGCAAGAGGAAAATATTGTATCAGCGTCTGTGAAAAGAAAGATTTCCCCTGTTGCATTTAGGTATCCTTGGTAGCACGCCCAATTCTTTCCTATCCATTCTTCTGGTGAAGGGCCTGCATTGATAACTATCATTTTATCAGAGTTTTGCAATCGGTATGCCTGCATTATTTCATATGTGGAGTCTGATGATGAATCATTGACACTAATAATTTCTAAATTAGGATAATCCTGTGCTAATAGGTTATCAAAACATTTTGCAATATTCTTCTCTTCATCGCGAGCGGCTAGAATAATACTTACCTTAGGGAGCTCGTTGCATCTATTAAACCCAGCCTGATGCTGCAATCTGGGTGATTCTTTAAAAGATAAAAGTAGGTAAAAAAGGAAGTAGAGCCAGACGCAAAGCGTTAGAAACGCCGTCGCGATCAATAACATTATTGAAAGAAAATAAGATACCATAGATCAATCAGGCAATAAAGATTCAGAGGACAAATTACTAGATTTCCGGTGACGTCATAATAATAGAAAATATAGTATTTAGAGGTATTAATTTCTGTAATAGAGGAATCAATATGGGCAATCCAATTGACCCCGGTATTCTTTTGTTTCCCTTCGGGAACTTATCACGCATATCTATCCTCTAACTACATATACACACCGGATTGCAGATATAATTAACTGACGGCTCGATAACTCATCACGTATAATATCCAATAAAATAAAACTAGCTGACTAGACTAAAATGCTTAAATCCTATTCTAAGCGTGAGGAGCTGATAAAATGGTACTTGGTACAATAGTCTACATAATCTTGGTCATTATAGCCATAATAATTATTATATTTCTCCTGAAGTTTCTGTTCAACCTATTCTTTGTCGCTCCTATGGGGATCGATTCTGCGGACCTAGAAATATTCAAAGGAAACATCATTGCTTTGCGGCCTGCTTGATAGCTAGTATTCCTCAGAGTAAAAATTCGTCAGTTAAAAGTCTAAGAAAACCGCAGGAGACTCACCAATGGATGAATCCCAAACCAGAAAGTGAGTCTAGGGCCACCCTGCGGCATTGATGTAATCGGTCTAGATTTGCCCCATAGTTTAAAAGGAAATATCATATTTAGATGTAGTAAGGGAAGCCGCAGGAAAACTCAACGAATGTACAAAAACTCTTGCTAGTTGAGCTGCCGAGTCCGTCCTGGGGCTTTAGGTTTGCTTGTTAGGGTTATAAAATAACGGAGAATATTGTTTTTGACTCTACAGACTCACCTATGTAGGTTCATATATTATGCAATTTACAGAATGGCAATGAATACAAAAGTATTCTTAGTAGCAATTGCAATTATTGCTGCCGTTGCTGCTGTTGCAACATTTGCCATAGCAACTACGGTAAGCAGTGACATGCTTAGCGGCTTTGGACCAACAGAAGTATTTGCCCAAAATATGACGAATATGACAGGTGGCAATATGACGAACATGACGGGTTAACCGCCATCACTTATTTTTTATTTTAGGTAGGATTCTAAGTTACCGTTGGTCTTGATTCGCTGTTTCTTAATTCTTCTGAATTATTTGGATAAGATCAATATTACTCCTCTCATTATCCTGAGTTAGTCTAATACAACCTCTATTTGTAACAATCCTAGGACTCATAGGAAAAAGGAAACTGTAAGGAGGTCTCGTTTCAATCCTAAGAGAACCTATGTCTGTAACAGCTTCACATTTGATTCCATTTTGAATAATCTCTCGAGCTAATCTTTCGTTTATGCTGATTGACTCTTCCTCTCTAAGAATGACTTCTGAAGACAGTGGGACAGGTACCTCAGTGGCGATATTATATTTTTTGACAGTATTGACCTTTTCTCCTGCAGTTTCCCTTGCTTTGCTATAAAATCGACTGGGTGAATCCTTTAACAATTGTGCAATCTGCTTTACCATAGAAACTCCTCTAGTGCTTAGCTCTCGTGCAGCAAGGATAAGGAGTACCTTTGATATTTGTACTGCTTGCATAATCTTGGGCCTTGCCCATCTTACAAATATTAAAGTCTTTTCTTTTAACCCTCGTCCAAAGCTAATGATTGCAGGCTTTCCGTGACTTCTTGCGTTTCTATCAACAAGAATAATTAAACCTATTACTAGCTGAAAAATGATAATAGCTACCTCCTTTACTATTCTTCCTATTTTTTTAGCTGCGGATTTTATGAACATGTTTAAATCCAATTCGAATGACAAACTATATCAACCCCTCAAATAGTTCCCTATCATCATATATTGTATCATCCTATCTTAGGCATATTCATTAAAAACAGTTTCACCTCTTCTTTTCTAATACCATTGATTGTTCTACTCATATCTTGCTCTTCTTGAAAAGCTCGGAGCTTTAGACGTGCAACTTCGTTCTCCCTTTTGGTATTGATTGTGAAATTATAGCAAGGAGTATTCCAGATCCTACTACAGAAGTTGTACACTCAAAGACTCATTATTTTAACGCCTCTTATGACAACGTACTAACCGCTATTCTTATAACGATTATGACCGAGGCTATAACACTGTATAAATTCCTTTTTCTCCTTCTTATCTGTGAATATTTATCTCATCCTCGTTACCAAAGAATTCTTCATTCAATGTTATTATGGCACTACATGATAAATAAAGGAGAAAGTCAGTCAACCAAAGAATGACCCATTATCACCCCCTTTAAAGAAGTCACTTCCGTGAACAGCGATTAATTTCTCTTACAAAAATTGATACTTCTAAATATCATATTTTCTATTATTCTGCTGAGAAACCAAGCTAAACTAGAAACCAAGGTAGACTCTGTGGAAACATTCTTTAGGCACTTAGTCTCCCTTGGTTTCTCCATGATCAAATATTGAATGTGGTCGAGATAATCTTTTTTTCTAACCAGTTGAATCCTGATTGAGCCTTGTTGTTAAATATTTCCTCCAAATCCTAGGATTGTTACAAATAGAAGTTGTATTAGACTAACTCAGGATAATGAGAGGAGTAATCTTGATCTTATCCAAATAATTCAGAAGAATTGAGTCTCCTATGGTTTTCTGTTTCTTTAAAAATCTAGTGGAAACCTAACAAGTTTTATTTTTTTCAAACTTTTCTATTCACCAAGTTATGAATAGTGAACTGGTTTTATCGTCTCATCTAAACTTAGTTTACTTTTCTTCTTTTTTTGGACCCACTTCTACCTTGGGTAAACCAAATTAGCCAC
>Ga0209382_10001033_pt1 | contig 44993 bp, 85 predicted proteins | sample SoiMetdeltSBSDD5_FD_187599 | JGI IMG/M metagenome (GOLD analysis project Ga0209382, IMG submission 187599) | Bulk soil microbial communities from a Populus tree surrounding site in Tennessee, USA - Soil MetaG P. deltoides SBSDD5 (SPAdes) (version 2) | ecosystem: Environmental > Terrestrial >...
CTCGGAGTCCTATCGCTCGCGGCGAGTCCCTCAGGGCACGGTTCGTCGTCGTAAGCTGCTTGCGGAGCACATGAAGCGCGGTGGCTGAGAGCCGCAAACAGCGCGTCGCCCGCCTGTCGAAGAACCCGGCGACCCGCGCCTCGCTGAAGGACGCTGATCTCACCCCCGCCCTGTTGGCGGAACGCCGCAAGAACAAGCGGCTGGCCCAGCCGATCGTCCCGGGCTCTGACATCAGTAGGCGGGAGCTTGCGCATCAGCGTGAGGCGGCGGTCACCACGAAGTTCGGTCCCGATGCGCAGGCCAAGGAGGCCCAGCGCCAGCGCGATGTTGGCGGCTGGTATGACACGTATGTCCAGGAGCTCGCTCGGCATCGCCAGAACGTGCTTGGCCAGAACGCCCAGGCTCAGCAGCAGCTGGCAGGAATCAGTCAGGCGGCCAGGGGCCTGGACACCCAGACGCTCGCCAACCAGCTGGCACCGTCGGTGCAGGACGCGACGGCGAGGGGGATGCAGGTATCCCCGGACCTCGCGCAGGTTGCGGGTGGCGCGGCATCAACCCGGCAGGGGCTGTTGGCGAACTTCATGGCGCAGTCCCAGCAGCTGGGGGCCAACGCTGGGAACTACGCGTCGAACCTTGCGCATGTCGTTGGTCCGGGCCAGAGACTTCAAGGGTTGGCGCAAACCCAGCGTCGCCGGGATGACCTTGATCGTGAGATCGGGGCGTTTCGCACCGGGTTTGAGAGCGACGCGCGTGACCAGGCGCGCAAGGCGGTGCTCGAGAACCAGGCGTTTGGCCTCGACACCGCGAAGTTCGAGGCCGACCAGGCCAACCAGAGCTTCGACAATCAGCTCGCCGCGCAGCGCTTTGAGCTCGATGCGTCCGATACTGCCGCTGACAACGCGAGAGCGGATGCCGCCGCACGTGAGAAGGGCAAGAGCAAGGTCAAGTGGCAGCCTGACGCTGCGCAGGCGAAGGCCCGTGCTGGGGTGGGGCGGACGATCGAGCTCGCGAAGACGCTGCGAGCCGGCAAGGGTGTCCGTAACCCCAAGTTCGTCGATGACGAGGTGACGCCCGATCAGCCGGAGTGGATCATCAAGCCGGGCAAGCACAGTCGCCAAAAGGCGGCGCGCGCCCTGCTCAACGACCCCAAGGCTCTGGACCCGGCGCTGGTGTCCGCCGCGCTGGACATCGCGTACATGGGCTACCTGCATCCGAACACGGTCAAGAAGCTTCACGCCGGTGGCTACAAGGTCAACCCGATGGGCTATCCGATCAAGGGTCGTGGCTAGGTGCCGTTTCGCGACCCGAAGGGCAACGCGATCGTCGTGTCGCGCAAGCCCGCACGCAAGCGTCCAGGTAAGAGGCCGACAAAGAAGGTCCCTAAGTACGTTGCCGCCCCTAAGCCCTCCGCGAAGGCCCGTGAGGCACGGGAGCGTCTGACGGCGGTCAAGCCAAGCACGAAGCTCGCGGGCCCTGCCGCTACGAAGCTGCTGAAGCCTAAGAAGCGCAGCTTGCTGGACAAGGCCGCTGATGTCGCCGAGGACGTCGTGAAGGCGCCGATCGCCGTGCCGGTGAAGCTCGCAAGGGAGGGCGCCAAGGCGCTGGATGATCCGGCGAAGAGCGTCGCGCGCAAGGTGTACGGCAAGCCCAGCAAGCCTGGCGGGAAGTCATCTCGCCTCGCGTCAAGCACGGGCGGTGCCAGTGTCGCTGGTGTGGCGAGTGGGACCCCCGCGAAGGTCGCTTTCAACGTTGGGTCCGTGGTCGGCCAGGACCCCAAGAAGCAGCTGCCCAAGCTTGCCAAGGACACCGCCGAGTCGATCGTGTCGATACCCGCGGGGCTGGTGAAGGTCGCAACCGACCCCAAGGGTGCAGCCAAGGCGATCGGCAAGGACTACGCCCGTCGCTACGGCCCGTTGCTCGAGGGCGATGAGAAGAAGTTTCGCGAGCGGCTGCAGAAAGAAGGCGTCGCCCCGGAGGTCTTCGACATCGCCACCGCCTCGAGTGCCGGTGGTGCTGCCACTGGCCGCGTCGCTCAGGCAGCAGCGAAGGCAGGGAAGCTAGGTGCTCGCGCGCAGCGCGTCGCCACCGCGAGACCGAAGCTTCGTGTCTCCGGCGGCAAGGCTGTGGAGCAGCCCGTCAGTGCGAACTTTGGGCGCAACGTGACGCGCGCTGCGACGGACAAGGCGCGAGCGAAGGTCCAGGCGCGTCGCGCCAAGCGCGAGAGCGCCCCGGTTGAGATCCGCGAAGCGGCTGCCAGCGGCGAGGTCACCTACATTCGCCGTGGGGCCCAGAAGCGCGCCCAGCGCAAGCTCGTCGCGACCGACAAGGGGCGCACGGTTCGCCGGATGAAGGCTGAGCAGCAGGCGCAGACGATCGCGGCCACCCAGACGGTCAAGGGTCTCTCAAAGCCTGAGCAGCGCGCGTTTAAGTACGCGATGCAGCTCGGTGTCGCGAGCCCACGGGCGGCCCGGACGTGGCTGACCAGGCAGCGCGAGAACATCGTGCAGGGCCGCAAGACCGCCGAGCGCGGCGGCAAGCTTCATGTTCGCAACGACGAGCTCGCCGAGATCGACTTCCTGCTTGAGAACGCCGAGAAGGCGTTCACGCCGCGACTAAGGGAGGCCGTGCGCACGGAGCGGCGCCGTACGGAGCGCGCCGCAGTCGGGGACCCTGGTGTGTCTGGAGAGCAGGCACGTCAGCGGACGTATGCCCCGCAGGCGGAGATGCTCGGCGTCAAGCGTGTCGAGGGAGAGTCAAACGCCCAGTTCCTGCGTCGCGTCAAGCAGGCCCACACGCGGGCGGGGCTTGATCGTCCTGGCTACTTTCGTTCGGAGAAGCGCCCGCAGGGTGTGTTCGGGTCCTTCGCCGCGGGAGGCTCGAGGGCCGTCCAGCCCCCGAAGCCGTATACGGGTGCGTTGACTCGCACTGGCCGGGAGAGCTCGGACCCGATGGTTCACGTCCGCGGGGTCGCGCAGAACATCAAGCGCAAGTACAACTGGAACCTCGTCGCCGACACGTTCGAGAAGAACGCGTTCGGGTGGTCGAAGGGCAAGACGCTCAATGAGCTTCGCGACGAGCTCGAGGCGCGCGGGGTCGATCCGGGCAGCGTCGCGTTCTGGAACCCCGGCCGCTACCGCGCGACCCAGAAGCGAGCGTCTAGCCTCGAGGGGCCAGACGTGGAGGCCCAGGACGTCACGCTGGAAAGCCGTGGTGTCGCCGACGCGCTGTCCGACAGCACCGCCGACCTGGGTCGCTTGAGCACGTCACCGGAGGACTTCGCGAGTTCGAAGGGCTGGTCGGTTGTTCCCAAGGAGGTCTACGACGAGATCCACGCCGACCTGAAGCCCTCCGGCAAGGTCGCGCGTTCGTATGACATCGCGAAGGGCAAGGTCTCCCGCGTCCTTCTGGCCAACCCGGCGTGGCTTCAGTTCCAGGTCGCATCTAACGCCCTGATGACCGGGCTTTCGGGGACGGGGCCTGGGGATGTGATCAAGGCGCAGCGTTGGTGGCGCAAGCTCAGCCCCGACGAGCAGGCAGCGATCGAGCCTGTGGTGGGGATCACCCGCTGGTTTGACGATCAGCGCCGTCTGGGTGCAGCGAGCGACGCGAAGCTGGTCAACGCCTACCGCGCGCTGAAGGAAACCGGCTTCTACCAGTACGCCCACAAGGCCAACCCGCTGGATCTGCTGTTCCGTGCCGACAATGCGCAGAACAACGCGTTTCGCAAGGCGGTGCTCTACAACAGCGTCAAGCGTGAGGCATACCGCAAGATGGGCCAGGACGCCGGGCAGATCATGGCGCTGCAATCGCGGCTCGCGAACACGCTGAAGGCGTCCCAGCCCGACGACATCATGCGCGCGATCCTCCGTGACGCGGATGCGATGGAGCGCCACGCCGCGAAGGTCGACAGCTTCCTGGGCAACTGGACGCGCTACACCGCAAGGGAGCGCCGCGTCTTCAGCCGGGCGGTGATGTTCTACGGGTTCCTGCGATTCTCAACCAGGCTCGCGTTCTACACGATGCCCTTTGAGCACCCGATCATGCTGTCGATCCTGACGCAGCTCGGGCGTCTACAACGGGACGAGCTCGAGAGGATCTTCGGTACCGACATCCCTCCGTGGGAGGTCGGCAACTTCTACACCAAGGACGCGAAGAAGAAGTTCGACGCCGTCCGTTTGAACCCGTTCTTCAACGCCTTGCAGTACCGCGGGCCGCAGTCGCTGGTTGGGACGTGGTCGCCGATCGCGCAGTCCGTGCTCAACCAGGTCGCCGGGAAGAACGTCGCGTTCGATCAGCTCTACCGCGTCGATGGGTCACCCAGCTACGTCATTCGCGGCGGCGAGCTCGGAGCGAAGAACCGCCTGGAGATCTTCATCGGCGAGCTGCTGCGCACAAGCCCGTACATCAGGGCGGCAGAGAAGACGGGGCTTCCAGGAGTCGCCGAGCCACTACGCGGCAAGCAGGGCTCCGACAGCTCCCTGCTGTTCCCCCAGCCCCTGAAGTACAAGCAGCCCGCGGCAATCGCCCGGAACAGATCGCGCACGCAGCGAGAGACCAAGCCCCCGCTGACGGTGCTGCAGGAGCAGTTCGCCCCACTGTTTGGGGCCGCTGGCGAGCAAGATGTCCAGTCCGCGCGTGACTATGCGGCCAGCAAGGGCAAGCAGAAGCCCCGCCGGGTTCGTGCTGCCCCTGCCTCTTTGTATGACGTTGTTGGGTCGCAGCGGTCTATCTATGACGTGGGTGGCTCGGGACCGAGCCTGTATGACTGATGGCCGGTCTGAGCCCCGAAGCGGTCGCGAGACGGCATGGCATCGACCCGAGGATCTTCCTGCGGCTGATCAAGCAGGAGAGCGGCGGCAACCAGTCGGCGCGCAGTCCGGCTGGGGCGATCGGGTTGACGCAGCTGATGCCTGGCACGGCGCGTGGGCTTGGGGTTGACCCAACCGACCCGGCGCAGAACCTGGAGGGCGGCGCGCGGTATCTGCGCCAGCAGCTGGATACGTTCGGTAGCTATGAGAAGGCGTTGGCGGCCTACAACGCCGGGCCGGGCGCCGTTCAGAAGCACGGCGGTATCCCGCCGTTCCGGGAGACGCAGAACTACGTTCGGTCTATCCTCGGTGGCGTAGACGAGCCCTCAACCTCCGCGCAATCCGCTCCGGTGGCTGGTGGGGATCGCCGGGCGATGCTGCTCAGCTACTTGCAGAACCGTCATGACCCGAGTGCGTTGCTAACGCTCGGTGCGGGCCTGAAGACAACCACCACCCAGGCGCCCCGGGACCCTCAAAGCGACGCGCCACCGGCTAAGGGCAGCGGTGCGCTGCTGGAAGCCTTCTATGACCCTGAGGGCGGCGTCGACAACGGCCGGGAGATTGGCGCGATCGGTGGCCACGGCAGCCACGTCCACTTCGCTGGGCGCACGAGGGCGGACACCCTTGCGATGGCGAAGCTGGCCCGCCAGTTTGGGCTGCAGGTCCGGGAGCTCGCGGAGTACGACAAGGTCGACCCGGTGCACACGGAGGGCTCGCATCACTACCAGCGCAGTGGGGCTGGGGACGCGTCGGGGGACCCGGCGCGGATGGCGGCGTTCTATCGCGAGATCAAGCGGCTTTACAAGTAACCGAGCGGGCACCCCGGAGCGCCGAAGCGCCCCAGGGGTGCCCTACACCCGGAGGTCTGAGCTCCGAATGCGATTCGAGCGTACGCGCGCCCCGTCCTGGCTGCGAGCCGGATGGAGCTTTTGTAGAGGGGCGCTGTTATGACGCCTAGACGTTGGTCGGGGGTGTCTGCGGCCGTGGAAGCACATGAGCGATGAGCGCACCGGAGGCGCAGTCATCGGCTCGTGGCCTGACGTTGTTGGTTACGAACCTGACGAAGCTCGCGGGGGTCGCGGTCGGCGTTTACGAGGGGATCTCCCAGGCCCAGCCCAGAGCGTCGGTGTTGCTGTTCGCGGCGTTCATGGCGGCCGGCGCTCAGTTCAGCGAAGGGTTCCTGCTCGCGTTCCTGGATCGCTTGTTCGGACGCAAGTCGTGAGGTCGCTGCGGCTGTATCTCCCCGCCCTCGTGCTGCTTGTCCTCGCGTTGGCAGTGGCCCTTGGGTTGTCTGGGGAGGCGCCGCTGATGGTCGGGTTGTGGGCGCTGGTGATGGCCGTGGTCGTTCATGTCAAGGAGGCGGCTGGTGGTTGAGCGGGCCAGGGGCGCGATCGGAGCGTGGTTTCACACCAACGGCTGGCGGGACCTGTGGCTGCTCATCGTCACGGCCCTGCTGTTCGTTGGCGCGCTTCGCGTCGAGGCGACGGTCAATCGTGTCGACGAGACCGTCGGGGCGATCCACAGCGAAGGCGCCGAGCGACGCGACCAGGTCTGCACCCGTGACGAGCGAGAGCATCAACGCGCCGTTGAGGGCCTCAAGCTGACCTACGACTTCCTTGTCAGCCTCACCCCGCAGGAGCGACGCGGCGGCATCAACGGCCTGTTGTTGCGCGAGCTCCCCAGAACCGAGGAGCGCGCCCGGCTGTCAGCGGCCCCGGAGTTCTGCGACGAGCCGAACGTCGGGCTAGACGAGCCCAACCCTGAGATTCCCAAGCGTCCGGCGGAGCTTCGATAGCGAGTCCTACAAGGTGGAGGTACAGATGACCAACGAGACAAAGCCGGGCATATACACGACCGAATTCTGGCTGCTGATCGTCTCCAACGTCCTGATTCAGGTCGAGGCGATCCCAATCCCCGACAAGTGGAAGTGGCTGGCGCCGATCATCAGCATCGTCGGCTACTCAATCGCGCGTGGCCTAGCCAAGCAGGGCGTCCCAGCGACCGACCCGGTGCCGGCAAACGACGCCGTGGATCTCGATGGCTAGCCCCCTTGGACTGTCGTTCAGCAAGCGCTATTGGGCACGCTGGCGCGTCCGGCGCGCCGCGATGCTGTGTTGGCGCAAGCGAGCCCAGATCCATTACACGCAGGGGCTCAGGCGCTGGAGCGGCCTCGCGTTGCAGAAGCGCTCGAGGGATGGGGAGTACCCCAGCTACGCGGATTGCTCGGCGATCGACACGTGGTATCTGTGGGACGCGACGAGGCCCTACAGCCTTGGGGACTTCGTCAATGGGGCGTCGTGGCGGGCGGGGTTCACGGGCACGATGGTTCAGCACGGCCAGCGCGTCCTGGGTCCGCGCCCGAGCCGGATGCTGCTGGGTGACCAGGTGTTCTACGGCGGCACGTTCGCCAAGCCCGCGCATGTCGCGACCTACGTTGGGCGTGGTCTGGTCGTTAGTCATGGCCAGGAGGCCGGGCCGCTGCTGCTCGCTTGGAATTACAGAGCCGTTCAGCAGGTTCGGAGGTACATCCGATGACCGAGCCGAATGCCGAGGTCTACCGGGACGACCAAGGACGATTCAGATGGCGCCTTCAAGCCGCTAATGGCGAGATCGTCGCCGTCGGGGAGGCATACACCCGCCGCCTGGACGCCGAGCGCGGGCTCAACGACGCGTTGGCGACGTTCTCCAAGTTGGCTGATCCTCCGCCTGACGCTGTAGGCTGATCGTCGGGTAGAGCTGTCTGGCGGCCCTGGTGGCGCCTCGCAACGATGCGGGGTGAGTCGACAGGGAGGGGTCGTTGTCATTCGACGTCTACTACTCGTGGCCGCCGTGTTGGCGGCCGTTCTCGTTCCGCAAGCAGCTACGGCGCACGATGGTTGCCATAGCAAGAGTTGCGAGGAAAGAGTCGCTCGCAAGCAATGCTCCAACAGCAACCCGAAGGCGTGCATTCGCCGGGCGATCTACACGTACCGCCTCAACGACGAGCAGGCGGCGTGGATGTGGCGCGTCGCTCGCTGCGAGTCCAACTTCGATCCAGCTGCGCGCAACCCGTCGGGGAGCTTCGGGCTCTACCAGCACCTGCGGTCGACGTGGCTGACGACGCGCTACGCGAAGCGCGATTGGACGCGAGCGAAATGGCAGGCGTTGGCGGCCGCCGAGATGCTTCGTGCCGGCCGACGCGGCGAGTGGGTCTGCGAGTAGGGGTTCTGTCTGAGGCGTCCTGTCCCATCCTGGGATGGGACGCCTTTCGTTGTTCCTGGCGCGTAGCCGTTGCGTCGCTCAACGCATATCGGATCGCTCAGGAACTGTTTTTGAGCCCTTGCAATGATCGTTGCGAGCCCGTAGATTGCTCGGCTTCGGCGAGGGCGGCCAAGGACGGGGGCAGTGATTCCAGGGGGAATGAGCGTCGGGGAACGTGAGGCGCTTAGGCGGATCGTTGACGGCTTCGACGAGGCGCTTGAGCTTCTTCCAATCCGGTCTAGCTACCGGCCAAGTCTCGTCCGTGCCCGCGCTTCTGTCTGTCAGGCGTTGCGTGCGCCCCAGCTTCGGCTTGTTGACGAACGAGATCCATCGCTGCGACTAGCTCGCCGAGCGGCGAGTCATCGTCCTGCGTAGCCGCGAGCAGGCGTTCTAGCTTCGCGTCGACGCGCTGGACGTAGGCCAGGATCTCCTCGAGTTCGGATCGCGCGACGAGCTGGGTTTCGGGCGGCTCGAAGAACTCATTGACGGTCGTCCCGAACTTCGAGGCGATGAGGTCGAGGTTGCGGGGGTAGGGCATCGAGTCCCCGGCTTCCCAGCGCTGCCATTGACGCAGGTTGACCCCGACGCGGGCTGCCGCCTGCTCTTGGGTGAGGCCGTGAGCTTCGCGTAGTTCGCGTAGGCGCTGCACGATTCGTTCTCGTCTGATGGCCATCTCAGCGAGCACGCTGACAGGCGCACGACGGGGTCGCCACGGCTTCTGGTACGGCATCCTTGACATCGCGGGCATGCCGTGTAAGATGCCGTAAGAGATGACGCGGCGTCAAGTACGGCATCCCAACCAAGCGAGCGGCGACTTCGCCGCGAAGATGCGCGAGGCGATCGGCGATCGCACGATGGAATCGATCGCTCGCGACGCCGACGTGACGCTGCGCACGGTCTATCGCTGGCGCGATGGGGATGCGGAGCCCAAGGGAGCCCAACTCGTCCGGCTCGCCAGGGTCCTTGGCCGGGAGCCGGCCTGGTTCTACGCCGACAACGGGGAGTCCACATGATCGTCCTTGGCTTCATCGGCCTCGCCCTGCTCACCGCCGCCCTCATCGCCGCGGTCATCAAGATCTCGATCCGTCTCGCGGAGGAGCACGAGCGCCGCGAGCTACTCCCGCTCACGCATTCCCTCGACGCGCTGGCGCAGGAGATCGCGTGGGACAGGGAGGTCTCACGCAGGCAGGAGGAGGCGGCCCGGCGGGCTTTGCGGCCGTACACCGGCCATGTCGACGTGCATCCGAGGCGGTCGGCGTGAGCGAGCCTTCCCAAGCCCTTTCGGGGTCCCCCAACCCTGTCGCGTCTTGGGGCGGCTCGCTGACGTCTTCGCGTACGGAGGAGTGGCTGCACGAGCAGCAGGTTGAGGAGTGGGACCGGGAGGACTTCTATCGGCAGCTTGAGGATCGTCGTGCGGAATACGCACCGGCGAGCTGCTGGTGGTGGGGTTGTGGCGGGGCGACCGGGGCTCTACCCATGGCCGCCGCTGGTCGCCCCGTCCAAGCCAATGTAGCCGAGGCGGCGTGATGGCGCTGTACGAGGTCGTCTCCGCCCAGCACAAGGCCGACAAGCCCGATCGGGGTCATGGACCGATGAAGACGGTCAATCTCGCCTTGAAAGACGAGGCCGGCGAGGTTCACGTCGCGGAGTGGTACACGAAAGCTTCGACGCCGGTCCCTGATCAGGGCGCTCGGCTTGAGGGCGAGATCACGCTGGGCCAGTACGGCCCGAGCTTCAAGCGGTCGTCTTCGGGCGGGGGCATGGGAGGCCCTCGCCCCGAAGACCCGGCCCGTGCGAGGGCTATTGCCCGGATGCATGCGCAGACGGCGTCGATCGCGATTGTGGATCTGGCTGTTCGTCTTGAGCTTGTGCGTCCGAAGGACACGACGGAGTTGTTCAAGTTGATCGCGGGGACGGCGGATTGGCTGGATACGGATACCGAGAAGGCCAGGAACGCGGCATGACCAACGTGCGCGACATCCCGTGGCTTGAGTGGTACGAGGACCCCAGCAAGCTCGCCGATCTCTGGGACTGGCTGGACTACAGGGGCATGGCGCCGGATGACCCGGCGGACTTCATGCGCGAGCCGTGGAAGTGGCAGCCGGAGTGGGCGCAGATGCAGGCGTATGGCGGGGCGTTGCTGCGATGACGCTCAAGGTCACCGTCTTCGGCCCCTACGAGGACGGCACATACAAGGCGACGTGCTTTCAGTACCCGGCGTGGCGCTGCAAGGGCGCAACGGAGGCCGAGGTGCGTGAGAAGGCGTTGAAGAGCCTGCGCCGTCATGTGTCTAGCTCTGTGCAGATCGCGTGGTGGAAGTCCGGGGCGGTGCCGGTGCTATGAGCGAGGCTGTAGAGCAGCGCCACGCCTTGACCGCGATCGCTGGTGAGCTGGACGACTTGTCCTCCAGGCTCGCTCAGGTCCAGCGCGACCTTGAGCCGGTCGAGCGCGAGTACGAGCAGTTCGTCGCGAACTTCGAGCTTGGGTTGTGGCGCAAAGCCGAGAGCGGCGAGATCAAGCGGCTGCCCGGGGAGGCGCTGCGACTGAAGATGGCGCATCTGGAGATGCCGGCGGAGCTGCTGGGTCGCCGTGAGGGGCTGCGGCAGTCAGAGAAGCGGCTGATCAAGCGGATCAGCACGTTGAAGGCTGCCGCGGATGCCCGCCGGTCGGTCCTCAGCGCTTTGAAGGTGGAGATGGAGGCAACGCAGTGACCTGGGCGGTCTTTGCCTACCCCGCTGACGGCGACCTCCACGAGGGCGTGATTCAGCCCGGCTTCTTCAACGCCGACGACGCCGAAACGGCCGCCGATTGCATCCAGCGGACGGCTGAGCGTGCCGGCCGGCGGGTGGAATGCGTCGTCGCGCCGATGGTCAAGCCGGGCCTGCCAGCGGTGCGTGTCGCGGTGGCTGTGGGCGGCTCATGAGCTACGACGTGGACACCCTCGCCAGGCGCTCGTCGATCAACTACACCGTTGATCAGCGCATCGACCGGGAGCGCGGGATGGTGGATCTGCAGGGCCGCATCCCGCGCCTGACGAGCCTGCTGGGCCGTGTCGCGGACGCCGAGGCGTTCAACGCCGACCCGCGTGAGACGCAGACGTGCCTCGTGCAGCTCGCGGCGGCGGTGCATGCGTGGATCGAGGACATCGAGACCGAGCTCGCCCGATGATCGCAATCGGGATTGACCTTTCCGTCACGAAGGCCGCGATCGGTGGTGTCCGCGCGGACGGCAACCTTGCTACCCACACGATCGCCCTGAACCCGGGCCTGAACGGCGCGCATCGCCTCAAGGAACTACGGGCCACCACACGCGCCGTCCTCGGTGCCTACAGGGCGATTGGTGTCGCGGTGCTGGTGGAGCAGCCGCCGAACCCGACGTTGCGGGACATGGCTGCGGTGGCGATGGAGGCTGCGCAGGCAGCGATCCCTGGTGCGGTCGTGATGAGCATCGGCCCGACCGGCTGGAAGCTCGAGTCCGTTGGGCGTGGCAACGCGACCAAGCCGGAGTGCCTGGAGTTCGCGAGGGCCCTTGGCTATGAGGGGGACGATCAGGATCTCGCGGAGTCCCTTTGCATGGCTGATGTTGCGTGGTCGCGGTGGAAGCGAGCGGCGGCATGAACCTCGCCAGGGCCATCATCGTGGGTCGCCTCACCCATGACCCGGAGCTCAACGAATCCGGCCGGGTGCTGCGCCTCAGCGTCGCGGTGAACCGCCGCGTCAATCACGGCGGCGAGTGGCAGGACGAAACGTCGTTCTTCGACGTCAAGGTCCTCGGTGACCGCGCCAGCAAGCTCTATCACCGCCTCGCCAAGGGCCGCCAGGTGACCGTAGACGCGAAGGTCGTTCAGGAGCGCTGGGAGGACCGCGAGTCCGGCCAGAAGCGCTCCAAGGTCGTGTTCCTCGCCGACACCGTCGAGGTCGACCGCGACCCCCAGCCAGACCAGGAACGCACCGAGCAGATCGACCTTGGCCGCGAGACGTCAGACATCCCGTCGGCGTTTCCGCCACCACCAGAGCTTCCCCCAGACGAACAGATCCCGTTTTAGCGAGGAACCATGCACTAGCCGTCAGCCGAAAACACTTATGCGGGCGATCGCGGGCGTAAGACCCGCCTGCCCATGGGCAAGGGACCCACCACAACCGCAGTGACAGCGCCGGGCGTGGAGTGAGTCGTAGGCGGCTACGGCGGTGGAGAACTCAGGTGACCAGGGCGCATCGCGATTTCTGCCCAATTTGTGATTAGGGGTGCTTTGGAGGCCTCTGGGGGAGCATCGGGGGGATGCCCAGGGAAGGTCGTCCCGACCCCAGAATTAGGGATGGATCGGGAGCGATGAGTGGACAACTGTCCAAATTGCCAGCGAGTTGCAGAAATGAACGCGGAACTTTCGGAAGAGATCTCAGGACTGATGAGTCAGGTGCGCACCCAAGCGAGGCGTGAGCAGGCGCTTCGCCGTGAGCTGCGTACGCTTCGGCAGGACGACCCCCAGTCGGCGGACATCCATCACGTCTTCGCAGAGTGGCAGCGACTGCTTGGGCATCCCGGCGCGAAGATGCCGACGGATGGCAGTCGCTGGCCGGTGATTCGCCGCGCCCTGCGCTCCCACACCGTTCAGGAGTGCATAGAGGCGCTTGAGGGCTTGGCGCTGAAGCCCTATGTCGTGAACGGCAAGCGAATGCCGTCGGGTCCCGCTGCCAAGCGTTACGACGACGTCGACCATGCGCTCGGCGACGAGAAGCGCATCGACCAGTGCCGCCGCATCAGGGCAAGGGCGTACGGCGCCGACGTTCATGTGCTGAGGCGCTTCTATTTGGAGGCGCAGGCGACGGCGAACGCGTTCTTCGACCTCGTGATGTTCAAGCTGGGGTACCGCAGCGAGGACAAGATCGATCGGCAGCTGGCCCGCGAAACCGGCGCGACGGGTGGGGAGCAGCGGTCGTGAGCAACGTGATCGCGTTCCCGACGTGGCGCCGCCGGGGGGGCCACGAACCGCTCGTGGCGAAGAGCGATGTTGCCCGGCATCTCGGCGTCTCGACGCGTTGGGTGGAGCTACGGATGCGCGACGGCGGGCTGCCGCACCTCAAGGACCCCGTCTCCCGCCTGGTTCGTTACCGTCTCAGCGACGTCGACGCCTGGTATCGAGGGGAGCGCTGTGATCGGCAAGGCTAGAGGCAAGCAAGGCGTGATCCCCGTCTTTGTCTACGATTCTGCCGCTGGCGCGAAGCGCTACGTCAGGCCCGGCGACTATGGGATGGCGCCCCCGACGACCGAGCGGGCAGCCCGCAAGCTCGAGGCGCTTGCCGTCGCCCGGATGCAGGGCCCGCGCCCCAAGCGCTTGGTCACCGTGGAGCAGTGGCGCGAGACGTGGCTGACTGAGCATCACGGCCCTGGCACCCCGCGCCCGGAGCCCACGACCGCCACCCATAACCGCCAGGCGACCAGCCACTTCGCGAGCCTGCACGGCACCCAGCGCCTGGAAGGATTCCCGCGCTCTGAGGCGTTGAGCTTCGCGCAGACCCACCCTCAGCAGGCCAAGGCCGTAGCCGCGATGTTCGCGACCGCCTTGCATCTGGAGCTGATCGTCGTCAACCCGTTCAGCAAGCTTGGTCTGCCGCGCAGCGAGGGCAGAGCCCACATCGACCCGCTGACCGCAGAGGAGATCGACACTCTCGCCGACATTGCCCGCCGCGTCCTGGGTGTCTATGGCGACGAGTTCGCCGCGTTCCTGACGTTCCTTGCATGGACCGGCGTACGGCCGGGGGAAGCGTGCGCCCTGGAGTGGCCCGACATTGATCTTGCGCGCGGCCTCGCGGACATCCGGTTCAGCCGGCGTAACGACGGGACGAGGGGCCCGATCAAGAAGGTGCGCGAGGGCCGCCCGCGGCGACGCACGATCGTGATCCCGCAGGCCGCCGTCCAGGGGCTCGCGTGTCTACCACGGTCGCGTGAGCATGTCTTCGCGACCCCGACCGGCAAGCCCCTGCTGCCCAACAACTACCGCTACTACTGGGGGAAGGTCCGCTCGACGTTCCTCGGGACGCTCCCGTCGTCGCATTGGCTGCCACGCCGGATCGGCGAGAGCGACGCTCATCTCGACGTGTACGAGCTGCGGCACTTCTGTGGCAGCTATCTCGCGAGCGAGGGGTTGTCGTCGTGGGACATCGCTGAGCAGCTGGGGAACACCCCGGCGGTCTGCGAGCGCATCTACGTCCATCCGTATCGCACGGCCAGCCGCGACCGTGTCCGCCGCGCCCTTGATGGGCCCCCGGCGTTGCGTGAGATCAAGGAGGCGACGGGCTGATGGGCATCAACACGGGAGCAACCCTCCCAGGATCACCATGTTTTGCAGGGCATTCGCTTGGTTTGCGCCAGGCGAGGGCGCTCGCAGCAACGACGCGAAACCAGCGTGTTTGCAGGGCCTTTTCGGCCCCAGGAGGCGCAGCGATGCGAAGCGGCACGCAAGCCGCAGGGCGCCATCGCCGGGTCTGCCAGCTGGCTTGTGGTGCTGATCGGGAGCAACTTGCTCCCTTTGCATCCCAAGGAGGCCATCATGGCGCGTAAGGCCCTGGACTGGGAGCGCCTGGCCCGCTTGAGCCGCCACCCATTGCAGGTGGCGCTGTTGGAGGCGATGCTGGCCCGCAACGGCAAGAGCACGGTGACGCCGCGCCAGCTTGCGGATGAGCTCGGCCGGAGCCTGCCGTTGGTGGCCTACCACATCCGTGTCCTTGCGAGCGATGGGCTCATCGTGCTCGTCCGCACGAAGCCGGTGCGGGGGACGTTGGAGCATCACTACCGCCTGGCGACTGGGGCGAAGCGATGATTCAGCGCCGACAGCTGACGCTCGTGCACTGCCCGCGCGAGTCGTGGGTCAGGTTGCCGGTCATCGAGTTTCGCCGTCCCCTCGTCGAGACGGAGCTCGTGGATCGCTGTGGGCGCAGGCGCTCCCCGGCGACGTTGCCGGGGTTCCGAAAGGGCCGCAAGCCCGCGAACGCTGGGCACAGGTATCCGCCTGCCCCGATGACGGATGAGGATGTCCTTACGTTGATCATCGGTCAGTCGCGGACGAGCGCTACCGGTCTGCGGAACCGGGCGTTGATCGCGACGCTGTACCGGTCTGGGTTGCGGATCAGCGAGGCGCTGGACCTCCAGGTGCCGGATCTGATGGCGGACAAGCACATGCTGTTCGTGCGTCACGGCAAAGGCGACAAGGCCCGGTTGGTGGCGATGGATGCCTTCGGGTGGGAGCACCTTGACGTGTGGCTCGAGCGCCGCGGGAAGCTTGGGGTGGGGGATGGCTTCGTGTTCTGCACGATCGCCAAGCCCGTCACCGGCGGCCGCCTGGGATCGCCGTACGTGCGAATGATGCTGCGTCGAACCGCCGACGCAGCGGGCCTCCAGCGTCGCGTCAATCCCCATGCATTTAGGCATGGCATGGCCTTTGGGATGGCCCGCGAGGGAATCCCGGTGCCGGTCATCAGCAAGGCGCTTGGGCACTCCAACGTCGGTACCACGTCGACGTATCTGAGCCATGTAGACCCGTCGATGCTGGTCGACACAGTTGTCGCTAGACCGCGTCCGGGAGCGTCTGATGAGTGGGCCTGAAATGACCGACCAAACGGAGACTGTTGTGTTGGAGCTCACCACGACCGAGGCTGAGCGTCTCAGCGCGCTGGAGGCGACGATCGACCGCGGGATGCGCACTTTCGTCGAGGTTGGTCACGCGTTGGCTGAGATCCGCGATGCGCGGCTTTACCGCGATGCACATGACCGCTTTGAGGACTACTGCCAGGAGCGCTGGGGGTTCGTGGCGAGTCGTGCACGACAACTGATCGCCGCCGCAGAGGTCGTTTCTCTTGCGAGTGTTACAGATGTAACACCGGAATCGGAGGCGGTAGCTCGTGAGCTGGCTCCATTACGTGAGGAGCCCGACAAGCTCCGTGCCGCCTGGCAGGAAGCCGTTGACAATCATGATGGCAAGCCGACGGCGAAAGCGGTCCAGCAGATCGTCCAGCAGTACCGCGAGCCCGAAGCAAAACCTGACCCGCCATACACCAGCTGCCCAGCATGTGGCCAGCGCGTACGCGCCGACAAGCCCTTGAAGGGGGATTTTCGATGAGCAACGTCGTCACCATGTACGACCTGCTTAAGGACGAGCGGATCTACACCACCGCCGCTGACAAGGCGCGCCACCTCAACGGCGTTGAGCTTCCCCATGCACTTGAGGGCATGAAGCCGCGCAAGCCAGCGGTTACCGAAGGGCTCGTGCTGATGAGTCCCGAGGAGCTGCTGACCGTCAAGATCGACGTCGTCAGCGTCAACGGACAGATCGTAGGCTACCAGCGCGATTTCAACGTTAAGAACGCTCGTGCGGTCCGCGACAGCCTGCTGAAGGGCGAGATTCTCCCGCCTGTGTCGCTGGCCCTCGATGGGCACAACAACCTATGGGGCGTGGACGGGCAGCATCGCATGGGCGGCGCAATCCTTGCGCGGATTCCGCTGTGGGCGACCGTTCAACGGCTCGACAAGAACCAGCGCCGCAGCATGTTCCTTTCGCAGCGCGCCGCGCGCCGCGTTGCCCCCGACATTCTGACGCTCGCAGGTACTGATCCGGTCGCGCGCTACGTCCAGGAAGCGGTTATCGACAACGCTAACCCTTGGGCGCCCATCGTCTCAGCGAATCGAACATCGAAGACAAGAATAAGCCCGTACTCTGCGTATCAACTCCTGCTGCGCTATGTCTTCAACGTTGAGGGCCAGGCCGCGTCCTATAAGAAGAACATGGAAGCGCTCTGGGATCGCGGTCGCGCAGACGAGCTAGCACCCCTAATCCAGTGCTTTGGTGACAAGCAGTCAAACCCGCTGGCATTCAAGCCTGGAGCGATCCAGGCGATCGGTGCGACTGCGATGTGGGTGTTCCGACGCAACGCACGCCTGCAGCCGGCCGATCGCGACCGGTGGATCTCGCACATGCCGACCTTCCAGTTCCAGCGGTACCTGCATCACACCACGCAGCAGGACAAGACCGACGACCTGCTCAACCATTGGAACAAGAACCTAGGTCCATCGCGGCGAGTCCGGCGGGGCTGAAGCGACATGCCTCTTGAGGATTCCGTGTCTGCTCGTCAGACGGCGGTCGATGCTTTGCGGATCGGTTACGCCGACCCGCCGTACCCCGGCCAGTCCGAGAAGCACTACAAGGACCACCCGGACTATGCGGGCGAGGTCAATCACCACTCGCTGATCCAGGCGCTAGAGCACATGTGCGACGGGTGGGTGCTGCACACCCACGTCCCTGGCCTGCGACTCATGGAGCGCGAGGGCTGGCTTCCCGAGGATGTGCGGATCGCGGCGTGGTGCAAGCCGTTCGCCGCGTTCAAGCGCAACGTCCCGGTCGCCTACGCTTGGGAGCCGGTGATCGTCAGGGCTGCACGCAAGCCCCGTGTCGGCGGGCTCGTGAAGCCTCTGCGCGACTTCATCATGGAGCCGATCACGCTCAAGCGCGGGCTTGCCGGAGCGAAGCCCGAGAAGGTCTGCTGGTGGGCGTTCGAGATGGCCGGATGTCGCCCGGAGGACCAGTTGGTCGACATGTACCCGGGCACCGGGGCGGTCACGAGGGCGTGGGAGTCGTGGTGCTCGACGATGCCGCAGGACGCGATGGAGGTCGCGGCATGACTGTCGCTGAGAGTGAGGAGCGACCGTGAGCGAGATCGACCACTACATGGAGAAGCGCTCGAGGCTGGCCGGAGAGGTCAAGCAGTGGAAGGCCAACCACGACCAGCAGGTCGAGCTCAAGCGCAAGGCGGATGCTCGAGCGAATCGTTACCGCGAGTTGCTTCTCAGGACGATCGATGAGCTGCAGGCGACAGCTGGCCGCCTGACGGCTGGGAGTCCTAGCGAGGTGGCGGCGCATCTCTGTGGTGTCGCTGACACGCTCAGGACCGGGCTCTCGAACACGAGTGAGGAGCATTGACGTGGGGCGCTCTCACGACATCCAGTGCGAGAAGTGCGCGACATGGTTCAGCCCCTTCGACTTCGCGACCTGTCCGTGTGGCCGCACGTACGGGTCTGTGGCGGCGGAGGACATCGCCGCCGAGTGTGCCCGCTACCGCGAGACGCTGGAGGAGATCTCTGACACGTTTCCCGGACCGCTAGAGATCGCGGGAAACCTCGCTCGGGCGGCTCTCTCGGAGGAGCGGCCGTGATCGATTACGGCGTAGGAACGCTCCGTCGCCTTCACGAGGTCGAGGCCGAGCGTGATCGCTACCGCGAGGCGCTGGAGAGTATCCGTGACCACGGCGAGACGCCTGAGCTGCCTTGCCACGCGGTCTTCGCAGGTGACTGCGCGGACGTGATGCGCGAGACAGCGAGTGCCGCCCTCTCAAGGAAGGCTGACTGATGTCTCGCGAGATCCACTACACATTCGTGCTCAAGCTCAACCACGAGGACGAGTGCTGGGAGGCGGCGTTCGAGGACGGCTTGGAGCACATCCTTGAGACGACGGGCTACATCGAGGACGGCGAGCCCGACACAGTCTTCGAGGTCGATCTACAGCGCAAGGTGGTGAACGGCTGATGTCTTCAGCGCAAGCCGACAAGCTCCACGAGCTGGCCGCAGCATTAGTCGAGAAGCGCGGCGGTACGCCACGCATCATGCAACTCCCCGGAGAGGACCGCTGGGAAGTCTGCGCAATCGAGCCTCACCCTGAGGGCCCGACGTGCCTGGCCTCGTGGGTGGTTCACAGTGACGGATCAAGCGCGCTGCTGCAGCCGGGCACCCGCGTGCGTCACCGCCGTCACCCTGAGCTGACAGGCCACGTCAGCCGCATCGAGCGCCAGCGTGACGGCAACCCTTCGAGCATCCCCTACCGCATGAGCTGGGATGACGACGGACGAGCGTGCGATCTGCTCGGCTGGTTCTACATCTACGCCACCGACCACGGGATAGAGGCGATCGATGCCGCTTCCTGAACGAGACGGCTCTGATGCGCAGCAGGCGGTCCATGAGGCGCTGCGGCTGTACCTCGGCGATGACGAGCTCGCGGTTGGCTGGTGCCTCACGATCGACGTCGCTGGGCCTGACGACACGCGGTACTTGGCGCATAGGGCTGGTGGTGGCCATGACGGGACGAACTCTCCGATGATCTGGACCGCCTTGGGGATGATGCGTGCGAGCTGCCAGGTCGCGGAGGAGCAGCTTCGCGAGTCCACCACGGACACAGAGGACGACGACTGATGCAGCCAACGACAAGCGAGATCCTCGAGATTCACGAGCGTCTCGCGAACGGAGACAGTGTTCCGAACGACGAGGCGGGAAGGGTGCTTGCGGTCGTTCGGTGGATGAACGGACTTGGGCCTGACCCAACCAGTCCGCGCGGGAAGGTCGCCTACGCCGAGGTCGTGGTCGCGATGGAAGGTGGAGACTGATGGCCTTCACCAAGACCTACCTCGTCTACTGGCGTGAGACGATCGGGTGGAAGGTCCCTGTCGAAGCGACCTCGATGCGTGAGGCCGTCCAGCATGTTCGAGAGGGTGGTTCTCGCGACATCGCTGAGGTGATCGACACGACCGAGGACGCCTTCCACGTCGAGGAGCGTGACGGGCGATGAGTTCCACCAAGCCCAGACACGGCTGTTGGCGCATGGGCGGGCTGGAGCTGTTTCGTATCCACCCTGACTTGGACGTGGCGAGCATCGACCTCCTGCGCAGTCGTGGTTTGCGAGTGGTGCAGCTCGGTCGTTGGCGTCTGTCGTACGCCCCTCGCGACCATTGGAGCAGGAACCTGTGACGCCTTCCATCGAGCCCAGAACCGGACGTGCCCGGGTGTACGTTGGGCCGGTGCCTGAGCGTGGCTGGGGCCATCCCGGATACCGAGGCGAGATCGAGCTTGACGGTGCGTGGATTCACATGGGCTTGGACTGCGAGTTCCTCGCGATTGACGAGGACGCCGGTACGCACGAGTGGGAGCCGTTGTACGAGCCGACGTCGATTCCTGCAGCAGCAGTCGACTCGATTGCGTGGGAGAACCGATGACCCAGCCCCAGCAAACCGACGACCGCAGCATGGGCGAGTGGGTCTACTGCGCCCAGCACCTACGCCCCCACTCAACGGGCTGGTGCACGGTCAGTGTCCGCGACAAGACGCCCCTAGAAGCCATCGACCGCGAGGCGGCCTATGAGGAATGTCGGCGCCGTGGGCTGCGAATCGAGGGCGAATGAGCCTGCATCGACGCAACATCGTGCTTATCGCTCGCGTCATCGACGCAATGACTCAGGAGGACTTGGGCGAATACAAGACGGTGCAGCAAGTCGAGTGCGACGAGCACGACACGCCGCAGCAGGCGGTCGAGTACGCGCTGGAGATCTGCGATGCCGTCGAGGACTGGAAGCGCATCGGATGACCCATCTGAGCCGTAGCGAGTCCCAGATCCCAAGACCGAGCGACCTTCGAGAGCGGCTGATCGCGCTGCGCTGGTGGTGGAGGGGGTTCCGCTATCGGGTGTGGTCGCGGCTGCTGCACCGCTTCAGCCTCCACCACACGCGGACATACGGGCCGCTAGAGCCCGATGGTGGCTACCTCGAACGCTGCGAGTGGTGCGGGCTGCACCGTTCTTGGGGCCGCAAGGGCGACCTGCGATGAGTCGGGACCGCAGCGTTCACGTTGTGCCGACCAGCGACCTAGTGGCGCACGACACCGAAGGGGACTGCGTCTGCGGCCCCGACACGGAGCTTGTCACGTCCGAGGATGGGGACGGGTGGATCGTCGTGCACCACTCGCTCGACGGGCGCGAGGCAATCGAGGACCGCAACGTCCAGGAGTTGCGCGACTACATGGAGAGCGAATGATCGGGCTCAGCGGCAACCTGCACATCCGGGCGGGCGGGCTGGTCGACGAACTGATCCAGGAGGTAGCAATGCAAAGTGAGATTTCGAGAACCGAACGGAGGAGCTGATGGGCGACCGAGGCAACATCGTCATCCGCGAGGAACCGTCCTGGCTCAAGCCGGAGATCGGCTCACACGAGGCAGTCTTCCTCTACGGGCACTGGTCTGGCCACGACCTGCCCGAGATCGTCCGCACTGGCCTGACGCGGGGCCGTGAGCGTTGGACTGACGGTCAGTACCTCGCGCGGATCATGTTCGAGGAGCTGGTCGGCTCCGCGCGCGGCGGGGCGACCGGCTTCGGGATCGCTTCACGCTTGCACGACAACGAGTACGACTTGCTCGTGCTCCTGCCGGGCGCCCAGGCTCTTGCGCGGATCACGGAGAAGGCGTACGCCGAGCATGGATTTGCCGCGCTCGACGACGCCCCGACAATCTCGTTCGAGGACTACACCGCCGCGTCCGAGCGCACCTGGGACAACCTCACGGAGGCAGAGAGTGCCGCTCCCCGATAGAACGAACGGCCGGCGACCACCCCTTGAGGGCATCGAGAACGTCAACGTCCAGACGGTGAGTCCCGACGGGATCAAGGTCTACGCGGCCCCGCAGTACATGGTGTTCATCGAGCGCATGTGGCACGGCGACTACCAGCAGGTTCCGGTCGACCCGGAGAACATCCCCAAGCTCATCGAGGCGCTGCAGCAGGCCATGCCGCGAGCGAACGCCGATGATGTGCTCTACGTGGAGGAGACGCCCGGTGTCTGACAGTGGCGGCACTCTCCGCCTGGCGATCATGGACGTGCTCGACGAGGCTGGCGATCGGTCGATCGAGGGGCACTTCGACGCTATGGAGTGCGAGCGAGCGGCCGACGCGATCTTGGGGTTGATGCAGGACGCACTGCTGAGCGACGAGGCACTCCGAGCGATGGTGCGTAAGCGAGTCGGCTGGTTGCCCGCCGAGCAACGCACGGAGGCCCGTCTTGAAGGCGAGATGAACGCCTCGCGCAAGCAGATGCGGGCGGCGATTGAGGCTGCTTCGACCTGGGAGCCCACCGATGGCTGAACTTCGAGAGAAGATCGCGCACGACATCGCTGCGTTGATGGAGAACCACCACGGCACGCTGCATGGGATTGGGGATAGCGCGCGGGAGGCCGCAGACTTGGCCCTAGCGATCATCGAGGACGCGCTGCTGCGCGACGCGGCGCTTGACGCGATGCGTGCCATCCCGAATCGCAGTGTGGCCGTGCACCATCGCAGGATGGTCGCTGCGATCAAGGCCGCTTCGACCGGGGAGCGGCCGTGAGGGTCGAGCGAGAGTCCACCGTCGAGCGCCTTGGGCGCTTGCTACGCGAGCAGGATGCCGAGAACGAGCGGCTGCGGGGGGCACTGCTCGCTGTTGCTGACGAGGAGCAGACCGGCTCGTGGCCTCTCGCCGCGCAGGTCGCTCGTGACGCCTTGAATGGGACGGAGGCGTAGATGTCCAGCGGCGTGCCTACACCGCGGTGGCTGACGAGCGACTGGGACGGACCGATCCTGCTCGCCGCTACCAAGGGTGTTGCTCTCGTCGAGGCCCGCGACTACCACTCGTTCGATCACGTCCTCGACGTGGAGTTCGCGGGATGGATGCACGACGTCGGTTGGGACCGCGAGACATACGAGTCGAAGCGGGAGTTCGAGGAGGAGTCTGGCTACACGGGCTGGTGGGCGAATGGCAGTGCGCCGGTTGATCGGCTCGTCACGGAGACCGCGATGCCCGGCTGGACGGCCGTTCTCTGCGATGGGTGCGTGCTGTGCGACGAGGACGAGACGGACGAGTTCACTGGAGCTGGGTGTTGCCCTGAGGAGGACGGCTACCTGCGCGCGCAAGCGGCGTCTCGTGATGCCAAGAGCCGAGAGCGACTGTGATCGGCCCGCTGACCATCGGCATCGAGAGCGAGCCGCGGCGTGAGGTCCAGGTCGTCGTCTACGACAACGTCAAGGCGCTGCGTGCAGCGGCCACGCGGTACGACAACCTGACGGCCAGCCGAAAGCGCCGCCAACGCGGGCTTCACGCCGACACACTCGGAATCTGCCACCGCTTCGAGCTGGAGGCCCACGGCGAGCAGCTCCCGCTGTGCGCAATCGTGAGGCTCGCCAAGCCGCACCTCGGCGTCGGCATGATCAGCCACGAGATGGCACATGCCGCGCTCCAGGTCTGGATGCTCGACCATCCCGACGAGCGTCTGACGGATTCCAACGACGAGCCCTACGCCTGGGTGCTCGGCGAGCTGGTGCGTCGGACGGTCAATTGGCTGCACGATCGCGGCGTCTACGACCAGCTCGAGGGCGAGGACGCATGACTTCGTCGCGCAGCGACTTCGGCGAGAGCAAGCTCAAGAACCGGGTCTATCGCAAGGTGTTTGGGCGCTGGCCTGATGAGGTCGTGACTCGTCGCCTCACGGAGGCGACCTGGGACCCCAGCAACGTCAACGCGATCATGCGTGGCATCTACGAGCAGGCCGGACAGCCGGTGCCTGCGGAGTACTTGGACGACAGGCCACGGAGGATCTAGCGATGAGTTCTCGTCGAGAGATCCACCTTCGTGCTCACGACGCGGACACGGAGCGCATCCGGCTGACGGTCTGCGAGGTCTGCGGCGATGTCGATGGGCTTTGCGAGGACACCTATCACGACCCGGCCGTGGACCTCGTGCTCTGCCAGGATTGGCTACTCGCTCAGATCCACGAGCCGCAGGAGACGTGATGGCTTCGAGGCTTCCCAGCAAGCGCGGGTCGGTCAGCGGACACGGCAAGCCGACCGTGGAGGAGGTCAACGCGGCCATGGTAGCGAAGCAATTCAGAATCGTGCCGGTCGAGGGGGAGTCCCACGAGGGCCGCCAGTGGGGCTACGAGATCCACGACGAATACGACCACGTTGTGGCGACTTGCTCCACCGGCGGCACCGGCGCATGCTGGAACATCGACTTCTATCCGGAGGAGCAGGAAGCGGAGTCGGTCCATGTTTGCGAGCTAGACGACCTGATCGACATGCTGGTGACGCTGCGCGATTCCAAGGCCCATGCCGACCACGTGGCTCGTTGGGAATGACTCAGTCGTCTCGGGCTGGCTCGAGCTGCCACGGATCAGGCACGACCTCCCACCGCGGCCGCGGGTACGTCTCGTTGACCCACGTCCAGAATCCGAGGACGGATGGGAGGTCTATCGTTTTGCGGGTGCTGTTGGTGATGATCCAGGGCTGGTCTGGGTCGTATTCGTGGAGCGTGAACGAGATGATGGGCACGAGCACATGATGAGCCCCCATGCGGAGCAGAAGATCCTTGATGTCTTGGCGACTGATCGCCGCTGGATGAGGGCATCCGAGCTCGTCGATGCGACCGGCGTTAGCTACGCAAGCGTCGCCAAGATCGTTCATCGCCTGTCCCAGGTCGGGATCATCGAACGCCGTAAGGAGACGGTGTCGGCTGAGGCGTGGCCGAAGAAACCAGCGTGGGAGTACCGTCTGGCGGATCCAGCGATGACCGGCCCATCTCGAGGGGAGCCGGTGTTCTCGGTGAGCCTGACGATGGAGGAATGGGACGACGTACTTGGCTGCATCCATTCGGCCGAGCAGGAGTTCGCGACCGACGGCGAGTCGTCGGCTGAGTATGACGAGCTGATCGACAGGATCGACGAGCAGCTCCCGAAAGGCGACTGATGCCATCTCAAGACGAGCCTGCGGTTCAGTTCGTGTCCGAAGACGAGCAGCGAGCCCTGCGTCTCGCCTTGACATATGCGCTCGCTCAGGGCCTGGCTTCGGACGACCTAGACCAGGAACGGCCCAGCAATCGTTCCCTGGTCAGCCTCGCACGCCGTGTGGGGGCGAAGATCCCAAACTGGTGCGAACAACGATGAACCCAAGACGTAGGATCGAAGCTGCCTCCGGGGAATCGCGTCGGAGCCCCGCCACGGTAAGGGCTCGTGTTGCTAAGCGGCCGCGCCCCGGAGGCGAGCTTGTCCGTGAAGTAGCCCGCGAGCTGTTCTATCTGGAGCAGCGCCGCCATCTGGCTACGCTGCCCGCTCGCACGGGCATGTGGCGAACGTGGCCTAGCGATGCTGAGGGCGCGGAGCGCGAGCTGTACCTGCTCGAAGCGCGGGCCGTCATTGATGCCGTCGAGAGCCTTCGATGACGCATCTAGGCCCTAGCGACCGCAAGACACCCGAAGAGCTGTTCATGGACGGCGTCATGCAATGCGAGCAGCACCCCGGCACGATCTTCCCCCATGGGGACTGCCCTGGGCCGGGGATGCAGCTCTTCAGCGAGCCGCCGGAGAACCTGAAGGTCGAGTGGGTTGATGCGCCGCAACTGGACTGAGGCAAGAGCCAAAGTCCATGAGGAAGGGCGCTGCCGAGCGTGTCATACGACCCATGGGCTACAGGCCGCCCATGTCGTCCCGCGGTCGCGCGTAAACGCCGGGCTTGGCGCCGAACACCCGCTGAACATCGTGCCTCTCTGCGCGCATTGTCATGCCCTCCAGCACGACGGGAAGCTTGAGCTCCTCCCGTTGCTTTCGTTCCGCGAGCAAGGCTATGTCGCTGGGCTCGTCGGGATCGAGGAGGCCCGTAGGCGAACCACGAGGGCCGCCTAAGCGCCAGACGGGCCGCACGAAGAGAACACCCCTATCCCTCCGCACGACCCGCCTCACGAGTGTGGACCGTGAAGCCTAGAACCAGCGGAGGACAGCAAAATGCCGGTAGCCGCCCAGCTCGCGCAGGTCATCGCCGAACTCTCGATGATCAGCCACGTCCCAGCCGTCAACCTCGAACCGCACCTCTCAACCGAGGAAGACATCGGCGGCCGCAAACCCCCCGGCGGCACCAACCACAGCGACGACCGCGACCCCGACATCTGGGTCAAGAGCGCCGAGCACTTCCAGATCCGCATGGCCGGCTGCCGCACCTCACGCGACCTTGAGCTCGTCTTGGTCGACGCACGTCGGGCGTTGCAGGCGTTCAAGCGTTCTCCCGCGGTCCCTGGCAAGGACCCTGAGTACGGCAGCGTGCATTGGAAGCGCATGATCGCTAACAGCACCGAGTCAGACGACGAGCTTTCCCGTAAGCATGGCTGCTCAAGGGCGATGATCCACAAAGTCAAGCGGTTGTACGCTGGTACTTGACAGCGCAAGCATGTTTTGCCACCCTTGCATAGCGTGGCGCGAGGCGCCACAACAGCGGCCCCCGAACGGGGCCGCAGCCCGTTAAGGAGGACCCCGTTTTGGCTGACTGCTCGGACTGCGGATGCGGGCCGTACAAGTGCCTGCGCTACTACGCCCCCGACAAGCACGCCTTCGACCGCTCCCTCGCCCGCCTCGAGGTCGTCACGATGCCACCCACGGCCACGCTAAGCCTCGAGACGGCGTGTAACGGCACGCTGACCTGCATCTGCCGGGCATGCAGCAAGGAGCGAGCTCAGCGCCTTCGCCAGGGCCCCAAGCGCATCAAGCAGCCCTGGGATATCGGGAGAGCCGCATGAATGCAGGTGACCGCGTCCAAGTCGTCTACGGCACAAACACCGGCAAAACCGGCCAGGTCTGGTTCGTTCGCCACGACGGCCGCCTGCTCGTCAGCATCGACGGGATCTCCACCTCCGACGGGCTGCGGTCCTACAGCCCAACCCAGGTCAAGGCGCTCGCAGCGCCAACGCCGACCCCTCCCCCACCGACAGGCACGATCGTGGAGTCCAAGACCTTCGGGACGCTCGTCCCCACCAACAACACGACCTACCGCAACTGCAGCATCGGGTGGATCAACCCCCCAGCCACCGCCCAAAACATCCGCATCGAAGGCGGCAAAGTCGGCGGCTTCGATCTCTGCGGCACCAACCTCGTCTTCAAGAACGTCGAGATCGGCAACCTCACCGACGTCCACCCAGCGATAGCCGGCCCCGGCATCACCCGCAACCTGTTGATCGAGGACTGCGTCATCCACGACGTCCGCCGCACCAACAGCGACGAGCACACCGAAGGCCTGCAATTCGGGGCGTGCGACGGCGCAACGATCCGCAGAACCCGCTTCTACAACAACGCCGTCTTCAACACCTTCCTCCGATGCTGGGACAACCGCGGCATCCAGAACATCACGTTCGAAGACTGCGACTTCGGTCCCACACACGACGTCACCCCAACCAGCCGAGGCGTCTACGCAGCCCGCGTAGCCGGCGACGACGAAGCCAACACAGGCGGCAAGATCCCCACCAACGTCATCTTCCTACGCTGCAAACGCCCAAGGGACCAGGGCATCAGCATCGACCAAGCAGCCAAGAACAGGGGCTGCAAAGACATCGACCCGATCGTTGTATGACGCATCCAAAAGACATGCTGGCGCACGCGACCTACGAGTATCAGTGCCGCCGCTGCGCAACCAGGACATGGAGAGACGCCGCCGGCGGCGAGCTGAACCCCTGCACCTGCCCAAGCGACGACGAGCGAGCATCAGGCGAATACATGGACGTCTGGCGCATCCTCGCAGGCACCCGCGAATACATCGGCACGATGGACATCATCGCGAAGGCCGCATGACGACCCTCATCGCCACGCGCAACAGCCCGGGAAGCACCATCCACGTCGAACGCGCCCTTACCGCGCTCGCCCTCGCAGGCGACAACGCCGTCAGAGCCAGCGCAACCATCGGTATCCCCGACCGCACCCTCCGCGACTGGCGCCAAAAGTACCGCGACCGCTACGACGAAATCAGACTCGAGCTCGCCCCCCAAATCGAGCAACAGATCGTCCAAGAAGCCAGAGCCTTCGCGATCACCGCAGGACAAGCAGAACGCGAACTCCTCCAAGCCACCCTCGAAGCCACCCGCAACGGCACCATCAAAGACCCAGCCAGCGCCCTCAGAAACATCACCACCTCAAAGGCCCTCCAGATCGACAAAGTCCTCCAACTCGAAGGACGACCCACCAAAACCACGCTGCACCTCACCAGCGAAGACGTCCTCAACAGCCTCCAACACCGCGGCTACATCAACGGAACAGCAGAAGAAGAATGAGCAGATTCGCCGACGACATCCAAGCTGGAAGCAACCCCCACGAACTCGTCGCCCAAGCCACCTTCGAAGTAGACCTCATCCACGACGCCCAAGGCCACCCCGTCGACATGCACATATGGCGCCAATACAAGGACGAACGCGAATACCTCGGCCTAGCAAGCCAACTAGGCACAGACAACGCATAGCAACCGAAGGTGTTCCTGTTTCTGCCGCAGCGCGCCAATCGAAACGCGCCTGTTGTGGTGCTGTTTGGGTAGCAAACCCCGCGTAAACCCCGATGTATACGGGGGTTCGCACCAGCCAGCATCGCATGTATGACAGTCCGTTCCCGGTTCCCGAGACCCGTATACGCCTGTTCCCAAGCCAAATCGGGGGGAGGGGGGAGGGGTCAACCCCACGAGATGAGCTTTAGATATTTCATGGTCCTTCGCTAGTTCTTCCTCCAAACGGTCTTGTATGCGTTTGTCTGCTTCCGTCTGCGTGTGCGGTAGGTTGTGTGCATGGTTACTGTGAGGCTTTCTGATGAGTTGAAGGCGCGGATTGATGATGTGCGTGGGTTGGTTCCGCGTGAGCGTTGGGTGCGGCGGGTGTTGGAGCAGGCGCTAGAGACACGTGGTGCAGAGAGCGGTGCAAAAGCGGACGGCGTCTCGCGAGCGCTTCCGACATCGCGTGGACCTGTTGCTGGAGACTCTGCGCCTGCTCGAGCGTCCGATCCTCATTGGATCGATGAGTTGCAGCCGTCGACTGTGCCGCCGCCCGGGCGTGAGCCGGGGATGGGTCCTGAGCGACAGGTCTACGAGAAGCCTGTTGAGGGGACGCCGTTGCCGAAGATCGCTCCGAGGCGGTGGGCGCAGTGAGGACCGTAGACGCGTCCGAGGAGGCGGAGGCAGTCGCCGAGCTTGAGGAGATCAAGCGGCTGTATGCCGTCGGTGAGCTAACGACCGCGTCTGCGCGGGTTCTCGATCAGTTTTGGCGTCGCAAGCTCTGCGTCGTTCGGGGTTACATCATGGAGTAGGGCGCGTGGCGCCCTGGGAGGGGCGTCGTGGTTGAGCTTTTGGTCTTCGTTGTGTTGGCTGCGCTTGTGGCGTGGTTGGTGAGTTTGATGCTTGGGCAGCAGGCGGGGTTGGTTGCGTTTGTGGTGCTTGTGCTTCTCATCGCGTTGTTGGTGTTGGGCGATCGTGTGGGTTGATGCGTGTTGTCAGGCTGCCTGGGAATCGGGCTGGGGAGTGGCATCGGATTGACTATGACCGGCTGAAGCCTGAGGAGCGGGTGGAGGTCGATGGGTTTCTGCGGCAGTGGGATGCGCTTGTTGAGCGCAACCCGTTGGAGGGCTTCAACCCGTTTCATAGGCGTGATGGGTCGGGGGGCCAGATCGGCTACCTCGCGGCCACCGGGGAGCTGAAGGTGGCTCATGACGGGGTCACCTTGAAGATGGGGGTGGCGGGGAATCAGGCGGGCAAGACGGAGATCGGGGTCGTTGATGATCTGATTCAGTGTCTTCCCCTCGATGCCGTTCCTTCGCGGCTCAGGCCGTTCAAGGTGTGGGATCCGCCGTTTCGGTGCAGGGTGGTGACGCAGGATCTTGGGGCGTCGTTGTATGACGTGTTGATCCCGAAGTGGCAGCGGCTAGCCCCGAGGGAGCATCTTCTTGGGGGTAGTTGGGAGTCGGCGTTCGATAAGACGCTGCGGGTCCTGCGGTTTCAGGGCGGGTCGCAGGTGCAGTTCATGAGCGCGGAGCAGCCGCGGGAGAAGCATCAGGGCGCGACGCTTCACCGGGTTAGGTTTGATGAGGAGCCCCCGGCCCCGAATGGGTGGGGGATCTACAGGGAGTCCCGGATGCGTGTGCTGAAGCATCGGGGTGAGATCGCGTTCAACATGACCCCGTCGTTGTTGGGTGGCGGGTTGACGTGGACGTATGACGAGGTTTGGCTGCGGCGCAATGACCCTGACGTGTATGTGGGTCAGTGGTCGATGCGTGACAATCCGTATCTGCCGAAAGCGGCGATTGAGCAGGAGGTCGCCAGGTGTTTGACGGAGGCGGAGCGCAGGGCTCGTGTTGATGGGGACTTCGTCAGCTTTCGTGGCCGGGTGCTCGAGGAGCTCGCGGAGCGCCACCTCGTTGATGCTGTCTCACGAGCAGACATCGAGGGGATGGATGTCGTCATTGGCTATGACCCTGGCCTCACGCGGGGTGGGGTGGTGTGGTGCGCGTTTGATCAGGCCAACGACATGCTGGTCTTCGACGAGCTGTATCCGCAGAACCTTGGTGTGGAGGACATCGTCAAGCAGGCACGGGTCAAGAACAGGCTTTGGGGTTTGGATGACCCGGTGTGGGTCGTCGACCCGTCGCAGCGGATCAGGTCGATGGCGACGGCGCAGGAGAGCGTGCAGACCGAGCTTCATCGCCTTGGGGTCGCGGCGGTAGCGGGCGAGAACGACCGGTTGGCTGGTGTTCTGCAGCTGAAGGGCCGTTTGCAGAAGGATCGTCTCAGGGTCAGTCGGGCGTGTACGAGCTGGTTGCGTGAGGCGGATCGCTGGCTTGTCGCCGCGGACGAGGACACCAACGAGTCGCGGCCCAGGAGCACGGCGAAGGGGCATTCCTTCGCGACGATCGGCCCGGATCACTTGATGGACCCGACGAGGTATGTGGCGATGGCGCGGGCGTGGACCAACGACCCGCTGCCTGCGTCCGAGAAGCGGTTGTGGACGCCGGGTGAGGCCCCCAAGGCCGATTGGCTGGTCCCGGCGCCTGAGATGGTGCCGATGGGCTTTATGTCGTGACGACAGAGAGGACGAGGATGACCACAAAGAAGAAGCCGGTGGAGGTCCAGGAGACCAGTGTGGAGGCGACCAGCGACAACGTCGCGATCCTCACGGTCGACGGGGAGGAGTTCGTCCTGACCCCCGACAAGGTTCATAGGCTGCGCAGGCAGCTCAACGCGGCGTTCGTGGAGCTGCACTGATGCCTCGCGTCCACGAGTCCGAGGTCGATGGTTGGGTGCATTGCCCCGACCCTCGCTGCGATGGGTATCGCCAGCAGGAAGCGAAGGTCCGCCACACCGTCAAGGAGATCCTCTACACCGACCTTGGCGGCGACATGCCCGGTGTCGAGCGGTCGGTGGAGTACGTCGCCCTCGTCGACCCCAAGGACGGTCCGTGCCCGACGTGCGAGCGGCCCCGGGAGGCTTCGCTTCAGAAGCGCCGGGTGATCCCGCCGCTAACCGGTCACGCCCAGGACGGACTGTTGAGGATCAAGCATGCGGTGGGTTGAGACCCCAGCAGTCCGCCCGAATCACTGCGCCGCCATCCCGTTCGTCACCAATGACCCGGAGGGGTTCATCGACACGGGCTCAGAGCTCGATGGCTATGACAACCACGTGTACGTGTCCGTCACGGCCATCAGGGAGATGGCCAGGATGATCGGCTATCAGCACCCCGCTGATGTCGCCCAGCTCGAGCGTGAGCTGCGCGAGACGCGCGAAGAGCTCCAGGTCGCCCAGGTCAAGCTGGCCGAGCAGGAGCGTCACCTCGTCGCGATCGACGTGCTCGCCAGTGCCGGGTTCACGGCCCGTAAGAAGCCTGGTCGCCCGAAGAGGGAGGAGGAAGCGCGTGCCGCTTGACCGCAGCATCGGGATGGCGTTCGCGAACGTCGCCGCCAGCCAAACGGACGCCGCGTTCACCCCCGCCCTCACCGCCGTTCCAGGCAGGGCGTATCGGGTCCTTGCGTTGGCGATCGTCAACGGCGACACGGCAGGGTCGACGGTGGTGCTCAACAGCAAGCCCACGGGGGCGGGGACAGCGAAGTCCGCGACGTTCAAGACCGCCGCCAACGGCGTGCTTGTGCTGCCCGAGGGCGGCGGGTGGTTTCAGACCAATCGTGGTGAGGGCCTGACGGTCACGACCGGTGCTGGTGCGGCGACGGCCGTCGCGATCCTCGTCACGTACACCCTCGTCGCCGCCTGATGGCAACGACCTACAAGTACGCGACCGTCGTCACAGACGACGACGGGTCGATCAGCACCGGGTACTCCGAGGGCCCGGAGCCCACGAACCTTGGGTCCAACAACCTCGTCGGGCAGGGCCTTCATCTCAAGCTGGCCGCCAAGCAGAACGCGACGATCGTGATTCTGTCCGACAGCACCGCCGACGCGGCAGGGGAATGGGCGGATTTGCTCGGCCAGTACTTCGCTGGCCTGTACGCCGGGTTGCGTGTCGAGACCGCGACATGGGCGTCCACGGACTATCCGGCGGTCACTGTCCTGCAGGCCGGTGACGGCGCCAGCGGAACCCTAAGTGTCTGGAACTGCAGCGTGGCGAGCCAGGCCAGCCAGTTCTTCCTGGCGCCGTACTTCGATCAGATGCTCGCCATCAAGAGCCCGGACCTCACGTTCGTCAGCCTCGGACATAACGAGGGGTCTGCGGCCGCCGAGCCGTTCTGGCGCGACAACCTTTCGGCGCTGACCGAGACGGTGACCGCGGCGTGCCCGCAGACCGAGCTGGTGCTGCTCACGCAGAACCCCAGGACCGACGGCAACGCGGCCGTGCAGGCCGCCAGAAGGCACGTCACGATGCGCCTCGCCCGCCAGCGTGGCTACGGCCTGATCGACACGTTCCGGCTGTTCGTGCTTGCCGACAACACGACCGACACGAGCCTGCTCGCCGACCAGATTCACCCCAACCCCGCGGGGCAGCGAGCGATCTTCAACGAGATCAAGTCGCATCTGCGCTATGTGCCTGGGTCGCCCCCCAACGGCCAACAGGTCTCCACGCTGCTGCTGCCGACGAGCAGCCCGGGGTTCACGAACATGGACTTCGCGTCCTACGCGGCCCCACCAACGGGGTGGACGGGCTCCAACGTCACCGTCACGCAGAACACCACCGAATACGAGGCACCGCACGGACACTCGATCCGGACGGTCCCGACGACCGCAGCGATCGCCTACCTACAGAACTCGGCTACGGGCGCGAACATCCGCTCCTACCTCGGCAGCTGGGCCACGCTGTGCGCGCGGGAGCGGGTCGTTGCAGGCTCCCCGGCCAACGCTGGGCGCATCTCGATCTTCACGACCGGCGGCTCGAACACGGCGTCGCAGACAAGCACCGCCACCACGCAGGGCCAAGGAGACTGGCGGTGGGCGACGGCGAGCATCCGTGTAGACCGAACCGCCGGGACGTTGACGATCCGGTTGTTCGCGGAGAACGGCGCGACCGGGACCGGTGATGTGTCGTGGGACCGCGTTGTGGTGGCGCGGGGCCTTCTACCTAGGGATCTCAGATGACCACCTACAAATACGCCGCAATGGCGACCGATGCCAACGGCAACAACCAAACGGGATACTTCGAAGGCCCCGATCTTCAGAGCGTCAGCGCGGACACCGCCGCGATCGCGGTGATTCGCGAGGCGCCGATCAATGTCAAGGACCCCGAGTACGGGGCGGTTGGCGATAACGTCGCCAATGACACGGCAGCCGTCGAGGCCGCGATCGCGGCGACCGGAACTGCTGGCGGCGATGTGTTCTTTCCCCCCGGCATCTATCGCGTCGCGAGCACGATCGTCGTGCCTGGCGGCGTCAGACTCGTCGGCACAAGCCTTGACTTCTCGGTTGTTACGGCCACCCCGGCGAGGGGCTCCATTATCAAGGCGTCGGGAGCGATCAGTGGGGCCGTCGTGCAACTCGGCGACGACCTGACCTCTACCGACTCCGGAGAGACGGGCGCCTCGCTGGATCATCTGATCATTGACGGGTCTGGGCAGGCAACGAGCGCCGTTCGCACCAACGCGCGACGTAACGTCATTCAACGCTGCCAGATTTGGCGTGGCTCAAGTCAGGCGCTCGACATGGCGGGACAGAATGGCCACGTCCTTGACTCCGTCATCGGCCAGGACAGCACCGGCTACACCATCAAGGTGGGGAACACCGACAACAAGATCCGCCGAAACCAGATCCGCGAAGGCGGGGGAGCACAAATTCGCCTCGATGCCGCGCAAGCCGTCGAGATTTCCGGCAATCACATCTACGGGATCAGCGCAACGGGCACAAATCGCCACGACATTGACATCGTCAACATCAGCACTGGCGGCGGCGGAATCCACATCGTTGACAACATCATCGAGGCGACCGCCGGACATCACATCCGCATCCTCGTTGGCGTATCCACCACGATCGGGCGTTTCACGATCGTCGGCAACACCTTCTATCAGGTAACAGGTGCTCCGAACGACACGTACGACTGCGTGTTCGTAGACGTCACGGCCGCGTCGTCCGCGCTGCGGCAAATGACGGTCATGGGCAGTACATTCAACGGTCCAGCGAACTCCAACTACCGGGCATTCATCACCCGATCTGGGTCCAACACGATGGAGCAGATTGCGGTGATCGGCAATCAGGGGGCCGGAGCAAGGCTTCTCGCCAATGGATTCACCCCAGACGTCTTTTACGGGAATAGCACCAGGTACTTCAACGGGTCCACGACCGACATTCTGCGCTCGGACAACTATGGGCGGTCCACGCAGAACGGCAACGGCTCGGCGACAGCGTTCACGATCGCTCATGGCCTTGCTGCTGCTCCGGGAACCGTAACGGTCACTCCCGGTCACGCTGACGCAAAGGGCGACTTCCATGTCACGGTGGACGCCACGAACATCACCGTCACGTATGCCACAGCGCCAGCGTCAGGAACCAACAATGTCGTGCTCAACTGGCGGGCACAGCTGTGATTGAGCTCGTGGTGTTGGTGGCTGTCGTGGTGTTCTCCACCGCCGAACGGCAATTCGCCAACCGCCGCCACGAGCAGCACATCACCCAGCTACTTGCGGCCAAGAATCCCGACCTGGAGAGCATGATCGCGCTGACCGACCGTCTCTGTCAGCGCCTGCAGGCCCCGGAAGTCGCGGTGATGCAACATCAGCCCCAGATCGAGCCCAGTCCGCCCGCCGTGGACCCCAACGACGACGGGGACTACTGGGAGGACCGCGACCAGCTCGCCGAGCGTCTGATGGCTCAGGAGACCAGTGGCGCTGCTTGAATTCAGCCGCCCTGATCCGGTCGTTCCGCGCAAAGTCAAGGAGCGCATCGACCGGGGCCGCAAGGCGATGCTCAAAGACGCACCGAAGCGCCGGCTGTGCATGCGCTTCACCAAGGGCGACACGTACTGGTACATCACCGAGCGCAACAACCTCAACTTCCAGTCGACCGTCACGCACGTCACGGGGGGCGGCAAGCCTCCGCATCGCATCCGCAACACCTACAACCTGATCGGGCCGATCATCCGCGCGAAGGTGTCGGCGGCGACCCAGCGCATCCCGTCCTACGAGGTCACGCCGTCCACCACCGACCCGCAGGACATCGCCGCCGCCCGCCTCTCGGAGAAGGTGGCGCTGTACGGCTATGACAAGTGGGGCCTTCGGCGTGTCTCCAAGAAGGTCGTCAAGCTCGCCGCCGGTGGCGGTGGGGACGGGTTCGCGATGCCCTACTTCGAGCCCAACGTCGGGCCGTACGTGCAGATCGACACCGAGGATGGCCCCAAGCAGGTTGGCTACGGCGAGATCAGGGTCCTGATCCTCAACGGCAACGAGTGCTACTGGGAGCCCGGCGTCGACTTCATGGACTCCCGCTGGTACGTCATCGAGCGAGCGACCCCCCTGGATGACATCCGCGAGATCCCGGGGTTCACGGGGATCGAGCTGAAGGCGGACGCCGGCACGTCGGACATCCCGACCGACAAGGACAAAGACAACCTTGCGATGCTCACCCGGTACATGGAGCGCCCATGCCCCGAGTATCCCCAGGGAAGGCATCTGTACATCGCCAACGGGCAGGTCGTGGCCCCCGAGGACACCTACCCCCTCATCGACCCCCAGAACCGTGTCCTAGATGAGCCGGTCCTTCACCGCCTCTGCTGGGACGCCGACCCCGAGACCGACCGTGACTTCGGGCTGACGTGGCAGCTGATCGACGCGCAGCGCACCTACCAGGACTGCTGGAACAAGATCCTGGAATGGAAGAACCGCTGCCTTCACCCGCAGATGAAAGCCGTCGCGCAGTCGCTGCTCAACCGTCCCACCGACGTGCCGGGGGCCGTGACGTACTACAAGGCTGGGTTCGCGCCGCCGGAGTGGGAGAAGCCCCCGCAGATCCCCGCAGAGCTCTTTCAGATCCTTCGCGAGATCCAGCAGTTCGCGCGAGACGTCGCCGCGGACGAGCAGATCGAAGCCCAAGCGGACGTCGCTGCGAAGACGATCCAGGCGGTCATCGAGCAATCCAACCTGCGCTGGCAGGAGTTCCTGGGGGACCTCGCCGAGTTCCACAGCCGTCTTGCCCGCCACTGCCTGATGCTCGTCCAGCGCCACTACCAGGAACCCAGGCTCCTGGCGATCCAGGGCACCAGCGGCCCCTACCTGATCCCCGACTTCCAGGGCGCCCAGCTGCTCGACCAGGTCGACGTCAGGGTGTTCCCGCAGTCCCTGGAGGTTCGCACCAAGCAGCAGATCACCAACCAGGTTCTTGCGTTCGCCGATCGTGGCTGGGTGACGCCGATGCAGGCGATGGCCGCGATCAACGGTGGGACCGCCGAGAAGCTGATCGAGTCCTACGAGCTTGACATCGCAAGGATCAACCGGGTGATCCAGAAGATCCGCGACCAGACGGTGCTGGATATGCCCGCCCGCGAAGAGCCTGATCCCATGACGGGCGAGCCGATGCAGGTCCCGTCCTACATGCCTTCGGAGGTCGACAACCTCGAGGTGTGGCGCAACGTCCTGGGTGACTGGATGAAGACCCACGAGTACGACGAGCTTGACCCAGGGTTGCAGGAGGTCGCCAAGCAGATCTGGCGCGGCATCCAGTTCCTCGAAGCTCAGCAGCAGATGCGGATGCTCGAGGCCCAGAACGCCCAGGCCGCAGAGCAAGGGATGGAGAACGCCGCCAGACCTGTGCGCGAGAAGCCGTTGCCTGATCAGCGCCAGCCAGATGGCTGAGCGCTTCTGGGAGCACCTGGCGCTCGCGGGCGCAGCGTTCTGGCTGCTCGCCGGGGTTGCGGTGTTCGTCTTTGATCTGCAAGACGCCGTGTGGGTGGTGCTGGTGTACAGCGTCTACGCGAACGTCGGTACCGATCTTTCAAGGTGGCAGGCCGCCAGAGCAGAGCGAGCAGGCCGCACCTGATCGTCTAGGGCCAGACACGCCGCAGGGCACCTGGCCTTCATCACGCGGACACGCCGTCAGGCACCCGCCCCATAGAAAGGAGTCCCGGTCATGGCCGAGGACGCGCCGCAGGCCCCCGTTGAGGATACGCCTGCCCCTGTCGACACCCCGCAAGGGACCGACGCCCCAGTCGAAGACTGGAAGAAGCGCTACGACGACCTGCAGCCCGCTTACACGAGGGCCACGCAGGAGCTCGCGCAGCGCGAACGCCTCATCGAGGCCCTGAAGTCCGACGACGCCGACGCGAGAACGCAGGCGGCGCAGGCGCTGGGGCTGCAGTTCGTTGAGGAAGAGGAGGAGGAGGGGTTCGAGGACCCGACCGAGCAGCTCGCCGCGGAGGTAGCGGCGATCAAGGCTCAGATGGAGTCCCAAAACCAGCAGGCGCGTCAGCAGCAGCTCGTCGAGCAGATGACCGCCACCGCTGAGCGTGAGCTGGACGCCCTTCCCGACCTCGATGAGCAAGACAAGGACTGGATCTTCCGGTCGGCGATCGTGCTCCCGAGAACCAGCGAGGGCAACTTGGACATCCAGGGCGCCCATGAGCAGTTTCGGGAGTGGGAGCAGGCCCGCCAGAAGCGTTGGGCGTCATCCAAGCGCGCCCCGCATGTTCCAGCGAATGGGCAAGAGGGCGTCCAGACGGTCGACAGGTCTACCCGCGAGGGCCGCGTCGCTTACGCGATGAGTCGCCTGCAGGCAGACCAGTAGCACCGGCTGTCTGGGCCAACAAACGAAAGAGGAAAACCGAATGGCTCAGACAGCCACGACGCTCCTTGACGTGCTCAAGGAGAACTGGACCTCCCAGACGATCGTCAAGCAGTTCGAGGCCGACAACGGCCCACTGACGCGTCTGGAGAAGGTCAAGGCAACGATGATCGGCAAGCAGGCGCAGGTGCCGATCCACAAGGGACGCAACCTCGGCGGCTACACGTCAGTCGGGGCGGGCGGCGGCACGCTGAACGCCGCCGGAAAGCAGCTGGTCGACCAGGCGACGTACACGCTGGTCTACCACTGGTTGCAGGTCGAGCTTGATGCCAGCGCGCTCGCGCAGGCGGGTGGCGCGACGCTGCAGTCGGTGGTGTCGGCGAAGGATCTGGAGATCGAGAACGCGGTTGAGAACGTTCGCCATCAGGCCGTCAGGCAGCTGATGACCAACGGCGACGGGATCGTCGCTCAGTGCGATACGGGTGGTGCTTCGACGACGGTCGAGCTGCTGCCAAGCCCTTCGGGCACGGCGTATGGCTATGACGCGATCGTCCGCGGCTGGCTGGGTGTCGGGTCGGTGGTGGATATCGGCACGACGGCGGACACCGATGCGCTAGTGACAGCTGCGGAGGTCACCGCGATCAAGGACGACCCGACCGATCCGGACATCACGATCGGGACGTCGATCTCCACCACGTCTGGTACGCATTTCGTGTACATCGCCAACCCGAACTCGGCGACTGCCGCGAACCCGGAGATGAACGGGCTCAGGAACATCGTCAACACGTCGGGTGCGCTTGGTGGCCTGAACCCCGCCAACGCGGGGGAGGAGTTCTGGGCCGCTGCGGCGAGGGACACGTCAACCAGCGTCTTCAGCCTGGATCTGGCGCTGAACCTGTCCCGTCAGGTGCGTCAGCGTACGGGGCAGTCAGAGACGCAGGTGTGGACGGGCCTCAAGCAGGAGGCCAACTTCTACAGCCTGCTGCAAAACCAGGTGCGTTTCTCCGGTGACCGTGAGCTCGCGGCTGGGTCGGTCAGCCGCCTGCGCTGGAACGGGATGGTCGTCGACGCGTTCCCGGATGTGCTGGACAGCGACTGGTGGGCGCTGACGCTCAGCGATCTGTGCCGGATCACCGGGGCGTGGGATGGCCCGAAGTGGGCGACCGACGTGTTCGGCGGCAACGGCCAGACGCAGTGGGCTGCGGGCACCACGACCGGTAAGGACGCGGTCGTGTTCCCGCTTCAGATCGGTGCGCAGCGACGCAACGGCCTGGCCGGGGCGACCGCCCTGACCGCCTAGACGCACAGGGGCCGGGAGCAGTTCCCGGCCCCTTTTGTCTGCCCCTGAAGGGGCACTCAACCAGAGTCGAATAGGAGACCAGCATGGCTGTAGCAGCAGCGAAGATCACGGGGGCGCAGGACACGGTATGGGGCAACAAGAAGGTCCGCCCCCGCCGCTTGACGTTCAGCGGCAACTACGCGACCGGCGGGGAGACGATCGCGGCCAGCAACTTCGGCCTGAAGAAGGTCGAGCAGATCATCTTTCACGGGGCTGTTGCGATGGCTTCGGCCCTGTCGACCGGGTGCCCGGTGAGCTGGGATCAGGCCAACGGCAAGCTGGTGTTCTTCGAGGGCTCGGCGGCTGGTACCGCCCTGTCGGAGAAGACGAACAGCGAAGCGTTCCCGACCGGGTGCTTTATCGACGTGACGGCCGTCGGCTCGCTGTAGATGCCACGGCTGTTCGTCCCACCGCAGGTTCACGAGAGGCTGGTGGCGGAGCGCCAGCAACACAACGCCGAGCTCACGAGGGCGTGCTACTCCGACCGCGTGTGCGAGCAGTGGACGAGGGAGCTGAAGCGTCTCGATCCGCTGCTGAAGATGGTCCGGGCCCCTGAGCATGTGGTGATCGGCACCCCGTTGGAGCCGGGCTACTACCACGTCGTGAGGTGCAACGAGAACGCGCCGTGGAGCGTGTTCCCCGTTCGCGGACCCGAAGGGGAGTTCGTCTACCCACCCAGTGGGCTGTTGGATCGTCTGAAGGCGATGGACATGTGGAACGCGAGCGTCCCGAGGTTGCGTGAGCAGATGCAACGCAAGGCCCAGGAGGAGCTTGAGCGTCGCAAGGTCACCGAGCGTCGGGATCGTCAGGAGCAGATCGTCGATCACTACCGCAAGGTGACATCGGCCAGCATCAGCATGAACCGCGATTCGGCGTGGCACCAGAACGTCGCCGGTAGGAGGGGTCGTGGACCTCGCAGCCGCCCGCGCTGAGCTCGGCGACAGGGGCTTCGATTACCTGTCGGCCCCGCGCATGGACATCATGCTCAACAACGCCCGCAATCAGCTCGAGGATGAGTACCCATGGCCGTGGCTAGAGACCACCACGACCGGATCGGCGCCACTGACGATCAGCGACCTGAAGTCCGTGCTCTACGTCGTAGATCAAGACGCCGACCAGATCCTTGCCGGGGTCGACGCGAGGGATGTCGTCGACCGAGACGCAGGCGTGGCGACCGCTGGGACGGCCGACTCGTGGTGGCTTGACGGCACGACAACCCTGCGTACCTACCCCGTGTCCTCGGCGAGCCTGTTGGTGCGCTACGTCCGGTTCAGCCCCCAGCTGACCGCTGGCTCGGACACGCCGCTGATCCCCGAGCGCTATCACCCGGTGTGGATCGACCTCGCGGTGATCCAGGCGTACAAGGACTCCGACAACTACCAGGCCGCAGCGGCGCTTCAGAGCGACGTCAACGCGCGCGTCGGCCGGATGATGGAGATCTACGCGGCGCGCAACCGCCAAAACCAGTCGTTGCAGGTCCTCACGTTCGCCAGCGAGGACTGGTGATGGCCAGAGAGGGCTACACGCCGTATCAGTTCCAGAGCTTCGCCGGGGGCCTGAATCTTCGCGACAAGGCCGACGTCGTCAGCGACGCGGAAGCGATCGACCTGCTCAACGTGACGTTCACCAAGCGCGGCGCGATCCAGCAACGCGACGGCTACGTCGATCTCACCGCAGCCCTAACCAACCGTGTGGATAGCCTCGGCGTGTTCTACACCGCCAGCGGAACCAGGCAGCTCCTCGCGGGGTGCGGGACGAGGCTTGAGGCGCTGAGCACGGCTGGGGCTGTCGTGGCATCGCAGACGGGGCTTGCGGGTGGCCCGTACGTGTTTGCTAGGACGGCCGCGCCGGGATCGGAGTTCGCCTATGCGGCCAACGGGACGGACACGCTGCAACGCTGGAGCGGGTCGGCTTGGTCATCGGGGGCGAGCTCGGCGACGGTCAACGGGGCCGGCAGCGCGGCGATGCCCAAGGCCGGCGCGGTCACGGTCACCGCAGCCGCCCCCGGTCTCTCGAGCTCCACGAACGCCGCGAACCGCCTCGTCGCGACCGCCTACGGCACCGCGACGACGAACGGACCGGGCGGTACGACCAGCAACCCCAGCAGAGTGCACTTCTCAAACCCTGGGCTGCCCGAGACGTGGGAGACCGACGGGTCGTCTGGCAGGGGCCGCAACTTCATCGACCTGACCCCCGGAGACGGCGAGCAGATCCTCAACGCCGTCCGCTGGCGCGAGCTTGTGTTCGTGTTCAAGCAGACGAAGTTCTTCGTGATCTACGGGGAATCCACGGACGCCGCCGGCCTACCGGTCTTCAACTACCGAGAGGTCAACACCGGAGTTGGGTTGGCAGCGAAGCTCGCTGTTGCGCCGGCACGCGACGGCGTGTACTTCATGGACCGCGGTGGGGTGTACGTCACGACTGGCGGGGAGCCGAAGTTGATCTCCGGCAAGATCGGCCCGATCTGGACCGGGGACGTCGAGGTGTACTTCCAATCAGAGGTCCTCAACGCCGCCCAGATCGCGTTGGCGCGGATGGCCTGGAACGAGGCCGACGAGCTGCTGTATCTCGCGCTCCCGACCGGTGTGGCATCCGCGAACGACAGGGTTCTGGTGTTCGATACCGAGCATGGGTGGTGGAGCCTGTTCGACATTCCCGCCAGCGCCCTGGTCGCGTTTCGCCGCGGCGACCTTCCTGAGCTTCACTTCGGCTACAGCACCGGGGCGAACAAGGTTGGGCGGCTGTCCACGAGCGCCGATGACGACAGCGCCGTGGCGATCACGAGCCGTTGGCGGTCGGGGTGGGGCGACTACGGCGACCCGGCAGTGAAGACGGTTCGGGAGAGCAAGCTGTGGGGATCTGGTGCGGCGACGGTCCGTTACAGCAAGGACTTCGAGACCACCCCGACGGAGGTCGACACCGTCATCTTCGCCGGTTCGGCGACGTGGCCGACGTCGGGCACCTGGGCGGACTGGATCGCCCTGAACAACGGTGTGTGGCCTGGAGTCGGGCAGATCAACAGCGTGCTGTCGCGCAAGGCGGTCAGGGCAACCGCGTTCTCGACGGAGTTCGCGAACAACGCGGCGTCCTCCTCGTGGGGCATTCATCGCGTCGCAAAGCACCTGCGTGAGAAGCGAGTGGAGTCAGTGGAGCACACATGACCGCGTTTGCGTACACGACGGGGGACCCAGCGAACCTCACCGGCGGCGCCTCGGCGAACATGGCCGACATCAAGGGCCCCTTCGATGACCTCGAGGTGTTCCTGAGCTCGGCGAGCATCGACGAGGCCAATCTCACGGTCGCGTTGCTACAGAAGCTTGGGTTGACGCAGGGCGCGCAGGTCGGCGGTGGTGTCTTCGAAGAGGCGGTCGCGGGGACGCGAACCGACACCACCTACGGTTCTCTTACAAACGGCCCCGATCAGGTCGCAAGCGTCGATCTGCCCACAAGCGGCTTGATCCTGGTCGTCTATCAGGCGACGTGGAAGGAATCGGTCAACGGTGCTGCGACGGCCGGCCTGTTTCTCGGCGGGTCGCAGGTCGTGCGTCAGTCGCAGACAGCGACGACGACCGTCGAAACGACGCTGGGTGGAGGCAACGCGGACCGCTACGTGCCGCTGTTCACGGCCCCGAACCTCGCCAAGGGAATGGGAACCGGCACGACGGCACTGGGCGCCTATAGCGGGGATGTGACGACCGGGATGATGGTCGGCGGAGGGCTGAACATCACCGATGCGGGTGGTGGTGTCGCGGTGCTGGTGGCAGCCGCTGGTAGCTACAACGTCAGCGTGCAGTTCAAGGCGTCGTCGGGGACGGTGACCGTCAAGGACCGCCATCTGTGGGTGTGGACCCGCGCGTTCTAGCGCAGGATCTTGTAGCTCACGCCGCCGTGGCGGCTGTGAAACCACAGGATGCGCTTGCGAAATCCCTTGCGTGTCGCCGAGCATCGCAGGTACACGTCGCGCGGCCGGTGGCAGCCAATTCGCCAGCCTTCCCCGTTGTGGGGTAGCGCGTCGCGCAGCTGCTCGTCGATGGTGGGTCTCATCGCAAGGTCGCATGGCGGGTAGTGTCCGAACGCGTCGGTCATGATCGCGAACGGGGCCGCATGGTCATAGCCCGCGAGGTGCCCGAGCTCGTGGACAAGGACGCCGCAGAACGTCTCGTCGAGCATGCCGGCGATCAGCCATACCTCGCAGGTAGCTGCAAGCGACAGCCCTTCGTAGTGACGGCCGTCGGGGGACTTCTCGCGGATCACCTGCGGGTCGACGGCGAGATGAATGACTTCGCGGCCGGCGCATGGGCTGGTTGGCCATGCCGCCCGGGCGGTGGGCAGTGCGTGGGAGAGCTTCTGTTGCTCGGTGAAGGTCAGCGCGTGAGCTGACGGGGCGAAGATGCCCGTGGCTAGCGCGATGAGGATGGCGATACGCTTGGGGTGCATCGGGGATCTCCGTTCCCTGGTGCCATGCCCCCGGCCGTTTGATTGCGGTGCGGGGGCGCTTTAGTGCCGGGACTATAGCGCTGCGATTCGCCAAAGCAAACGAATGACGTAAAGGGGCTTGGTGTGCCGCTTCCGCTAGAGACCGCGTCCGTAGCCGACAACGCGACACGCCACGCGCTTGAGACGATCGCCGCAGCATCGCTGGATCTCCGTGGTGTCCTGGCGCGCGGATCGGGTGACCCCAACGGCGTCGTCATGGGGTCCCCCGGCGCCCTGTATCTCAATCGCGCGGGCGGCGCGGGAACAACCCTGTATGTCAAGGAGAGCGGCGTGAACACGAACACCGGGTGGGTCGGCAAGTAGATGCCCAAGGGTTGGCAGCCGCAGGGCCCGGTGAAGCGCAACACGACGACGAACCCCCGCGCGGGGAAGCTGTACTACGAACGCGGCCCCTATCACGTCTACCGGGGAGAGACCGTCAGGGTCCCTCGTCGCACGAACGCCCCCACCCCAACTGCAGCCCCTAGTGCTCCCGCTGGGCCTGCCCCGTTGCCGGTCGACCCGGTCTATCAGAATCAGCTTGGCGGGCTGGCGCGCAGCAGGGACGACGCGCTCACGGGTCTTGCGGGGGAGCAGACGCGTGCGTTGTCGGATTACGGCTACAACGCGAGCTTCGACGCGTCTGGTGGTGTCTCGAGCCTCGCGTTTGACCCCAATAACCCGTTCAGCCAGGCGGCGCTGCTGCGCAAGCATTACCAGCAGTCCAAGTCCGCGACGACGAACAGCATGGCCTCTAGGGGCCAGCTGTACGCCGGGGCGCTGCAGACCGCGTTGGATCGCGACGACGTCAACTTCCAGCAGGGCGATGATCGCCTGCAGAAAGCGCTGACGGGGTCGCTGAGTGACATCAGTGATCGTCGCCGTAGGGCCCTGGCGGACTACGAGTTTGGGGCTGGGAGCGCTCTGAGCGAGAGCGTCGGTCGTGCGCAGGAGAACCCGCTGTATGAGCCGACGCCTCCCTCAAAGCCGGCCGGGGAGAAGCCTCAGGTCGTGGAGGGCAAGGACAGCAAGGGCAACCCTGGCAAGTGGCACATCTACAAGGACCGCAAGGTGTTCGTGAGAAAGAGGTAACGGTGCCGTTCAAGAGCGTCAAGCAGAAGCAGTTCATGCGTGCCAATCATCCCGGCATCGCGAAGCGTTGGGACGATGAGACCCGCAGCAAGGGGATGCCGGCCTTCTCGGAGTCCTATCGCTCGCGGCGAGTCCCTCAGGGCACGGTTCGTCGTCGTAAGCTGCTTGCGGAGCACATGAAGCGCGGTGGCTGAGAGCCGCAAACAGCGCGTCGCCCGCCTGTCGAAGAACCC
>Ga0209382_10001034_pt1 | contig 44932 bp, 42 predicted proteins | sample SoiMetdeltSBSDD5_FD_187599 | JGI IMG/M metagenome (GOLD analysis project Ga0209382, IMG submission 187599) | Bulk soil microbial communities from a Populus tree surrounding site in Tennessee, USA - Soil MetaG P. deltoides SBSDD5 (SPAdes) (version 2) | ecosystem: Environmental > Terrestrial >...
GTCTTCACCGTGCGCACGTACGGGGACACCAGCCCACTCTAGGGCCCTGGTTTAGTGCGCAGATTTCCCGCAGCCCGGACGCAAATCCACAGGTCAGCGCCTACACCCCAGTCCAAGATCTACGATCCTGTCCTAAGTCGGGGCGAGAACGGCGGCTGGGAGCCGACCACACCACACCGTTGTTGGCAGCCGCAGACGTGCAGATCACCCGGCTGCCCATGCCAGTGGGTAGGACCGGGTTCGTGCACGGCGACCTTTGGCAGGGCAACATGATGTGGGACGGCGACTCGCTCTGCGGTCTACTCGACTGGGATATGGCCGGCGTCGGCCACTACGGTATTGACCTGTGCTCGCTGCGCCTGGACGCGGCGCTGATGTTCGGCCAGCATGCGGCCGAACCGGTCCTCGCAGGATGGGAGCAGGCCAGCGGAGAGCGGGCTGAGAACCTCGCCTACTGGGACGCCGTCGCGGCGCTCAACCAGCCGGGAGACATGGCCGTGTTCACCCCCGTCATCCACGACCAAGGCAGGCGTGATCTGACCGCCGCCATACTGAACGAACGACGAGACGCGTTCCTTCAGGCCGCGCTCGACCGGCTCTGCTGAACGAACGGCACCAGCCCCGCTCCGACGCCATCACGCAGCCTGCGACAAGAAGATCACACCTGGTACATCACCGTGCGGGACGGCCAACCGCACCGAGGATCTCCCGAAAACGGACCACATTCACCGAGACAACCCGCGGGATTCGTGCGCCTCGCGCACCTGCCCACCGTCTCGACCTTCGTCCGCCGAAGGTAAAAACACCCTCCGCCACTGGCTAGCGGACAGAGGCTGACGTATACATGGCGCCTGCGTCATATCGATGAGAATCTGTCCAGCGTGGCGTCGGGGCTGGCGACGGCGTCGCTGACAGCATCACCGTTGTGGCCCTCGGTCTTGAGCACCGAGCCAGCCGTGTCCGGGTGAGGTATCGCCGGATGGACGGCGAGTTCGTGGACACCACATTGGATCGCGTGGTGGTGGACGAGCTCGCCGGTGGGCTGCCCGTGCGGGAGTTCCGTTGGTACAAGGGCAGACGCCATTACTCGGGTTGGTACTGGTCGGCGACGGTTGAGCGGCTGGTGGTCTATGAGAGCCGCTTGGAGCTGGCTCGGATCATGCTGGCTGATCATGACTGTGAGGTGGTCGCGATCGCGGCGCAGCCTTTTCAGCTGATCGGGCCGTCGGAAGGTCGAGTCCGACGCCATGTTCCCGATCTGTTGCTCGTCGGTCGAGACGGCGGCGTGACAGTGGTGGACGTCAAAGCGCCGTCCAAGCTGGACGACCCGGCGGTCGCGGAACCGCATCCGTCCGGTGTCCACACCGGACGATCGCGCCGGCGACCCCGGAACGGTCGGTGACAGCCCATGCCCGGCCCCGATGAGCGGCCACCGGCCTTGCTCACCTTCACCAACACCGGCCGGTGGACGCTGACCGGCCGCACGCAGACCGCGAGGAGCACCAACCATGCCCAGCCCAAAGCCCGCCGCCACAGCACGCGACACCGGAGCCCGCTACCCGCAGGTGCGGGTGCGGGTCGCCCGCGACGGCAACGCCGGCATCCTCATCGGCAAGGTCGCCGTGGCGCTACGCCGCCAGGTCGGCGACGACGCCGCCGATGCGTTCAATACCGCCGCCCACGCCTGCGGCACCTACCAGCAGGTTCTCGACCTGGTCCGGGCCACGGTGCGCACCCGGTAACCGCGGCCACCTCAACTGTTCCGACCCCCAAATGCGCCGCCCCGTACCGCCAACTCCGGCCCACGCCCAGCCCCGCCTGACCCCCAGGCCGGGCGTCGACCGGCCCTGGCGGTACGGGGGCTTGTGCACTCTTCGACAGGAGGACCCCTATGACGCAGCCGACTGCCCACCCCGCAGACCCGCCGCAGCCGGTGGCTGAACCGGCCCGCGACACATGGCCGCGGGTGCTCGACGCGATGCACACCGCCGGCGCGTGCGCAGGCGCTGACGCGGCCGACTGGTGGGCCCAGCACACCATCGGCGGACGGGCCAGCGGCGACACCGCGGCGAGGGCCCGCATCATCCTGGCCGGCCTCGACGACGGTGACCCAGCCATCAGCGACGACCTACCCGACTACGACCTGCCCCACTCCGACATGCCCACCGCAGCCCAGTGGTACGCCGACTCCGCCCCGGCCGACGCGCCCGCCTGGGACACCCTCGACGAGCCGGCCCGCGCGGAGGCCATCGACGCCTTCCGCGACGGCTACCACACCGCCGTAGAGGACCAGGCCGCCGCACACTGCCGCCTCGCGCTGCCCGACGGCGAACCGGCAGCCGTCTGCGCGACACGACGACATGACGCGTGCCGCGGGCGCGGCGGCAGGGAGGCGTCATGAACGCCATCTCGGGCGCCGGCGACGACACCGAACCCCGCGACGCCGACCGTCTCAGCGTCGGCGACCCGGTGCTACGCAAGACCCGACTGCTGTCCCGCCAGTGCGCCACCTGCATCTTCCGACCTGGCAACCCGATGCACCTGGCACCGAACCGGCTGCGGGAACTCGTCGCGCAGGCACGCGGCACCGCCGGCTACATCATCTGCCACTGCACGCTGCCCACCTGCGCCGGTAACGGAGCGGAACCGGCCGTGTGCCGCGGCTTCGCCGACCGGTACACCACCTGGCAACTGCAGCTCATCGCGCGGCTGTGGGGCTTCGTCGAGGTCGACCCTCCCGACGACGTCGTACCGACGGTCAACGCTCGGCACATCGCCGGGGACGCGCCGGCCACCGACTGACAGAGCCGCCGCCAACCGCGGCCACGTCGAGGCATCGACCAACGATCCAACGACAGCGGTGACACCCGGCTGCCCCCTTTCAGACGCCGGGCCCAGCTGAAGCGAACCGTACGCACGGCCGTCTGCACCACCGCCACCGCGGCCGTCGTCGGCCGATACACACCACCCGCCGCCTCACCCTCTCGTCATGTACGACCCCGCGGCCCGCCCGGCCAGCGGCGCCGCCAGCATGCGCCCGCGCCAGAAGCGGCGCGCGCCCGCGTGCAGCACGACCGCGGCACAGGCCGACAACCCACCGCAACCCCCCGCACCTCAAGCGGACCACGACCGGACAGGAGAACCACATGTCAACCGACCCGAACAACAACACCACCGCCGACCCGGCGGCCAACACCGACGTCCCGGCCGCCGATGACGCGGCCGAGCTGGACTACCTGCACCCCGACAACCTGCGCCAGGGCAGTATCGGCCTGTTCGTCGGCGACTGGGCGTGGACCGACGGCCCTGACGGCAGCTCACGCATCGGCGTCGGCTTCCTCGGAGTCCTCATCGACACCTGGAACGGCTGGGCGGTCTTCCGCTGCACCCGCGAGGTCGCCGAGGCGATCGTCGCCGACCAGCAGCAGCAACGCCTGCAGTACCGCGAGGGCCTGCGCGACGCGGGCACGGCCGAGGCCGACCTGGACCGCATGGTGGACGAGGCGTACACCAGCCTGGTCTTCGACGGCGACACCATCGTCGCCGACCAGCGCGTCATGTACGACGACCCGCAGGCCATCGAACGGATCACCCCCGACATCGACGGCCGGCGCCGAATGGGTGATCCTCTTCGTGTAGGGGGAGGCTCGTCCAGGCTCACCCCAGTCGCTGGCGCATTTCGTTAGCCTCCGGGACGCCGAGGCCAGTGTAGAGAGCAAGTGCGTCGTTCCAGTGGTCGCGTGCTTGGATTTGGTCGCCAAGGTCATAAAGTGCGTCGCCTAGTCCTGCGTGACCGCGCGCTTCTTCGTAGCGCTCGCTGATATCCGAAGCGATCGCGATAGCTTCGCGGTGGTAGGCGATCGCCTCGGTACTGCGGCCGCACGCTTGTTCAACTTCGCCGAATCCGTTCAAAGCCTCCGGTTCCAAGCTTCGGTCGCCAACCTCACGGGCTCGCGAGAGGGCCTCCTGGTAGTGATCAATAGCCTCGCGGTACCGCCCCAAATGACGACAGTCTCGACCCAGATTGCTCAGCGCGTAGCCCTCATCGACGCGATCACCGACCTCGCGATACAAAGCGAGTGCCTGCTGATGGTGGTCAAGAGCATCGGAGTACAGTCCGGTGCGCTGGTAGACAGTGCCGAGGTTATTGAGCGCGTATGCCACACCAGATCGATCATCGACCTGGCGAAAGAGTCCCAAGGCCCACTGCAGGTGGTCCGCTGCCTCCGAATGGCGTCCCACCCGCCAATGAACTACACCTAGGTTAGCCAAAGCATGCGCCTCGATATCTACATCACCGAGTTCGCGGGCCAGGGTGAGAATCTGCATCAAGCTCTCTATGGCGTTCGAATGACTCCCGATGTGCGTATGAACCGCCGCTAAGTTATTCAGGGCGCTAAGTTCGCCCGCCTTGCTACCGACCTCTCGGGCAAGTCCGAGGGCTTCCTGATGGTAGTCTGCCGCTCGGTCGAACCGTCCCAACTCCCACTCAACGATCCCAAGGCTCGTCAGGGTACGAGATTCGATAGCGGGGTCTCCGGCCTCGCGGGCTAGGGTGAGGGCATGCTGCAGATGCAATGCGGCTTCGTCATACATACCAATGCGTATGTAGATGATGCCAAGCCTGTTTCGAGCGGTCGCTTCCCCGGCTGGATTCTGGTTGGTGGAGGCCGCCTCCACCGCGGCACTGTGGAGGGCGACGGCATCGGCGTAGTGGCCCGTGCTGTCAAGGTAGCGCCAAAGAGCCGCCGAAAGGTTACTCGTATGCGTCGACGAGCCATTGTCGGCGGCATGAGCCGCGGCGGCAAGTAGGTTGGCGCGCTCTTCGGCGAGCCAGCCTAGCGCACCATCGGCAGAGTTCAGTGGTACAGGCAAGGCGTTCGGCGCCTCATCGTAGACCTGTTGGTCCTGCTCCGCGGGGTACAGCAGTTTCGTAGCCACGGATGCATTATGGAGATAGTGATCGAGGAGATTGTTAAGCGCGGTCCATTGGGCGCTCTTTGCGTCTTCGTCCCGAACGAGCCTCGCCGCGTAGGCATGGAGGAGATCATGGAAGCGGTACCTGCCTGCGTGTTGCTGTTGCAACAGGTGGTCAGCGTGGAGTCTCTGAAGTAGGCTGGCAGCGCTGTCCAGCGCGATGCCTGCAAGAACGGCAGCAGCGTCCGCGGTGAAGTCGCTGCCGGGATGCAGTGCCAAGAAGCGGAACAGGCGCCGGCACGCCTCCGGGAGGCTGTGATAGGACGAGGCGAACGCGGGTCGCACTCCTTCATCCCGAGGGAACGATTCAAGTCTGTGGACATGCTCGGCCAGGGTCCAACTGGCCTTATTGGGGCTGGCTAACTGAGCGCCAACGATTACTAGATCCAGTGGCAATCCGCCACACAACTCGGTCAGGCGAGTTGCCGCCCCCGGTTCGGCGTTCACGCGGCCCCAGCGGTCGAACTGGCGCAGCAAGGCGACGGCGTCAGGTATAGGCATAACATCGAGGTCGAGCTTCGCCGCGTTGTCCAGGTCTTCAAGGGTCCGACGGCTGGTGATGACGACAAGACATGTCGGGCTGTTCGGTATGAGTGGTCGGACTTGATCGGCACTGGCTGCGTTGTCCAATATGATCAGCACGCGCTTGCCGGCGATTTCCCGTTCGTATCGCTCGGCTCGTTGGACTGCAGTAAGACTGTAGATCTCTTCGAATGGGACGCCCAGGTCGTGTAGAAACGAGTCTCGAACGGCGACCGGATCGTAGGGTACCTTCGTGGGGTCGTCGTGGTAACCGCGTAGGTCAACGAACAACTGCACATCAGTGAAGAGATCCCGCCGGAGCAGAAGGTGAGCAAAATGTATGCCCAGCTCGGTCTTGCCGACGCCGGGCATCCCCTCGATCCTCGCTGTGATCAGGACCGGGCGCCCGTCATTGCCCTGCTCTACGAGTTTAGTCAGCAGCTCGAGTTCGACATGGCGCCCTGTGAATTTGTCGCCCGGCAGTGGCAGCCTCGGCATGGTTTCCACAATGGCGGCAGCAACTCTTCCTTCGAAGATCGCCTGGGTTGCGTGGCGCCAACGGACTACGTAGATGTCGTCTAAGCCCAAGGCCCGGACGATGTCAGCGACCAACTCTATGTTGAGGCTTCGTCGGCGAGGAGCGGGGTTGAAACAGTCGTAGACTGTTACCTTACCGACTAATTCGGGTATATTGCGCGAACGACGAAGAGCGTTAATGCGATCAGCGATCTCCTGATATGGGGGGTTCCCGGCCCAGGCTCGTAACAGGCGCAACCGAGCGCTCAGGTCTCGCAGCGTGCCAGAGTTGGCTGGATCAGGAGGCGGTCCAATCGGCCTGGATAACCGTTCCGTTCCCATGTCTCACGTCCCACCAAGAACGATCATGGATACGCCGTCGGCGCGGCGGCATAGAGCACCTTAGCGAACAGATTGCGCGTCGGGCTCTAGCCCATCGGACTGAGGTCGCTCCCAGCACGCAACATCCCTTGCCGCGACCGATGTGGTGGCCCGCCGATGGCGGGCCACCACATCGCTACATGACGTTCTTGCTCTTCTCCTGCTCGCCGCGCTGCTGGTAGATCCCTACTTGCGTCGCCGACGCGATCGACGCCCACGCCCACGCCCGGACCGGTTCAGCCGTGCAACCTGTACGACATTGAGAATCGCCGAAGTCGCTGCGGTGAAGATGGCCATTGTCATTAGAATGAGGTACGTACGTTGGTCGGGGGTCTCCTGTTGCAAGACGACTACGAGAACGAGGAGCTCGGTCAGGCCGCGAACGTTTCCCGCTGCGGCCCCATGCCTGGCTAGCCGACGACTCGTATTGACCAGGTCGGCCACGGCAACTGCCGGGTCACTCCAGGTCGGGACATCGCGTGGGTCCGGAGGGCTAGGTGTACCGTTCATGCCATTCCTCAGTTGTTCCGGCGGGTATCCCGGGTACCGAAGACTTCGGGCGGGACCCAGCAATTTCGCCTCGACTCTTGAGGCGGGACCCCAGTGGGGGTTGCCGTAAATAACCATCGCCAATGTCTCGCGCCCGTCGGCCGCGGACGAACAACTCCGAACGCGGGATTTCCGGGATGGGCTATCGCGTAGCAGACCGGCCGCAGCATCTGCTCGGGATGCCTCGCGTCCGAGTCGCGCCCGACTCCCCGACGAACGCGCTGAGCCGCACTCTCCCGCCGCGATGAGCGTTCGCAGGGGTTGATGGTTGGTCGTCGGTTCGGCGCCCCCGACGCTCCGTTGGTCACAGGCAGTAAGACCTTCCCACCGGGGGGACCGAGGTCATCGCCGGCCGCGGCTACCCGACCTACCGGGGGCGGAGCACTTGACGAATCCGCGCAATCAGGCGTGGATACGTCGCGCCGCCACGACCGTGTCGGCGTTTCGCAGTACCCCTCACCGATCCTCGACCGTCCACGGAGGACACTCATGCACCACGCCGGCGGCAGCACCGCCATCGACGACTTCAACCCGGACAACCGCGCCTGGCGCCGCTTCACCGCGACGACCGTCGAACACCTCGACCTGATCGAATGGACCCGGGAAGACGGCCGACCCGTGATGGTCAGTTTGGTCGACCTGGCCAGCGGCGACACAGTGACCCTGGCGGTCATGGATTCGCTGGAACACCGCGACCCGTACGCGCTGCTGGCCGCAACCGTCGACGGGGCCCTGGCCGCGCACGGCCCGTTCCACGGCGGCCAGAGCGCAGCCGGCCACGCGCCGCTGCTCGCCGCAGCCGACCCGGCCGTCTTCGCCACCTGCGCGGTGGCGTTGCACCCCGCCGACCAGCCGAACCTGCCCGACGACGCGTGGCTGCCGCTACCAGCCGACCTGGCCCCCGCCGCCCACCCGGCGCCCACCGACACGACCGCCGCCGCCGTGGTGGTGCTGCTCGACCGCACCCGTGCCGTCGCCGCCGCCACCGGCCCCTTCCGCAACCGCGCCGCCGCCGATGCCTGGCGGCCCGCCCCGGACCTCGACCCCGCCGTCGACCGGCTCGTCGTCGCCGTGCACCCCGCCCCACCCGAACCCGCGATCGAAGAATGACCCCTCGGCCGCGCAAGGACCCCCGGACCCGACGCGGTCACGGTGGCCAGCGCCGCAGACGCTGTTGTCGGCCAGGCAATCGCACGCAGACCCAAGTCGGATCACAGCCCACGCGACCAACGACGACCACCCCGTCCGGGTGGCGGCGGACCGCTAAGCGCTGCAGCCGCACCGCACCGCCGCACCAGCGCGACCGCCGGTGAGGTCGGCCCCGGGACCGCCCTGGAGCAGCCCGCCCGCACCCCAACTGTCCGAACCAGACCGGCCGTCGGCCGACAACCGACGCCACCACCTCACCGCAACGGGTGTCGTGGCCCGCCCTGTGAACCATCAGGGCGGCCGTCGACCCGCCCGTCTCCCACCGTGAGCGGCACTTCTCCGCCGCCCGCGCACCCGGAGACGGGTGCGCGGGCCTGTCCCGCGACAGGAGCCCACCAATGAACCCAACCCAACCCAGCTCAACACCGGGCACCCCAGCCCCGCCGGCCACCGGCTCCGCCGACCCGGCCGGTGGCCGGCGATCCGGGCAGCTCTACCGACAGGTCGCCGTGTACATGGCCAGCCGTCCCGGCGCCGTGTTGAAGGTCCGCGAGGTCACCACCGCAATCGGCGCCCCCTCCTCCGGTGCGGTGTTCGAGGCATTGAAGCGCATGGCCGCCGCCGGGTACGCCACCCACCACACCGAACCGCACCGGTTCCAGGTCACCCAGGCCGGCATCGACGCCGCCGGCGCCCTGCCGCCACCGTTGCCCCGCAACCCCGGCAGCGGTGGCGCCGGTCGCTCGTCGCGGCGGCAGCCGGTGCTGCGGCCCAACGGGGAGCGGTACTACCCCCGCCGCCTCGCCGGCGCCACCGACATCGACGTGCTGCGCCGCCTACGAGACAAGAAGATCCCGGTGCTGCTGTACGGGCCGCCGGGCACCGGCAAGACCGCCATGGTCGAAGCCGCCTTCGGCAACCTGCTCACCATCGCCGGCACCAGCGACACCGTCGTCGACGACTTCCTCGGCTCGTTCATCCCCCTGCCCGACGGCGGCTACGAATTCGTCTACGGCCCCCTCGTCGTCGCGATGCGCGAAGGCCGGCCCCTGCTGGTCGACGACGCAACGTTGATCCCGCCCCGGGTTCTCGCGGTGCTGTACCCGGCGATGGACGGCCGCGGAATGATCACCATCCCCGGCTACCGCAACGAACGCGTCGAAGCCGTCGACGGGTTCTACGTCGTGGCCGGGCACAACCCCGGCGTCCACGGCGCCATCCTCACCGATGCCCTCGCCTCCCGATTCGAGGTGCACATCGAGGTCACCACCGACTGGGACCTCGCCAAACACCTCGGCGTCCCCGCCGCCGCCGTCCAGGCCGCGATCACCCTCAACCAGCGCCTCGCCGCCGGCGCCGTGTCCTGGGCGCCGCAACTGCGCGAACTGCTCGGCTTCGCCCGCCTGCGCAGAACCCTCGGGCTGGCGGCGGCGGTGGCCAACCTCGCCGGCCGCGCCCCCGAAGACGACCGCGACGAGGTCCTGGCCGTGCTACGAGCGCATTTCGGGACCGACGTCACCGCCCTGACCCTCGGCAAACAACGCTGACCCGGAAGGAAAATGCCGTGCCGCATCCAAGCATCCACCTGCGCACCGCCCGCAGGCGCGCGCACAGCGGGACCGACGACACCTGGGCCGCCTGGGACGACGCGTGGACCCGCCACATCCCGAAGCTGACCGGCCGCCGCGACCTGACCGTCGTCGTCGCCCCAGGCGCCGGCGGCGGCGCCCCCGCCATCTACTACCCCTCTCTGAAACGCATCGAGGTCGACGCCAAGTACGTCGGCAGCCCGGACGTGGCCGACCCGCGCCGCGCCGCGCACAAGCAGCAGGTCCCCACCGCCTACGGGCTGCTCGTGCACGAGGCCGGCCACGCCACCCACAGCCGCTGGCACACCCCGCCCGGCACCCCACCGGTCGTCGCGAATGTGGCCGACCTGCTCGAAGAGTCCCGCGCCGAAGGCCGCCACCGGCAGCGCCGCCGCGGTGACCGCAAGTGGCTGCGCCACGTCGTCACCACCCTCATCAACACCGACGACGCGCCCGTCGACGACCCGTGGCACGCCGGCCAGCTCGCCGGGCTGCTCCTCGCGCGGGTTGACGCCCGCATCCTCACCGCGCGCGACGTGCGCCCCGCCCGGGCCGCGGTCACCGCCGTGCTCGGCCGCAAACGCCTGACCCAGCTGCGCGAGGTGTGGAAAGCCGCGCACCAGGTCGACGACACCGACGCCCACGCCATGATCGAGCTGGCGTGGCGGTGGTGCGCCATCCTCGGCATCGACCCCCACCAACAGCCGAAGGTACCGGCCGCCGACCCCGGGGTGTTCGCCGGACAACTCGCCGCGGCGATCACCGACTACCTCGCCGCCGCGGCCGGGCTCACCCCAACCGAGTACCTCGCCCGCCAGCTCGCCGGACGCCACGCCGCACCCGCGTCGTGGACCCGCCGCGACCCCACCCCCGCCGAACAGCAGGCCGCCCGGCACCTCGCCGCCCGGCTGCGGCAGGCCCGCACCCGAACACCCGAACCCGGCCGCCGGCCCACCGCAATCCCACCCGGGCGGCTGCGCACCCGCCACGCCATCACCGCCGCGGCGCAACGCGACGCCGGCACCATCCCGACCGCCACCCCGTGGCAGCGGCGCGCAACCCTGCCCCCGCACAAGCCGACCCTGCACCTCGCCGTGCTGGTCGACGTGTCCGGATCCATGGACACCTACGCCAAGGCCATGTCGTCGGCCGGGTGGCTCCTCGCCCACGCCGCCCACCGCAACGCTGCCGTCACTGCCACCATCGCCTTCGGCGGCGCGGTCACCCTCCTGGTGCCGCCCCGCACCCGCCCAGTCAAGGTGCTGGAGATGGGCACCGGCGGCGGCACCGCCACCTTCACCGACGCGATCAAACTCGCCGACCACCTGCTCGGCCTGCGCCACCGCAGCACCCTGCGGATGCTCGCCGTGGTCTCCGACGGCGAACTGTCCGACATCGACCCCGCCCAGAAGCTCATCAGCACCCTGCACCGGGCCGGCTGCCCCGTGCTGTGGCTGCACCCGGCCGGATTGTCCGGGCACACCTTCGCCGACACCACCACCGTCACCGTCGCCGACCCGGTCGAGGCCGTCGGCCGCATCGCCGACGCCGCCGTCACCGCCGTCGAGAACGCCTAGTGACCCGCAGATGCCACACCGACGCACCGGATCCCGGTGACGTCCCGGGCTGTCGCCGCACCGGCCCCCCCGTCCCGCCCACGACAGTGAGCGGCTGTGGCAGTCAGCCGCGCAGGTCGCCGCCCCGCGGTGGGTCAGCCGCGGCGGTGAGCCCGCCGGTAGCGACAAGTCGCCGCCGGATTCGGCGGTAGCCGTCACAAGGCGCCGTTCCACCGAGGTCACGACGAAACCTCAACTGCACGAACGAAGGGAGATGCAAGGGAAATGACCACGACTAATGACGCTGGACATACTGCCGACCTGGTCAAGGTGCTTGCCCGACTGCGAAGCGACCTGGACGCGGCGCTGGTCTGGCGTAACGACCACGACGGCCGCGCCTACCGGGGCTCGGGCAACCCGCCGGGCGCAACCCCACCGGACATCACCGCGGACGTGGACGCGCTGGAGCAGGCCGGCTGGATCGAGAAGAGACTACCCAGCAGCGCCGTCTATCAAATCTCCGATGCTGGACACGAGGCGCTGACACGAGGCGCTGACACGAGGCGCTGACACGAGGCGCTGACACGAGGCGCTGACACGAGGCGCTGACACGAGGCGCTGACACGAACCCACCGATAGACGGCCACCGGTTCGGATACGGCACCATCCAGCGCCGCGTGGCCAGTTCGAACCCCTCAGGGGCGACGACGGGTGGCGCCAAACGAACGCGGCGCCGATCCGCAGTGGACAGACCCATCCAACCGGTCGACCACGATCGTCGGCACCACCCGCACGCGTGGCGACAACCACCGCCGCCGAAGGTCTACGGGCGACCGTCCCGGCGGCTGTGACCTTCAGCAGTACTTGTCACCAGTGTGAGGCGGTGGGCTGCTGCCTCAGCCGTCGCGGTCAGGGATGGTTGTCACCGGTGTTCACGGACCAGCTGTCACCATCGAAGGTGTCCAGGCTTGTTGTCACCGCTTCGCCTGTCGGAGGCTGCCGGTCATCTTGGGCCGGCTCAGACGGTAACGAGGGCCGTTACGGCCTATACGGTGGATGCCCCTTCAGACCGTGGTGACGGTAGGCACCAAGCGTCGAAGTACCCGCTTGTTGCCGACGTCCCTTACCTGAACGGTGCCGGCCCGAGACGCGGACACCAGCGTTGTCATGTCATGCGAGACTGCGAGTGCGCATATCGAACCCTCGTGCTGACCACAAATCTGAGGAGAGTCTGGGGCATCCGGATTCAGCAGCATGATCTTGTCGTCCCTAGTGGTGCAGAGAATCTTCGGCTATGGCCCGTCATATGCAGCGACCAGCGGCCCGTACGGTTCCTCGGGCACCGGCAGGACAGAGCTGGTCACAGTGCCATGACGCGATCGATCGTGGCCACGGCGGAACCGTGATCGACGGCACGTAGGCGAGCCGGCATTTCCTGCATCCTCGGACGGGCGCCAGCAGGTTAGCCGACTCGGGTTGGCCTCCCATCGTTGAGAGCACGGCATTCCACGACCTGGCCCGTCTCGTCCTTACCCGTGTGCAACATCAGGTCATCACGGGCGACGACGATCGACTCGTCAAAGAACCTGATCACGAGGGTCCCGTCCGGACTCATACTCATTGAAGCGATAAGCGAGTCGTCGAGTGCTCGCTGTTCACGAGTTCCCCATCGGCGAGATCCCAGTGTACGACCTCGAATAACGTCGATGCGGCCAGCAGCCCCGTGCTTTGTTCAACGGCGAGGTCCGTCTCAGCCGTTGATGGTGGACGAGCGTGTGCAGCCGTTGGCCGGATGCGAGGTCCCAGACGCAGGCGACACAATCGCCGCCGGAGGTAACCAGGCGGGTACCGTCGAGGGTAAAGACGAGATCCGCGATGTAGTCTCTGTGGGCCGTCAAGGAGTGCCGAAGGTCACCTGTGGCTGCATCCCAGATCAACAAGTACCCGTCATCAGTGCCACCCGCGATCACCGTGCTGTCCGGGCTGACCGCCGGTTTGGCAACCATTCGCCACACCACGTCAGGACCCCGCTGCCGGCGAACGTTGATCCGGCTCAGGCCGTTGCGTCGCCGCCAGGTTGGAAGGCGTCGGGGAAGTCGCCCGCCGGCTGCCAGCACTGGGTCGCGAGGTTCGTGCGGCGCGCCTGCTCCGGCGCCCACACCGGCAGCAACGGGATGCCGCACGGCTCGTTCTTGCGGTTCCACCAGCGTCGCCAGTCGTCGGCGTCGGGCAGGCTGTCGAAGTCCTTCGGGTCGGTCGGCACCTTCTCCAGGCCCGCGAAGCGGTACCAGAACTCCTCGTCGGCGTCCCGCATGACCGCGAGCTCGCGCAGTTTGCCCAGCAGGTCACCGTCGGGAACGGCCCAGACGTACGGGTCGGCGCCGGCGGGCCGCTGCCCCACCAGCAGCTCGAAGTGCCAGTGGTCGTTGTGGCCCTTGGCGTCGATAACACCGTCCATCCGGGCCGGACGGATCACCTGGAAGCGCGCGCGCAGGTGGGCGTACGCCTGCTCCACCAGCCCGGCGTCGCCGTACAGGTACTGCGTGACGCCGATGATGACGAAGCTCTGGGTCAGGATCCATCCCACCAGCCGCTCGGTGAAGCGCAGGCAGTCGGCGTTGTCGCGGTTGCCGGCCATCTCGCTCTCGGGCAGCGGGTGCCCGACGTAGTCCCGCTTGACGACGTTGCGGACCTTGTCGCCACGCCACACGAGCCCGGCGTCGATGTCCAGGCTGCAGCCCTGGCGATGGACCCGGTGCGGTGGATGGTTACCGCCCCACCGGTTGTTCGCGGCGTTTACCCACACCCGCACCCCGGACTGGTTGGCCAGCGCGACACCCGTGCCCAGCGCCGGCCAGAGTCCAGGCAGGAGCCAGAAGATCTCGCTGTCGTCGTCCCGGGCGTTCCCGACGTAGGAGAGCGCCTCGGCCGCCGTCCGCCTGACCGTGGTCGTGGAGCCGTCCGCGGCGACCTCCGGGATGGCGAACTCCCACTGCCGGTTGCGGGTGAACTGGACCGGCGTGCGGACGCGGGCACCCTGGTCGGCCGCCACGGTCAGGAGCCGGGCGAGCGAGCCGCGGATCCCGGCGGCGATCGCCTCGACGAACGCCGCGAACGCGTCGAGCAGCGGCGTCGTGTCGGCGTCCTCGACCTGACCGCGGCGCCGGCGGAGGTCGGCCAGGATCCGCCGCAGCGGCCCCCTCGCGAACTCCGTCATCGCGTCGCTGCTGGCCAGCAGCCTGGGCACCACGTTCTCGATCGCGCAGGTGCCGTGGAACGTGTCGTACAGGCACGTGACCGGGACGGTGGCCAGCGCCAGCACACCGTAGGCCACGGCGGTCAGGCCGCTGGCGAGGCCGAGGCCGCCTCCGGCCGCGACGAGGACCGACCGCAGCGGGGCCAGGTACTCCGCGACGAGTGGCGCCGCCTCGCTGACGTAGAGGTTGGCCGGCGCCTGCCGGCCACCGACGACGAGGACCGGCAGCAGCCCCGCGCGTCCGGCCTGGTTGAGCGCCCGCAGCGTGCGCGCCTGGGCCGCCGAGACGTCGGCGGGGACGGCGAGCGGGAGCGCGTTGGGCTCGCTTCCCACGAACGCGCCGGCGGCGCGCCGCCTGGCGTTGTACGCCTCGAGCTTGAGCCGGTAGTCCTGCTCAGCCGCGGCCCGGGCGGCCCGGCTCGCCTTCGGCGCCAGCTGTGCCTTGACGGGTGGGGCGCCGGCCCAGCGATCCACGAGGTCGCGGTCGCGGGCCTGCTCGCGGGCGGCGACGCTCAGCGGCACCGCCCCTGCGGACCCCGCCGCACGGAAGAAGACGTTGTCCAGAGCCAGCCGCTCGAGGAACCGTACGAACTCGGCCGGGTTCAGCAGCGGCTCCAGATGGGCGGTGACCAGCGGGCACGCCTCGGTCCGGTCGAGCTTGCGGATGAGCGGCTGCGGACCGTGGCCGTCGATGAGGGCGCGGACCGTGGTGGGCAGCGGCACGGTCCCGAACCGGGCGTCCCGCAGGGCTTCCGTCAGGGAGCGGCGTGCGGCGGCGTCGAGCCGCAGGCGCTGCGCGAAGGCGAGCAGCAGCCCGCCGTACTCCATGCGCAGCCAGCGGTCGCCGACCTGCTCCGGCGGCTGGCCGGGCCGGCCCCCGGCGGGCGGCCGACCGGCCCCGGGCCGGCGCGGCTGCCGCGCCGGGCCCGTCCCCTCGGGGCAGAGCGGCAGCCGTGGCGGCAGGTCGGGCCGGACCCTGGTCCAGTCGGCCGCGGTCCGCGCGAACGCGGTGACGACGTCCCGGGGCGGCGGGTCGTCCGCGGCTACCGGCGGCCGGAACGCCATCAGGCCGGCGGTCGGACGGCCGGGTCGCCGATCACCACGGTCGTGGCGGGTGCCGGCCGGCCGGCGAGGCTGTACTCCAGGAACGCGCGCGCCTCGTCCACCTCGCGCGCCGCGTCCGCGGAGGCGAGGTCGGAGCGGAGCGCGGCCGCGCGGAACTCGTCCACGCCACCGCAGGCGCTGAGGCCGGGCTCGACGTGGACGCCGTCGGTGGGCAGCAGCTCGCTCCACTCGTCCAGGACGAGGAACTCACGGCGCGCGCGCTCCCAGTCGTACGCCCACGCGGACTCGCCGGCCGGCGTCGCCCTCGCCGGGCCGATGTCCAGCACCTGGTCGTACGTCGGGAGAGGGTACGACACCGGTGCGAAGTTCTCGTCGCGCCACTTGACGAAGTCGTCCACACAGGCCGACAGCGAGTGACCCTGCAGCGACGGGCGGCGCAGCACGAAGGCCAGCGCGTCGCGCTCCTGGCCGGGCCGGATCGGCAGGTAGACCCGAGCGGCGGAGGCGATCAGCATGTCGTCTATCACCGCGTCACTGCGGGTGTCGCCGGGCAGGGCGAGCAGCAGCTGCCGCAGCCTCTCCCGGCGCGCCTTGCCCGCAGGTGTCAGCCACCACGGCAGGTACTCGACGATCGCCTCGTTCCAGTCGAAGAAGTTGCGGACCCGCTCCAGCAGGTCGGCCGGCGGGTTGGTGCCGATCGAGTAGTAGTCGTGCAGCAGCACGGTCTGGAACAGCCGCTGGTAGACCAGCTCGAGCCGTCCCGCCTTCACCTCCTCGAGGATCTGGGTCACCCGCTCGGGCGAGAACGAGTCACGGATCTTCTTCTTCTCCGCCTCGATGCAGGCCTTCACCTCGTTCGTGATGGTCTCGGTGGGCACGTAGAACCACGTCATCCGGGCCGTCACGTTGACCGTCCACCAGCCGGCGCCGAACGCCTCCGGCATCAGCACCTCGATCGTCGAGGCCAGCGGGCCGGCCAGGCCGACCTGGGGCATCGACGCGTTGGTGAATCCCCAGCGGCCGCCGCTGGACAGGAACTGGCTGGTGTCGGCGCTGTAGACGGTGCCGCTGCCGTCGTCGACCATCCACGTGACGATCTCGAGGTCCCACGCGGACAGCACGGTGTTGGGTGGCAGCGCCGTCTCGAAGTGTCCCCGCCCCCACTCGTCGCCGCCGTAGTCGTACGCGTTCTGGTTGACGATCAGCTGGTCCTTGGAGATCGAGCTGCCCTGCGGTATCAGCGGGCAGGCGCCGGGCGCGACCTTGGGGTCCAGCTTGGCGAACTCCTGCTCGATCTCCGCGCGCAGCTCCTTGCCCGGGTCGTCCAGGCCGAAGCCGACCGCGAGCTTCGCGTCGTAGCGTTCCAGCAGCACGCGGTGTTTGCGATAGAGCTTGTAGAAGTTCAGCGTCAGCGCCCGCGCGGGGTTGAGGTTGCGCAGCACCCGCTTGGATCCAAGCTCCTCCGTGAGGTCGGTGGACACCTTGAACGTCGTCTTGTGCTGCTCGCGGGCCTTGGCGGCGTACCGCCCGGTGGTCTGGAAGGCCCGTGCCCGCTGGAAGTTCGCGCTGATCGTGCTGGAGCTGCCGGAGCTGATGCCGGCGTTGACGCCGATCTCGACGCTCTCGATGGGTATCCCCACCGAGATGCCGAGGTTGCCCCCGACCGTGCTGGTCTGGCTGGTCTGGTCCTCCTGCGTGACGTCCGTCGACCAGGTGCTGCTGAACTCGAGTTCGCTCTCCGCGGTCCGGTCGATCACGTCCTCGAAGGAGCGGCTGCGCTTGGTCTCGCTGCGCTGGGTCAGCGTCGCCTCCTCCCCCGGTGCGAGCGCGAGCGAGTACACCTGTTCGCCCGCCACCAGCCCGCTGGGACGGAACCGCAGGCGGTCGTAGAACAAGGTTCCCAGCCACCCGCTCAAGGTGTAGGCCTCGAAACCGTCGACGACGCCGACCTCCTGGCCGGCGGGCGTGCCCAGGGTTCCCTCCAGGCCCATGAACGGGTTGCCCGTGGGTTCCTCGCCGTCGGCGGCGGACGGGTCGAGCAACCGCAGCTCGAGCCCGCCGCCCAGCTCTGCCTGGACGCTCGGCCGGGCCTTCTCCGCGGCGGCACGCCGCCGGGGTGCCGCACCACCAACCCCGCCCGCGCCCAGCGCCGACCGAACCTCCGTGCGAAGGCGACGGGCGGCGGCGTCCACGGCACGCCGGAACACGGCCGACGTGACGGGCGACTCCTCGCTCCCAAGTTCACTCTGGACCTTCGTGCCGGACGTGCTCAGCTCCTCGACGAATGCCGCTACGGCGTCGTACGCCTGGCGCCGCGTGAGCCCCACCTTGGACATCGCCCGCGCCATCCACGTCTGGTGTGTCATCGGTGGGTTGAAGTACGAGCACACCAGCGGCACGTAGAACCGTGAGCGCACCAGGCGGTCCGCGTGGCCCGCGACGAAGTGGTTGCGGCCCTGCTCGAAACCCGCCTCGCACGACCCCGGCTCGGCCGGTAACGGCACGGTCGTCCCGCTCAGCGCGACGGTGACCGCCGCCGTGGCCGAACACGGTCCGCCTCCGGAGGCCGCGGCATGCAAGCGCGCGGTCGTACCCACCGGGACGCCCGGGTTCAAGGGCGGGAAGGCGCACGTCCACGACTTGGCCGCGGTGACATTGACCTGCCGGCTCGCGGCCGGTTGGCCGGGAAGCGTCAACGTCGCGGTCACCTTGCCGCTGCCCCAGGCCAGGCCCGACACGGTGACCTGCCGGATCGTGCTGCCGGCCGCGGTGTTGTCGAAGTCGAAGTGGACGTCGGTGATGTCGACCTGACACGTCGGTGCCGGTGTGGTGGCCAGCAGCGCCGCCCGGTCGTCGATCACGAGGGCGACGGCGCCCCCTCGCGCGGTAACGGCGTTTGCCATCGTGATGCCTCCTGGTGGTCGCGCGGCTGATGTCGCCGACCTCGGTCAGGCCGAATCACAATCGTCCCGATTGGTCGAGGTGAAAGGCAAGAGGTAGCGTCCAGCGGCAGCATCTACGGTTCCGGGCGTGCCACTTGCAACACCGGGCGAAGCCTCGCCAACGCGATGACTGCTCGCGCCGCGTCACTCGCCCAGTAGGCCGATAGTGCCCTGCGGTCCAGCACCTGCTGTGCAGGGACATTCTCCAGTCGCTGCATCAACGGCTCCTCATACCGGCGTGAGGCTACGACGGCACCGAGCAACCGGCCGGCCTCCAGCGATGCGGCGTCAGCTGAATGGAGGAGCAACAGCACTGCAGGCAACGCGACCAGCCACCACACTGACGCCCGGACGGCGAGTACGGCGAGAAGCGCCAACAACGGCCATGCCATGCCCGCCCGAAAATCGGACTCGCTGGTGAGCCGGTCATATTCGGTTGCGGCTCGGTCGTCCCGGCTCCGCATTCGCTGGACCATCAGGGGAATAAGATCGCTCAACTCGCCCATACGCCGTGAGTCCTCGTCGATCGCCTCCTTGACCGCGTCACGTCGCGTCCCAGCGTTCTTTAGCAGGAGCTCGTCGAGCCGACTCTCGTCGATCTCGGCGCCGCCGAATCGTCCAACCTCCACGCCGTGCCGTACCAAGGCGGAGCGAAACTCGGCGTCGTCGCGTACCCGATCCGCCAAACGATCGACCGAGACCTCATCAAAGACCTCCTTGATCCGATCTTCCGATGACTTGCCGGGTAAACGATCAAGCAGTCGGATTCGGCGCCACCGCAGGACAAGGGTGGTTACCCGTGAGGTCACTGGCAGGATAATGACGCCCGCCAGGTAGGCGATGACGCTCGCGCTCGGCGCGTCGTAGAGAGGCCAGAGCAGTCATCCGCTTCGATGGCCTGGTGTCTGCTGTCGACCGCGACGCACGCGCCACTAGCCGGATGGGCGAACCAAGTCCGGCACGAGTATGGTCTCACCGCTGCGGTTGGGACGACCTGCTGGTCCGCTGTGACGGACTGGACGACGCCCGCGCTGCGCTGGACGTGGGCCGGGACTGGATGCGGCGCTGGACGGTGACGTGGCGGTACGCCGGCGACGAAGTGACGTCGGCCGCTCGTGATCTGAGTTCGATGCCGATGACGGGGTGCGAGCCGGTACGGCGGTTCTCCTGGAGGCGAACTCAGCGGCACCGACCCGGGTTGCAGCTCCTCGTGAGTACCGGCCGCCATCACGGCTTCGAGTCTCTGGAGGAGGCCCGTCTGCTGCTCGCGCTGGACTTCGCCAGTGACCTGGTCGACGTGCTGGCGCAACCATTTCGGCTGCGGTACCGGACCGGCGTGGGTCATCGCGAGCACGTCCCGGACTTCCTCGCCTACACCAGGACGGGGCGGTGGCTGATCGACGTGCGGCCGGCGACCCGGATCGTGCAGGAGGATCTGGTGGCCTTCGCCGCCTCGGCGGAAGTGGCGTTGGCGCTGGGCTGGCGATACGTGGTGGTGACGGGCTGGAAGCCGCACATTCTGGCCACGCTGGACGCGTTGTCGGCGCAGCGTCGTCCGCTGACCGACCGGTTGGGCCTGGTGGACCAGCTGCTCGCGGCGGCCACCGCCGGGCCGTGCCAGTTCGGGCAGTTGGCCAAGGCGACGGTCGTGCCGGCGGTGGCCCGGCCTACCTTCTGCACCTGTTGTGGCACCGGCGATTGGGCATCGAGCTGGGCCACCCGCTTGGGGATGCCACGCTGGTGGTGTCCGGCGCGGACTGGCCGCGGTGAGCGCGGTGGACGGGACCTTGGACCTGACGCCCGGCGCGGGCGTGGTCCTCGACGGCGTCGAGTGGCTTGTCGAGCGCGCCGAGCCGCAGTACGGGCGCGTCGTGCTGGTGACGGCCGCCGGCGACCGGATGCCGGTGACCTTCCGGTTCCTGGTCAACCATCCAGGCTGCCACGCCTTCGAACAAGCCCTGGCCGATCTCGCCGATCACCTCGACCTCGACTCGGTCGGACACCTCATCGACTTCGGCGCACGCCGCGACGTCCTTGCCGCGTGGTCCATCCCAGACCCGGACTGGGGCACGCTGGTCGACGGACTACCCACCGTCTGCATCATCTACAACGAGCAGCGACGCATCGCCTGGGACGAACCCAAACGACTACTCGCCTCGGTCTGGGTCTGGTGCACCGTCACCCACGGCGCTCACATCTACGCGCCGTCACTGCGCCCTGATCTCCAAACCCTCCACCGGCGCACCGCGACAGACAGACTCATCCAGTCCCGCTGGCCCTTGATCACGCGCAGCCCGCGCGGCATCTACCACCAACTACGCCAGCGACTCGCGCCCTACGCCGACAACCTCGCCAGCCGGATCGACGAGCGCACCGGAACCGAGCCTACGCGGTGACAACTACCGCTGAGAAGTGACAAGTACGGCTGTCCGTCACAGCGGCGCGGCCGGTACGGCCAGCCCGCGCTGCTCGGGTCGGACTTGAAGTCCTTGCGTACCAACGGTTCCATGTGTTCCGAGCCTGCACACCTGCACCTCCGGGTGCGTCGGCGCGCCAGCTCGCGGAACCGCCCGCTCGGGGCTGGCAGGTTCCCGTCCACGCAGCGAGGAGACCCCGATGACGACGACCGGCTCCGGACCCCGGCCGCCGCAACCACCCGACGGTGACACGTTCACCGAACTGGCCGACGAGTTGGAAGAACTGGGTTTCGAGCCGGTGCCTGAACTGTCACCGCCGAGCCACACCACATACCGCGCCACGGACAGCCGGGTCGTCGTCAGGATCGTGCGCACACCGGGCGAGCGTGGCGTCTGGCTGGCGGTCGGAGCCGGTTCGGACCGGCAATGGGGGCTGCGCTGGACCGCTGGGACACCCCACGCGGTTCAGCTCATCGCCCTCTACGCCGTGCTCAACGAGAACCCCGCCGCCGCGCTCGCCGCAGCCGCGGCGGCGATCGGGCTGCGCGCACCCGGCAGTCCCGCAGAACCTTCCCCACCGGCCGGTTGAGGCGCCGCAGCCGGCCAGCGGGGGGCGCCCGACACGGCACCAGGGGGTCATCGGGCGCCCCCGCACCCTCATCGCTGCCCGCAGGCACCAAGCGGCCGGCGGGCGCCCAACCCAGCCGCAATGCGCACGTCCCCGGCGAAGGTCGGGACTTCCCCGTTGGGTGTGTTCCCGTCACCCGTGGCTCGGCGGGGCTGGTGCGCCCGACCCGCCTCCGGCGGCGGCCCTGGGCCCCGACCCAACCCGTACCCCGACCAGACATCGCGACCGTTCGATGACGAGCCGCGAGCAGACATCGCTGGCCGGCCGATCGACGCGGTCAGCGCCCTCCCACGCCACGCCTCGCAACTGCAACCCGCCGGCACCGGTGCGCGACCAGCCAAACGGCGCCGGCCAACGAGCCCGACCGAAAGGGAAATGCCCCGATGGACCTCACCAACGCTGTCTCCTCGATGAGTGCGGGCTGCCGATACCGGGTCCGCTACCGCAGCGAGACCCAGCGCCGCGACCGCACCGCGGTCATGGTCTACCTTGGCGCCGACGGCGACAGTCTGCTGTTCGACGCCCGCCCGGCCGCCGGCACGCAGCGGATGCCCCGCGGATGGCTCCGCCACGTCGAGCCGGTACCCGCCGACACCCCCGCGCACATCAACCGGGTCACCCCGTGAACCGCCACCGGCACCCCCCGCCTTCGCCACCCGGACACAGCACCGGCGACAACCGGCCGGACGTGGCGGGACGTGGCACGCCCGGGCCGGGCCGACAACACGTACACCCGTCACGCGGCCGGAGTCGTCGCCAGCGATGGACCGGCGGGTCCGCGGTGGCCGGGCCGGCACCGCCATTCCGAACCCTCGGCAGGCCCGGCCGAACCGGCGCCACCGACACCGCGCCGCCTGGCCGGTGTCGGCAACGACGTGCACCACCGCGTCGACGGCGACCCGGCGCGGCCGGTTGAGGCCGTCACGTCGACTGGGTCCTCAACCCCCGACGACCCGGTCCGCGCCGCCGCGCACGGCTACCGCAAGCACCTCTACGTCGGGCCCGGCCCCGACGGTGTACACGCCACCGGCACGGTGTGGCTGCACCGCCGGCACCGCGTCTGGCTGCGGCGGCTCGCCGCCCGCGGCGCCGAACTGGTCTGGTGCACCAGTTGGCGGCATCTCGCCCCGCAGTGGATCGCGCCCCGCCTCGCCCTGCCGTCCACCTGGCCGGTCATCGACATCGCCGGTAGCGGGGTGCGCTGGGGCGCCAGGTCAAGCTCGCCGGTCTGTACACCTGGACCGGCACCCGGCCGGTGGCCGTGCTCGACGACGAGTTCGGCGGCAAGGACGCCTCCACCGCCGCACACCGCAGCGCCGAGGGCATCGCGACCCTGCTCGTGACCGCGGACCGCTACCGCGGCCTGCAGCGCGGCCACATCGACACGGTGCTCGCCTGGCTCGCCGACCGGTGACACCGCCGCCGCGGCCGACGCCGGCCCGCGTCCGGCCGCCACCGCGGTCCAGCGACCCGGCACCGCACGCCTCAACGCGCCCGCGCTGGCCGACAGGTCCGATACCGGCGCCACCGCAGTCCACACCGCGGTGCGCGGGCGGCCGAAGACCACACCGGACGAACACCTCCGCAACGAAAGGCTGGTGGACCAATGTTTGAGGTCGAACGATCCTGGACGGCCGAAGTGGACGACTGCATGACCTACCAGCAGGCGTGCGACACGCTGCGCGAGCACTGCGCCAACCTGCGCGCGGCCGGCTGGCAGATCGAGGAAGGATGGGCATCTCGTGACAACCTCCTCGCCGCCGTCGCCCGCCGCGACGGACACGAGCGCACCATCCAGGTCGTGAAGGCATGACCTGGTACGCCGCGACCCACGCCGGGCACCTCGACGCCGCTGTCCGGGCGGGCAACCGCCGTCGAGGCCATCGCCGCCGCGCCCGCCCGTGAAGCAGGACCGCCGGCCACCCGGCCACGACCACCGGCACAGCCGCGACGGCCGCAGCACCGCGACCACCGGCTCAACCGTGACAGCCTGCGCGTCGGGGCCCGGCGGCGCGCAGGTCAGGTGCCCTTGCGCGGGGTGAGGCCCCTCACCGTCAGTCGGAGACGTAGGAACCGGCCAGCGGGGTCGCCTTGCCGTTCACCCCGGCCCCGGCCGCACCCCCGCCCGCCGCGCCGGTGTCGGCCGGGGCGGGGTCCGGCCCGGTGGTGTACGAGTCCGTCGCGTCGGCGCCGGCCAGCTCGGCGAGGATGCGCCGGACCGTGCTACGGGACCGTCCGACTTTCGCGGCGATCTCGCCGGGTCGCAGTGTCGGGTCTTGGGCGTGCCAGTAGGCGATCGCTGCGCGCGGGTCGTCCGGTGGCCGGTTACCGGTCCGCGCCGTCGGCACGCTCGGCGCGGTCGGCGTGATAGGAACCTCGGCCCGCGCCGGGCCCTCCGTCCGGCCGGCGAACCGGTTCTCGCCGCGCCGCCCGCTGTCGTCGCCGCGCCCGGCGGTGTCGGCAGGCTGGGCGGCGGCGGCTGACGGAGCGTCATCGCTGGGCTCAGTGTCAAGGGTCGGTGGCGTGGCAACGTGGGCTACCGCATCGACGGTCGGCTCGGCCGCTGCAGGCGATGCGGCATGGTCGGGGCCGGCGTGCACGGTGGACATCGCGGCACGGGCACCGTCGTGTCGACCGGCGGCGCCTTCGACCGCGGCGGAGACCGCGACCGTGGACTGCTCGCCGCGTCTGGCCGCCGCGGCGGCGTCGGCCGGGACGCTCGTACGGGCCGATTCGGCGACGCGGATGCGGCCGGCGAGCTCGACGAGGCTGACGCTGGCCACGATCACGAGGCCGTCGACCGACAGCGGCAGCAGGAACGGGGAGGCGCCCTGTTCGCCGTAGCGCGCCGCGACACCGGCCATGTGCCAGTAGGAGACCCAGGCGGCGATGCCGGCGATGGCGGTGGTGGCGACCAGGCGGGCGGCGGCCAGGCTGCGGCGGTGGACCGGCACTCGGGAGATCAGCTCCACCGTCAGCAGCAGGGCGAGGGGTGGCCAGGCTGCGATGATCTGCGCGACCGGGTCGGGTTGGGCGTGCAGCACGTTGGCGGCCACGCTGGCGGCCACCCCGAGGACGAGGGTGCACCGCACGGCCCAGCGCACCCGGCGGAGCTGACGCAACGGGAACGGGGGTGCGGGCACGGGATCTCCTCCTCGTCTGAAACTTTCGGTTCTGTGGCCGGGTCAGGCGGCGTCGCGGGGTAGCCGGCTGGGGCCGCGGGGGCGGCGTTTGAGGTCGGTGACGAGCCGGTCGGCCAGGGCGATGGTGGCCTCGTCGGGTTCGGTGTCGACTTCACCCATCCGGCGGGTCAGCAGCCGGCGCAGCTCCCGGATGCCCTCGACGTCGCCCAGCCGGGCGTACAGGTGCATCGCCTGCCGGTACAGCGCCTCGTTGTGCGGGTTGTGGTCGATCGCGGCCCGCAACACCCGCACCGCGTCGGCGGGGTCGTCGTCGGCGACCGCGGCGACGAGGGCGAGGTGGGCGTCGACGGCCTGCTGGCGGACCGCCTCCCGGAACGGTTCGACCCACTCGTAGTCGCGGCCGGCGGACAACGGGCCGGTGTAGCAGGCCACCGCCGTGCGCAGCGCCGCCACCCGGGCCTGCGGGTCCTCGGTGGCCTCGGCCGCGGCGATGGCGGCCTGCATCCGCCACAGGTCCACGTCGAGGACATCACGGTTGAGCGCGTACTGCTCGTCCGGGCCGGCCACATACGTCGCTGGGCCGCCGGCGCGGCGCAGGCAGCTACGCAGATTGGACACATACGTGTTGAGCCGGGCCCGGGCCTTGCTCTGTTTCTCCCCGGCCAGCACGTCGGCGATGATGCGGTGTTTCGCTGCCTGCCCGCCACCGGCGATCAGGTACACCAACACTTCCAGGGCGTTGGAGCGCAGCGGCTGCTCACCTGGCCGCCGCGGCTGCGGCAGGTCCACAATCCCGGGTGGCCCGAGCACCACCACCCGGGCGTGGCCGGCACCGACCGTCGCCGGATCCGCAGCGTCGTCGCCCTCGTCGCCCTCATCGGCGTCGGCGAGGTCGCCGGACGAGCGGGCGCCGGCCGCAGCGGCGTGTTCGTCTTCGCCGGGTTGGGCACCGTCGAGTTCGGCACCGTCGGGTTCGTCGACGTCGTCGGGCTGGACACCGTGTTTTTGAAGGGATTCGCCGCCGGCCGGGCCTGGCGGGGCGGCGGCGGGTTGCGGATCAGCGCGTTCAGGCGCCGTCGCCGCCGGTTCGACACGCTCGCCGCCCGGTTGTGCCGCGGCGGTGTCAGCCTGGCCGGCCGGCCGCACAACGGCCGCCTTTTTCTCGTTCGGGGCCTGGTTCGCCTCGGGTGCCGCCGCAACGTCGGCAGCGGCGTGCTCGTCGGCGGTTGCGGGGTGGCTGGCCGGTCGGGTGGCCGCCGGCGGTCGGGTGCTTGCCGCCGGGTGAGGTTCGACCGGCGGGGCGGGTTGCGCGGCGCCGGTGTGGGCTTCGGCGAGGGTGCGCAGCAGGTCGGCGGTCTGGGCCGGGTCGAGCACCGCGAGGCGGCCGACATCGGCGGGGTGCCCGCCATGACGCACCCGGTCGGCCTCCGCGCGACTGGTGGTCCCGTCGTCGGCGACGACGACGGTGTTGCCGTCGGGCCACGCGCCGAGCAGCACCCCGTGGATGTCCAGCCGCTGGCCCTGGCTGAGGACGGCGGCGATGCGCGTTTGTTCGTGGGCGGCGCCGGTGTCGGCGATGAGCAGCAGCGGCGGCAGCGGTTCCTCGGCCGGGTCGGCCTCGCGCAGCGCCGCGACGTCGTCGACCTCGTGGTCGAACACCAGCCGGGTCCGGTGCAGGGTCTGCTCCTCCAGCAGGTCCAAGGCCTCGGGCAGCCCGGTGGTGACGGTCAACCGGCCGGTGTCGGTCACGGTGACGGCGTGCGTGCCGAGCAGGGTGGCCAAGGTGCTGGCCGCGACGACGACCCGCCCGCGGGCGTCCGGGCCGTGCGCGCCGTCGGCGGCCAAAGCGGCGGCCAGGAAGCCGCGGCCGGCGGCCTCCGCGCCCGGGCCGACCAGGCCCAGCCCGGCCGGGGGCCAGGTCTGCAGCAGTGGGTGGTCCAGGTTCGGCGCCACCGGCACCGGCACCGGCGTCGGCGGCTGGTCATCGCGCGCCGGTTCTGCCTCGCCGGCCGGGTCCGGCTCGGCCCACGGAAGGTCGGCATCGCCGGTGTCGTGGCTGGTGTCATCGGGATCGATGTCGTCCGGGTCGGTGTCCGGCGCCGGCGGGGCGGTGGCGTGGCGTAGCCCGCGTCGGATCTCGGTGACCACCGGCGGCAGCGGGGCCAGGTCGGGGTCGTCCAGCCGCAGTTGCGGTGCGGGCGGGCGCGGCTTGTAGCGGCGACGGCGTTGAATCCATACCAGCGCGGCGGCGGCGGCGATGGCCGCGGCCAGCCCCAGGTCGACCCAACTGCCGCCGGGCAACGAGATGCCGGGCGGGTTCGGGCGAGGCGACCGCGACGACGGGGGGTGCGTGGCGGTGGGTGTGGGGCTGGCCGCGGCAGATCCGCTGCCGGTCGGGGTGGGGACCGGGACGACGACGCCGTCGTCCGGGTGGGTCGGTGCCGCCGTGGGCGGCGCGGTGGTGGCCGCGGCCGATGGTGGCGGGGTCGGCTGCGTCGACGGGCCTGGCGGCGTGGACGGGCCGGTCGACGGTGGCGCTGGGTGCGGCGGCGGCTGGGGTTGTGCCGGCGGCGGGGTGGGTCGGCTACCGGCGGGCGGTGTGGCGTCGGCGGGCAGGACCAGGACCCAGGTGGGTTCGATGTGGTCGCCGCCTTTCATCCGGCCGTGGTGGTCGTAGCGGTCGCGGTTGAGCTGGTAGATCTCCGGCCAGCGGGAGTGGTCACCCAGCCAGGCACCGGCGATGTCCCACAGGGTGTCGCCGCGCTTGACGGTGACGGTGTAACGGTGCTGCCCGACCTGCACCAGCAGCGGCCCGTCGGCGCTGGCCGCGGCGAATCGGGGCAGCCTTCCGCCGGCCGGCTGGGCGGCCGCCGCGTCCATCACCGCCGCGCCGTTGATGCGGTCCGCGGCGCGATCCAGCCGTGGCGGCGCGATGGTGGCCGGCGATGCGCCGGACGGGGTGCGCAGCAGATCCGGGCCGGCGGCGGCCAGGCCGGGCTGGACACTCACCACGGCCGGTGGTGGCGCGGGCAGCGTCCCGACCGCGGCGACGGCGGCGGGCCCGGCGGACAGGCCGGCGATCAGCAGCGCCGCGACCGCCTGGATCGGTGAGATGACCGGCCGGCGGCGGGCGGTGCCGCCGTGGCGGGCGGCGGCCACTTCCAGCACAACGCTGTAGCCGAACGCGGCCCACACGATCCACACCGCGACGGCGAGCAGGTTGACCACCGCGGTATCAGGGAACTCGCCGGTGAGCACCGCCTGCCAGCCGTCCCACGTGGCCGGCATCGTGCGGGGAAGCGGCCAGCCGACGAAGCGCCACAACCCAGCAGGGACGCCGGCGAGCAGCGTGAGCAGGCCGACGGCGGCGGCCAGCCGGCCACCCAGCCGGGCGATCCCACGCACCGCACGCACTGCTGCTTCCCTCCTCGGCAGGTATCTAGCGGGGTAGTTCGGAGACCGGTGTCGCGGTCGAGGTGGCGGTCACGATGACGGCGGCCACGCCGAAGGGCGCCAGCATCGGTGTCGGTTGGCGGCTGGTGGCCGTCACGGTGATCTGCGCCGCGGTGACGGTGACCGTGCCGGTGGCGCCAGCCACGGCGAGGAACTGTTTGGCCGCGGTGGCCGCGCGGGCCGGGTCCAGCCGCAGCACCCCGCTGGTGCGGTAGGTGACCAGGTCGATGTGTTGGGCGCCGGCGCGGGCGGCCTGCTGCGCCAGGTCGTATCCATGGGTACGGGCGCCGAACACGACCCCGCCGGCAAACACCACGCCGGCGACGAGGATGGCGATGAAACCGGTGAACAGCATCCACACGGTGGCCATACCCGCGTCGCCGCGCAGCCGCTCCCGCAACCGCCGCGACCCGGCACCGGACCGTTGTGCGGCACGTACTGGCCGGCGGGCGGGCGCGGTGACCATGACATGGGTTGCGGATTTCACGACACAACCAGACATCTCTCGGGTTCTTTCTGATCAAGATGGCCGTTCTTGACCTGCGTGGCTGGTTGGGTACCGGTTGCGGCGGTCGGCCGCCTGGGTTGACGGTTCGTCGGGAATGCTGAATGATCGTCGGGGTTCGTGTGACATTCAATCCTCCGATGAAGTGGGTGCCGGGCCATGGCGTTGGCGGTGGTGCGCTCGATCCGCTCGCCGCGTCGGCTGAGCACGGCGCAGGAGGTTGAGGACTTCGAGCAGGAGCTCCTCGACCAGTACGCCCTGGCGATGGCGGCGGCGGGGATCACCGACCGGCACGTCGGCCAGCAGCGGGCGGTGCTGTTCGACTTCATCAGATTCCTCGACCGTCCTATATGGACTGCCGAGCCGGCGGATGCGGACCGGTACCTGGTATGGCTGCGCGCCGAGCAGCGGCAGGCGCAGAACACCTTGTTCAGCAAGGCGATGTGCCTGCGGCAGTTCTTCGAGTTTCTGCTGCTGCGCTACCAGGGCGACATCCACGCGTTGACCGGTTACCTGGTCAGCCAACCGATCGACGAGTTCAACCGGCCCGCCAAGCCGTACTTCGACATTCCGCGGGTCCCTCCCAGCGACGCCGAGGTCGAGGTTCTGTTCACCGGGTGGCGGCAATCGCTTCCCCAGGCCCGCAAGTTCCTGCCTGCGGCCCGGGACTATCTGGCCGCGTCGTTGTGGCGGCGAGCCGGGCTGCGCATCACCGAGACGGTGATGCTGGACCTGCGGGACTGGCGCCCGGATCTGGGTCAGCGGGGCAAGCTGCATGTGCGGTTCGGCAAGGGCAGCGGCGGCCGCGGCCCGAAAACCCGGCTCGTACCGACGATCAACGCGGTCGACGAGCTGCTGACGTGGTGGTTGACCGACGTGCGGCACCAGTTCGGCGGCGACTGGTGCGACCCGGACGCGCCGCTGCTGCCCAGCGAGCGCCGCGACCGCGACACCGGCCGCTGCCTGCGCGCGGGCAGCAACGCGCTGCGCACAGGGTTTGCCGATGCGTTGACGCGGTGGCTGCCGGCGTGGCAGGGACAGTTGACCCCGCACGGGCTGCGGCACTTCTGCGCCTCGTCGCTGTATGCCAGAGGCGTTGATTTGAAAGCGATCCAGGAGATGCTGGGGCATTCGTGGCTGTCGACCACGACCCGGTACATCCACGTGCACGACGAGCACATCGAGCGGGCGTGGACACAGGCCAACCACCGCGTGGCCACCCGCCTGACCACCGTGGGAGGGTGAGGCGATGCGCTGGAACCTTCGGCTGAAGGCCGCCGAACGCGGCATCTGGAAGTCCACCGAGATGCGCCGCCGGCTCGCCGAGTACGGTCTGGAGATCAGCGCGGGGAAGATGTCGGCGCTGTGGACCACCACCCCAACCACCATCCGGCTCGATGACCTCGACGTCATCTGCACGGTGCTCGACTGCGCCCCGACCGACTTGCTCATCCGCGAACCCGAACAGGTCGAGGCACGCCGCGGCCAAGCGCGCAATGTCCGGGCCGTCGGCGATGACGGCAGCGGCCCCGTGGGCGGTTCACCAGAGGGCTCTGCCGTGCCGAAGGTGCAGCCCCGGTTGGGTCGCAACCGCACGATGCCACCGGCGTGACACCCAAGCGTCCCGGCGCGGTGGCCCGCCGCCGCGTCAAGTGCAGCGTGTGCCGGACCGCACCGGCCGCGTTCGCCCAGGTGCTGTACTGCTTCGCGTGTTGGCCGGGTGGCCCGGTCACCCCGCCACCGTGTCTGCGGTGCGGGTCGCGGACGGGCTACTACACCAGCGGCGTGTGCCGACTCTGCCACCGCGACGGCGACCCAGGTGTCGATTCCTGCATCGACTGTCACGCCTGGGGCGCCACCCGTCACTTCAACTGGCTGTGCAACGGCTGCCACACGTGGCGGGAGAACAACACCACCGTCGCCGAGTGCGCGATCTGCCGACAGGTCCAGCACCTCAGCGACTGGGGACTGCTGATCTGCCGTCTGTGCTACAAGCAGGCCAGCATGCTGCGCGATCCGAACGACAAACTCGACCTCGTCGGCGCCAACCGGCACGGACAGCAGCTGTTCCTCGCCAACATGTTCTTCCGCCGCGGCCAAACGAAACCGTCCCGGCCGCCCACCCCGCGGGCCGCCGAACACGACCTGCTGCCACGGCACCATCCCTTGCGCGCCAAGCCTTCCCGCCGCACTGCGGCGGCCATGCCCTCGGCCGACACGGTAACCACATCTCGCCTTCGCGAGACCGGCGAACGATGGGGTGACGAGCAGCTCGTCTTGTTGGCCATGCGCCGCGACCTCGCCGCACACGGCCGCGCCGACCTGCACCTGCGCGCCGAGCCGGTCCGCGCCGCCGCGTTGGAGCAGCACGCCGTGGACATGGCCAACGAACTCGGCTGGACGCGCAAGCTGCTGGACGAAACGTGTTACGGGCTGCGGATCGTGCTGGGCATCCAGGACTTCCGCGACAAGCCGATCAACGCCAGCGACGTCGAGTTGCTGCGCGACATCGATCTGCCCGTCTGGCCCGTCATGCGGGTTCTCGACGCGGCCGGCGCACTGGTCGAGGACCGAACCCCGGCCCTGGACCGCTGGTTGGCCCAGCAGATCGATGGCCTGCCGCCGGCGATGGTCACCGAGCTGACCCAGTGGTACGAGGTGATGAAGCACGGCAGCCCCACCCCACCCCGGCGACGACCCCGCTCCCAGACCACCATCAAGCTGCACCTGGGCTGGGCATTGCCGACCCTGCGCATCTGGGCCGCCGCCGGCCACACGTCGCTGCGGGAAATCACCCGCGAACACGTCCTGGACGCCCTGCCACCCTCGGGCAACCCGCGCTCCACCGCCGGGCAGGGACTCAAGTCCATCTGCCGGCTGCTCAAGGGCCGCAAGGTGCTGTTCACCGACCCCACCTACCGGGTCAAGGTCGGCTACCACGAATCCCGGCAACCGCTGCCGGTCAACCTGCCACTGCTGCGCGCCGCGCTGCACTCCGACGACCCTGCCCAAGCCGCTCTGGTCGCCCTGACCGCCTTCCACGGCCTGCGCGCCGGTCAACTGCAACGCCTGCACGTCACCGACCTGCACGACGGGCGGCTGCACATCGACGGACGCACCATCGTCCTGGCCCAACCCGTCCGCGACCGCGTCCGCGCCTGGCTCGACCTGCGCCAACAACGCTGGCCTGAAACCGCCAACCCCCACCTGTTCATCACCCGGCACACCGGGCGGCGCACCGAACCGTGCAGCAAACGCTGGATCTGGCTGACCATCGGCCCCGGCCTGTCCGCCGCCGCCATCCGCGAAGACCGCATCCTCGACGAGGCCCACGCCACCGAAGGCGACGTCCGCCGGCTGGCCGACCTGTTCGGCCTGAGCATCCAAGCCGGCACCCGCTACACCAGCACCGTCGACCACCCCGAGCTTGTCGCCGATCCCGGCCAGCCACCCGTCTGATCGGGCAGCGAGCGGAATATCAGCCCGCTGGTAGGTTGGCCCGACGTGAACACGACCCCACCGCCCCGCACCCTCGCCGGCACCTCGCACCCGCAAGTCCGCGACCGGGTCACCCAGCACCTGCAGGCAGTTGACCAGGCCATCCCCGGCCTGATCGAGATGCTGTATCTGACCGGGTCCGTCGCCCTCGACGACTATCGGCCGCACGCCAGCGACATCGACTTCCTCGCCGTCACGTCCCGGCCGCTGAACGATGACGACCTGCCGGTCCTGGCTCGCATCCACGCCAGAATCCCGTCGGCGCCGTACTACGACGGCCTCTACCTCGACAGGGCCACACTGACCGCAACGCCCGACGACGAACAGATCGTTCCCCACATCGTCAACGGCGACTTCCACACCGATCAGCCGTGCGGCGAGCTCAACCCGGTACTCTGGCTGACCCTCACCCGCTACGGCATCCCGGCCCGCGGACCACAACCGGCAGACCTGCCGGTCCGCGTGGACCCACAACGGCTGCGGCAATGGAACCTGAGCAACCTCAAGACATACTGGCAAGCACTCGCCAACCGCATCCGGGAAGTCGCCACCGAACGAGGCCCCGACGCCACCGCGTCGACCGACACTGTCACCTGGACCGTCCTCGGACCCGCCCGGCTGCACTACACACTCGCCACCGGCGACGTCACATCGAAAAGCGGCGCCGGAGCCTACGCCGCGCAACAGTTCCCCGCATGGACAGCGCTCACAACACTCGCCCGAAGCCACCGCGACGGCAACTCCGTCACCTACACCATGACCGATGCCGTTGCCGCCGCCGCCATGGTCGACGCCATCGTCACCGACGCCTGGACACGGTGGGGCCAACCAGACCACGCCCACCCGGCTACCTGACGACAGCCGTCCACAACCACCCCTACACGCCAGATCTGCCGCCCCACTCAACTGGGCACCGGCGACACCCCCACCAGTTCCCGAACAGACGCACCGACGTACGCTCATCACGCACCAGCCGTACTCGGGTTCGCGCCCGACGAAGCTTCAGAAATCGCGAACCCGAGACTTTTGCTCCGGTACACATCAACCGGGCTGGTGGACGCCGCTTTCGCCGTCACCGACCCGGGGATACCGATGCCGGTCAGCCCTTCGCTGGTGACGGTGCACGCCACGGCGACGGTGACGGTGCCGCCGCGGCGGAAGTTGCTGGTGTCCACGCTCACCGACACGGTGGCGCACTGCCCGGCCAGCGACGCGGTCGCCGCCGTACGGGCGGCCGACGCGGCGGCGGCCGGGGACCTGGCGAGGGATCCGGCCCGGGCGGCCGCGGCGGCGGCGGAGTTGACGTCGATGGTGGCCCGACCCAGGTGGAACGCGGCGACGACGAGGAAGATGACCAGCACCCCGATCGGCACCCCGAGGGCGATCTCCACCGCCACCGACCCGGTGTCGTCCCGGCGTGCGCCGGCCGGCCGGCGCCGCGCCGCCGACTGTCTGCTGTGGACGGTCACCGCGATCTCCTCCCTGCCGTGCATGGCGTCGGTCACGGGGCGTACCGCTCGGTCGAGGCCTGCACCGTGACCGTGATGGTCGGTTGCAGGCCGGGGATGATGCTGGCCGGCACGACCGCGCGGGCGTGGCCGGTGATCGTGACAGTGGTGACGGTCGGGGTGCGGGTGACGGTGACGACCGGGTCGACGACGAACCAGCCGCCGTTTTGGGCCAGCAGCGCCGCCGCGTCGCTGTGCCCTGCGGGTGCGGTGCCGCCGACGACGCGGCTGGTCTGCAGCGCGTGGTTGGCGGCGTTGCGGGCGGCGAGGTCGCCGATCGCCCACACACCGACCTGCCAGATCAACGCCACGATCAGCAGCAGGAGCGGGGCGCCGATGGCGAACTCGACCGCCGCCGATCCGCGGTCGTCACGCTGCCCTCGTCGGCGTCGGCGCCGCTGGCGTGTGGACTGCTCCGGCGGGGCGGTCCTCGGCTGGGCTGTCATGGCGGCCTAGCCGAAGAACCATTTCGCGATGATGCCGGCCAGGCCAAGGCGGAACGCGGCGTACAGGGCCAGCACCGCGGCGGCGCTGGCGCCGATGCCGATGGCGTACTCGGTGGCGTGGCTGCCCCGCTGCGGCTGGGCGCGCAGCCTCCGCGTACGGCCGGCGAGGGTGGCCAGCAGCAGGGTCAGCCAGACGGCCAGTCGTGTCCTCATGGGTTCCTCCGGTGGGTTGTTGTCGTGCGGTACTCCTGTTGGCTTAGGTGTGCAGGGCGGCGACCGCCGGGTAGACGAGGAAGAGCAGGAAGACGGTGGTCAGCGCCATCAGCGGGATGCTCATGCGTTCGGTGGCGGCCTCGGCGCGGGTGAGCATGTCGGTGGTCAGCCGCTCGGAGAGGGCGTCGCCGCGGGCCAGCAACGCCTGCCGGATGCGGGCGCCTTCCCCGGAGGCGAGCCGCAGGCTGGAGGCCAGCTGCTGCAACTGGACAACGCCGGTCTGTTCACCCAACTCGTGCAGTGGCTGCCAGATCGGCGCCCTCGTGAGCCGTGCGGTGGCCAGGGCCTGACGGAGGCGGTCGGCGGCCCACCCGTCGGCGATGCCGGCCGCATCACCCAACGCCTGCTCCACCCCGGCCCCGGCCGCGAGGGCCGGCGGGACGACGTCGAGCAGCGCGGCGAGGGTGTGGCGCATCAGCAGCCGCCGGTCTTCGGCCTCCTCGTGGATGGACAGGTCGGTGACCACGAACCCGCCCGCGGCCAGCAGCAGTCCCAGCCACAGCGGCACGCTCCAGGCGATGGAGGCGCCCATCGCGTTGAGGCCGGTGATGGTGGCGGCCGGGGCGAGCAACCCGATCGCGGCGATGCCCACCTGGGAGGCCAGGAATGTGGTCGGGTCACGGTCGAGGACGGCGAGGGCGTTGCGGGTGCGGGGGCGGGGCAGGCCGAGTTGGTGCAGCGGCGCGGTCAGCGCGGCGGCCAGCCGGCTGCGCGGTGGCAGTACCGCGGTGGGTGGGCGGCGCAGCGTGTGGATCGCCGTGGCGAGGGATGGGCGGGCCGGGACCAGCCCCGAGAAGGTGAGGGCGAGGGCGGCGCCGATGCCGGCGCCGAGCAGTAGGAACGCCAGCGTCACGACACGCCTCCCGACTCCCGCGCCTCGGTGGGGGTGCGGGTGAGGATGCGGGGCAGGTCCTCGACCCGGCCGGTGCGCACCATCCACACCAGGGCACCGCCGAACCCGGCGCCGAGCACGGCGAGGATGACCTGCCCGAGTGGGGTGCCGTAGGGGCGCAGCAGGTTCTGCGCGAACATGGCCAGCAGCACCGCGGCGGTGATCACGACGGTGATGACGATGCGGGTGGAGGTGCGGATCCGGGCCCGGCCGGCGGCGACCCGCATCCGCATCGACGCCTGCCGGCGCGCCGCCCGCCCGACACCGGTAAGGCCGGTGGCGATGTCGCGGGCCTGGTGCGCGGCGGCCTGCAGCAGCACGTTGATGACCAGGTCGGCGGTCGGGTCGCCGAGTTCGTCGGCGAGGGCGCGCAGCGCCTGCGGGAGCCGCACCCCGGCCCGGATCGCCTCGACCAGTGGATCCAGTTCGGTACGGATCTCCGCCGGGGCCGACGCGGCGGTCTCCAGGATCGCCTGTTCGATACCGGCGGCGCCTTGCAGGGTGCCGGCGAGGTCTTCGGCCCAGGCGGCGATCGCCTCGATGCGTTCCAGCGAGCGGCGGTGCGGGGTGTCCGGGCCGAGCACGGGGGGCAGCAGCCACGCCGCGGCGGCGGCGAGCAGCGCCGCGACCGGCCAGCGGGTGGCCGCACCCACCACGGCGGCGGCGGCGAGCGCGCCGACGATGCGCAGCGTGGAGTGCGTGCCGGCCGGGCGCCGCCGCGCGCGGCCGGCACGCTGTGGCACCGGCTGGGAGCGCAGGCCGGTGACGATCAGCCACCCGGCGATGGCGAGGCCGGCGCCGAGCAGGGCGAACAACGCGCGCATGCCAGCTCACCAGCCTCGGATCGTGTCAGGGTTGAAGCCGGCTTCGACGAGTTCGTCGAGGGTGTCGGTGCGGATCGGGGTGGCCGGGATCGCGCGGCGGTCCGGGCCGGGTTTGAACACCTCGTTGCTGCTGATCTCGCGGCCGTCGGCGTGCAGCACCTCCCGCACACTCGATACGACACGTACCCCGTCGCGGGACCAGGTCAGGTGCACCACGAAGTCGACGGCGCCGGCCACCAGCATCGCGGTGGCCTCGAACGAGAGCCGTTCGGCGGACTGGGCGGCGTAGGTCATCAGCTTGGCGAACGCCTGCTTGGAGTTCGAGGTGTGGATGGTGGCGAGGGAGCCGTCGTTGCCCTGCGACATGCAGTTGAGCAGGGGCACGACCTCGCCGCCGCGGGCCTCGCCGAGGATGACGCGGTCCGGGGACATCCGCAGCGCCCAGCGCACCAGCTCGGCCTGGTCGACGCCGCCCTGCCCTTCGACGTTGGGTTCGCGGGCTTGCAGGGCGACGCAGTCGGGGTGGTCGGGATCCTCGTCGAGGCCGAGTTCGAACACGTCCTCGATGGTGATCAGCCGCTCGGTCGGCGGGATCGCCTTGGCGAACCCGCGCAGCACCGTGGTTTTGCCGGTCGCCGCGCCGCCGCAGATGATGATGTTCTTGCGGGCCAGAACCATCGCGGTGAACAGGTCCCGCAGCCCGGGGTCCATCGCGTGGTGCTTCAGGCACAGGTCGTCCAGGCTGGCGTTGAGCAGGGTGAACCGGCGGATCGACACCGACGGGTGCCGGGAGACCGCCATGGTGGCGAACAGCCGGGATCCGTCGGGCAGCCGGATCGACACCCGGGGCACGCCGCGGTCGAAGCGCCGCTCGTCGGTGCCGGCGCGGGCGGCGATGTCGCGGATCAGGTCGATCAGCGCCTGCGACGAGGCGACGATCGGGGGCAGCCGGTCCTTGCTGCCGTCGGTGCGGGTCACCCACACGGTGGACCCGGTGACGAAGATGTTGGTGATCGTCGGGTCGGCCAGCAGCGGGGTCAGCGGCCCCAGCCCGGTCAACGCGTCGCGCACCGCTTGGGCGACCTGCGCCTCGACCGGCGGGTCCAGCGGGAGTTGGCGGGCCTGCAGCCGCTGGCGGGTGTAGCCGTCGAGGGCCTCGTCGACCAGCCGGGCCACCCGCGCGTCGCGGTCGGCCGGCGACAGCTGTTGCGCGCCGTCGGCGGCGAGGCGGTCGGTGACCTGCCGGCGCAGCATGTCGACCACCTGCTGGTAGCCGCTGGTGTCCCAGGCCGGTCCCGGTGTGGTCAGGCTCATCGGTGCACCTCCGCGCCGAGCAAAACCGGCGGTGGCACATACCACGGCGGCGCGGCGGCCAGCCGCAACGCGATGCTGCGCGCCGCGCGGGGCAGCCGCGCCTTGCGCCAGCTACGCCCGACCAGCTGGCCGGCCAGCACCCCGGCACCGGGGCGGTCGTTGCGGGGCAGCTCACCGACCACCTCGACGCCGAGGTCGCGGGCCACCTCGGCCGCCTGGTACGGGCCTGGCCCGGACAGCGCCAGCCACAGCCGGCCCCCGACCGTTTCGCGCAGCCAGCCCAGCCGCGCCTGCACCTGGATCAGCTCATCCAACGTTGGGCGCACCACCAGGACCAGGTCGCCGGCCATCGCCGCCATCGACAGCCCGGGTCCGCCGTGGCCCACCCGGCCCACGTCCAGGATCACCGCGGCGTCGCCGGCGGCCCGGCGCAGCATCTGCGTGCCGCCCTGCGCCAGTGCCTGCACCGCGGCGGCGGCGGTGTCGCCGGGCGGGGCCAGCACCACGTCGACGCCCAGCCGCAGCTGCTGCGCGTGTGCGCGCAGCAGGTCCGCCGCCCCTCCCGAGCGGGCGGCCGCGGCGAAGCTCACCAAGCCGGGGTCCGGGTGGTGGCCGTAGCGGGCAGCCAGGTCCCCGCCGTCGGGGTCGGTCTCGACCAGCACCGCACCCGGCTGCGGCCAGCCCGCCGCCACCCCCACCGCGAGGCTGGTGGCGCCGGTGCCGCCCTTCACCGAGCCGACGGCGATCAGCCGCTCGTCGACCCAGTGCTCGTCGCCCCAGTGTTCGCCGACCCGCCGCACGGTCACCCCCGTCACCCGCCCACCTGCACCAGCGCCACGTCACCGGCGGCCGACGCGATCCGGGTCGCCTCGCCCGCAGCCAGCAGCAGCGTCACCACCGTGGCGCCGGACTGGTCCTCGGCTGCCTCGACCGACACCACCGTCGCGGTGGCCTGCTCCACCGGCCCCTGTTGCCCGCCACTCGAGCCGGCCGGGGCGCCCGGGGTGTTGCCCGGCACCACCAGCACGGTCACCTTGGCGCCCGCGCCGAGCCCGGACGGCAGCCGGCCCGGCTTGACCGGCACCGCGATCACCGCCTCACCCGACCCCGGCCAGGCCGGGCCGCCGAACTGGGCCGGCGACAGCAGCGTGCCGGCGACCAGCGGCACCGTCGCCACCCGGCCCACCACCGTGGACACCTGCGCCGCGGGCAGCGTGGCCAGGCCGCCGTCGGAGGCGACCTTGACCACCGTCACATCGGAGGCGGTCACCACCTGCCCGGCGCCGATCGCCTTCGCCGCGGCCAGCACCGGTACCCGGGTGTCCACCCGCACGGCGACGACCACCCCGGCCAGGGCGAGCAGCAGCACCAGCAGCACACCCAGCAGTACCCGCGCCGGTCGGATCCGGCGGCGGCGCAGCACCGGCCACGTTGGCGGGGCGCCGGCCCGGCCGTCCGGCAGCGCCTGCCGGCTCGTCATTGTTGACGTCGTCACCGCGCTCACCCCGCCGGGCCGGAGTTCAACGCCGGCTCCTCGATCACCTGCAGGGTCACCGACGCGGTCGTCGTCATCGCCGGCGCGGTGCCGGTCACCCCGCCGCCGGCCCATGACACGGTCCAGGTCACGGTGGCCTGCAACGGGAACGACCCCTGCCGGCTGTAGGTGACACCGCACGTCGGCGACGCGGCAGCGGCGTCACGGCCCGGCGTCCACGCCGTACCCGGCCCTTCGCAGGTCACGCTGTGCCCGGCGGTGGAGATGACCAGCGTCACCGGGGTGGCCGTCGCGGTCACGCTCATCCCGGGCACCGACGCCGTCGCCGACCGGTTGCCCCACGACTCCGGGCCCAGCCACACCCAGGTCGGCACGAACACGATCTGCTTCGCCGGTGGCGCCGGGTTCACCCGGATCGTCGGCAACGGCAACCGCAGCGCCTTGATCGCCTCATCGGCCAGCAGTTGCGGTCCCGGCGGGGTTCCGAACAGCCGGTACCGGGTGATCCCCGCAGTCGGTGGAACGCCGCACGTGCCCACGTACCAGCGCTCCGGCGGCATTGCCGGACCGCTGATGGCCTCGGCGAACGACAGGTCCTGGCCGGTGGCCGGCAGGTAGTAGCAGCCGTCCCCGCCAGACCAGCCGGCGCCCTCGAAGAAGCACGGGACCGGCCGGCCGGTGCCGTCCTTGCAGGTGCTGGTCCCGCTGGTGCCCTTGCTGCCCGGCGCGTCCGGCGTGCCTACCTTGATCAGGCACTGTGGGTTGGTCGGTTCCTTCGAGCAGTCGACCGTCCCGTATGCGCCGTCGGCCAGGGCTGGTGCGGCGGCGACGGCCAAGGGCGCCGCCCCGATCAGCAAGGCAGTGACGATATTGCGTGTTAATTGTCCTACGTGCACGTCCCCACCCCTCGTATCCCGAAGGAGTCGACCTTCCAGACGCCGTCGGTCTGCTTGACCTCGGCCGTGGCCTGGCGGCGACCACCCGGTGTGGTGTTGGCCGGCTGGCCGTTCGCCTTGTGGAGCAGCCAATGGCGGTCGTCCAGGCAGCTGCGTACGCTCACGCTCGTTGGGGCGGAAGCCGGTGCTACCGAGGTCACCTGTGGCGGCTCGTTCTTCGGTGTTCCCTGCGAATGCAGCCCGTTGGCCTTGTTGTCGGCCAGGCCCTTCGACAGCACCTGCAGCGCACTGCCGGTCGCGTAGTTGGCCAGGTCGGTCGTGTCGTCGGTGCCGGCGTTGCTCGCGACCACGAAGGCGTTGAGCATGTTGGTGTACGCGGCGAGGGCCGCCCGGACTTCGGCCTGCGGGCCAGCCGACGAACCGCTCGGCGACGGAGCAAGCAGCGATGCGCCCGGAGCCGGCGCGCCGGCGGGCGGGTGTTCAGCCGTGCACCCGGCGAGGGTGACCAGGGCCAAGACCATCAGCCACGTCCACCGCCGCATCGGCGCCCGCGACCTGAAGCGGAGACCGCGGGCGGCGGTCGGTCCGGTCAAATCCGGTGTTGGCATGCGATCCTCCTCGTGGTCACCAGCGACGGTCGGGTCCGGGATCGTTGATGTTGATGAGCATTCCGGTGTGGGTGTAGAAGTTCAGCGCGCTGAACACCGCGAACGCCAGCCCGGAGATGGTCCACATCCAGTACGGACCGAGCCAGGCGGCGCGGCTACCGGCGACGGCGGCTGGAAACAGCACGCATCCCAGCGCGCCGAGTCCATAAAGGACGATGGCGAAGAACAGGTTCTCCACCGCCGGATAGGCATTGAGCAGTCCGGTGACCGGTTCTTCCCTCGGCGCGGCGCCGACGGCGGTGAACCGGATGATCGCCGCCGCGCAGAACAAGAGCACCACACCGAGGGCGGCGATGACCCAACTGGCCGGGGCGAGCGCGCCGCGCAGCTGCTCCTCGTCGAGTCCTCGACCGTTGGCGCGGCCGATATACCAGGCCGCGGCGAGGAGTAGCACGCCGAGCAGCAGGCTGGGTTCGCCGAAGAGGGTGTCGATGTGTTCCGCCGCCGCGGCGAGCGGGTGGGTAACGGTCATCACGAACCCCAGCGACGACAGGACAACGCCGAGGGCGGCGAAGGTGGCCGCCCAGCCGGCCGGCTCGAATGGGCGCCGGCCGGTCAGCTGCAGCGGCAGCCGCTGCCCGCACAGCTGCGCCCAGGCCCGCGGCAGCAGCAGCAGAGCCAGGCCGGCGGTCACGCCCATGAGCGTGTTGAACATGATCAGTCTCATTTGGCCGGCCTCATTCCGCCGCCGCCGTTCAGGGCCACGCCGAGACGCTGCAGGCCGGTGATGGTGGCCTTACACACCTCGGTCAACGCCGGCACCAGGTCCTGTGGGTGGTTCAGCGGCGTGTTGGGCACGTACTGCACGATCAGGTGCAGGTTGGCGTCGTAGGCCACCACGTGCGGGCGGTTCCCGGCGTCCAGATACGAGTACGCCTCGGTACCCACCCCGGTCAGCGGCGTGGTCGAATCCTGTTGTTCCCGGAGCCGTCGGAAGGGCTGCTGCGCCGAGCGGTCATCGAAGACTTCGGCGACCACGATGACCGCGCCGGCGTTGCCCAGACTGCCCAGCCGGACGGTGCACGACAACAGCGTGCTGGAACCGGTCCGGTCGACCCAGGCGGTCGGCTTCAGTTCGGCCTTACCCACCCGCTGCGCGAAGGCGGACACATCAACGGCGGGGCACACGTTGCCCACCGGCCGGTACGAGGTCGGCGGCACGCCGGAGGAAGCCTGCGGTGTAGCCGACGCTGACCGGCCGGGTGCCGGCGATACGGTTGTTGCGGGTGCTGGGGAGCCGGCCGGCGTGCCGCCGCAGCCGGCTGCCCACAGTAGAACAGCGACGATGGCGGCGACGACGGCTAGGGACCTGGCGGCGAGCGTGCCGGTGGCGGTCATACCGACCTCCCCGCCGGTGCGGGGGTGCCGGCGCCGCGGTGCCGGTGTCCTGCGAGGGCGGGCAGTCGGCCGGCTCGCTCGAGGATGCGGATGGCGAACGCGTGCGCATGGGCTTTCGCGTGTGGGCCGGCGACGTAGACGACCGGGCCGAGCGGGTGGGTGACGGTCATGACGAACCCGAGCAGGATCAACACGGCGCCGAGCGCGGCGAGGGTGGCGGCCCAGCCGCCCGGGTCGAAAGGTCGCCGGCCGGTGCCCTGCAACGGCATACGCAGGCGGTGCAGGTGGGCGAAGGCGCGGGGAACCAGGAGTGCGAATCCGGCGGCCACGCCGATGAGGGTGTTGTACATGACCAGTCTCATACCGGCCGCCAATCCGTGCCGGCCGAGGAGGTGTTGGGCGACGTGGCGCTGTGCCGCGCCAGGGCGGCGATGACGGAGCGGCACACCTGCGCCAGGGCCGGGTGCAGGTCGCCCGGTGTGTTCAGCGGCCGGTTGGACACGTATACCACCCCGAGTAGCAGGTTCGCGTGGTAGGCGGCCACGTGCGGCCGGTTGGCGGCGTCCACGTAGCTGTAGGCTTCGGCGCCAAGGCCGGGGATCGGGGTGGCCGGGTAGTCGTCCAACATCAGGAGCATGCGGAACGGCTGCTGCGCGGACCGGTGGTGGAATACCTTCGCGACCACGACGACCGCGTCGGCGTTGCCGATGGTGCCAAGCGTGATGGCGCAGGACATGATGACGCCGGAGGTGCTGCGGTCGACCCGTGCGACCGGACGCGGAACGGGCGGGCCGGCCTGGCGCTGCAGGGCGGCCACGTCGATGACGGTGCACAGGTTGCCCACCGCCTGATACACGGTCGTCAACACGCTGGGCGAGGCCGGCGATTGCGTGGCGGACACCGCAGCCGCCGGTGGCGAGGCCACGGCCGGCACCCCGGCGGGCGCGCCGCCGGCCACGCCGCACCCGGTGGCCAACCCCGCCACGGCTAACAGGCAGAAGGCGGCGAGGCAGAAGGCGGCGAGCAGCCGCCGGTGACCCCTGGTCATGCCGGCCCACCCTTTCCGAAGGAAGATCCGGCGCCGGCGGGGGTTGCCGCCGGACGGCGGCCCGGGTGGCGGTCCGGGTCGCGGAGCCGGCCGGCATGTTGCAGGACCGCGACGGCGAACGCGTCCGCGTGAGCTTCGGTGTCAGCTTGGCCGGGCGGGCCGGCGAGGTACACCACCGGCCCGAGCTGGGTGCGTAGCTGCTGCCAGTCCAGGTCCGGCATGCGCCGGGCCAGCACGTCGGCGGGCACCGGCCGGCCGTGGTGGGCCAGCAGCAGATGCCCGACGGTGTGCAGCGCGAGCAGGTCCCGGTGCAGCAGGGTGGTGTTCTGCTCCACCAGCACGTAGTCCGCCTCGCCGGCCTGCGGCCAGGGCCGGCAGCCGCCGCGCGGCGCCCGGCCGAAGACGGGCAGTAGCGTGATCGGGCGTACCCGCGTGGCGGTGAGTCGGGTGCAGAACGCGGCCAGGTCGAACGGTGCCGCGGCGGCCGCGGCGATTTCGGCGGTGATGTCGACGGGTTGAGGTCGGGCCGGCGCGGGCCGGCCCATGGTCTCTGACATGGTGAGCTCCCCCGAATCTCGTGCAGGCGTGTAGCTGGTGGAAGGCCCGGATACACTGTGGACAGTGGTCGAGTGTGGGCAGGGCAGCCGGGCACAGGCGGAACCGGCAACGCAACCCCTCGCGGATGTGGTTCCGCCGCTCTGCGTGCCCGGCTGCCCTGTTTCCCCGGTGTTAGGTCAGCGCCCGGTAGCCGCGGCTGGTCGTCGACGGTGTGGCTGGCCGGTATGCGTTCGGCGGAGACCAGCCATTTGCCGCGAGGACTGCCGTGACGACTGCCATGGCTCGGCCACGGTCACAGCGATGGTGACGCCGTAGTGACGGCCGCGGCGATGTCCTCGACTGCGTCGAGGCTCTCCAGGTGGCCTCGGCGGCGCGAGTCCGTGGCGGGCGCTGCCGCCGTCGATGGCCGTCGGGGCGGCCGGTTCGACGGCGGGGGCGACGGCCACTGCCTGGCCGGCGTCGCACCGGCCGGTATTCCTCTACAGTGGACCTGTCGCCCATCAGCGTGCCTCCTTTCTGGTCGGGTACGGCGAGGTGGATCGGTGCCCTGTTCGGATAGTGGTGTGCTGCCGTACCCGTACGAGACTGCACACGCCGGCGGGGCTGCGCCAGAAAGGGATTAGTTGTACAACTATTTAGTTGCACCGGTTTCGCGCTCAGCCGGCACCCGCGGCGTGCACATGGTGAAAATGCCGTGGCGGTGGGGGGAGGCCCGGCTCACCGACATCACGCCTTGATCCTCAACCATGGGGCCGGCGACAATCGGCTCGGGAGGCTTGGAGAACGCTCAGACGCATTTGGGGGATGCACGATCATGCGTTCACCGTCAGCCGGAGACGTCCACCACCGCACACCTGCCGGACACCCGCCGAGCGGCCACCGCCTGCCACACCGTCGCTTGCCCAACTGTGGCCTGCCACGGCCTCGGGCCCGCCGTCGCGGGGAGGGCGGGCGCGGAGGCAGGCCATGACCGGCCCCGGCCGCACCGGCGGCGGACCACGCGAGAGCGGCGCCGGGTCGCCACGCTCGGACCTCAACCCGGGCGCGCAACTGCGGCTGCTGATGCGGGCCTGGCGCGAACGCCTCGACCTGCTCCGAACGCCGGACGGGTCCCAGGAGTCCGCCCGCCTTCGGGTCACCCAGGACGACCTGGCCCGCCTGCTGGGTGTCTCACCGACCTGGTACCGCAACCTGGAACGCGGCGTTCTCACCTACTACAGCGACCAGTTCCTCACCAGCGTCGCCGACGTCCTGCAACTCGATGTCGACGAACGGCACGTGCTGTTCCGCCTCGCCGTTGGCCACCAGCCACCACACGAACCCGAAAGGCCTAGCACGGTGATCACCGACACGCTCGACGCCATCGTCCAAGCCCAGCCCTGGCCGACCTACATCGTCGACGCCGCCTGGGACGTGCACGTCCACAACCAGGCCATGGACCAGTGGTTCCCGCACCTGCGCCAGGTCGGCAACATCATGCGGCTGGTCTTCTGCGTGCCCGACACCGCCCGGCAACTCGTCGACTT